>Ga0315287_10000006_pt1 | contig 349348 bp, 275 predicted proteins | sample YL17G11_0_MG_FD_205037 | JGI IMG/M metagenome (GOLD analysis project Ga0315287, IMG submission 205037) | Sediment microbial communities from Yellowstone Lake, YNP, Wyoming, USA - YL17G11_0 | ecosystem: Environmental > Aquatic > Freshwater > Lake > Sediment | place: USA: Wyoming | collected... | reverse complement strand
AGCGGCGTTAGATAAGCGTCATCGACAATGCCCTCATGGCCCAGTTCCAGGAATATCTTGCGGTTGACCTCGGTATAGCCCTCTTTAGAAATGCTCAATTCATAAAGCCCCTGCTGGCCGAAGAGCAGATGAAAATAACCATCGCCATCGCTCTCGGTGGTCTTGCCGCTGCTCTTGATAACGGCCCCGGCCAGGGGCTGGTCGGCGGAGACGTCGAAGACCCGGCCATAGATGATGGTCTGGTTCTCTTCATCGATTTTGACAAAGGTAAAAGTAACGTTCTGCTCGGCCCGGTTCCCGGCCTTGTCCGCCACGCTCACGGTCAACGTATTCTCGCCGTCGTTAAACAGCGCCTCATCGCCCATCTCGCCGATAACCAGGGAATTGGTCATGTTTATCTTATCCGTGATATCGGTGCCATTGAGGGTCACAGCTATGCTCTCCGGGTCTATGCCCGACTCGCCATCGGAAAATGTGGCCGAAACATTAACCGGCAAACTCCGGTAAGAAGCTCCCGCCTGCGGCTCAGAGATAGTAACCGTCGGCAGCGTCTCATCCTGAAGAACCGTCAAAGTCGCAGACGCAGACACAGAACCCCCCAGCCCCGAAGCCGTCAAGTTATACGTCGTCGTCTCCCCCGGCTGCACCGCCAGCGAACCATTCAAAGCCACTTCCCCCAGCCCCGGCTCGATCATTACTTTATCGGCAAACTGCGACGTCCAGGTCAAGCGCCCCGCCTCCCAGGACCAGATCGTACCCGGCACAACCGCAATACTCGCCTGCGGCTCCGGCGCAAACCCATAAATACCCAATGTCATCAAGCTCCCCGGCTTCCCCTCCAAAATCACCGTCAATACATTGCTCTCCCCAATATTGACCAGCCGCTCGATCGCGCCCACTTTCTTCTTAAAATCATTCGGCGATACAACCTCCAGGCCATTGAGTGTCACCCGGCCGGCAGTGACCCGGTTATCGCCATGCTCATCCCCATTAACAATGCGCAGTTTCAGATCATTCCCGGTAATCGGACTGGAGAACTCCCGCGTGATCAAAACCGGTTTTCCATTTCCTCTCTCGAACCGCTCCGGCCCGAAAACCGCTATCTCCGGCGCCAGCAATGCCAAAACCGCCCCACACACGAAAATTGCAACCAATGTCATCTTTTTCATGGATCACCTCACGACTTTTTATTTATTTTAAAATCAGACATCAAGACAAGCTTCAACCACAAAGACCACATTCTACCCATTTCATACCAAATTGTCAATACATTTTTGTACATAAGACAAAAATTTCTCACTTTATGGGATAGACCATTTAACTTAAATTCAATTATAGCTATACTTTAGCAGGTTTTTCATCCCCTGGAAGGATAAAATCGGGGATCGATCCATTACACGCAAGATTGTTTCCAGGAAACAGGAAAAAAAATTTTTGTTTTTTGCTTGACATCTTCTCCGGTTCTGACTAAAATGTGATCTTTGAGGAAAAAGCATGGGCCTTTATGCCCGGCGCAAAGGCACGGGGTTAGGTCGCCGCCGGCCGGTATGCCTTACCGGTCGAGAAAATCAGTCGCATGGGCAGGGGTTCACAGAACATCTCAAACGGAGGCATCAATGAAGAAGATTTTAAAGAAGAAGCTGGTGTTGTCTAAGGCCACGGTGGCCAACCTGGACAAAAACGAGATGAACCGCATCATCGGGGCAAGCTTTGTTATGGTTTGCACTGAGAGTTGCTCATTTGTAATGTTGTGCTGCACCCCCAAAACAAAGGAGGAATTAGATCAATTGGCAGGGATGGATAATGTTTAGTAAAATTTACCTGGACATCCCTGTCTGCTTCTATGAAAAACCTTTTTAAGGAGAGGCCCATGAGAAAAGCTTTAAGGATTGAATGGAAAAGGAATTTTTGCAAGATATTGATGGCAACGATCATCATCTTCACTATACTGGCTGTTCTGCTCTTACAGTTGGGGATTGAGAAGTACAAATACAAAATAGGAGATATAGCGAACTTTGTTGAAATCGAGCAGAAAAAAGTAGCAACACACCCAGCCTACTTCCAATATTTTCTATATGGATTCAGGATGTTATCACAACCTCATCCGCTTTTATCCCTATCCCACAACTCAGCCGTCTTTGGAGATATAATTGCTCATATTGATAGCGGTATGGCTTTGAGTTTGAGTAAGTCCCAAATCGGGGAGAGCACATTTGAGAAACCCATGGGTGGAGTTATGGATTTGTCCTGGTATTTCTTGATAGTCGGCAGTATTCTTGTCCTGGTCTGGGGATTCGGTACTTTCAGGAATACCGAACTCATCAAATTCATGCTGAACTTTACCCATCTCAGGTCTATTTACCTGGGGATAGTCCTGGCCCGGGTTTTGTTGATTATCCTGGTGATAGCCATCCTGGGGGTCATCATCTGGGCTCAGTTTCTGCTCAATGGGATAAACCTGGGTTCTGCTGAATTAACGAACCTGCTGGTATTCATCCTGCTGACCATGGTCGTGATGATCATCTTTCTCTTGATCGGTTCCATCATGGGGACCATCAGGAATAAAGTCAGAATGGGCGTCATATTCTTCTTCTGCTGGTTGATGCTCCTATTGGTCTGGCCCGAGATTCTGAATTCTGTTTTCTCCAAGAATGCAATACTCAACATGAAATCGAAGTTTGTCCAGGAAAAGCAAAGGATTCAGATAATGATGGATTTAGAAGCTATCCTTTCAAAATACTCTAAAATGGATCCCGGTACGATTCAGGCAAACATGGATTTTATCTTAACAAGCTTTAGGGGTGCTTACAAGAAGATCGAAGACCTTGAATATGAGATGATCGACAAGACAAAGGAGATTGCCGGGAGGCTGCACTTCTGGAGCATCTTTAACCCGGTGACCTTCTACAAGTCCGTAAACAACGAGTTGTCTTCCATGGGCTATGGCGGTTATACCGCCTTCTATGAGGAAGTCATCCAAAAGCAGAAGGCATTCGTCGATTTCTACATCCAGAAGCGGTTCTATGAGAAGAGCCAGAAAGTCGAGCCGTTCCTGGCCGGGGACGAATACATCTTCAAGGCCAGAGGCAGCTTGCCCCGGTACTTCGCCCTCGGCCTGGCGCTCAACCTTTTCTATCTCCTGATCGCACTGTTCCTGGGTTTCCAGGGCTTGAAGAAAGCAATCTACCAAAAACCCGAAAAACTCGAACACTTTAAGGATATCGATCTAAAGCTATTGTCCGGTGGGAAACACTTCGTTTATATCTTCCTACAGCAAGCCGAGAACTTTGCCCAGCAGGTGTACAACGCCCTTAGCGGCCAGGTACGACACTTTACCGGCAAGATATCCATAGACGGCAACTTAACGGCCCAGGGACAGAGGAAGAACTTCATCTATCTCCCCAACCCGAACGTGATTCCCGATGATATTCAAACAGCGGACCTCCTGGGGCTTTCGGGTTTGCCCAAAACCGAGCTAAACAAGATCAAAGAGAAGCTGGGCGAGGTACTGGAGAAACCGTTTTCCGACCTGGAGAAATTCGAGAAGTTAGATGTTTTGCTCAGGATGGTCAAGCCCAGGAAAGCCGAAATATTCTTAATCTATGACTTTTTGGCCACTATCGATGAGAAGCATATCAGGAAGGCCATTAAGGAGCTGAAAGGCAAGGATAACCTGGTCATAGAGTTGAGCAGCAGGCCGCAATACCTGGATGACGACCTCTTCCAGATTTCTACTATCTTCTTTGAAAAGCGGTCAGGTTATTCGGAGGACAGGCGGCACAAGTAAGCCCAGCCTCACTTCCCTCTTTTCTCTAAACCTGCCTTGATGATGGGGCCGTATTCTTTGTCTTTCTTGAGATTAAGGTAAGCGGAAAGCAATTGATACCGGCCTTCTTTTATTTTCGTCAGGCAATAGATCAACTCGTCCACAATCTCATTATCCTCACCATAATTGAGATCGAAGGCGATGTCCGGGGAGAAACTCGCACCTTTACCGGTCAGTACCCAATTCAGGTTGACCTGGTATTCATGGGCCAGGCCGAACAGGTAAACCGCAGAAGGTTTTTTGATACCGGCCTCGATCTCGGAAATGGCACTGACAGATGCGCCCGTTGATTTACCGACATCGACCAGGGTCAATCCCAAGCTCTTTCTTACCTGTTTAAGCCTCTGGCCTATCTCTTTTAGGTTCATCTCAATTTTTGGTTTCATTTTCCTACCGGAATCAAGCTGATCAGGTGGGGCGGTTTCTCTATAGAGAAAGTAACAGGGCACCCATACAGTACGATCATAATTTCCAGGTGATAATATACCTTAAATCCGACTTAATTTCAAGACCGGTATGGAGTAAATGTTAAGTTTTGGGCACATCCGGCGGTTTTAAATTTTTTTTGCCTGGGGGTCTTGACATTGGCGAAAATGTGAAATATAATTTCTCCTGAGCGAAAATGAAATACATAATTGAGAAATCAAGCTCGCCTTTGCCCCACTATCGCCCCTATTACACCCACTCCTCGGTTGGAACCAGGTTTTTCCTCAAAGCCTACCCAAAGAGACGGTTCATCGACCGAGACTCTTATATTTTGATGCTTTCAAACGTTTACAACAGCCAAAGCAGGGGGGAAAGGGCTATAAATCCGACTCTTTCCTCCCTGCCCAACCTTCGCATCGATCATCGATCGATCATTAAACCCTGCCTGGTTCGATTTTGCCTGACAGACGTAGGCTCATTGCTCGGGGACAATTTAGATAGATCACGGCCGGGATGTAAGGCAGTCCAGCTTCCATCCCGGCCTTCCCCCTCCAGGATATCATCGACAGGCGGTTTTTTCATAAATATCACACTTTTTTAGGAGGATTACCCATGAGTGAACCACGTACCGGTAATGAGCTGAAAATGGCCATTGCCCAAAGATTAAAGGAATTCAGATTACAGGAAATGGAAAGGAGCAGCCTCTCCGCCGAAGAGTTTGCTTCCCAATGCGGTATCCAGCCGGAAGTCTTTCATGCCTATGAGACCGGCGACCTGACACCCAGCTTTGAAGACCTCAACAAGCTGATCGCCACCTTCGCTTTGAGCCTGAACTGGCTCCTGCACAATAACGGCAGCATGTACCTGTGCCGGGAAAAGGTCATGGAAGAACTGGTGCAGTTCATCGAAGAGGACAAGCACCAGGCTTTTTCCCATTACAAGATGATGCTCAAGAGCATGCAGTCCCCGATCATGGAAAAGTTCATATTCCTGGTGCACGCGGCGGCAGTGGACATGGTCTCCACCCTGAACCTGCTGATCGAGGATTCGCGGAAGAACACACAGTTGATGGACGAGATCGTCGAGGATGTGGCCTACCCGCCCTTCAGCCAGTTCGAGGCCCTCTACCCCCTCCGCTTCAAGCACCGTCTCAAATAGAAAGCACCGCTAAAAGCAACCGGGATGCCGCGCACCGTGTCCCTGGTGTCGCCGGATGAAATAAAATGCCGACCAAAAAGCCGGGTAAGCCCGGTCAACAGCCAGAAGAAAAGAAAGAGACGGCCGGCCAGGGGTATGGGCACGGCATCAGGCGCTTCATGCCGGAGAGAAACTTAGGAAGTGAATCCTGTTCCGGTTCGGCGAGTCGAACGCTCCCCGATTTAGGGGGAAAAATGTCGGTGTCTGAGCGTAAGCGAGTTCGACATTTTAGTGAGATGAGCCGTTGGCCGGTCGATTCACGTACGGTTGAACGAAGGCATGAAGCGCCGGTCGGACAATATTCTGAGGAAGCAGATGAACGCTCCTTTGGGTCGCGTTCCAATTGTAGCCTCTGCCTATCCTTTGCAGAGGCTAAGTTCAGCTCGATCATGAAGCACCTGTCTCTTGGACTAAGTGCTAAGAAAGCGGGAGAACGCTCCCTTGAGTCGCGTTCTACCATTGTTGTTTCCGCCTTAATTTTGCGGAGACAAGGGCGCAGCAGTAATCCCCGGAACGTGCATGCGGAACCGAATTGCGGAAAGCCCGCAATTCGTGGAGTCGCAGGCAAAACTGAGCACAGTTTTGGCCGGTAGTGAAGGGGATTACTGTGAGAGCCACGCCCCAAACGGCCTGACTCACTCAAACATGAAGTGCCTGGCCCGTCTTCAAAGTGAATTTAATCTGAATTCCAACTGGATGTTCGGCAGCAATGAACCGATGTTCCTCCTGGAGGTCGATTTTAACCCGCGGTTCAAGGAATTCAGAGAAAAAGCCCCCGGTATCCTGGGGATTACCTTCGATGAGATTCTGCAAAAGTGCGGCATATCTGAAGAGGATTACCTGGCCTATGAGCAAGGTCTGAAATATCCCCCCGTGGAGCATCTCTTTTCACTCTGCCGGGAATGCCACCTCAATATCAACTGGCTCTTTGGCCTTAAGAGTTCGATGTTTTCCAAAAAGGCGGTTGACCGGTGAGACGATCGATCCTACAAAATCCCCACCTGGCACAAAATCATATAGGGGGCTTTGAATCTATCAGAGGATTAAAGAAAGATATATAGCATTTCTCAGATGAAGGAAAATTTTTTGCCAATTATGAAAACTGTTCTCAAAACTTCAATTTGGGTTGAACCAGAACAATTCCTGCTTTGAAAAAAGAGGGCAAAGCAGGATACAGCTTTTAATCTGCTTTCATGAGGTTTTCTGCAATTTCCTCTTTCAGTATCTGTTTGATTCGCTTAAATCGCTTCCTATCTGCTGTGTACAACCGCTCGATATCACGTATTATTTCTTTTTCGGATAAAATATGCTTATAGGGATTGAACCCGGGATCGATGCGTTTCAAAGTTTTATTCTTTTTTAATCTTTTTATTTTCGATTCCTCCATACTGAGTATCAAAAAACGGAGCCCACCAGGATAATTTTTTTGATGTTCCTTTACGAAGGTTGCCAGGTTCTTTTTTATTTTATGGATACCAGTAGAGGAAGTAACCTGGAACGCAATCCCGTTTTTTTTATCCCCCAGGTCGATGGCCGAATGGTTGTTGGTTGTTTGATTAAGGTTATCCAATTGGTATTCATAGATTTCATTCAACAGCATTAAAGCGACATCTTCGGCGATTCTATTAATATCGAAAAGATCTATGCAGTTGTTGACTCGAATCTTAGACAGCCACCACGAAATTAAATGGATCACCTGGTCGATGTCTTTTTTTTTACTCATGCGTATTCCAGAAATTCCGTAACCTTTATGCAGCGGTCCCCCGGAGATTCCATTTCATCGTTGGGATAGATCACGGACACCCAGCCGTCCCCAATCCAACGAAAATCCCGGGGGTCCGATTGAACCACCATACCTACCATTTCATGGGTTTCCGCACAGAATACAGGTGAACCACTGTTACCGCTGTAGATATCCATCCTGGACATGAAGTAAACCTGCTCGGTATTTCTAACCACGGGACCAGGGGCATATTTCAGGGGCAAGCCGCAGGGATACCCCAGTACATAAAGATTTTGCCCGGGAAAAGCCGGACGCCTGGACAATGCCGCGATCTCCTGCCCTTCCACCGGACGGTCCAGTTGCACCAATACCCAATCCGAACCGGTGGCATTGATCCCACGGGTATCATCCTTTCGATGGAGAATCTTAATCCCGCGATAGATTTTTTCATGGTGAAACCGGATAACCGGCGATACAGGATCTGCCATTTGATATCCGAAGATAAAACCCAAAGCCCGGACATTACTTTCATTGACAAAATGGGCAGCCGTGGCCACCACATCGGCGGCCACCAGTACCCCGGTACACATCGCTCCCGCGGCCACCGGTTGCTCATAGAAAGGTTCACAGCGGCACAGGTTATAGAGTTCTCCATAATTTTTGACTCTGAGTTGCCGGTACCCGTCACCCATATCCTGCAAATCATTATACATAAAAACCGCCGCAGCCGAATGCGCATTTCGTCTCACCCGCTCATCGGTAACATCGAAGATATCCAGCCGGTCATGCGTACCCCAAACACCCCTATCGCCGTCCAGTTTCCGTTCCTGGATCATTTGCCGGAGTTTCAGCAGCAGTTCCGGCAGGGTAAAATGTTTGAGTGCAGGATTCAGCGCTGGGACATGGGGCGGGAGATACAACACCTTAATTGCTCGAAAGGTCTCATCCCGCTGCGGTGAACCTTCTTTGTCGTTGAAATCGAAAAGGGTACCCAGGGGAGTTTGGGCTCCCCTGGCGATCAATTCCATATCCAATTTCCTAACACTAAACCCAAAAGATGAGATGTCACGTCTACTCATTGTATGGCCTTCCTCCACTTGTACCCGGCAATGCTGTTGCCTCTTTAGAGAGTATTCTCTTCAGGGGGGGCCACGGTAATGTTGACTGTGGCGGGTGAATTAGCGCCACTGGACGAATTAACCCCGCCGGCATTGCCGTGGGGAAAACGGATTCTCCATTTGCCCTCTTCAACCAAGCATTCCACTATTACATCGACCTGGGCTTGTACACGAATAGTACACAACTGGAAATCTTCTCCCGCGGGCGGTGTGATAACCAGGTACTCTGCCGGGTCGTTTACCGGGAACCTATCCTCGTATCCATGCCCAAGGCGAAAAATCCTCCGGGTCGTTTTCCCTGGAAGTGCCATTTCGATAACCACTTCCAGGTCACCTTTTTTAAACTTACTGATGATCGATGTCTCAAGTCTAATCATTTTTTACCTCCAGGGATCATTTTAGTTTAAACCCGCGTGAGCTTGAATGGATGCGGATTCCATAAAAGAGGTAAATAATCCCGCCGGCAAAAAAGTTATAAAAAAAACGATCCCGGCTCTTTTGCCGGGTGAATGAGGAAGTTGATCCGCAGAAAATGGAATCCAGTCCCAAAAATCATTAAAATAATCCCGGAAGTCGGCAAAGAAAAGTGTCTGATCCAGGATGAGTGGGATTTTTGGATGGCCAGGATGTTTGTTTAAAACGTATTGCTGATTACGGTATGGAGTGCCAGGTATGGACCGGGAGGTAAGAACTATCACAAACTCTCCTTAAGTTACCCTCCGCAAACGGATTTTTATTTAATTGTCGATGCCGGTCGTTTGGGAATCTCCTGGAAAATAAAATAAAGAAAGCACCCCGTGGTCGATTTGGTCCGTATGCTTCGCAGTTCGATTTCTTTATTTTACCGGTTTAAAGTGATATAATTAACACCAATGATAACTGCTCATCGATTTTTATATACAGTGTTGCTCGCCTTAGTCCGATACAAAAAGGACAGCAAAGTAAGCATCTCTTTTGATCCAGGGAAGGGGCAACTGTTTCTAAACGGTAAGGCACTGCCTTTTGTAGAAGAAGGGTACGGCGAAGCAGGACTTGAGAACCGTATCCATTTCCTGGCTGCGGAACTGGGTATCCGGGAGTTAACCGTTTCCCACGCCGATGTGGCCTTGCGGGCATTACTAAAGGACAGGGGAACTGCTGCAAAAAGCGAGATCATCGACGTGCTCCTGTCTTCCACTCTCCGTAAAGACAGCGGCAGCGATGCGATCAAACAGTGGCGCCAGGCCCTGGAAATGCGGGTGATAAAAGCCGCCTTTGAACATTTTCGCATCGAACGGCTTCATGAAGTACCGGAAGAGAAATGGCACGACTACCTGGAAAGTGGGCCGCTGTTGGAAGATTGGCCGCGCCGTTTGTTGGAAGATAAATTCTGGGCATATACGGACACGGCGTTCCCCGGTATCGAACCTTTCCGGTTGGATCAAATCTGGACGGACCTGCATTTAATCGATCCCGACGAACCCGGGGAATTTGTAGATAGTACCATTGAAGGCAGCTTCAACCAATTACTGGATTACCGCTATGAAGAAAGGCAGTGGTTTGCCGAACCGGCGGCCTTCGTAATGGAAAAACTCCAGGGCGCCGTCGCCGTTACCGGTCCCCCGGGCAGCGGCAAAACCACCATGCTGAAATGGCTGGCTCGACAATTGATTTTAAATCCCGACGGTAAATTCCTGCTGCCTCTCTTTGTCCCCCTGCGTCAATATATCCTGGCTTGCGGATCATCGAACCAGTATGGCCCGAATATCATGGATTACGCCTTGCAAACCGCCGGCATTCGAAACCCACGGCAGCGTGAACTCTGGCTAAATTTCCTGGCCTACCTGGCCGGAAGTCAACGGGACAACATCTTGCTCTTATTGGACGGTTGGGATGAAGTGCCTGCCGATAACAGACCCCTTTTACAAAAGGAATTGGAAGATTTAGCGCATGGCTACTCTTATGTAATTACATCCCGCCCCTCCGCTTATCCACGCAGTTTACCCACAGACCGTTTTTACGAAATTGCGGAATTACCATGGGGCAGCATTTACAAATTGGTTATCCAATGGTTTGAAGCCAAAGGAAGCCCAGAAATAGCGGATTCCGTACTGGAGTACCTGGATAAATACCCCGACCTAAAACGGATGGCCCGCAATCCCTTCCTCCTTTCCCTGGTATGTGGATATACTTTTTCCCGCCATCATACCCCCGGTATATCCTTGCCCCGTTCCCGTTCCGAATTATACCGGGAGTCTGTTCTCAGCATTATCGAGTATCATAACCGCTATTACCCAGAGGCGCCTTTCCACGGTGAAATCTGCCGCCTGCTTGAGCGGTTGGCTTATTGGTTATTTACCGGCGCTCCCCATGCTCCCCGGTATACCTTCGATCTTTCAGACTTTACCGCAAGCGGTGGTAATAAAAAGTATATGGAAAAGGTTTTGAAGCCTTCCCGGTTTATCACAAAGCACGATTACCGGGGGGAATCCTTTCACTTTGTACATACCACTTTTCAAGAGTATTTTGCAGCCTGCCATATTGGCAGGAAGGACAAAGCGGAAGTGGAGGGACTCTTTCGTAAAATTGCCTATGATGCCGGTTGGCAAGAATTTTTTTCGTTTACTGCCGGCCAGACCCCGGGTTCCAATAGTGTAAAACGTCAATTTTGGAGCTGTATGCAGAAATTAGCGGCCTCACCCGACCGTTTCGGTTTCATATATATTCAATTGGCTCACTACGCCGCAGAAGCCGGATTACTTGACGGGGGCGCCCGGCTCCTGGGGGTGGATCTCAGGGAAAAACTCTGGCAATTCATTATCTCCGAAGAAAAAATCAATCATTATGTCGATGCCTACACACTCCTGGATGCCGCCGGCTATGTTAAGCAAGTGAAAGATTACCTGGCGCAGCCAGGCGTATCATCCCGTTTAGAGGCAAAATTACTGCGTTCCCTGGGACGGGTTAAGACAGAGGATACATCGGAAGAATTGGTACGACAAATCGTAAGCGGGGAAAAAAACGCCGGGGCAGTGGCCGCATACCAGTTGACCCGCGTCCTGGATAACCGCGGGCTTCATACATTATTAACGGAGGCCCGGAACCCGGAGCGTGCGATTAAAGTACGGGAACGGATTATTAATGCCCTGGGTTATTCCGGTCGGTTGGAAGCCATCGATGTATTGTACGGTATTGCCAAAGAAAGTAAAGAACTGGCCCACCCGGCGATCACCGCTGTGGGTCATATTGGAGGAGATAGTGCTGCCGACCTGTTGAAAGACCTCTTTGAAGAGAGCGATAAAAATGAAACCCGCATCATAATCGTTTCTGCCCTGGGACATTGTCGATGTTTGCAGTCACGGGATTATTTACTTTATCTTTTGGCGCTTCCCTCAGATGATCACCGGTTAACTGGAAAGATTTTGGAAGAGCTCGGTGAAATGCCGGTTAACCGCGGCTTTGAAATGCTCGTCGAATACCTGGGGCATCCTGGTTCCCAGGTTCGTAGTGCCGCCGCTGGGGCACTGGTGAATGCGGCACCAGGGAAAGGTAAAATCTCCGATGTGTTGTTAAAAGCCGGGAATGAAGACCCGGACCCTGCAGTAAGAATCCAGGCCTTGGCATCGCTGCGAAACCGGGCGCGCCCCTCGGATGCACACACCCTGGCAATTATCGTCGAATCCAGCGAACGCTCGGACGATGAACGAGCCTATGCGCTCCGTGCCCTGGTTCATACCGCTTCCCGCTCCCGGTACTTGCAAGACGGTCCACAACTTTACCGGCTGGCATTGGAATTGTTTCGGCTGGGATTGAATCAAAGAAAAGGTGATTTCGCCCTGGAAGCGGCCCAGGTCGCCTATCTATTGGGGAACGATATCGCGCCCCTGCTTATGGAAGTTGTCTCCGATGACTCCTATTCTCCCCTAGTTCGTGAATCTGCTGCCGCTTCGTTAGGAAAATTGAAATACATACCCGCCGAACCATTACTTGCGGATTTGATGAGTCGATTCCCGGATATCGAAGGAGACGAAGATATGACGGAAGAGCATCCCGGTAAACGTCTTGCGCAGCGGTCTGCCGAAGCCCTTACCCACATCGGCCCTACGACACTCCTCGACCGGGGCGGTAAAACTGCCAGGAATGCACTGGCGGACTTTGCTCGACTAAATGGGTACCTGGTTTTCGATGACCATATCCTGGATGCGTCGGGAAAACGCATTCCAGCCGATCCCAACAGCCAGGAAGATTCAAAAACAGCCCAGGTTATACCTAAACGAAATAATAAGAAAAAAAAGAAAATTCTATTCCTTTCAGCAAACCAGCCTGGAGGAAGCAGGCTGCAGTTGGATAGAGAGATTCATGAAATAGAAGCAGCGCTGCAGCGATCGAAATACCGGGATAGATTGGAACTTATATCTAAATTTGCAGTTCGATTTAATGATTTCCGCCAGGCGTTATTGGACCATGAACCGCAGGTGGTTCATTTCGCGGGGCACGGTTCGGAAAATGGTTTGATGGTGTTGGATAAATTAGGGCTAGCTACAGAGCTAATGTCTTTGGAAGCAGTGGAAGAATTATTTAAACTTTTTTCAGACCAGGTTGAATGTGTCATTTTTAGTTCTTGCGATTCGGAACAGTTAACAGCAGCCATAGTCAAATATATTCCCTATGTTATCGGGATGAAGGAAAAAATTTCGGATAACCCGGCCATTGAATTCGCAGTGGGTTTTTACGATGCGTTAGGAGCCGGGAGATCGATCGAGGATGCCTTCCAATTTGGAATTCAAGCGCTCTTGCAGGATAAAGTGAAAAAAAACCAGCATTTGATTCCTGTTTTGAAAAAAAGATAGGAACTTAGCTCTGCCCTGCTTTGCTTCGCATTCGGGAACGAAAGTGTAGATGTTTCAACAGTTCCTTAACAAGTTGATCAAAAATGAAAAGGATCTCCATCTTCACAGAAAGACCGGTCATCACGGGTTCATATCCTGCTCATCCTTTCATCCTGAAAATCCCGTTTCAGACAATTATATAAGAACTTCCAAACTCCTGCAAGGAAAGTGTCTGAACCAGGATGAGTGGGATGTTTTGATGACCAGGATGTTTGCTTAAAATGGTTTGCTGATTACGGATTGGAGTGCAAGATAGGAACCATCAAGCAAGGACCATCACTGGCAATTTTGAAAAGAATCCCCACCTTCAAAGAGATACCAATCATCTTAGAGTAACATCCTGTCTATCCTTTCATCCTGTGAATCCCGGTTCAGACAATTTTTGTTTAAAGCATTTGGAAAAATAATAGGGATCGGAAAAACCAACCGCATCGGATACCTCTGTTACATTCCCGAAATCTTCTCTCAATAATTGGGCTGCCCGGTCTAAGCGGTAAGATTTGATAAATTCATTGGGAGACTCCCCGGTGATTGCTTTTACTTTCCAGAAAAGGCTGGCACGGCTGACATACAATTTATCCCATAAGGTATCGACTCCGAATCCCGGGTCTGAAAGATTCTTCTCAACAATGTCCTGCAAATCTTTTAGAAATTTCTCCCCTTGTGAGACTACTTTCACTTTTCGCGGTATCAGTCTCTTATCTTCGTTATTGTTTCCCATAATCATGGCTTTCCTTTTCATTTTTTTTCAATGGATTATTTTAACCCATGGCAATAAAAAAATCTATCCCAATGTAAAATTGAAGACGGGCTATTTTATCTTCCTAATCCCATTGTAGTCCACTATAAAATCACCTATTCGAGTTGGCTGATATTGAGTCCTTTCGAGAGCGGTTAAATATTCACGTTGCTTAAACAACTGCTCATTGCGGACAATAAGTGCTTTATCTCCAATTTTAAATCCCCTGGCGCTTTTTTTGATTGAGATGAATGAAAGATAAAGATTGATTTTGATATCATTCTTGTGATTTACTTGAAGAATCCTGATACCTCCGTCTGGACCTTTTCTTGGTGGAGATTCAATATGACGGAATTTAGAATCTCTTCTCCATTTCTTAACTTTTCTGAATATGTAGGTTATGTAATCATTTGAGACATTTTCGTTAAAATAAATATTGGTGTAGGAGTTTATGCACTGCAATTGGTTTAACGCATTTAAATCCTGCTGTTTCGCCAGTTTTATGGTTCTATTTAAAGCATTCGAAAAGCGGTAGACATCTTTGTCAAAAAAAATTAAGCAAAGCTCCGGGGAAAGCGGAAAAAAGATTTGCAGCCCTTTGGATTCAAAACTTGTATTGCAATAATATTCTCTCCTTTTTTCCAAAAATTGGTTGTAGAGTACAACCGGGTTATCTGAAGTAATGAAAGGAATATTGGTTTGATTGATTAATAGTATAATGTTTAAATCCGATATGCATGGAATCAACTTTGGCACATTTCTTAAAAGGTAGAGGGGAGCATTTTCCAGTCTTGATTTAAATTCATCCAAAACAATTTTATATGATTTGTCTCTTTCGACTGTACTTTCAAGGCTTTTTTCAATTATTTCCTTAGCTTCGTCAGCAGCATATGGCGTTCTTGCCCACTGTAAAGCTGTAAAAGCCAAAAGTGAATAATACTCCGATGTCAACTTCTCCGGCATTGTTCTTTTGGCCAATATGTTTTTTATTGCCGAGGCGGCAATTGATTCAATGGTGCTCAACGAATCTTCAATTTCATCATCTTCTCCATAGAAGTAGTTTTTATAAGCTTGCTCTTTCAGGCTTCCCCTTGGTATAAATTTGTATCTATCGACGTTGTACACTCCAATGGATTTTCCTTCGGAATTAGTGGAGAAGTTCTTCAAATAAAAGCGGGGCACATAATGTTGTCTTTTTTTATCGACCATTTTTTCTAAAAGCTTAAAAGTCATTTATTAACATAGATTTGGGTAAATATCAACCTTTAAAAGATTTATCTCTCCCCTAAATTCCCCATCAACTTTGCCTCCGGCGGCCAGAAACCTTTTCGAGAAAAGGTTTCTGGACTTCCAAAAGCTTTTTATTAATGTGCCTCTTCCTCAACAATGGCGTCAAAACATACGCTCCCTCAGCCTGATCATACTCCACCAATCCCAGGTCCGTTCCTTCCTGCAAAAGCCCTTGCCAATCATCTAAACCGGCTTTTTGGGCAATAATTGGAATCTGAACCCCGGGTACAGGTTTATCATAAATAAGAAAACCCTCTAAAAATTTTTTCATCGATTCGCTGCTTTGCCGATACAGCAGGTCAAGCCCTATTTCCCGGGTAAAACTCTCCCGCGCTTTTTCGATTTCCTCTTCCAAACGCGCGATATTCTCCGCAGGTACCTGCCCGGCCAATCGAACGATTTCCTCGATCAACAAAGGGTTCCCCCTGCCTGCTTTTACCAACAACTCTTTTATGGGTGAGTTCCTATACACGATGGGGTTTAACTCCTGAATTTTCCGCTCTGCCTCCAATTCGCTAAAACCGGTAAGCCATACCTTTTTCAATAACTCAGCGAAATTACGACTCCCCCTCCCGGTTAACGTAAAAGAGTAACGGCTGGTTATTATCAATTTACTGGTCTTTCCACTAAAGGGTAGATAATAAAGCATGGTGTTTAACAATTCCGAAGCTTCGGCTCCCAGGTCACCGGGCCGCCCTGTTTCGGTTTTGCCGAGATTCTGCTCGAACCCGTCCAGTACCAGCAGGTAATTCCTCTCTTTGAAACTACTGGAGAAAAGATCGGCCAGGGTATCGGTAACCGACCTATTTCCTGCCAACTTTTTCAAACCGGTTTCATCGCGGGTGTCCTCGAATACCCGTTGAAGAGCAGTTTTAACGGAAGAATCATCCAGCTTTCCTTCTATTACAATAGGTGTATGGTCCGGGAACCGTTCACAAATTTTCCCGGCCAAACAACTTTTCCCCAGGCCCCCGGTTCCCAACAGCAATACCCCGAAGTAATCGTAATTACCTCCACCCAGGGCATCCATGGCGATCTGCAATTGAGTGCGACGCCAGATAAATCCTTCCTTCAAAACTTTGACCCGGCTGTAGGGGAGGTAATCATTCGTTTCATTGGAGGGTCCTTCGGACCGGCGGTCGGCGGCCGCGCCCTGTAAAGGTATCATCGGAGCGCCGGGGATTCCCGTAATTTCCTGCGGAACGCCAGTACCGAGGAAAAGATTGTTTTTTTGCATGCTTTTCGAATCTATTAATAAAAGGGGGGTGATAGGTAAACCGTTACAATAGACCCGCAGCATGGGCCATGCAGGTGTTATTGGAGTTTCGGATATTTTTGAAATTCTTTCCCATTCCAGGTGCATTTTTTGCCGGGCCTGCTGTACCGCTTCCAGCATGGACAGCCCTTGCCCGATGGATCGATAAATGGCCTCGGCGCAATAAACGGCCAGTAAATCATTAACCTTACGTCCCCATCCCAATACCAGGGGGAGCTTGTATTTCTCCACCATCAATGTCGCAAAGGATTCGATGTCTTTTTTCTTATCGAGAGCCTTCATTTGCCCGGTGTGACAGCCGGATAGGAATAAAATTCGCGGCGGATTTTCAATCAACGCCCCCTCCCAAAACTTTTCCGGTTCCACTGAGCCTCTTTTACCTGCAATGTCTCTCATATAGAATATCGGGATGTCTCCGGCGCCGATACCGGCATGGCCGGTCACATGAAGGATGTCATAATACTTCTTTTCCAACCGGTCCTGGAGCCCTTGCAGGGAACCGGAATCGATCACAGCCATTTCAATCGGAAAGGTCCGGCAGATCTTTTTAATTGCCTCCTCTTCTTTGGCATACATTAAGCCGGAATCCTTACCTAAAAAATCGCTTGCCATAAAAAGAAGCCTGGTTCGATCATGGGCAGGCTCAGGCTTACTATCGATGCCCCTGTCCGATACCCGGCGTACCAGGTGAAGATGGTAGAATACCAAAAACGTGCCGTTAATTGCGATCAACTCGAAGGGCCAATCCGCGGTTTCCCGGCAGGCGCGTAAGTTTAATTGAATTTTCTTCCCTGCCTTCGCAGCTTTTTCCAACTGCTGCGAAAGATACCGGGTATTATCGTCCCCATCCAGGAGCCGGGACAGTGCTTCCCCGATTTCCGACTGGTTGGATGCTTTCTCCCATCCTGTCAACAATTCTTCATGGGGAATAGTGAGGCGATTTATAAAGGATCTTTGAGATTTATTTTTCCCCTGCTGCCAGGTAATGTGGTAAAGATTTTCTTCTTCTACAGGCTTAATGGTCACAGTATAAATAATAGGCATCATGCGTTCCTTGATATAATTTTATATCATTCCCGGTATCGGTTGTCAAGGTTTTAAAACCTCCCAGTATTTACCATCTATTTTGCCTTCAGCGAGACTTATCAAAAGCTTTGGGAAGTCAAGAAACCCTTTCTCGAAAGGGTTTCTTGCCGCCGGAGGCAAATTTGATGAGAATTTTGGGACGACACTGACACAATCTTGACTTATTACCACCGAGGTGATATAACCGTATTTTAAGGAGGAATGAGTGCCGGTTATTTATAATGTATCTATCGAGCCCACGGAAATCGAAAACCGCTTCCGCATCGACTGGCAAAACGCAGTCGGTTCCGGTGCTTCTTTTGAACAGACGATAGACATTACCCCGGAAGAAAAACAGTGGTTGTGGCAAATGCCCCGGCACCGGCAGATTATCGGTGAAAAACTCTTCGTTTTCCTGGATGGCCCGGATCGTCACTTTCAACAAGCCCTGGAACATGCCGACCGGGAAAACGAAACACTCCTGGTCAACCTTCATCCCTGCAAAGCCACCGATGACTTGCCCTTTGAAGTATTGGCCAAAGACGGGACATTTTTACTTCCTAAAGATCTTCACCTGGTACGCTGTGTTTCCGCTTTGCGCGAAGCGGAAACGGTTTTACCCGGGAACCGGCCGTTAAAGCTGCTGTTTATGGCGTGTTCCGTCAAGGATGTACAGCCGGAATCGGATTTTGAAAAAGAAGAAGAGGCCATCTTCCAAATAACCGATAAATTACCTATAGATATGGAAGTAGAAGATTCCGGGACCCTGGAAGGATTGCGCGGCAAACTGGAACAAGAAGAATACGATGTGGTGCACCTGTCCGGCCATGCCGGTATCGATAAAAACGGGAACCCTTATTTTGTTATGGAGGATGATTCCGGTGGTGAACACCGGGTATTCCCGGACCGGTTATGGAGTGAAGCCCTTATTAAAAATCCGCCGCGGTTAATGGTTTTATCCGGCAGCCGCACCGCTGAGACGCCCGGTTTGTCGAATATGCCCTTGAATGAAGCGGAAAGTTCTTTGGCTCGCCTATTGGTGGAAAAATATAATGTACCTGCAGTTTTGGGCTGGGGACGAAAAGTAAATGATGAGCAGGCGATTCTTGCTGGGAAAATGCTCTTCCTGGAGTTGAGCAAAGGTCGGTCGATAGTCGAAGCGGTACAGCGAGCGCGGTATGAATTAACCATAAAATTTCCCCACAGCGACAAACCTGCCTGGCCCCTGTTGAGATTATATGCCTCCGCCATTCCATTAGATGCGCCGGTAAGAAAAGAGCAACAATGGTTTCCCAAACCCCGGCGTATGACCCACATCTATCTTAAAAACAGCCGGGTAAAAATTCTCCAAGAGGGTTTTGTCGGACGCAGGCGGCAATTGCAGGAAAGTTTACGCGGGTTGAATACCGACGTCGATAAAGTAGGGGTGTTGATCATGGGCACCGGTGGCCTGGGAAAAAGTTGCCTGGCAGGTAAAATCTGCGAAAGATTCAGAGATCATACCTTAATCATCATCCAGGGCAGACTCAATACCCTATCTTTGGAAGCCGGCCTTAGAGATGCCTTTATCATTTCCCAGGATGAGAAGGGAAAAAGTATTTTGGCCCAGGGTATCGAGATGAAGGATAAATTGGCTCATCTTTGTACCACCGGTTTTAAAGAAAGAAATTACCTGTTTTTGCTGGATGATTTCGAGCAAAACCTGGAAGGCTTTGAGGAGGGTAAGCCTGGCGTGCTATTACCGGAAGCCGCTGCTCTGCTTGGAGTGCTGCTTCATTACCTTTCTTTTAGCGGTAAATTGACGCAGGTGGTTATTACCAGCCGGTATGAGTTTTCCTTACAACACCGGGAATATGATATTATTGAAAAACGATTGAAAAAGATTTGGTTAACCGGTTTCAATAAAACCGAGCAGCGGAAGAAATTCCCTGGATTAAAACATATATTTACATTCGAGGACCGGGAGGTTGGCCGGCAATTGCTGACCGCGGGTCAGGGCAATCCCCGCTTAATGGAGTGGATCGACCTGTTGGTAATGCAGTTGAAGGTAAAAGAAGCCGAAGCGTTGGCAGCGGCGGTGGCGGATAAACAGGAAGAGTTCATTAAAAAACATGTTATCCGGGAGCTGCTAAAAAAAGGCGGCGCGTCATTGGGGCGTTTCTTGCGTTGGTTTTGTATTTACCGCATCCCGGTGTTGGAGGAGGGTGTGTCTTTGGTGGCGAAAAAGGCCCGGGTGAAAGATTGCAAAAAGCTTCTGCATAAAGGAATGGCATTAAGCCTGGTTGAATATGACCAGACGTGGGAAAGTTACCAGGTCACCCCGCTTTTGCGGCAGGAATTATTGAAAGGACTCAGGAATCATCTTCCCGGCCATCAGGCGGCTTTTGCTTATTTTAAAAAAATTTGTAAAGATCGCGAGTCGGTTGAGCCGGTCTTGATAGAAGAATGGATATTTCATGCGCTTGGCTGCGGGAAAGAAGATTTTGCGTTTAAACAAGGAGGTAATTTTGTGAGACAATTACGGGAGCATCTGGCATTTCGTGAATCTCTACGTGTGGGTGAATGGCTCCTGGCTGTAAAAAAACATTCTTTATCAACTAATGATGAAGGAATTCTTATAAACGAAATTGCTTTAACGATGCATGAAGTTGGCAATTCCGGGAAAGCTATTGATTACTTACAAAGGACACTCATTATTATGAAAAAAATCCATGGAGAAAAGCATACCCTCATAGCTACAACAATGAATAACCTGGGAGAAGTATGGAAAGCCCTGGATGCCCCCGACAAAGCTATCGATTCATTCCAACAAGCGCTTGAAATTTGGGAAAAAGTCTATGGTGAGGAACATCCAAATGTTGCTGTTGTAATGAATAACCTGGGATTAACCTATGGTATGTTGAGTGAGCACCGCAAAGCCGTTAATTATTTCAGGCAGGCGATTGACATCTGGAAAAAGGTTTATGGAGAGAAGCACCCACAGGTAGGGATTTCATTAAATAACCTGGGAGGGGCTTTTAATGATTTGGGTGAATCACATACAGCTATCGAATATTACCGGCAAGCACTTGCCATCGATGAAGCGATTTTTGGCAATGAACATCCCAATGTTGCACTGGAATTGAATAACCTTGGTGCAGCATACCTCAAATTAGGCGATTCCCAAAAATCTATTGATTATTTTTTGCAATCGCTTTCTGTCTATGTGAAGGTATTTGGCAGGGAGCACCCCGATGTGGCACGCGGTTTGAATAATATAGGGGAGGTAATGAGAGCTTTAGGAGATCCCCGTAAGGGAATTGATTTATTCCTTCAAGCAGTTGATACCTGGAAGAAGGTCTATGGAGAAACGCATCACCAGGTAGCTGTTGGAATGAATAACCTGGGATCGGCATGGGATGACCTTGCCGATCATCGCAAGGCCATTTATTATTACCAACAGGCGCTTGCTATAGACGAAAGGGTGTATGGCAAAAAAGATCCAAATGTAGCTCGAGTATTGAATAACTTGGGTTCAGCGTGGCATAATCTTGGCGATTATCAAAAAGCAATAGATTATTTCCAACAGGCAATTATCATTTGGGAAAAAGCTTCAGGGGATCAATCCTCTTCCGTAGCCGCTGCGATGAATAATCTTGGTTCGGCATGGCAGGAGCTTGGCGATGCGGCAAAAGCCATAGAATATTATCAACAAGCTTATATCATCCATGAAAAAGTGATTGGCCCGGACAATTCTAATGCCGCATTAGAATTAAATAATCTTGGTTCAGCATGGTATGATTTGGGCGATTATCGAAAGGCCGCCAATTGTTTTGAGCGGGCGCTTGACATCTCCAAGAAAATCCATGGAGAAAAACATCCACAAATAGCCGTTGCAATGAGCAATTTAGGAGCTTTATATGTTGAATTTGGGGAATATGAAAAAGCAAAAGGGTATTTGGAGAAATCATATACATTTTTTAGTGATTCTCTTGGGAGTAAACATCCGCATACCCTAACAGCAAAAGATTGGCTGGATAGGTGTCCTAAGATGCAAAAACAAAAAAACGAATAAGGAAATAAGTACTATAAAGTTAAAATCTTTGGGTGCAGATCATCCCAGTTCAAAAGCAACTGCTTGGTGGCTAAATACATCCCAATAATTTCATTTTGAATATCACCCGGCCGGAAGCAATTCCCCAAACTAAATCACTTTTTCATTAAATTTCCCAGGTTTGACGCAACGACTTTTGTTTGTGGATGCTCCGTTCCAAACTTTTTATTTAGTATTTCATAAGCTTTTTTAAAACATTTTTTTGCTTTTTCTATTTGTTTTAATTGAAAGTAAGCGGCTCCCATGCGATTGAACAACTTGGCGATATTATGATGCATTTCCCCGAATACCTTTCTTTCTATAGCAATTGCATGACGAAAACACGCAATAGCTTTTTTATGCTCCCCTAACGCATCCCAAGATAAACCCATGTTATTAAAGCGGATGGATACATTAGAATTAATTTTACCAAATATTCTCCGTTCAATAATAAGCGTTTTTTTGAAATACTCTATAGCTTTTTGGTGATCTCCGAATTTACCCGAAATAGTGCCCAGGTTATTTAAATCCCTAGATACAGCAGGATGGCCTTTACCGTAAATTTTTTGATCAATCTCAAGTGCCCTCATGTAATAGTCTACAGCTTTGTAGTAATCCCCTAATTGCTCCCACACTGACCCCAGGTTATTGAATGTTACAGCAATATGGTGATGAGATTCTCCGTATACATTTTGAGTAATTCTCAAGGCTTGTTCATAATAATCAATTGCTTTCTGATATTCACCCATATCCTGGACTGCTGATCCCAGATTTATCAGTGTAGTTGCTGTATCTGGATGGTTTTCCTCATAAATTTTTCGGCAAATAGCCAGCGCCTGTTCGAAATAATCAACAGCGCTGCAATAATCCTCTTGTTTATCACAACATAGCCCAATATTATTTAAGTCTGTTATCACCTTTGGATGCTGATATCCAAATACTTTTTGATCGATATTTAAAGCCTTTTCAAAATGGTTCATTGCTAAAGAGAAATCATCAAGAGCAAGCCAACAAGACCCCAGGTTATTACAATACCTGGCTGCATTTTGGTGATCTTCGCCATATACTCCCCGGTCGATGGCATACGCCTGCTCGAAATACTTGATGGCCTGCTGCAGTTCCCGCAGTTCAAAGCACACAGAACCTAGATTATTTAAATCCCTGGCTGTTTTTGAATGATTTTCACCATATACTGCCTGGTCGATTGCATAGGCCTGTTCATAATTCATCCTGGATTTAAGATAGTCGCCCAATTCCCCCCAAACCACGCCCAGGTTATTCAAACAGATTGCAACATCATAATGCTCATCCCCATATAGCTCCCTGTAAATTTCAAATGCCTGCTGGTAATAATCAGCGGCTTTTTTTAATTGGCCCAATCCATGCCAAGCCGATCCCTGGTTGTTCAGGTTTCTCGCTACAGATTGATGGTTATCTCCATATATTTGCTTATCAATAGACATCGCCAGGTTATAATACTTCAATGCTTTTTCATTATCCCCCAAATTATGCCATGCAGAGCCCAGGTTATTCAAGCAGATGGCAACATCGGGATGTTCATCTCCATATACTTTTATTTTGATGCTTAATGACTGCCTGTAACAGTCGATTGCCTTCTCATAATCCCCCAAATTTTCCCACAATAAACCAAGATTCATTAGTGTAGTGGCAACACGGTAATTCTCCTCCCCATACACACGGCGAAAAATCACCAGTGCCCTATCGTAATACTGGACGGCTTTGTTGTGTTCACCCAAACAATACCATATCCATGCCAGGTTATGCATTTCACCAGCCACAGATGGATGCTCTTCCCCATACAATTTTTGATCAATGTTCATTGCCTGTTCCAGTTTCTGGATAGCTTTGTTATAATTTCCTAATTCGCTCCAGGCCATGCCCAAATTGTTTAATGTACTTGCTACATGTGCATATTCCTCCCCATGTTGGCATCTGTCAATGGCTAGCGCTTGCTCATAATAGACAATAGCTCGGCTGTAATCACCAAGATCACTTATCGTCAATGCCAATTCGTTTAGCAAATCGGCATCATCTGCTGCACCTAAGGCTCGCTTTTTTTTAACCAGAACCCATTCTCCTACCCGCTTTGATTCCATAAATGCCAGGTTTTCTCCCAAATATTTAACTAATTTACCCCCCTCGCGGGCTGCGGTATCTTCTTCACCGCATTCCAACGCATGAAAAATCCACTCCTCAGTTATAACAGGATCGAATTGCTCATCCGGTTTCCCTTCACAAATACTTTTATAATAAACAAACGCCGCCTCATGCCCGGCGTGAAGGTTATCAAGTTTGCTTAAAAGTTCATCCCTCAGCAGCGTCGTCCCCTGGTAACTCAACCTTGCTTGGTCATGTTCGATCAAACTTAATTCCATGCCCCGGTACAACAATTCCTCCCAGTTTATCAATCCCGCTTTTTCACCCACTGCTTTCGCCCCCTCTTTTAACACCGGCAAGCGATAAATCGCAAACCAACACAAGAACAGGCTTAATTCCTCTCCCCCCAGCACCAACAATTTATCTATTATATGCTTTTGAATAAACTCCAGCTTTTTACCGGATACCGCCCGCAGCAATTCCGTGACCCCGGTTTTATCCATTTCCCCAATCAATACATCTATCCACTCCATTAACAGCGGATTACCACACCCGGCGTCCAACAATTTGTCCACTGTCGTGGGTTCCTCCTGTTTTGAAATATGGGGCAACTCTCTTACTTTCTTTTTCTGCTCCGTGCCCCGGAACCCGTTTAACCATATCCATTCCAGCCGTTCCTTTAACAGGTCGATGGACTCTTTTGGAAGGGAAAATCCATATCGACAGGTTATCATCAGTTGTGTCGCTTTTCCCGTACCCGGGAGAAGATCGAGCAACACTCCCAACAATTCCGCGGCTTCGGGTAACAATCCACCCGGCTCTCCCCTCTCCCAACCCTCCAGGTTTTGCTCGAAATCATCCAGTAAGATAAGGTACTTTTTATCTTTAAAGCATGACCGGCACAATACCCCCAGGAGTTCCTTCATCTCCATATCCCAGGTCAGGACATTTTTTCCATGATCATCCTGGGTTACGACAAAAGCATCTTGCAATGCCATCTTTAATGTATAGGAATTCAACCTGCCGTGAACGATGACCAGGGTATGCTCTTTGAAACGTTCACTCACTTTTCCGGCCAGGCAACTTTTACCCAACCCGCCGGTTCCCAGGATCAGCAACCCTACTTTTTCGGGTTCTTGCGTTAAGGCCCGGTAACTTTGCTGCAATTGGCGGCGCCGGCCCACGAAACCTTCACCCAACACTTTTACGTCGCTGTTCTTTAAATAGATATGGGTCATGCGCCGCACCTGGGGCCGCGGTTTTTGTTCTGCCGCGACCATGGCATCGAGTGACCCTTCGCTGCTAAACAATCTCAACTGCGGCCAGGCCGGTTTCAGGGACGAAGGAAAGCGATTCACCAATTGATATCGCGCCCGCTGGACCGCATCTAAGACCGATTTTCCACGGCTTAATTCTTTGTAGATCACCTCAGCCGCTTCCTTTGCTTCGCCATCGCTTACCCAACGCCCCCAACCCAAAACCGCCGGTATTTGATACGTCTCCACTAACATGCGGGCAAGTACTTCTTCGGTATCCCCGGGTGCGTCGCCCGTACTGGCCCCGGAGATGAATAACAATCGCGGCGGATTTACACTCAACCCCTCATGCCACAATTTTTCTACCAATACATCCTCGCGGTACCCGGTATCCTTTTCCATAACGAAAAACGGCTGCTTTTTTTTATTAATCCCGGCATGACCGGACAGGTGAATGATGTCGTAAGTCTGCTGTTCCAGTTTTTCCCGTAATCCTTCCAGGGAACCTGTATCCTCCACATCCATGTCGATGGCCAGTTTTTCCGCGGCTTTGAAAATCGCTTCCTCTTCATGCTCGAAAGCCAGTTCCGATTGAACATCCAACGGGGAGCAGGCCATGAACAGCAGTCTTAAACGGCGGTTTTGGGGATGAAGTAAAGGGAGTTCTTTGGAAGTTTCCCGTACCGGAGCCCGGCGTACTAAGTGCACGCGGTTGGGCAATAAAAAAACACCGTTATTTGCCAGCAGTTCAAAGGGCCAGTTGGCGGTTTCGCGGCAAAGGAAGAGATGGAGTTGGAGGGTCTTCGCATGGCTATCGGCTTCCTTGAGCGCCTGCTGCAAATGATGATTATCGCCGTCCAGGAAACGGAACAGCTTCTCCCCGATTTTCAACTGATTCCGTCGATCTTTCCACATCCACTCCATTTCCTCCGGGGAAATACTGGCGGTGGATTGGTTAAATCTGCGGGTTTTGTTTTTCTTACCGATCCATTGGAGGCGGAAGACGTTTTCTTTTGTCGTCGCCTCAATGGTTACATGATAAATAGTTGTCATTTCCTTTTCTTCAAGGTTGGATGACCGACCTACGAATTATTTTTTGGCTATTTTTATGGAAATGAATTTCCCATACTCCAATATCCGGCTGCATTGGGAACCTTTATAACCCGGACCGGTTTTGGGATACCGCAGAGTGATCCAGCCATCCTCGGTCCACCTGAAATCCGCGGTTTTCCCCTCGATACGATACCGAATTAGCTCATGGGTATATTGCATCATCATTTTATTTGCGTGAATCTCGTTTCGCCTCATCGATCAATTGCCGGATTTTTTTTATCAATTCGCGGGTTTCAAAATGATTAAGGGCTTCATTTAAGGTGGAATTGAGTTCATAATATTCCATAACTTGTTTGAAAATCTCCTGGCTTTGCGGCGTTCCTTCCGTACCATTGAGAATAAGCTGCTGTGCGGCCAGCATTTGGGCACCCCGGGCAACAACTTCCCGGTCAAATACGGTTATTGGAGAAACAGCCTGGAGTTCCGGCGCAGGAGATCTCTCCCCGCTCCGTGCCGTTAATCTTTCCTTGATGATGGATTCACTGGCTGGCTTATTCAAATGATAAAGTTGGTAATCCTTGGGCGATTGACGGAACTTTTTTTTGAAGCATTTAGAAAAATAGAATTGATCGGAAAATCCCACTGCTTCAGCAACTTCAGTAATATTTCCATAGTTTTCTCTCAACAATTGGGCTGCCCGTTCTAATCGGTAGGATTGGATAAATTGGCTGGCACCTTCTCCTGTTAACAATTGTATCTTCCTGAAGAGGGTGGCCCGGCTGACTAACAGGTTCTTACATAATGCATTGATATCGAAATCCGGGTCTGCTAGATTCTTTTCTACAACAGCCAGGAATTCATCAAGAAATTTCAGATCCAGGGAAGTGACTGTAATTTCTCTATGCTTCAGGCTTACTGTGGGATTTTTCTCGACCGTTTTTAATTTCTCAAAAACAGCGTTTCTCATTTTATCACCTTTGCCATTAACTCTGTCATTGTCATGAGCCTATTTTAAACGATTTAGATGAGAACATTTTTGCCTGTGCCAACCACAACCGTTTACTCCTTATTTCCGAAATAATAGCCGATCCCCAACATCGCTGCATTTCCAAGCATAAATATCGATTCTTTAAGCAATTCTTTGTTGTTTGTTGCAATTGAATAAGCCTCACAACCTAATACAGCTATAACAAAGGACCCAACAAGGAGATAAAACCCAATTCCACGAATTTTATCTGGGTGGTGGTATTTAAGATTCGTAGTTCCAATACCTGCTCCCTTGTCATCGTTATCAGTATCAGCATCAATTTCTAACTCTCCACTAATTTTTCCTGCTTCGTAAAGAAGGTCCCTAACCTCGATTGTTGCAGCCTCTGTAAAATCGATTAATTCATCTTCCAAGGTGGCCTCCTTTGAATTTGGGTTCAAGAGTCAAAATGCATTTTTTCATTTTTAATCTCCAAAAAGCATACAGAATATTATAATATAAATTTACTGAATTTTCAACATAATCTGGTATAAAATTGCTGAAATTTTTCAGGGATAGAGATTTTTGTCCAGCGGCGTGATATATTACGAGTAGATCGGCGCGAAGATCTACGAGTTTTGAGGATGAGTAAAAGAGTAAAAAGTAACGAATTTTGGTATTGCCAGAAAGAGGGGAATGGGGCATCCTTATCCTTTTGCCATAGGAGGATAGGATGCCCTTTAAACGACAGCGCAGGCTTTCGCCAGAACAGGTACATTTTATCATGGAAATGAAAAAAGTAAAGTACTCGAAACTGGAAATTGCCAGGAAATTGGGAGTGACCGAAGGAGCAGTCAGGTATCAGATTAAGCGGCAGGCGAGCGGTCTGGCTGATGGTCGTAAAATCAAGGATTCGATGCTTGACCGGTATGAGGAGACACTGTTCTACTGGACGAGCGAATATGAGGGAGAGGAGAGCCGGCCATCGTTAAAGATACTTTACGAGAATCTCCGAAAGTACCACGGGTACGCCGGGTCATACGATGCGTTCAGGCGGTACATACGGAAGAGGTTTCCCGAGTTTTTGAAGAAGAGGAGCTACATCCGGGTGGAGACGCCGCCCGGGGCATTGGTGCAGGTAGATTGGAAAGAGGGGATTCCTGTCTATATCGGGTCTTTGGAGACGCCGGTCAAGCTGAATGCCCTGGTGATTACCCTGTGTTTCAGTCGCAAGATGGCGGTGATATTCAGCGAGAAGAAGGACCTGGATTCGTTTATTGCCTGCCATCAGCGGGGGTTTCTGAAGCTGGGTGGCCTGGCGGAAACGGAACGGACAGACTGTTTGAAGTCTGCGGTGGTCAGATGGAACGGATCGCAGACGATTTTGAATGAGAAGTACAGGAAATATCTTTCAGAGTTAGGAGTGGAGGCATTTCCCAGCCGTCCCGGGACGCCGACGGACAAAGGCAAAGTAGAGAAGCGGATAGGGGATTTCTTCTGTCGGCTGGATTTGAAGCATAAAGTGTATCAAACGCTGGAAGATTTAGATAGGGAAGCGGATGCGAAATTAGAGGAGCTGGAAAAGGAATGGCGGTGTGGTGCCACGGGATTGAGTGTGAGCCAGAGTTTTGAATATGAGAAGGTGTATCTGAAGAGGCTGCCGTCGCATTTTCCGGTATTGCCGGTGGCCGAGAAGGTAAGTATGGTCAGGAAAGATGGAACCGTCTACTTTTACGACAATTACTACCAGGTAGAGAGTAGTTACATTGGCCGCCAGGTATTATGTCTTCACACCGGTCTGGAGATAGTAATTTACTGCGATGGCGAGGAGATCGAGCGGCACGCACATCTTCCTGGGACAAAAGGGATGGTAAGGCTATCGGAGAAGGCATTGAGAGAAGAGGGTGTAAAGATGAGTCCTCGGGTGAGGGAGTGGGGATTGGAAGTAGCCAGGAGACAGGTGTCGATATACCAGGAAATAATTAATCAAACAGGAGGTTTACGATGAGTTTATCAGTATTGCGGCAAAAGATGGAGCAATTGAAGCTGAGCTATACGTCGGAGCGGTTGGCGGAGTTGTTAGAGGGCGCAGAAAAAGAGCGCACGAGTCCGCTGGATTTTTTTGAGAAGGTATTGAGCACGGAGGTGCAATTCCGAGAGGAGAGGCGGATAAATGCGTCGTTAAAGTTATCTGGTATGCCGAAAGGGATGTACCTGGAGAATTTTGATTTTCTCTACCAGCCATCGGTGGAGAAATCGAGGATAGAGTACCTGTCCGCGTGCGAGTTTATCCGGCAACATGAGAATGTATTGTTTTTCGGTCCACCGGGAGTCGGCAAGACGCACCTGGCGGTAGGGCTTGGTGTACGGGCCGTGCACATGGGTTACAGCGTAATATACTACCGTGTGGAAGAGCTATTGCAGCAGTTGAAGAAGAGGGCTGGGACGCCGGTGGCCAAACAACGGGGACGGGCGTATGTGAAGAATGCGTTGGTGTTAGTCGATGAACTTGGGTACCAGGCCCTGGATCGGCACGAGACGCACCTGTTTTTCCAGTTCATTTCAGCCCGGTATATGAAAGGCAGCACCATCATCACCAGCAATCGATCGGTCAGGGAGTGGTCGGACATATTCTCGCAGGATGAGATGGCAACCACGGCGATCCTGGATCGGTTATTCCATAAGTCTGTGATCTTCAACATCGATGGCCGGAGCTACCGGTTAAGGGACTTCAACAAGTTGTTCCGGGAGACGTCCAGGTAATGAAGCAGAGGGTTTGCGAGGATTTCCTTATCTTTCCACAAAGGATTAACATGTTTTCCACACGTAATAATCTAATATTGATGGGGGTTTTACTGGGTTTTCCACAAATTCTCCCGGCCTTATTATATTATTATGTATACACATACTCTCCAAAAAACGTAAAACTACACGCCGATCTACCTCGTAAAAGTATGCGCCTCTTGACAATAAGCGGTGGTCCCCCTGCGATTCTATTTCATCGTTGGGCTAAACCATGGACACCCAGCCGTTTTCATACCAACAAAAATCGCTGGGATCCGATTGAACCACCATACCGACCATTTCATGAGTATCAGCACAGAATACCGGCGAACCGCTGTTGCCACTGTAGATATCCATCCGGGAGATGAAATAAGCCTTCTCGATATTTTCAACCGCAGAGCCAGGGGCATACTTTAAAGGCAATCCGCAGGGATGGCCCAAAACATAAAGATTTTGCCCGGGAAACACCGGCCGCTTAGACAATACTGCAATCTCCTGCCCCTCAATCTTGCATGCCTGTTATCCCAATGCTCAATCCGGACTTTAAGAATTGGGTTCCAGCGGCCATTACCGGATCGGCAGTACTCCCTTTCTATATTTCTTAGTATCATTGATGATTTCCAATCTACTACCTTGATCCTGTTCTTCTAAAACCAATTCCAGTAAAGCAATCGCTTTCTTAATTGCCTCTTTTTTAGAATCACCAAGCTTTTTTGCTATATCATTAAGTATATTGTAAGTTTGGTCTGATAGTTGTAAAGTCATATTATGTAAACTCATGTTCTTTTACCTCCTTTTCTCGAACAATTCCATAGAACTCCGAAGCCTTTAGGTTTTGGGCTCCCGCGAAATATTTTTTTATTGGGAAACCGAGTGACTGGAGAAACGGGGACCACCATTTCATATCCGAAAATAAAACCTGGATTCCTAACATTGGTTTCATGGATGAAATGGGCAGCAGTGGCCACCACATCGGGGGCCACCAAAGCGCCCGTAAACATAAAATCTGCGGCCATCGGTTTGTCATAAAATCGTTCACAGGGATACAGGTTATAAGCATCTCCAGAATGTTTAACTCCCATCATCCGAGAACCATCGCCGGTATCCAATAAATCGTTTTCCATAAAAACAGTGTATGGCCTTCCTCCACTTGTACCCGGCAATGCTGTTGCCTCTTTAGAGCGTATTCTCTTCAGGGGGGACCACGGTAATGTTGACTGTGGCGGGTGAATTAGCGCAAGTGACATTGGAATTGGGAAATCTGATTTTCCAGTTGCCCTCTTCAGAAGAGAGCAGCGTTGAATATCTTCTCCCGCGGGCGGTGTGATAACCAGGTACTCTGCCGGGTCGTTTACCGGGAACCTATCCTCGTATCCATACCCAAGGCGAAAAATCCTCCGGGTCGTTTTCCCTGGAAGTGCCATTTCGATAACCACTTCCAGGTCACCTTTCTTAAACTTACTGATGATCGATGTCTCAAGTCTTATCACTGTGTCACGTCCTTAAATAGCATGAATAGCTTTAATTTTCAACATGATTCGGCTATAATCTATTTATTTTACGTGGACATTTTAAGCCTTATATTTCGCAGCTTGAATGGACATGGATTCCAAAAAACAGGATTATCATATCATATTATGAAATGCAATAAATCATTATGGGTATTGATTTTATAGGATTTTCATGAAATTGTAACGAAAAAATGGAATATAATTTCAAAAAACTGTAATATTGATTCATCCGTAAGTGATTTATCGATAAAGAAATTGAAGCGTAATTCGGCTGTAATCCGGCTCTCATATGGCATTATATTTCTTTTTCCTGTCCTATTAAAACAATCATCCTGGCCATCCTTTCATCCTGTGAATCCCGGTTCAGACATTTTTATTTGACGGCAAATTTCCCATACTCCAATATCCGGCTGCATTGGGAACCTTTATAACCCGGACCGGTTTTTGGATACCGCAGAGTGATCCAGCCATCCTCGGTCCAACGGAAATCCGCTGCTTTTCCCCTGGATACGATACCGATGAGTTCATGGGTTTCGGCACAAAATACCGGTGAACCGCTGTTGCCACTGTATACATCCAGGTCGGCCAAAAAATAGCTGCCGGATATCTCACCGACACTGGCCCCGGGGGCATACTTTGAAGGCAATCCGCAGGGATGACCGACCATATAAACCGGTTGTCCGGTAAAAATATCTCGCCTGGACAGCACTGCGACCTCCCGGCCTGTGACTTTGCGATCCAGTTTTACTAAGGTCCAGTCTCCTTCAGGGTTATGAACCCTTTCAAGAATTTCAACGCCCTTATAAATGTTGTCGGCAGGAATTTGTTCCACCGGTGTAATGGGGTCCATCATGACAAAGTCAAAAACAAAGCAAAGGCCGGTTACATTTCTTTCATTAGCGAAATGAGCCGCAGTGGCGATCACATCTTCTCCCACCAGGACGCCGGTGCACATAGGGCCGGCGGCAATGGGTTGATTATAGAATAGTTCGGATTCATGCAGTTTAAAGGTCTGCCCGTAATTTTTGACTTTCAATTGAAAATAACTGCTGCCGCAGGGTAACAAGTCCAAACTCATGCAAACCGCCGCAGTGGAAAGAGCGTTCCTGTGCACCCGGCCATTGGAAATATCGAAGAGGTCCAGACGTTCATCGGAATAAAATTCATCTTTTCTTCTATCGTCTCTTTTTGCATCATCGATCAATTGCCGGATTTTTTGTGTCAATTCGGGGGTTTCATAATGCTGAAGGGCCTCACTTAAGGCGGAATTGAGATCATAATATTCCATAACTTGTTTGAAAATCTCCCGGCTTTGCGGCGTTCCCTCCATGACATTGGAAAAAAAATTCTGGGTTGCCAGCATTTGAGTGCCCCGGGCAATTAGCTCCCGGTCATATATCGCTATTGGTGAAATAACCTGAGGTTGCGGTACAGGAGACTTCTTCCCGCTCCGTGCCTTCAATCTTTCCTTGATAATGGATTCACCGGCTGGCTTATTCATATGATAAAGTTGGTAATCCTTGGGCGATTGACGGAACTTTTTTTTGAAGCATTTGGAAAAATAGAATTGATCGGAAAATCCCACGGCTTCCGCGACTTCCGTGACATTCCCGTAATTTTCTCTCAATAATTGGGCCCCCCGCTCCAGGCGGTAGGATTGGATAAATTCATTGGGTGCTTCTCCTGTTAAATCCGGTATCTTCCTGAACAGGGTGGTTCGACTGATTAAAAGTTTCTTACATACTGCTTTGATGTCAAAATCCGGATCTGTTAGATTCTTCTCTATAACAGCCAGGAATTCATCAAGAAATTTCTGATCCTGGGAAGTGACGGGAATTTTCGAGGATCTCACGTTGTCGACAGTTTCCTGCTCAACCTGGCTTAAATCCTTTTTCCAAATCATAATATTATTTTAACCGATTGGGAAGAAAAAATCCATACCGTTAGGGGCTCTTTTTGAAAAAACCTGAACCATGTCCCTGAATCCTGCATAAACTTTGTTTAGTTTTTATTTCAGCAGCGGAGTCAGGCTGTATGTACCTTTGACTTGATCATGTTCCACCAGGCTTAAATTCATGCCTTCCTGCAAAAAATTTTTCACCTCCGCTATCCCGGTTACTTCTTCGATTCGCGGGATTTGCTGCCCCGTTACCGGTTTGGAATAAATACTTAACCTCTCTAAAATGCGTTTCAACGGCTCACTGCATTGTTGGTACAACTCATAAAGCCCCAGTCCCTGTATGAAATCCTCCCGGGTTTTCTTGACCGCTGCCTCCAGGCGTGCGGTGTCATCGGGAGGTATTTCCCCGGCTATTCGGTCGATTTGCTCCAGCAAAAGAGGATTTCGACTCCCGGCGTTTATTAAAAAATCTTTCATCAACGGATTTGTACTACCGTCAATGTACTTTAAGCCCAGAACCTTTTGTAGTACTTCCGATTCCAGGAAACCGGTGAGCCATATTTTTTGCAGTCGGTCTTCCACCAGGTCCCGGTCATTATGGGCCAGTGTGAAGGCAAAGCGGCTGGTGATTACCAGGTGGCTCATCTTTCCGCAATAAGGAAGGTAATAAAGCAATGCATACAATAATTCCGCAACCCTGGCCGGTAGGGAACCGGGCTGCCCGCTGCCTGTCTTTTCCAGGTTCTGCTCAAACCCATCCAACAGTAGGATATAGTTACTCTCCTTGAAATTGGCAGCGCAAAGATCGGCTAATTTATCGGTCATGGCCCTTTTTTGTTCCAGTATTCTCAACCCTTGCTCATCATCTTTGCTGCTAAATACCTTTCGCAGCGCCGCTTCAAGAAAACCGTCATCCAGTTTCCCCTGGTGAGAGATAACGGTATGCCCGGGGAACCGTTCACAGATTTTCCCCGTCAGGCAGCTTTTCCCTAAACCGCCGGTGCCCAACAGCAAGATTCCCACTTTATCATAATCTTCGTTTAGGGTTTTTAGACTTAACTGGATTTGCTGGCGACGGCCGGTAAAACCCTCTTTTAATACTTTAACCCGGCTGTTTGCCAGATATGCATGAGTGGTTTGCCGGGATTTCGGTTTTCGATGCTTCGTATTGGATACGATTGCCGTTAAGGGTGTCCCATTGCTGTACAAGCGCAGCAGGGGCCAGGCCGGTTCCTCTTGAGAATGGAATTTGCTCTGCATTTCACAGCGTGCCCGTTGGATTGCTTCCAGGATAGACCCGCCGCGGCTCAATTCATAGTAGAGTATTTTCCCCCCATGATTGGCCTGCACATCTTTTACGCTTCGCCCCCACCCTAAAACCGTAGGTATTTGAAAACCCTCTACCATCAGTTGGGTAAAGGATACTATATCATTAGAACCACTCCTGCCTACCGTCTCCCCACTGCGGCACGCGGACAAGAACAATAACCGCGGTGGATTCTCAAGCAGGGCCCCATTCCACAATTGATCCGGGGTTACGCTCACATTCCGGCCTGTGTCCCCTTCCATCGTGAAGAAGGGACTATGGTTATCTATATTGGCATGGCCGGACAGGTGCACGATATCGTACTTCTTAAGCACTAACCGCTGCTGCAGCCCTTGCAAAGACCCGGAGTCTTCGACCCCCATTTCGATGGGAAGGTCCCGGGTGATTTCCAAGATGAATTCTTCCTCTTGCTCATAATTCAACCTCGATTCCAGGTCGATGGGAGCGCAAGCCATAAAGAGCAGTCTTAACGAATTCTCCCGTGGAGATACCTTACAGGCGATTCCCCTGTCGGAAACCCGCCGTACCAGGTGAATATGTTCAAGAAGTAAAAATTCATCGTTTTTTGCTATCAATTCGAAAGGCCAGTCGGCAGTTTCCTTACAGGTGCGTAAATTGATTTGCGGTTTTTTCTTTAATTGGGATGCCTTATCCAATACCTGCGAAAAATACCGGGTATCATTGTCTCCATCCAGGAAACTAAACAGGGCTTCCCCGATTCCCAACTGTTTCGATGCTTTCTTCCAATTTGTCAACATCTCTTTCTCAGAAACATGCAGACTATTGATAAACGATTTTTGCTCCTTTTTCTCCGCATCTTTCCAGGTGATACGAAAAAGGTTTTCCTCTCCCACCGCTTCGATAGTCACATCATAAATTAATGTTGAATCCATTTGATTCTCCTTGTCATGTATTTTTCGCTTCCGAAGCCTGGTAGGCTTTGGGAGATTGATGAAACCTTTCCTTGAAAAGTTTGGCAAGATATTGCGGGCTGGAAAAACCGACCGCCATGGCCACCTCCGTCACATTCCCAAAGTTTTCTCTTAGCAGTTGCGCTGCCCTCTCCAACCGGTAAGACTGGATAAACTGGTTCGGTGTCTCCCCGGTTAACGCCTGTATTTTTTTAAAAAGCGCAGCACGACTGATAAGTAATTTCTTACACAAAACATCGATGCTAAAATCTTCATCATGCAGATTTTTCTCAATGATAGTTTGAAACTCTTTCAAGAATCGATCATCCTGGTTCGAGACCGGGAGCTCGGACGGTAACAGCATCTTTTCCCGTTGGATTTTCAATTGCAACTGGCGTCTCAAATCGATCAGGTTTTTGATCCGGGCCAGCAGCATCTCGGAATTGAACGGTTTGGTGACATAATCGTCAGCCCCGGTCTTTAGCCCCCGGATAACATTTTTCTCCGACGCCCTGGCCGTTAACAGGATGATCGGGATATGACTGGTTCTGATGTCTTTTTTCAACACCCGGCATAATTCATAACCGTCCGCTTCCGGCATCATAATATCGCTGACAATTAAATCCGGGATGAATTCTTTCGCTTTGGCCACACCTTCCTTACCGTTCACCGCTTCGATGATACTATATTGCGGTTCCAGTATGCCGCAGATATGGTCCCGCATATCCTTATGGTCTTCCACCACCAGTATCACTGTTTTTCCTGACACCGAAGGCTGACTTTCTCCAATGGTGGTATCATTGATTTCGTCCACATCTTCCCCAGATTGCATATACCTGGTATCAATATTTTTTGCCCTGTCGCCTTGGGATAGGCTCCCGGGAACCGCAGTGATCTCGCTGTCCGTCAGGTGGTCTTTCCCTATAGGCAGACAGATCACAAACTCGGTTCCATTACCTTCCTGACTCTGAACATCAATCTTACCATAATGAAGCATTACAAGTTCTTTAGCCAGGGCAAGCCCGATACCGGTTCCTTGCCCAGTTTGACTCTTGCTTTGGCCAGTCTGAAAAAAACGGTTAAAAATATGATCCAACTGGGTTTTAGGGATACCGATGCCGGTATCTTTAACCGAAATACAGGCATAGGCGACAGCAGAAGACCTTTCCTCCGAGAGGGAAATGCTTATTCGACCACCCGCAGGTGTAAATTTGATAGCATTACTTAGCAGATTGTAAACTACTTTTTCCATTTTATCAGCATCAAAGTAAAGACTGATCTCCGTCTTTTTACACAGGAACTCCAAGGTCAATTGTTTCTGCTCTGCAATGATCTGGAAAGAAGCCAAAGCACTTTTCAAAAGAGGCATAATATCCTGGTAGGAGGCTTGCAACTTCATCTTTCCACTGTCCAGACGAGAGAGATCTAACAATTGATTGATTAGAGTCAACAATTGTTGAGAATTTCTCAGCATCAGGTGGTAATTCTTTTTGAAGGCTTCATCTCGAGTACGGGATAGCATTTGTTCCAGTGGGCTCATGATCAATGTCAAGGGGGTGCGGAATTCATGGGAAATATTGGTAAAAAAACGGGATTTTATCTCATCCATCTCTTTGAGTTTTTCGGATTGCTCCTGGAGTTGAATGGTCTGATGTTCCAATTGATCATTTTTATCGCGGACTTCCCGGGTTCTTTCCGCTACCACCTGTTCCAGTCTTTCTTTTTCTCTAACCAATTTACGGGACCGTCTTTTGACGGAGATATTCAATAACAGGAAAAATCCAGCCAAAAAACCAACGATATATATCAAGAAAGCCCACCAGGTTCTATACCAGGGTGGCAGTACTCTAAAAGCAAATGTATCTTCCCGGCTGATAATATCATAAATATTTTTTGCCCGGACACGAAAGGTGTAACTACCGGCATCAAGATTGGTGAAATGTTTTCGCGACTCCGCTGTCCACTCCGACCAATTATCGCCGAATCCGTCAAGCCTATAACTGAAAATGATCTCCGCTTCTCTTTCAAAAAAAGGAGCCGCACATCCGAAGGTAACATTTCTATCTTTATAAGAGACCAGGGGAATCGGTGCGCGGCCTTTTTGCCCCATTGAATAACCGCCATAGATGGGGTTGATCTCATTGACCAACACATGTCGAACCAGTGCGGAGAAACCCTGGTCCCATTTAATTTTAATGGAGTAGTCATACCGGGTCAATCCTTCCGTGCCGGCGAACCAGACGCTGCTGCCGTCTGCTTCCGGTAAGATAGTATTTACCTGGATAATAGGGATCCTACGAAAAGGACCGCCTTCAATAACAAATTTGTTGTCGGAACCGGGAACAGCCATGAAATTCCTGGATTCGGAATGAAACCAGATGTTCCTATTCTCATCCTGGGCAATACGAAAGACCGGTTTGGCCCCCGGGCCATTGGCAAATTCCTTTCCTAATAGAGTATCCGGGATAAAACCGTCTTTCATTTCATCATAGCGAAATAATCCTTTACGGGAGGCAAATACCACGTGCCCCTCTATGACAGCCATATATATTTCTCCCTCATAGAGCCTATCTTCCAGGTGGTAGCGTTTTACCACCGGTTGGGTGATACCGAAGGGAAAATCCACTTTTAGAATATTTCCTTTGGCAGAGATGAGCCAGAGATGTCCGGCAGAGTCTTCAACCGCATCTCGTATATCGGTATCTATTTCTTTATATCGGTAACCGACAGTCCAGCGGTTGCCTTTCAGGGTTAGTTCAGCCAGTCCTCTCCCGGAGGCACACCATGTGTGACCGGGGAATGCCGTGGAAGGAACCATAGCGAACGTTTGGACATCATATACGTTTCGAGGTACACCATCAACCTTATCGATCTGGAACACCCCGCCGACCGTTGCAGCCAGGAGCGATTGTCCGGTGGACAATAATTTCCAGCACGTACCGATACCAGGTATTGGGGTGAATTGCCCGGTAGTCGGACGTTGTACGTAAGCCCCTTGCATTGTCCCGGCGTACAAATTCCCTTTATGCTTCGCAACAGTAAGCGCCATACCGTCTAAGCGGCTGCGGTCATCATAATGATTAAAAGGAGAGCGGTATTCCAGCCTGGAGATTCCTTTGGAAAGTGCCAACCACAGGTTTCCCATGTGGTCTTCAAATATAAAATTAACGGTATTATCCTGTAGGCCGCGGGTTTTATTGAAAGTATATTTCACACGCCCCTGGGGATCCAGTACCACTACCCCCCCATAAAAAGTTGCCGCGGCGAAATCACCGTTAGATAGCAGTATACCGTGTGATATCTGGTTTTCTCGAAGATATCTATCCGCGTTTGTAATGAAAGGGGTCACTGTCCCGTTTTTGTAGATTAATAGTCCCTTTGACCATGTCCCCAAAAGAAAATTAAGGGATTTATCCCTGGGATTATAAGGCGCCAACATCCATATTTTTTCTGTCCCAAAAGCCTGTCCGCCTTCGAGTGGAGTTAATGACCCGTTTTCCACCTTCATCAACCCTTGTTTCGACTGCTGAAGTAAAAGTCTTCCATTGCATAAATACAAAGCCCCGAATATACCTTTTTTATACAGGTCTATTTTTTTATAATTCCAGCGGAACAGCAGACTGCGTGTTCTAAAATAGACGCCATCTTCTACTGCAATCGTATTATAAACATCGGAGATATTCCCATATTCCCGATCAAAATACTTTTTAAGGGAAACATATTCCAGAAACCCCCTGGAATTGGGGGCTAAGTATCCGAATTCATCCTTCCCACCGATAAAGATGCGGCCATCTTTTCCAATCGCCAGGGATCGAACCAGCATGTTGGGCACCTCCACCAGTTCCCAGGTCGCACCGTCGGATATCAGCACACCGCCATTGTTTCCAACATAGATAATCCCATTCCGGTCCTGGACGATACACAGGTTCTGGGGATGGTGGTCATATTCTAAGTAGCTGTAATTCTTAAAATATTTGTACCCGCTGTACACGGTATTCTTCGTTTCTTCTCCGTACACATTCTGCCAGGAAAGAGGGAAAAAGGTAAAATAGATTACAATGGGCAATAAAAACTTGCGACCTATCAGGAGAACCATTTCTCATTATCCTCCATTTCGAAAAAGTATAGATCAATCCGTTTTACTTTTCAAGCCCCCTGGAAAGGATTTTCTTCTATGATCTACCACTAATCCCTATCGTTATCTTCTTAATAACCGCTTACAGGCTCCCTTAAAAGTTTCTTTTCCTCTCAATCATAGGTCTAATCTCATCCTGGTTTTCAAAAATTCATCGGTCGCCAGGGCTGATGCCGAGCGTGAACAAAGATACAGCATTCCTGATAAGCCAACCTATAGACTATTTTCTATGTTTTTTCGATTATTTTTATCGTTTTCAGATTCAGTATGATTTACAATGTTTCTGGATATCGTGAATGGAGAAATTTGATGAAAAACGATAGAAAACAGGAAATCATCAGTAAAAGCGGTCATCCCGGATTTATTTCCAAGCCAGAAAGTATGGTGGAAAAACAAGAAGATACATCAGAGATGGACATCCATAAAAAACTTGGATTCAAAGCTTTGCAACCAAAAATTAATGACAAAGATCAAAAACCAGAAAAATTGATAAAAAAAATTCTTGTACTTGCCGCAAATCCAAAGAATACAGGCAGGTTACGTCTGGATGAGGAGATTCGTGAAATCAGCGAAGGATTAAGACGTTCAAAGTATCGGAATCAATTTGAAATCGATTCTATCTGGGCAGTGAGACTCAGGGATATACGAAGGGCTTTATTGGATTTTGAACCTGATATCGTTCACTTTACTGGGCACGGGATAACGAATGGTCTACTGGTAGAAAATGAAATGGGATTTACCGAATGTATTTCCCCAGAGGCGATTGCAGGGTTATTTGAACTTTTTTCAAACCAGGTTGAATGTGTCATTTTTAATACATGCTGTTCGGTACGGTTAACAAAAGCTATTGGTAAGCACATAAAATATGTCATTGGTATGCGCAGGGAGATTAGGGATAAAGTTGCGATTGAGTTCATTGTGGGATTTTATGACGCTCTGGGTGCAGGTAAAACCGTTGAAGAAGCCTTTAAATTTGGGCTTAATGCCATCCAGATGATGTCCCTGCACGATCATTTAATTCCCATCCTTAAAAAGAGATGTGGTGCTTAACCTGTATTGTGGTTCGATCGGAGATAGGGAGGACTTTAAGGTTTTGAGGTTCCGGTTTTTGGAAAAGACTGGATAGAAAGCCTTTTCAAGAGTATTTTTATTTAAGGCCCTAACTTTAAGACTATTTAAAAAAAACACCACATAAAATTATCTATAATTTATATATGATCTACTTCCATGTTATAAAAGCAAGAAGTAGCAATGATAGGTATTTGCAACATTCAGGTATGGTGTAACCCCTGATTAGGTCTTACATCACCTGATACACTAAAAACATCATTATATATTCATTTCCGGTCTCCTCTAAGCCAGGATTCCTTAAACCCCTGTATAAGTCTTGGTATCTACTCAATAATCTGGGATATCTAATCTGCGAAGAGATCAATAGCTGCTCTCTCCAATTCACCCATAAGAGATTCTATTATATCTTCTTTATGATGTTCCATAATTTGAACCATCAGCCCCAAATGGTAATACTCTTCGGTGTCCCATTTTATTATATTTTCTTTCTCTTCATCATTCTTGCATTCTTCCAATTTCTGTTTCTTAAACTTCCCTCTTACCTCTTTTGCAGCCCTTCTCATCTCGTAGTCCTTTTCTGTCAATACTCCAAGACTAAACGATCTGGCTATAAAATAAAAATTGTTGGGATTATTGTTGATTTTTTCATAGATCATATAATTTGAAATATGCAAAAGTTCGTCATCAAATGAGTTATTCCACTTTAATATCAAATCGTATTTTTTTTCATGCTTTGGATCATCCAGGTATTTCGATACCACCGCTCTTATTTTTATTTTGTTTTCGTATATCCATTTCATTGATAAACGGAATGGAATGATCGCGCTTTGAGGTGGAACGATTAATTCAAAAAATTCACTTCTCTCTATAAAGTTTTTGAATTTTTCTACCAGTTTCCAGACTTTTCGCTTCCTATCCCGGATTATTTCTATACCGTTACCAACATAATAAGCCCATGTTGCAACAGCTCCATAGCCAGCTTTTGAAGTCGGAATAGTGGCATGCATAGCAGCCATTTCCTGTTCCTTTGGACTGAACGATTTTTTCAGCATTTCCATATCCTTTAAAGAGAGATAGGATTCTTCAGTTCTTGTGTATCCTATGTCATCATGGTCTTCAAATATTATTAAAGATGCAGGATAAGGAATTTGATTTTTATGAGGATCGCAAATAATAGCCTTTACTCCATCTACAGAGAAATTCCATTTTGGGAATCTTTTTAATTTTATTTCATCTTTGATATATTTTAAGTATTCTAGATCATTTTCCATCACTGAAGCAAAAAGATATTGAGCAGCAGCATCTACTAATATGGGAATTTGATATTTTTCAATCGAGGCATTGACACTGCCGATATATAATTCGTCTTCCTTGTTTTTTATTCCTTTTCTCGCCGCATTTATGAGGTTTTCTACGTCGGCGAGCGAACCGCGTTCCGTATCACCAACAACAATCCAAACCATTGCGATTTCATCCCCTTTATTTATTGTCTCCTCGCATACCTTCTGAAGTGAGAAAGGATCCGGCATCCCCGTAGTGTGGTCTAAAAAATAATAATTGATATTTTTCTTACCAAACCCAAGAATATCTGCGCCCTTGTGTATAGCAAAATGAGCATTTACGGGTACTATGATTTTGGGAATTGGCAATTTAAACGAATCATTCAACTCAATATGAAGGTTTTGATACAAAGTAAGCCACCCTAAATTCCCAACATCCAGAAGTTTTTCCACATCCCAATCCTCTTTATGTTTTAATTTCAACGTTTTTTTTAATATAGGTAAAAATCTTTTTTTAAAAAACTTATTTCTATATATCCACATTGCTTGATGAATCGATTCAGTCCCACCATTCAGGAACCATCCACCGTAGTTGTTTTCTTTAAAAATTTCTCTTTCTACTGGATTTTTTGGAATATTAAGAGGATGCTTAAGAAGCTGAGCATTTAAAGCAATCGCCTCTCTTTCCAATTGGTAGGCTCCGAGAAACATATAGGGATCGACATTATTGGGGTTTCCTGTTTGCATAGTCAACTGGTACATTTTTTCAGCAATAGGGTCGTTGATAGTCCCCGGTTTTGCGGATGGTTGACCGCTTAAATATTTTGATGGCATTATACTCATAGCCTTTTCAACTTGCTCCCGGACAAAATTTTCACCTTTCCCTTTTTTTATATCATCGATAAAAAAAATACGTTTCCTATTCGCTTCATCTATGAGTTTTTGGGCTCTCCCAATATTTTGCTCAACAGTTTTATCTTTTTTTGAATATACAGATTTTCTTTTCATTTTTCCTCCTAAGCTATAATCAATTTGTATTTTAAAATGGCAGGGGTACCAGGACTCGAACCCGGATCTTCGGTTTTGGAGACCGACATGTTAGCCATTAACACCATACCCCCAACATTTTACTCCTTTACGGGTAAACCGATTAATTTATGAGTCTCACGCAATGTGTTTTTCGCAATATCCCTTGCTCTCTCAGACATTTCCTTTACCTTCTTGCCTACCCAATCCCGATTTTTTTCAATTTCGTCCCGTTTTAAACGAATTGGCAGTATCAGTTCCTCAAGAGCACTTGAAACTGCATCTTTAAGGTGAACATATTTTAGATTCCCTTTAGAGTACTCATTTAAAAGTGGTAGCATATCTTCATTTTTCCCGCACGCAGCAAGGATATCAAAAAGATTTTTAGTACCTGCGCTCATATTAGGATACTCCACTCTGATATCGGTCCAGTTGAACTCATTACCGGTGATAAGGGAATGCGGTTTATCCACTAAAGTATTGCCCCCCATATCCGTTACTGCCGACTTAATTTTTCTCCGAATGACATCCGGTTCATCAAATAATCCGATATAGTGCTTGTCACCCAGACTTTTACTCATCTTTTTTTCAGGATCGGAAGGTGACATTATCTTTGGGCATTCGGTAAATAAAGGTGCAGGTTCAGGAAAAAAATTACCGAAACGGCTGTTAAACCGGCGAGCAATGCTTCGCGATAATTCCAAGTGTTGTTCCTGATCTTTTCCTACAGGGACATATCGCGAGCGATAAATCAATATATCAGCCGCTTGAAGAACTGGGTATGTAAGGAGTCCTGAAGATATAAAGATGCCTGATGCGTCATTATTCTTTTCGTCAATACTTTCATCAGCCTCTGATTTCAATTTATCGGATTTCTCTTTAAACTGGGTCATTCTGGTTAAATCACCATAAGAAGTGACACATCCCAAAATCCAGTATAATTCTGAATGCTCAGGAATAAGCGATTGAATAAAAATGATCGACTTGTCCGGATTAATGCCGCAGGCTATTAAAGAAATAATCATCTCTTCCGTATTTTTTATAAGCTCTTTAGGTGCATACGGCATGGTCATCGCGTGAAGATTCGCTATTCCATAAATACACTCATATTTTTCAGAATTTTGCAATTGAACCCAATTAACAATTGCTCCAAAATAGTTACCTATATGTAACTCAGACGTTGGCTGTATTAAAGAAAGTACTTTCGGTTTCTCTTTCATTTTTATTACCTCCTACAACTACTTTTTAACATAGTAAGAATTCAATGTAAATCCTAAAAATTGTGCAAAATTGCAATCAATCCTTAAAACGTTGAAATCATTTTTGGATGATGATTTTGAGCCTTTTCGAAGTAATAGCTGATCTTAGAAAGGTTTACTAAAAGTATTATTATGGCAAGGCAGAAGAACTACTTGCACATATTTGCTGAAAAGTAAAAGTAAGGGGGTGCTTTTTAATTAAATGGTATTCTCAAGTATTGTGGCCTGGGGGACCGGTCTCTTGTTCATTGGGCTTCTGTTCTGGGCCTGCCGGATTTCCGAACCGCCTCAACCTGAAACGTTCTACACGTTGACCGTTTCCGTGGGGGCAGGTGTCTCCGGTTCTCCGCTCAGCGGCAGCTATTCTTATAAAGCCGGCCAGGTACTCAGTTATGACTACTCCCTGGAGCGGGGTTCCTGGGATTTGCAGGTTTCCCTGGACAGTATTTCCATACCCGGCAGCGGATCGGTGACCATGAACCAGGACCATTTTCTATCCGTCTCTGCCCATGGCAATAAAGAACTCTTCAAAAAAGTCAAATTTTGGGCCTACCAGATCCAGGCGGTTGGCGTTCCGGGGGCAGTAGACCAATTGGCCGGTTCTCATTACGACCTGCTGGTCCTGGAACCGACGCGCACCGATTGGTCTGGCGATGAAAAATATTTCGACACCCGGGCCATGGTTGAAAGGCTAAAGGGTACAAAGGGGAGCGACGGCCAGAAACCGAAGCTGGTCATCGCTTACATCGATATCGGCGAGGCAGAGGATTGGCGTTGGTACTGGCGTTGGTCAACGGGCTGGGAAGAAGGCGATCCCCGACCGGCTGATTGGCCCAGCTTCATCTTGACCCATGACCCGGACGGCTGGGAAGGCAATTTCCCGGTGGCCTATTGGGATAATCGCTGGAAAGATATCGTGATCTATGGAAAAAACCAGGATTCGCATCCTTATGGGGATTATACCAGTATCATGGACGAAGTGATCAAGGATGGTTTTGACGGTGTGTACCTGGACTGGGTAGAAGCCTTTGAGAACGAGGAAGTATTGGCCGAAGCGAAGAGACTGGGCAAAGATGCCGGACAGGAGATGATCGGTTTCATCCAGGAGATTAGAAATTATGCAGCCAGCCGGGTGGACCATTTCATTATCATCCAGCAGAATGCCTCGAATTTGTGCGATGGGCGACCGGCCCTGTTTTCTGTTATCGATGCCATTGCCCAGGAGGGAATCTGGTTCGAAGGCGAACCCGCCGATAACTGGAATGACCCGGACAGTTACGATCAACCGGTGCCCAGGCGCTGGCGGGAAGATTACCTCTATTACCTACCGCAGTACTTGCAAAGAGGACTGCTGGTCTTCGATTGCGAATACGCTTTACTGAAAGCGGATGAAGCTTATAGCCTGTCCCCCGCCTGGAGTTTTATCCCCTACTGCACCCGCACCTCCCTGGCCGCTTTGACCACCACCCCGCCGCCGGGGTATTGGCCCTAACTGTTATCTTCAAGGGTTTCATCGCTGTTCTCCCGGTAAGCTCAAGGGCCAGGGGTTGGATGCGGCACGCACGAAATATCAATAAAAACCAGACATAATGTCTTCAATTGATTATTTTTTGAATAATAATCAAAATATTGCTTGACAATAGGTCGGGAAAGTGGTAAATTCCAGACATGGAAAATTTAAACTATCTTACATCTATTATCGCCACAGAAAAGGAGACAGTCCATGAAAATTTCACTCCCCATTGGCTGGCATACAAGAGTGCTTGATTTCACCGTCAAACGAACCATCCATGAATTCTTCTCCATCGATGAACCGGGAGATCAGGTGGCCTATGCCCGGAACAAATTACAGGAACTGATCATGCTGATCGACCGGGGCAAAAGGAGCCTCGGTTTGGTGGCCAGGATCAAGCGGGCTTACCTGGTCGAATACCGGCACCTGGATTTGATCCTGAACGGCCTATTGAAAATGGCCGAGGAGGGATACGATCATGACATTTAAAGAATTTGCCAAAACCAACAACCTGATGTGGATTTCGCCCAAACAGGCGGCCAAACTCATGCAGTGTTCTATCTGGCATGTCTACGACCTGGCCAAATCGGGGCAAGTCAATTATATAAAGGAAGAAAAGAACCTCCGGTTCAAGCCGGAGGACCTGGATGATTACGAGAGGCAACATTATGTCGGGCGCTAACCCTGGCCAGGTTTAAAAGAAAAGGCCGTGCTATCTTGCAGATGTGCCTCTCCGTAGAACTTTAATCCATCGGATCGCCGGTTTACTGCAAGTTCAGTTGCCAGGACACCCCGTAACGGTCGTTAAGCCAACCAAATTTCCTGCTAAATCCATAGTTGTCCGGCGGCATGAGAACACTGCCGTTGTTTGATAGCTCACCGAATGCTTTATCAAACTCAGACTCGCTCTCGCATTCGACAAAAAACGATATCGATGGTGTAAAAGAGAAGCCATGCTTTATCGGGCTATCGATGCACATGATCTCCTGGCCAGCCAATGTGAATTTGGCCAGCCTCACGCTTCCCTCATTGCCCTGTTCGCCGGGGCCGTACCGGTCGATCTGATTCACCTCGGAACCATGAAACATGGCGACATAAAAGCGTATCGCTTCTTCAGCCGAGCCTTCAAACATCAGAAATGGTGTAATCTTTTGAGCCATTCGCAAAGCCTCCTGAATAGGGTACAATAAATCCGTTTTGAATCCATGACTTGATAATAGTGCAGGCAAAAACCGTTGTCAAGATCAGACCCGCTTTCTTTGACGGAGATGAAATGATTTACCTGAACCTCTTGCTTCCGTTTTTCAGAGAGAAGACCGTCTTAAGAAAGAGGCCCCTGGTGTACGGACTCATCAGCCAAAACAAGGCCAGTGCTAACCAATTCCCGGCCACAGGCGGCCCGTGCCGGACACAATCCCGCATCGGATTTCCAGGTAAACTCACTTTATCTCAAAGTCTTTTCATAACCTCCTTTTTTAGAACATCCCCATTTTTGGTTGTGTCCGTTTTTGTGCACCAACAGGTATATTTCCATCACAAAAAGAGGGATAATCCAAATAGCAAAATCCGCCCTTTCTGCGCCGTATAACAAGACTATCACTAACTTTCCTGGCATGATGTGCCGCTTGTGAAAAACCCAGCCTTAACCCCGCCCGTCCACGGGGGGAAACAGGGGGGCGAGGTCTACCGGATCACCCCGGGTTAGCCGGTGAAGGAATTGATCATCGATATGTATTCGGCAGTGGCCTTGCGTCCACCGGCAATCTCCTGGGCCGTGCGGGCAACATAACTTTGCGTCTGGGTAAACATCGTTGCCCGCTGTTTTTCGGCATTTTCCCGGTCATCCCCAATCTTTTGCACCACGGTTTGCATTTGCTTTTCGTCCCACTGCCGGTTCACCTGGTAAGAGGCGGCGATCCCTTTGAGCACCGGGCTCATGGCCTCGAATCGTTCCACCGGCGCCCGGAATATCGGGCCGATGGAGCAGAACCAGTACTGTCCCGGGCCGCCCATCGTCATGGCCATAGGATTCGGTTTATCGGGCATCATCCAGTTGCAGATGATGGCGCACTCCTTGAATTTCACGCCATTTTCCGTGTAGCTGCTGAGCGTATACCCGGCCGAGACCTCCACGCTTTTACCCAGTGCCTCGGCCCCGGGCCTGAACATTTCCCGGGATAGCTTTTCCAGGCGGGGTTCGATTATTGCCTGTTCCAGCCTGAGATCGGGGTGTATCTGCCGGGCCAGGGGCAGGATAATGGTTTCGGTGATCTGGGTCATGCTCATAAACGGCTGCATCTTCCAGGCCGTCTGCGGGTTGGATAGCATCATTTGGGCCAGGGGGTGGGCCATGCCCCCCCAGGGGAAAAAGACGAAATCGAGTACTGCCCCGTCATTAAAGGCTTTGGCGCGGGTAACCGGGTCTTCGGCGATCCAGCGGATGGTGATCGGGCCGGCCGGCGGATTGACCCGCATCACCGTGCCGTTGGCCCACCAATCCCGGGGATACTGGAAAGAGAAGGCTTTTCCCGATGTCTCGGTAAAGGTTTCCCGATCCAGTTTGCCGATTTTCTCAAAACCGGCTATCACATGCCACAACTCCCCGGCGCGGTCGTTGAATTCCCGGGCCGGGGCCTGGATGCCGGTTACCTCGGCGCTCTTATCGTCGAGCAAGCGAACTTTGAGCATTCCCTTCCAGATGGTGGGACCGAGCCTCTTGCCGAATTCGATGATCCCCTCATTCTCCGGACTATCCCCGGCCACCTGGGGTTTCATGGCCGCATGAGCCGACGGGTCATCCCGGGAAATGCCCTGGATAATATCCTGGCAAAGGGTGCCGATATCGGTGGGCTGCGGCAGCGTCATGGGCCAGATCATGGCCGCCGGTTCAATCTCTCCCGGTGCAAACACCTGGACAATATCGCGAAAAGTTTCACAGCGCCAGCCTTCCGGTATCATCATAGAAAAACCGGACCACTGATCGGTAAATTTGATCATCCTTGGACTCCTTTGGTTCTCCTGGAGCTCTGGGGAAGGAGGGCCTCGATCTCTTCCAACTTCCCCTGCACCTCTTCCCAGTCTTTATTCGCCTCTGTCAATCCCCGCTTGCTATCGGCGTATTCCTTCTGCAAGGCCACGGTCAGCTCTTTGTTGTCATAAGTGCCCGGGTCGATCATCAGGGTCTCGATCTCTTTGATCCGCGCCTCATGCCGGGATATCCGTTCTTCCAGGGTGTCGTTCTCCCCGCGTAAGCGGTTTAAATCCTTACTGACCGCTTGCCGGGTCTCAGCTTCCAGGCGTTTCTGCTCCTTGCTCTTTTTACCGCCAACCGGGCCGGTATCGTCGACCGGCTTTTTCGTCCGGGAGGGCGTTGGTTGGGGGTCGGGCCGGGCCTGCCGTTTCTCCAGGTAATGGGAGTAGTTGCCATGATACTCTTCCAGGCGGCCAGCTTTGGGCTCGATCACCCGGTGCACCAATTTATCCAGGAAATAGCGGTCATGGGAGATGACCAATAGGGTGCCGTTATAGCCGGAAAGGGCGTGTTCCAGGGCTTCACGGGCCGCTTTATCGAGGTGGGTGGTCGGCTCATCCATGATCAAGAAATTGGCCGGCGAGAGCAGTATTTTGCATAAGGAGACGCGCGCCTTTTCCCCGCCCGATAAGACCTTGATCGGTTTATACACGTCGTTACCGCTGAACTGGAATATACCGAGCACATCCCTGATGTGGGGAACCTGGCTGGTGGCCACTGAAGCCATCACCTCATCGTAGACCGTGGCTTCAAGGTTTAAGACCTCTACCTGGTGCTGGGCATAGTAACCGATGGTCACCTTTTCGCCGCGTACCAGCAGGCCCTGGGTGGGGGTGAGCTCGCCGGCGATCAAGCGGGTCAGGGTGGTCTTACCGGCGCCGTTGGGCCCGACCAGGGCGAGCTTATCGTGGCGAAAGATGGCGAGATCGATGTCCTGGAATATAGGGCGGTCTTTTTCGTAGGCGAACGACATAGCCTGTATCTTGATCACTTCTTTGTAACTTGGGGTGCTGACGCTGAGGCTGAAATGGAGACGGGGCGGGGGCGGGGGAATGTCGATATCTTCCATCTTTTCCAGCATCTTGATGCGGCTCTGCACCGAAGAAGCCTTCGATGCCGTGTAACGGAAGCGATCGATGAACCGCTCCTGCCTTTCCCGCTCCTCCCGGATTTCCTGCTGCTTCTTGTGTAAAAGCTGCTCCCGTTTTTCCTTTTCTGCCTCATAAAAATGGTAATTACCGGCATAATGGACCAATTGGCCGCGGTCCAATTCGACGATTTCCTCGGCCAGGCGGTCGATGAAGAAGCGGTCATGGGAGACCAACAGGATACTGCCGGGGAAATTGAGCAGGTACTGTTCCAACCATTCCAGCGAGGGAATATCGAGGTGGTTGGTGGGTTCGTCGAGCAGCAGTATATCGGGTTGCCGTACCAGCAGCATGGCCAGGTAAACCCGCATCCGGAAACCGCCGCTGAACTCGGCTAAGGGTCGAAAAAAATCTTTTTTCGAGAAACCGAGGCCGGTGAGGATGTTTTTGATGATGGGATCGAGCCGGTAACCGCCGAGCGCCTCGAACTTTTGCTCCAGAACGCCGAATCGTTCTACCAGGTTTTCCTGGTCTTTGCCCGCTTCGTCCATACCGGACAGGAGTTTTCTGATATCTTGACCGATAGCGGCAATATCGGTTTGGCCTTCCATTACGGTCTGGAATACTGTATCCTGGCCGACGGCAACCTCTTCCTGCGGTAAGTAGCCCAGGGAAAAATCCCTGGGTTTGATAATGGTGCCGCCGCCGCTTTCCAGGTCGCCGTGCAATATCTTTAATAGGGTTGTCTTGCCGGCGCCATTGGGCCCGATCAGGGCCACCCGTTTTCCCGGGTGGATCATCAGGTCGATGCCGGCCAATAGGTCGCGGGCCCCGATCGAATAGTATAAATCCCGGACTTGCAGCATAGATGACTATTTTCCCGGGTAGAGATGGTCCCAATATTGGGGTTGTTTCTTTAAGTACTTGTCAAACCAGGCGATAATGGTGTGCATCCAGTGCAAGCGTTTACCGTATTCCATGATGCGGTGGTTCTGACCCTTGAAGGTAACCAGGGCGACATCTTTGCCGAGCAGCTTCAAAGCGGTGAACATCTGGTAGCTCTCCCCTGGCGGGACATTGTTGTCATCTTCCCCGTGGAGAAGCAACAGCGGGCTTTTGATGCGCTCTGCCCGGAACAAAGGGCTTTGGCCGACATAGATATCTTTGCGGTTCCAGGGAAAGCTATCGGCGGTGGCAATGCCGCTGTAGGTGTAGCCCCAATCGCCCACACCCCAGTAACTGGCCAGGGAGGAGATACCGGCATGGGAGATAAAAGCGGCAAACAGATCGTCTGAGCAACTGGCCAGGTATTGGGTGAGAAAACCGCCGTAAGAGGCACCCATGGCGCCCAGGGCCTGGGCATCGATGTAGGGATGGGCTTTGAGCAGTTGTTGCACGCCGGTGATGATCTCTTCCGAGGTTATTTTTCCCCAATCGTTGACATGGGAGGCAGAGAAATCCTGGCCAAAGCCGATGGTGCCGCTCGGTTGCAGGATGTAGACGATGTAGCCGTGGGCCGCATACCAATCGAACGGGTACCGGCCCCCGAAACTGTTTTCTACCGGGCTTGTGCCGCCATAATAATAGACGATGCAGGGGTATTTTTTGGTGGGGTTAAAATCGACCGGGTAATGGAGACGGCCGGTAATCGTTTTTCCTTCGCCGGTTTTGAAGTTGAACGGCGCCACCTTGCCGATGCGCGCGTCCCGGAACGCTTCTTGGTTGTAATCTTTTAAAAGTGCGGCGTTGCCGGAATTGAGGTTCATCCGGTAGAGTTTGTGGGGCACATTGGCCTTAGACCCCCAATAGACGGCCACGGGCGCCCGGGGGGCAAAATCGACGGTCTCCACCACATCGACCCCGGTAGCCAGTTTAAGAAAAGTTTTATTTGCCGGGGAGTAACGGAAAATAGCGATGTCGGCCTGATCTACCGCCTTCAAGAAAATGTTTTGCCGGGAAGATTTCCATGAAGCTTCTTCTATAGACGGATGAAAACCCCGTGATATGACCTCTGCTCTAGTCGGACTGGCTGGATCGAGGATATAGGCTTCGGTCTCGTAATCGTTGGGGATTTTACCTGTGGGCAGGTTCTTTCCCAGGCCGTCAAAAGCGGACGGGCCGCCCAGGCAGAGGATTTTTTGACTATCGGGCGACCAATGAAAATCGTTCAGCCAATGGCTATCCAGGAGTTTGCTCACCGTATAGGTGCCGATATCGAGGATAAAGAGGGAGGTCTTTTGATAAGGCCGCTGTCGGTCGTCGGGCCCGGTTTTGACCAGCAGCGATTTTTTGCCGTCTGGGGCAATGATCACATCCCCGATATCCCGGTCCGGCCCGGCAATCTTGTGGGTCACCCGGCCCTGCGGGAAAAAGATGTAGTAAGAAAAGCTATTCCCGGAATAGGCCGGCCGGTCGCGGATATCTTTGATAAAACGATAACCCTGGCTATCGTCCGGCTGCTCGAAGAGGCAATAAATCAAGAAAGAATTATCATCGGCCCACCAATAGCCGGAAAAATTGGCCAATCCTTCCAGTATACACGTCTGCATATGGGTAGACAGGTTATAGATGAAGAGCGAGGTTCGCTCCCGCTCGGTTTTCGTATAGGAGAACCCCTTTGGGTCCTTCAGCCAGGTAAAATCGGAAATGGCGCCGAAATTCCGGTCGCTAAAAATGGCCTCGCCCGAACCGGTATCCAGGATCTCCAACCAGCGTGTCACATCCCCGGAGGGCTTTGCCGTTTGTTGCAAAAAGACCGCTACCCGCGTTCCAGCGGGTGAAACTTTGATATCGTCCACGCCAACCACGTTCAAGACATGGGCTTCGGTTAACCGGCCGGCCGGGTCGAGGGAGACTTTAACCGGGTCTTTCTCGAAAGGCGGCGGCGAATCTAAAAATCCCCGGCAGGAAAATTCTTTGCCTTTGGGAACCAGGACTTTCAGTACCAGTAGATGCTTGCCGTCGGCGAGCACCAGCCTGGCGTTCAGGCTATCGTCGGTGCGGTCTTTGGCTACCGGTTGGCCGTCCATGAACACGGCTACCGGTATATCCCGGTCGATTTTCAAGAGCCGCAGGTTAACCTCCTGGAAACGAAATGTTTCCAGGTAAGCGGCCAGGTAGAGAATACCCGCCTCGGCCGCCCGGTAATTTACGTTTTTCACCGGCTGCCAGCTGAGATATTCGCCTTTCCCCCAAATAACCCTGGCCCCGGTTGCCGGTTCCAGGTCGGAGAGGACGAGGTGGTTAAAATCGAGTATCTCGGTCGGATTTTTTAATAACGCCTGTTCCTGTGCCGGCACCGTGACCGGGCCCAATTGCAGCCATTGCCCGACCGGTTGCCCGCTGTTTTCCGCGGCCGAGATAGTGCCCCAATAAAAAACCATCAAGAACGCTAAAAGAAGTTTTTTCATGGTCATCGCCCACCTCCTTTAGAAAGAATAACCGAGCATGATCCTGAAGCAGGAGAGGTTAATACCCATTTTTCTCACATTTTGCAGGCCCGGCTCATCGGGTAAGGTTGCATAGAGATCCCAGTAGGGGATCGTACCCAGGCCATACGGATTGACGTCGAAGGCGTAGATCGTGCCCTCCCGCGATTGCGTAGAAGATTCGCCGGCCGAGTTGGAAATGGCGCTCCTCTTTTCACCGGCAAAAGAAGCCAATTTCAGGTAGAGGTATTCGGCTTTCAAGAGCAACCGGGCTTTTTTCCCCATTTTTACCATGAATTTGCTTCCCAGGGCAGCGGTAAACGTGCGGTTCCGGGTATCGTAGGTGTCGCTGACTTTCAGCCAGTCATCGCCCGCCGAGTACTCGAAGTCCTGGTTCAAGGTGAAATCCGTGTAATTGAAGCCCATGAGTCCATACAGGGCAAAAGCGGAGAACCGCTTCTCCAGGCCGAAAAAGGGCATGAGGTAGGCCAGGCGGTAGTCGTAGCGGTAACGGTAACCCTCGGAACCGCCGGCCCACTCGACCTGGTAATCCTGGTCTGTGGCCGCTTTACCCGAAGTAAACTCGAAACCGATCTTGATATACCAGCCCCGGGAAACCCGGTAATTCAGGGAAAAATTCAGCGGCAACACGCCCTTGATCTTGCCCAATTCGCCGCTCCCTGAAGAGGAGACAAGGTTATAGTATTTCACGTATTGTTCGATCAATTGGGCATTGCCCGAAATCCGGCTGTAAAATTCATCGTGCCCGGGAATCAGGGCAATGCCGCCGGATACCTCGAACTCCAGCTTCTTTTTTTCGCTCTCCGGCCCGTACTGGGCAAAACCATTTACACCCAAAACAAAAATGCAGGTGATAACCACCCATGTCATGGCTTTTTCTTTCATTGGCATCCAATCCTTTGTTGTTTTCCCGGCATCATTTTCGGCCTCATTTTTTGCCAGTGTCTTATTATACTTTACCCCCCCGCCGATGTCAATTTATCCCGGGCTGACTTTACAGCACCATACCATCTTGCCCTGGGGACAGAAATCGCCTATAATCAGGTCATGAAATCGCGACACCCGGCAAAACTGGGTCAAAATTTCCTGGTCAACCGTAGCCTGGCAGAGAAAATCGCCCACTCCTTCTTGCCCGTAGAGGGCGACATACTGGAGATCGGGCCCGGCCGGGGAATACTGACCGAAATACTCATCCGGGAAGCCCGGGAAAACAAAATCACCGTCATCGACATCGACCCGGACATGTGCCGGGGCCTGTCCCATTTAAAAGAAAGGCACCCGCAATTCGCTATCATCCAGGGCAGCATCCTCGACCTCGACTTATCATCCCTGGCCCCTGGCCTTCCCATCAACCTTATCGGCAACCTTCCCTACTACCTCTCCAAAGAAATCATCGATTGGGTCATCGCCTCTGAAAAGCAAATCAAGACCGGCCTCTTCATGATGCAAAAAGAATTCGTCGATAAGCTCCCGGCCGGCCCGGAGGGCGGGAAAACAAGCGCCCAATCGGTGATGTTCGCTTTTCTTTTCCAAACGGCCAGGCTCATTACCGTTAATCCCGGCTCTTTTTCTCCCCGGCCCAAGGTAAAATCGACCGTCTTTTCATTTAAAAAACAACCGCAGACCGCCTGGGCCGGCATCGACCCGGCCGCATTCTATTCATTCTTGCAGGCCGCTTTTGCCGGCCGGCGCAAGACCCTGGTCAACAACCTGCGTGCCTGTTACCCGGATAAAAATTGGCCGGATATCTGCCGGCACCTGGAAATCGATGGCCGGGCACGCGCCGAGGCCCTGCCCCCCGATCGCTTCCCGGCCCTATTTGGCCACCTCTCCCGGTTGCCGGGCCGGGCCGGTTCCTGACAATTGACCGGATTATATTATATAATTTAGGCATAAAGCCTGGTGTCCGGCGGCGGCCAGTTTCCTGGCGTCTTGTTGGGCCTTCTTGGTATAGACCAGTTGCCAGGTCACCAGTTCAATTCCTTAGAGCATTCTTCAATTGGGATTTTCAAACCTTCGCGGATGGATTCCCTCATCCCAGGAATGGATAGCAAATACAGCGTTTCCTGGATAGAGTGCCAATCTTCTTCTGAAATAAGAACGGCATTGGCTCTTTTCCCGGTTATGGTAACCGGATCATGGTTTTGGGCAATTTCATCGATAAGCCCATACATTTTGGACCTGGCTTCGGTGGCAGAAATGGTCGTCATTTTTTTTCTCCGCCAGTAATGTACGCTAAAACGACCCCCTTGTCAACCAGAGCAAATATTTTTCGCCATCGCTGCTGACAAATCGACCGGATTATATTATAATATCGGCATGAAGCTTAAAGGGCTTTTTCAGGGTAGCGTTAAAATATCCGGGTTTGCAGGAGGGGCACATGAAGAAGGTTATTTTATACAATTTTTTGGGTACGGCCGTACTCTGCCTGCTGTTTTGGGGTACTGGCGGTTGTAACCGGGAAGACCAGGTAGAGCCGCCGCCGTCCGATAAGCCGCCGACAGTCTCTATCTCATCTCCCCAACCATTGGAAAACGAGACCCTGTGCGGGTTGGTCACGATTTCCGCCGAGGCCCTGGCCATGGACGGAAAGAGCATCGACCGGTTAGAATTTTCTGTCGATGACGTTCTCCTGGCCGATGGCGTCGATACGGCGACCCCTTATGCCGGCACCTGGGATACGGCCACCGTGCTGGTAACCGGCCACACCATCAAGGTCAAGGCTGTTGACAGTCTCGGGTATTCGGCCGAGGCCAGCCTGGCCGTCAATGTCTGGTGCGGGGAAGAGAAGCGGGCCATGCCGACCCAGCGGTATTACTTTTCCACCGGCGTAGTAGCCGGGAAAATCTACGTTATCGGCGGCTATAACCCGGCAGTAAGTGGCGGCACCGCCATTGCCGACCCGGAGGTGGCCCCGGTCTTCAATGTGGTGGAAGAGTACGACCCGGCCACCGATACCTGGACAACCAAAGCGCCCATCCCCGGCCAGGGACGGGCCGCCCAGGCCAGCTGCGTGATCGACGGCAAGATCTATATTTTCGGCGGCGATGAGGGATACAACTGGGTGCCCTATGTGGATGAGTATGACCCGGCCACCGATACCTGGATATCAAAAGCGCCCATCCCCCAGGAAAAGGGGTTGGGCATCGGCCTGTTTACCTGTAGTGCCGTCCAGGGCCGGGCCTATATCATCGGCGGCCTGGGCGCAGAAGATGCCACGGCAGTCGGCGAGTACAACCCGGTCAAAGACCGCTGGATCATCAAGGAACCGATGCAGTTTGGGCGGTATTCCCCGGCCAGTGCGGCGGTGAAAGGCAAGATTTATGTGCTCGGCGGCTGCCCGGACCGGGCCGCTTATACCTGCCCCAATGCCCAGGATTCCATAGAGGTCTATGACCCGGTCCAGGATGGCTGGTCCTTACTGGCTTCATCGATGCCGACGCCGCGCTTCGCTTTTTCCACCTGCGTGCTCAATGGAAGAATCTATGCCATCGGCGGCGTCGGCGCAGAGCCCAATGCCCTGGCCGTTATCGAAGACTATGACCCGCTGACCGATACCTGGAGCACCCACCTGCCCATGCCCACCGGCCAGCGGGAATTCGGCCTGGCAGTGGTAAACGGGAAAATCTATATTATCGGTACAAAGGTCTATGAATATAGGCCGGGCCTGGAATAGGAGGATATCCGATGAGCGATTGTATCAGGCGGTTTTTTGCCCCGGTCGATCCGGGCGCCCCGGTGGTGCAAAGGTACGGTGTCGGTTTTGCCTGGCAGCCGAATACCCCGATCGCCAACTTTAACCCGGTCGATCTGCATGACGCGGATCCGGCCGGGCTCTACCTGGGTCTTGAGAATGCTCTCATAAACAACCCGGCGCCTTTTTTCGATGATGTCGCCAGCGGCCTGGGGATTATTTTCCAGCCGCTGACGATCTCGGCGCCATTCGAGCAGGCACTCTCCCAGTTGACGGGCATCGTCAATCTAAACAAGTTACAGAAGCTGCAAGGTTTTTTAAATTACACCAACGATTGTTTGAACTACATTTATGCCGTTAATCCAGCCGGGCAGACCTTATTGAACGGCCTCATCGGCGCCGCGAATAAGACCTTTGTCACCCCCTCGGCCATGGGAAACTGCTATACGCAAGCCGGGTCTCCCCTGTGCCTGGTAGCCGATACGGTCATCAACGATCGTTTTCAAGTGGCGGCCAACCAATTGGGCATGATGCAGGCCCTGACCGCAGCCGCCGGTCCGCAGCCCAATGATCCGGCCCGCTTTGCCTGGCTGGCCGACCAGGTCAACCAGATGGCGCTCTATTCTCTTTTTGTGGCCTCCAATGCTTACCAGGCCCAATTTTTGCACGCCAACCACCTGGATGTGACCGGGCCCAACCTGGACCAGTGGTTCCAGAACGGCGATAACTGCGTCTTTGCCCTGGGTTATGCGGTCAATGCCGTCGTGCAAGGGGTATTGCCGTTCAGCTTCTTAAAGCTGGCCGTCATCGCCACCCTTTATGCCCATTCCGCTGCCGGTGCCGGGGGTGCAGCCACCGTTATGTTCGATGTCAAAGATTACGCCCATAACCACCTGGGGGTCCCGGACGAGAACGCGGCCCGGCCGCCGGCCATCGGCCTGGCCCATGAGCTGACCCATGCCCATCATGTTACTCATGGGAGGCAACCGGGCCTCGATTTCGGCTCCTGGTCTACCACATTGACGGAGCTGCTCTGTGTCGGATTGGGCCCATTTGCCGCCGCCCCGGTATGTGAAAATGTCTTCCGGGCGGCCTGGCCGCCGGCCATTGTGCCGCACGCCGATGTCCTCAATGACCAGGTTGTGGCCCAGCGCGATCCCTATGAGCCGGTGCCCATGGGCCAGACACCGGCAGATTTGCGCAACCAATACGGTGCCATCTAATAAGGAGGGGCAGGATCATGACCATCCAGCAATTGGCAGATAAACTGAAACAATACAGTCAAAAGGGCGATTTATCTTTTGAAAACATCGCCAAAGAAGCGTTTGGATTTTCTTTGATTAACGGCATCGTGCCGTTCAGCGGCCCGGTGACCTTAACCGCTGCCCCGGTGATCCAGACCGGGGATAACAAAATTTCCATCAAGAAAAATGATATAACCTGGGGAAAACTTAATAATGTCGGCATGCAGATCACCTTCGAGGCCAAAGACCAGGACATTGTCGCCGGTCTGGCCATCACCCTGCCCAAAGGGTTTCCCCTGCCCATTTTGCATGTGGACTGGCTGCCTGGGGGCGGTCTTGACAGCGTCACCTTCAACCTGCAAACCACGGCCCGAAAATTGGTGCAATACCCGCTGGGGATACTGGTGACCGGCTTTATTTCGGCGGTTATCCAGGTCAACGACATCGTGGTGCCGATTCAGATCGGCTTGCGCTCCTCGGCTGCCTGGTATTTGCAGGGAGATTTTTCCTCTATCGATTTCCCCGGTTTAGTGGATGTCTTATCGCTGCTGACAAAGCCCGATGACATAAAAAATATCAACCTACCCGACACGCTCAATAACCTGACCAAGATCGCCCTCTACCAGGTGACCATCGAGTTTAACCCCGGCACCGGCACGGTCTCTGCCGTCACCATCGAGATCGGCTCATCGCCCAAACTCCCGGTCCTGTGGGACATTATCCCCGGAGTCTTCCAGGTCAAGAGTTACCGCCTGGCCCTACTGATCGAGAACCCGGTCGATTCGGCCAGTCGCGCCATCGGCGGTATGGTTACGGCCAGTATGCGGTTCGGCGGCAGCGATGGTTTCGATGTCGCTATCTCCGCCCTCCATCCGCCCAAGGGCTGCTGGGAATTCAAGGGCGAGACCGGCAAAGACCAACCGGTCAAGATCGGTGCCCTGGTCGGCGATCTGGCGAAAAACTTCAATGTTCCCCTACCGGAAGTGTTAACCAGCTTTTCTTTGAAGAATGTGGCCATCGACTTTAACACCGCTTCCGGCAAGGATTTTAAATTCAGCAGCCAGTGCACCTGCGACTTTACGGTAGACAAAAAGACGATCGAGCTGACGATAGCGATCCGGTTTAGCGGCAAAGTCGATGGGAAAAGTTTCGATAAGCAGGTGGACGGCCGGTTAACCGTCGGTACGGCCCTATTTAATGTCTCGTTTGCCGAGGAAAAGAAGGCCATATTCAGCGCCTCCTGGTCGGATGAGAAAAACCCGCTCCAGTTCGTGGACATTGCCCGCGTCTTCGGCAGCGACGAGCTGGTCGATTTTTGTTCCCATATACCCTCCTCCCTGGATTTGGCCTTAAAGAGCGCTTCCTTTACTTATAATTTCACCGATACCCAACTGGTTTTTACGGCTGCCTCGAAAAACTACGGCAATGCCGTCTTTATCGTGGCCAAAATCAAAGACAATTGGGTGTTTGTCTTTGCCCTGGGCATTAGTAAAGAAAGCATCGACCTGGGCGATCTGCCCTTGATCGGCAGCGAGCTGGCCAAGATCGGCACCATGGGCGTCAAGGATTTTAACCTCATCATCAGCTCGGCGGTCATCGACCAGGCCAATGTAAAGAGCCTCAACACCCTGATCAAGGCACAGGGAAAGGATTATCCCAGCTTGCCCGAAGGCAAAGAGGGCTTAAAGAAGGGGGTCGGCGTGTCCATGCAGGTGGAGCTCGGCAAAGAGAGTTTCCCGGTCTCCCTGGGGGCCGGGTCCGGCGGGCAGAAACAGTTGGTCCAATCGACGGCCCTGGCCGCCCAGACCCCCTTAAGCGTTTTACCGGTTGCTGCCGGCGATACGGCGGCCAGCACCTATTGGATCAACCTGCAGAAATCGCTCGGCCCGGTCTATTTCGATAAGCTGGGCATTCGCTACCAGGATAACTACCTCTATTTCGTCTTCAACGTCGCCTTAATCACCGCTGCCCTTAAGATCGACCTGGACGGCCTGGCCATCGGCTCGTCCTTGAAAAAGATAGACCCGGTATTCGATCTGGCCGGCCTCTCCATCACTTATTCCAGCGGCCCTGTCCAGATCAGCGGCGGCTTTTTAAAGACGGTGGTCAACGGCGTGACCGAATACAACGGCCAGGCCCTGATCAAGACCGGCGCTTTTAACCTGTCCGCCCTGGGTTCTTATGCCACCGTCAATGGCCAGCCGTCGTTGTTCATCTTTGCCCTGCTCAATGAGCCGCCCCTGGGTGGGCCGCCCTATTTCTTCGTTACCGGCGTGGCCGCCGGATTCGGTTATAACCGCTACCTGAAGGTTCCCTCCGTCGATGAGGTGCCCCAATTCCCGCTGACCAGCGGTTTCGTGCCGGGGCAGAGCAGCCCGTTTAGCGGCAGCGATCCCGGTAAAGCCTTGAAAGTATTGGTGGAAAAGGATGTGGTGGCCATTGCCCCGGGTGAAGATTGGCTGGCCGGTGGCGTGCGCTTTACCACATTTGAGATGCTGCAATCCTTTGCCCTGCTGGTCATCCAATTCGGCACCGACCTGGAGATCGCCCTGATCGGTATGTCCGGCCTGAGTGTGCCCACCGGTGCGCCCAGTCCGCTGGTCAAGGCCAACCTGGCTTTGAGCGCCCGCCTGTTGCCCGATAAGGGGGAGTTGGCGGTGGAGGCCAAGTTAACGCCCGATTCCTATTTGCTATCCAAAGATTGTCATTTGACCGGCGGTTTTGCCTTTTACGTCTGGTTCTCCCCCCATGAGCATGCCGGGGATTTCGTCGTTACCCTGGGCGGGTATCACCCCAATTTCAAGCCCCCGGCCTACTACCCCCAGGTGCCCCGGTTGGGTTTCAACTGGGTGGTCACGAGCGAGCTCAACATTAAAGGGGAGATGTACTTTGCCTTGACCCCGGTCTGCCTGATGGCCGGGGGCGGCCTGCAGGCTGTCTGGCAGAGCGGTAGCCTCAAAGCCTGGTTCGACCTGGGGGCCGACTTCTTGATCGCCTGGAAGCCTTACCACTATGAGGCCCTGATGTACATCAATTTCGGTGTCTCTTATACCTTCGATGTCGATCTATTCTTCTTCACCATCACCAAGACGATATCGGTCAGCCTGGGTGCGGATCTCAGCATCTGGGGCCCGGAATTTTCCGGTATCGCCCATATTCACCTGTGGATCATCTCTTTCAGTATCTCGTTTGGCGCCGGTGCCAGCCAAACGCCCCCGGCCATATCCTGGGATGACTTCAAAGGCTCGTTCCTGCCCAATCCCGCCCCCTCCAAGCGGCAAATGCTCCGGGCCCAGGCGGCCGGGTTAAACCTTCAAGAAGTGACGCCCACCGATACGGTGTGCAGTATCAAGGTCACCGATGGGCTGATCGGCGATGTACCGGCGGACAAAGTTAACCCGGGACACATCGATTGGATCGTGAACCGCCAGGGTACGGTGCTGGAGACCAGCACCCTGATCCCGGCCAAAGATTACGTCATTACCATCCAGAATGCGAACGGCAGCCCCATCCCGTCCAAAAATATCATCATCGAGAACCCGGACGACCTGGCTAAACGCAATAAGGATTTCGGTGTCGGCCTGGTCGGCGTGGATAACAGTGCCGTTTCTTCCTGTCATACGGTCACCCTGGTCTATGACGACGGCTCCATCGCCGATGATGTGGAATTCCACCTGACCGCCATTTTGAAAGATGTGCCCAAGTCCTTATGGGAGAACCGCCAGACCGGTTTCGATAAAGAGGCATTGATCAAAAATGCCCTGGTGGGTTTCGATATCCGGCCGGCCGTACCGGAACCCGGCCAGTCGCTGCCCATCGATTTGAAGAATCTGGACTTCTACTCGCAGCCGTATGAGCCCAATTTAACCTGGTCAAAGCCGACCCCTATCGACGGGCCCGACCAGGTCGATCCGATGACCCGGATGCAAACGACCATCAATTCTCCGGCCACCGTTCCTACCCGGGCCGCCATCCTGGCGGTGCTGGTCAAAAACGGGTTTACCATTAACACGACGGTCGATGTGGCCGATATTGCCAAAGCGGGCAGCGATTACATTTTCGCCCCGCCGCTGCTGCGCTACACCTACTGGAAAAAGGGCAGCTAAAGCCGCCATATAAGGAGAACCGAGCATGAGAGTAAGACTAACAAAAGAGGCTAACCCGCTGAGCGGTAGTATGACGTTTTATCAGCACCTGCAACCCTCGCTGGAGGCCGGTAATTATAGCATTACCGTTACCCAGACCATTGCCAGCAGCGATGGAAAAATCAACCAGGCACCCTACCTGAGCAGCCGGAAATTCACTGTCGGAGGCGACCGGTTTTCCTTGAATCCAGATCTCGTGGCCACGGTTTTCCCACCGGAAAGCGGCCAGGGCGAGTATGCCAATGTGTTGCCCCATATTGTGCTGACCCGGCCCACCCTGCCCTGGGAGCGTAGCCCGGGCAGCGCCCACCTGCCGGGTGCCGACAGTAAGGTCGCGCCGGATATCGCCCCCTGGCTGGCCTTGCTTTTGTTTGATCAAGATGATCCGGCCCCGCCCATCCGCAACCTGACCCTCCTGGACCTTCTGAGCGGATCGGTAAAAACCGCGGACGGGCGGCCCGGTAAACTGCCGGTGGGTACGCTCTTTCCACCCTTTCCCGGTGCGGATCACAATGAGCTGGATTACGGCAGCTCCTGGGATGACCCGTGCACGGTCATCGATGTTCCCCTGGCCCTATTTAACCAGGTGGCCCCGGGCCTGGTCGATTTGAAATGGCTGGCCCATGTGCGGCAGACCAAAGTGACCGGGCAATCGGAGACGCATATCCGGAAAACCAGGACTTACGCAAATGCCGGTCTTAAATCGGATAACGGCGATGAGGCAACATTGGCGGTGGTGGTGGGCAACCGGCTGGGTATGCCGGGCAAACAGAATATGGTTTTCCTGGTTTCCCTGGAAAACTTCGGCCCGTACCTGCCGGATAGCAGCGGTAAAAAAAATCCAAATATTCCTACCGATCCTAAAGACCCTAACGCCATTACCCAGGTCCGGCTGGTGGTTCTGAAAAACTGGGGTTTCGGGGCTGTAGCCGAGGGGCAAACCTTTGCCGGTTTCCTCCTGGGTTTAAATAAACCGGACGGCAACTTTACCCTGGACACGCTCCAGGTGCAGGCCAATAGCTCCCCACCGCCCCCGCCGGACCCGGGAAAAGCGGTGGCCAATGCCCTGGCCATGGGCTATACGGCGCTTAATCACCACACGCGCCAGGGGGATCAAACCGTATCCTGGATGCGCGGCCCATTTACGCCTTTCGACGCCGGCGGCGACATCGATATCCCGGTCGTGTGCGCCGATGAGGCGGTTCGCTACAATCCCGATACCGGCATGTTCGATGTCTCGTATGCGGCGGCCTGGCAATTGGGCCGGCTGCTGGCTTTGCAGAACAAGGGCTTTGCCGAGGCGCTCTACAACTGGAAACAACTGAACACCCGGCAGACCATTGCCGCTTTTGAGGAAGCCATTATTAAAGAGACCCTAAAAGACATCCATGACCCGGAAAAGCCGCTTAACACCGTCATGCTGGTCAATGAGGCGATTAAGAAAGTCCTGGAGCAGTTCTTGCGCCAGGAAGCCGGGAAAATGGGAGAAGACAAATGAAACTGTGGGAAAGCCAACAAATCAAATTCGAGAAATTATCGGACGTGCTGATGGATCCGGTGCAGATCGCCGCGATCCGCGGCCTGGCGCCGGGCAAAAATGGTGTCGTGGCCACGGACGACGGGCCCGATATAACGGGTCAAATCAAAGACTGGCTGGGGCGGTTAAAAATGCTCTACGGGGTGCCCTTCAATTACCTGGTGCCCGACGAGCGCATGCTGCCCATAGAATCGATCCGTTTCTTCTATGTGGATTCGGTCTGGCTCGATTACCTGGCCGAAGGGGCCTTGAGTATCGGTCGCTCGACCGGCAGCGACCTCGCCCATGATCAAGTTTTTGGCCGCTTCATCCACCGTCATGCCAATATAGCAGCCCGGCAGTTGCGGAAAAAGAAGGTGTTGCGGACAAAGACAGCAGAGAGCCCGGCACCCGGGGAGATCATCGAACCGACCGAGAAGGTAACCGGTTTTCTGCTGCGCTCGGATGTGGTCAAGGGTTGGCCGGGCCTGGAAATCCAGGCATATAAAGATTCGCCGCCGAAAACGCCGCTGGAGCCACTCCGGCTGGAGCATTTGTCGGAGAACGTGCTCCTCTGCTTTTTCGAGGGGATCATCCAGGAGTTGCATATCCACGAACATGCCCAGGACCTCCATTTCGGCGTCGATCCTTCCGCTAAGCCGCCCATCACCTATTCCAAATCCCTGCGCTACCTGGAAAAACACGATGGCCATGACCCGGGTGAGCAGATCGCTGCCTCGATTGCCCCGCCCATAGACATAGAGAGCCGGTTCCGGGATAAAACCGGCCGGGTGCTGTGTGTGGACAAACTGGCTGGGGCGATCAAGGATGAATTGGCAGCCAAAGTCGGTTACAAAGGGAATTTTACCGCTGCCGAGTTCTCCCTGGAGATGGTAGAAGGCGTGGAACAGGTGGTTTTTACTTTCGATAAGTGATTATGGAGGCCAGGTATGAAAAAGAATAACAGGACAGATACCCCGGGTTTGATCGTACCCATCGATGTGGTGGCCCTATGTGTGGGCAAGAATTCGCCGGCCATTTTCGAGCCGGCGCCTTACAACTTTTCCCTGCTGCCCGGTGCCGGGGATACCGAGATTCCCAACATCAGCGAGAAGGTGATGACCGGCGGCCAGGTCAACATGGCCGAGGGCATTCACCTGCATTGGGCTTTGCCGGATGCCGTTACCAGGGGCGTAGATGAAGATAGGACCGGGAAGATGGTCTTTCCCGATGCAGCGGACCGTTGGTTGATTACGCGCGTCTTTACCGATGTCTCGGTGCCGGGAAAACCGGTAAATAAAATTAAATCATGGGTGCTGGAGAGTAATTTCCATTCCCCGACCAAGCCGGACATGCGGGAGAGCATCACCGTCCCATTTCGCATCCCGACCGATGATCCCGGGCAGAAGCCCTTTCGCTATTTGGGCCGGGTGTGCACCTTCGAGGACTGGGCGGCAGAGGAACATGTTAAACTCCGGGCCGATGGCTCCGGCTTCATCGACCACCTGTCGGCTGTGGGCTACGGCATACCGGAGTTTTCCGCTTTTTACCACACCTGCAAGAGTGTGCTCGGGTTTTACGATACGGCCGCAGACCTGGCCGAGCTGGGCCTGGCGGGCCAGGATAAGATCGTCTCTTATCATGTTATCGGCTGGTACAGTCTGCCGGGCAACGACCCGCTGCACCAGGTGCCGGGTCAATTCACGGTCGCTGCCTTCGATAAGCTGGCGGCGCAGGTGACCGATGCCGGCGATAAGGCATTTCTTAACCAGGCTTACCCAGTGGCTGAAAAGACCGGCCGGCGCACTTTAAGGCCCGGTCTCGACGATGATGCCCGGCAGCGGCTCTGGGCCATCCTTTATGGGGCCGGGTACGATTTTTTGTCTGCTTTACTGGCGGCCTATAAATGGGCGCTGCCTTCCGGCGCGAAGATTCCTTCCCCGGGACCGGATCATACCTTGTTTACCGGTATGATCCAGGCCATTACCTGGAATGAAAACAAGGATTATTTCGGGCCCATCAAAAGCGATATTAATATCGCTGTCGGCAACACCCCGGCTGAGGCCCTGGCCGCCTTGATCGCCAATAAGACCGATTTAAAAGGGCAACCGGCAGTCGAGCTCCTCCTGGATGCGCTGCAACTGGGATTATTGGCCCGGGTTCATGATGTCGGCACCCTGGACCAATGGGAAGACTTGAAACTCGCCATCCAGCAGAGCGGTTTTTCCTCGACCGATGGCGGCGATATCTGGGAGATCAAGGAGAAGACAGATGGCCCGACAGATACGGGCGAGGAGACCCTCCCCGATAGCCTGGCCGAGGATTTAAACAACCTGAATATTTACCAGCAAGAATACGATAAGGCCCAATATGACATCGGGTCCATGCGCTGGCAGATATTCTCCGATTGGTACCGCTTCATGCAAATATTTCACCGCGGGGAACACGACCCGGATCACGGCCTGGATGCGACCGATATCGCTTATTATATCATGGACCGGATGACCGAATTGAACGATAAGATCAGCCAGACCACCACGGGCCGCATCGACCGGCAAATCGAGAAGATCGACACACAATTAGGCAAGACCTATGAGCTGAAAAAAGTCTCTGCCCCGCGCTATTGGCAGCCCAATGACCCGGTGGTGTTGTTCCAGGGAGAGGGCATCGATCCGCCCGACCGCTACGGCGGCGATGGCCGGTTCATGGCCGACGATACCATGGTCTGCCGGTTGTCCGACCAGGTCATGAGATATTTAACGGTTGCGCCCCAGGTGTTGGGCAACCCGTCCACCCTGGTATTGAACGCCGGAAACTTACCCCAGTTGCCCTCCCCGGGCAACCTGCCTTTCCCGGACGAGATGAAGGCTTTGTTGACCGAATCCAGCCTGTTAAATGCCGGTATCCTGGCGGTGGCGGCCATCCTGTCCGGGGCCGGCGGTGATTTTCCCGGTCTGGTCAAAAAGATCCAGCCGGCCATATCCGCCTTTTTGTTGCCGGCCATCCCCAAGCAATTGACGGCTGACCAATTCCAGTGCATCACCCAGGCCATAACCGCAGGCGACCGGGTATTCTTCCAGGGCATGTATAAGAAGGAAGGCGATCATTACGTGCTCTCGCCCGATATCGACCAGTTGACCGGCGATGATATTAAAAGACTCGATTACATTCTCATCTCCACCGCCTGGAACCCGACCGGTGGGTTTACTTTCTCCGGCCCGGCCGCCTCGCCCATAGCCGTGGAGCAGTGGCAGGGCACACCCTGGCTGCCCTTTTCCCTCAAATGGAGCGTCTACTATTACCCCTTTGCCAATATCGATACCGGCGACGACAGCGAGGCCGATTACCCGGCCGATTTCATCACCGCCAATTTCACGCTCGATAACGGCAACCTGAAATACACCGGCCCCAAACCCGATTTTAAAAATGTCCAGACCTACAGCAACGCCATTTTCCTGACCCCTTTTGCCACCTATAATTTCAAAAAGCAGCTCCTCGATTTTATCGGCCGGCACCCCGATGATCCGCTGGACCCGGAATTGAAGGAAATAGCGGAGAAAATAGGCGATATCGGTGTCCTTTCCCAGGCTTTAAGCGGGTTTGACGATGTCCTGATGATGCGTCTGAAAGAGATGCAACTGCAAGTCGGCGACCCCAGTCCCGGCGGTTTTAACGATTTCTCCAACACCCAGGTCAAAGGGGCGGTGGCGCAGATGAATACCGCTGCTCCCTGCCCGGGCAACAATTACAATCCCATCCGGGCCGGTTTGATGAAGATCGCTTCCCTTAAGATCGTGGATGTTTTCGGCCGCAACATCAACCTGACCACGCCCAACATGATTTACCGGGCCGTGGACCTCAAACAGGACGATCTATCCTTAAGCGACATATATCTGCCGCCGCGGCTGACCCAACCCTCGCGCCTCCTGTTTCGCTGGCTCTCGGCGGGCGACGACCTGGTGGAGATGAACACCCACCCGGCCAGCACCCCTATCTGCGGCTGGGTGTTGTGCAATCACCTCGATTCCAGCCTGTGGCTTTACGATAACCTCGGCACGGCTTACGGTTCCCTGATCCTCAACTATGACCGCTCGAAAACCATCTGGCAGTGTGCGCCCGGGAGCGATTATTTCGGGGAAGATATCCACACCTTCTTCGACCAGATTCCCCATCCCAATCCCCATCTGAAAGCTTTTAGCCTGGCCCTGTTCGACAATGGCCCGGCTTTCTTAGATGCTTTTATGCGGGCCCTGGATAAAGCCTCGGCGACCATCGCCCCGGCGGGTTTCCGGCAATCCCCCAGCAACGCCGTCTTGATGGGAAAGCCCCTGGCCCTGGTACGCGCCTCTTTAAAACTCGAGTTACAGGGTCTGCCCGTCTTCAACCAGGGCTGGCTCGATTTTAGAAAAGAGGTTAATTCCCCCACTCCTGTCCCCCGTTGCGACAACGCCTTTACCAAAGTCGCTTTCCCGGTTCGCCTGGGCGCTGTACCCCAGGTCGATGACGGCCTGGTCGGCTATTTCAAAGAGGACGATTACCGGACTTTTTATGCGCCGGTCGTCAAAAATCCGAAAAACGGCGTTGTCCCGCCCGCAGCCGACACCATTACCCTGACCGGCGATCCGCAGGCCGAAGGCGTTAAGGTCAGCCTGCTGGTCGAGCCCCGGGGCGAAGTCCATGCTTCCACCGGTGTACTGCCCATCAAAGCGATCGACATTCCCCCCGATCAATATGCGCAGGCGCTGACTGCCTTGAAGCTGGCTTTCTTGACCTCGCCCCTGGTTTGCAGCCAGAGCGGTATCGCCTTCCCGGTGCCGGCAGAGAGCGGCGGGGCCTGGTCTTTCGTGGAAAACGAAAAGACCGGTTGGCAGGAAACCCAATCCATCGGTCAGGTCAACGACCGGGCCACCATGGGCTATTCTCCCCAACAGGTCTTAGAAGGCTGGCTGAAACTGGCCGATTTTAAGGCCCTAAAAAAGACCAACCGCCAATAAGGAGACGCCATGAACCGGCTGACCAGTGAAAACTTCAGTATCAAAAACAAAGACGATAAAGCGGTCATCTACATCACCGCCGACCCCACCTACAACCTATTGACCTTCAAGATCATCGCCAAAAATGTCGATAAGATCGATCTAAAAGGCGGCCCCCCGGTTGCCGGGCCGGATAAAGCGGGCGGCTCCTCCTTTAATTTCAATTTCGAGACCATCCTCTCGCCCGAGGTTGTCCAGGGCCTGGATATCGTCCTGCCGGACGGCTGGCAGAAAGCCTTCTTTAAGGGCGGCGACAAGACGCTCCCCGGTTGGTCCGTTTCCCCAAAGGACAATGTCGTGATAGGGGCCGGCCAGTGCGTGGTCTTTACCATCAAAAACCTGACCTGTCAGACCACCCAGGCCGGTAATTTCGAGATCAAATATTTCAATCTCGGTAACTTCCCCGATAGCCTCCTGCCCGTGACCATCCACCTCGATGTGCTCACGCCGTTTGATCCCGGTAAGAAGACCCTGGCCCTCGATGACGGTTACATCGATGTCATCCACCCCATCGGCGGCCAGTCGCTCTTACAAACCGGGGAAGGTGAGAAAATCACGAAAACCGGGACAGCTCAGGTGCCCATACCCATCGTTATCACCTACAATGCTTTTTATCCCATTGAGAACGGCTTTACCCTGTACCTGAAAAATACATCGAAGGACCCCATCGTGCAACCGAAAGGGGGCCTGGGTGGCGATCAACCGGTGTTTTACATCTCCTTCCTCTTCGGCGGCGACGATGATTGCCTGACCACCCAGCAGTTGGCAGATCAAAATAAAAAGTATATGTTCTCCGTCCAGGCCGAGAAGAGCTCCTGGTTGCCGATCGATCATACCGATGGAACCGCTTATTGGGCCTTTCTCCCCCAGAGCCCGGAGATATTGTTCGGTTATGAGACCGTCAAATTCATTGTCAGGAAGATCATCACCCCATCGACCTTTAACCCCAGTACCATCACCACCCTCTACATCCAATTCAACAACATCCTCGGGTACAACGACGGCTGCTACACCGTGGACCTGGTCAAACAGACGGCAAAAGCCACGGTTGACACCTTTACCGGCAGCCCGCTGTCGGTCGCTTTCGGAAAACCGGTGTATCTGACCTGGACGACGTCCCTGGCCTGGCGGGTCACCCTTTCTTATTTCGACCGGGACAATGTCCTGCACCTGCTCGATAGCCAGAAACCGGCCGATAACCTCAAATTAAATGCCGTCAACTTTCCCCTCTACCCATCCAAACACAGCACCGATTTCAAGCTCCAGGTATACGACTATAGCCCTGATCCGGCAGATGAGAAGTCCGTGCCGGTGACCGTCGATGAGCCTTCGGCGCAGATCGCTAGCTTCACGGCCAATCCCCCCCTGGTCGATATCTCGAAGAGCGACGCTTATAGCCAGCTCCAATGGCAGACCTCGGATGCCAAGAACATCTCCCTGGAATATGCAGGTCAAACCATCGATGTCAGCAAACTGACCGGTTACAAAGTCACCTCCATCGACAAGACCACGCCCATCACCCTGGAAGCCAAATCTTACGAAGGTGCGCCCATCCTGTCGGTGAAGAGCACACTGACTGTATACGCTTATAAGAGCAAAAGGCCGGTCTCTGTCGGGCCGAAAGGGGACGGTGGCTCTGCCCCGCAATCCTTGCCCCTGGTCCTGCCTAACCCGGCCAAACCGGTCATCTATGTGGGCAACAGCACCAGCAACCAGGTATACGAAGTCGATGTCAACGCCGGTGTGACCGTTAAACAATACGATGGACACATCATCGCCTTGAGCCCGGACGGGAGAAAGCTCTTTGTGGCCAATGCCAAGAGCGGCGCCCCCTCGACCATCACCATGGTCGATACCGGCAGCCATGCCCCATTTTCCATCGATCTCGACGGGCCGCCGCCCTACACCATGATCGTCAAGCGCGACGGCTCCAGGCTCTTTGCCGCTGCCCAGCACTGGTGTACCACGGTCACCGTTTATAATATCGACAACGACAATAACCGGCTGTCCAAAATCATTGACATCCCTGTCGGCACCAGTCCCCGCGCCTTTGCTTTCAACCCGGACGAAACCCGGCTCTATGTGGCCAATTACGATTCCGCCAATCCCACCTCCATTTCCGTTATTAACCTGGCCGATTATTCGGTGGCCCCCATTCCCATGAACCCGACCGATACCGAACCCTTTGCGCTCGCTTTTGTCTCCCAGAAGAATAAGCTCTATGTGGCCTGCGAAGGGCAGAATTTCGTGGCCGTGATCGATGCTGCCGCTAACAAGTACCTTAAAGATATCGCTGTCGGCGACCGGCCCTTTGCCCTGGCGCTCAAGCCCAATGAGGGCAAGCTCTATGTGGCCAACTTCAATACCGCCACCGTGTCCGTTATCGATACCGCCACCGATACGGTCATCAAGACGATCTCGGTCGGCCAGGGCCCGTGTGCCCTGCTCTTCAACCGGTACGGCACCTTGCTTTTCGTGGCCAATTACTGCGCCAAGACCGTCTCCCTGGTCGATACGGCCGGGGACAACGATACGGTGATCGCCGCTATCGATGTCGGTCAGGCGGGTGGAAACCCGCTGGGACTGGGTGTCTACTTTGAAAGCCTGGAGATAACCGATTTGTATGTGGCCAAGGAGTATTTCAAGCCGCGCATCGGCTGTGTGCAGGAGATACCGGGGCCCGATCTCGATGTCTCCATCTACGCCTTTTTTGAAAGACCGGCCACCCATGAACCCGGGCATTGATACGGCCTTCCACTGGAAAGTTTTTTTCTTTCTTGTGCCTGGGCTCAGGCCAGTATCTGCCCGAATTTGCCCTGCCCCCTGTATCTGAACCGCAGATTCACCAGATGAACCAGATTACACAGAATATAAGGGTAATACTGCCCGGGGCCAGGGCTGCAATGATGACGGTATATGGAATCAATTATTCGGCAAAGGAAGAGAAAAATTGTCAAGGCTGGCCCCCAGTCGACAAATTTGCAGCTTGAGCGACACCTAACTGCCGCCAGTCGGCAAGCAAAGCAATGGGTCGTCACTATGATGCAATCAGTCGCAAAATTCTCATCATGATCGCCACATATAACCGCATGGACACTTTGGGGTGGGCAACCGGATGAAAATTTGCAGACATTTTGTGCAACGGTGATGATCGATTGCTTCGCTTGCCGATCATTGTTCATATAGTGACGACTGAGAGCTTCTTTTGCCGACCATGGTGAATATAGCGACGTCTGAGAGCTTTTCCTGGCGACCGGCGCGCACCTAGTTTCGCACAGCATGCCCGCCTGCCGGTCATTTGTCTTGCCTCAGATGAAATTGGAATTTTCAGGAGTTGATTTTAGCGTTATGATAGAACAGGGAGGCCAAGAATGAGTAAGACACGTAAGAATTTCACAGCAGTGCAGAAGACCGTTAGAGTGCTTCATCTTCTTTCCCCTCTCCTGTACGTTTAATAGACGGGAGAGGGGCCAGGGGTGAGGGCCAATATTGCCCGCTGGCATTCCATCGGCAAATCATCCACAGGGTTACTTCTTTTTTCTTGTGCCTGGGCCCAGGCCAGTATCTGCTCGAACTTACTTTTCCCCGGTGCCGGTTAGTTCACTACCTGTCTCCAGGGATGTTGGTCGATTCTCCCGTCTCTCACATCTTTCATCCCTTCAAGGATTGCCTGTCCGACATCCGTGCAATCGTAGTACTCTTGCTCAAGCATTTCCTTTAAACGACTGATTAAGGATTCCAGGTCGATCTTTTGGTTTTCCAATAATCCCAATGACCGAAATGTTTCTTCTTTTCCTACAAGGATGGCATTTGGCATTGGCATTTCCTCCCGGATGATTCCTGTTTACGATGTTTCATAATAGTTTTCGCTTTACAAAACCAGGACATGTTATAGAATATTTTACTTATCCTGTCAATAGCACAAAAGAAAAAAATCGACCCGGCATCTTATAAGACGCACGGACACCCCTTTGGCCGGTTGCCTACTCCTTTACCTGCTGCTCGGCCCAGGCCAGTATCTGCTCGAACGAAAGCATGAAGCGCCGACTGGCCCTCACCCCCCTGCCCCCTCTCCCGCTTAATGCAGGCGAGGGGGGGTATGTTTGGGAAAAGGCGCTTCATAGTCGAACGAAACTTAGGGAGGCAATTCTGTTCCGGCCCGGTGAGTCGAACGCTCCCCAGTTTTAGGGGGGAAAATGTCGGTGTTTGAGCGAAGCGAGTTCGACATTTTAGTGAGACGAGCCGCTGGCCGGTCAAGTGCCGGACGGTTGAGAGAGACATGAAGCGCCGACTTGCCCTCTCCTCATCCCTGGTCTCTGCCTATAACTTGCAGAGACTATGGGTGAGGGCCAATATTGCCCGCTCGCATTCTATTGGTAAATCACCTACAGGGTTACTTGTTTCTTTCTTGGGCCTGGGCCCAGGCCAGGATCTGGTCGAATTTGCTCTGCCCCGGTGCCGGTTTGTTCAGCAACGGGAGAAATTTTTTATCGGGGTGGGCCGGGCGCCCCACCTCTTTATACCTGGAACCGTCCCACTGAACCCCCCAAAAGAACTCGGCACCCGCGGCAAAGGTAAAGAATAGCGGTGTGGGTTTGCCCCCCTTGAGAAACAAATTAAAAATACGCAAGTCCCACAGCCGGATGGTATTATCATAAGAGCCGGAGGCGATGGTGCGGCCGTCTGGACTGAAGGCCACACTATATACCCAACCGGTATGCCCGGTCAGGCAGGCAATCTCTTTCCTGGAATTTACATCCCACAGCCGGATGGTATTATCATCAGAGCCTGAGGCGATGGTCCGGCCGTCGGGACTGAAAGCCACACCGTTTACCCAACCGGTATGTCCGGTCAGGCAGGTGATCTCTTTTGGGGAATCCCGATCCCACAGCCGGATGGTCTGATCATGAGAGCCGGAGGCGATGGTTTGACCGTCCGGACTGAAGGCGACACATCTCACCCAATCGATATGTCCTGTCAATTTGGCGATCTCTTTCCTGGAATTTACATCCCATAGCCGGATGGTATTATCGAAAGAGCCCGAGGCGATGGTTTGTCGGCCTGGGCTGAAGGCCACACTAATCACCCGACCGGTATGCCCGGTCAGGCAGGCGATCTCTTTTTTGGAATTTATATCCCACAGCCGGATGGTCTGATCATCAGAGCCTGAGGCGATGGTCCGGCTATCGGGACTGAAGGCCACACTGATCACCCGACCGGTATGCCCGGTCAGAATGGCGATCTCTTTTTTCGATTCTATATCCCACAGCCGGATGGTCTGATCGGCGGCGCCCGATGCGATGGTTCGGCCATCGGGACTGAAGGCTACACTATAAATAGAACCTTTATGTCCCGTTATTGCGGCGACCTCTTTTGGGAAATCTATATCCCACAGCCGGATAGTATTATCATAAGAGCTGGAGGCGATGGTCCGGCCGTCGGGACTGAAGGCCACACAAATTACAGTATTTGATTGAACAATCGCCGGAGAAGAAACCCGGCGCTCACCCAATGCGGCATTGATAACAGCGGTATTTAATAGGGCAGCGGCGGACTCAGGCCGCAAAGGGAGTTTTTGGCCAGCGATCTCCTGCCGCAATGCGGCCGTCATATACAACCAGGCTTCCTTGAAACGGGCGGTGTCATTTGTCTTCTGACCTGATTCCAGGGATATCATGGCCTTTTCATCGAAGAGACGGGCTATGTTATAATTAGCCGCCAATGTCTGAGGGTCTATTTTTTTTATCTGTGATCGCTTCTCCGATGCCTTAGTCTCCTGATTAGTTGTCTGTGCTTTTTTATCCGGTATCTCAGGCTGTGGCTCCGATCCTTGAGGTTGCTTCTCCTCTGTCTTAGGTTTAGTCTTCAATGCCTGATTTATCTCCCCCAATACCTTATGTATCGTCTCAAATGCTCGATGTTTGCTATCCGGTGTCTGTAGTCTCGATTCTGTCTCCTTTTTATCAGCTTGAGGTGGATTGATAAGCACATAAACCAGGCCGGCGGTCATGATTGCAGCCAGGACACTAAGCACCGCCAACCAACCGGCGAACCACTTTACTTTTTCCTGCGACCCGGCCTGTTTTTTCAGCAGAGCGGTTTTTTCATTCAACTGACGTTCCCGCTCGGCCAGCTTTTTTTCATCTTCCTTTAGCTGGTTAATATGGGCAATGAGGGTTTGCTCATCCTTCTCTCTTTCCATTGCCTTCAACTTCTCATCGTTGGCTATACGGCTCTGTTGTTGCTTGGCCTGTTTTTCTAGCAGAGCGGTTCTTTCATTCAGCAGCCGCTCTCGCTCCGCCAGCTTTCTTTCATCTTCCTTTAGCTTATTTATGCGGGCAATGAGGGCCTGCTCCTGCTTCTCTCTTTCCCTTGCCTTCAAGTTCTCAACATTGGCCAAACGGTTTTGCTCTTCGGCCTGTTTTTCCAGCAGAGCCGCTTTTTCATCCAAAAGCCGCTCCCGCTCCGCCAGCTTTTCTTCATCTTCCTTTAGCTTATTCATGCGGTCAATGAGGGCCTGCTCCTCGGCCTCTTTTGCCAGCCGTGTAGTTTTTTCTTTTTGCAGACGTTCCTGCTCTTCCTGCCGTCTTTGTTCTGCCTCGTCATCCTTCGTTTCCCCGGTGCCCTCCCCGAGGCTGGCACCATTTCCGGGAAAGAGGGGGAGGATCGTCTCCACCGCATCCACAATAAAACGTAATTTTTTGGTATATAAAACCTCACGGTGGTCCAGGGCTGCGCCCCGCTTTTCGCTGTCCTCTTCTTGGTCGTGCATGGGAAAACCGCTGATGCCCTTTAACTCCGTAGGCCAGGCAGTATGGCCGATATTTCGTAGAAAAACCGGGAGAATGCGGTATTCGTGGTTAACGCTTAAACCATACGTGCTCTTTTGGGCCTCAGCGAAGAACCAGGCCAATTCTTTGCGGCAGTATTCGGACTTGAGATAATTGGGAGAGATGAGTGCCAGGAAAAGGGCAGACCGGTGAATTTGTTCCTGAATGCGCTGATCGAAAAGGGTGCTACCCTGGAGTTTTTTATCGCGCCAGATGACTATCTCTCTACGCCCAAACCGTTGTGCCAGCGAGCTTTCCAGTCTCTCATGAAAATGATCTACCCAGCCCGATTCATCCCGGGGCGCATCGTTATCATCGTGACAGTAGCTGATAAAGATGTCGTTTTCAAAACCGGGCGTAAAAGTCATCGCCATCCTCGACCATACGCGAGCTTAAATTTAGCTCAAGCGCAGACGATATTATAATCGTAAAAAAACCAAAATGCAAGGTAAAGATAGACCATTCTCTCCCGGGGTGCACCGTTCTTTCAGTTTCTGGATAGCTGAGATATAGAGGGCCTTAGAGATGCCGGTGTGGCTCCAATAAACCCGGGCGCTAAATTAGGGGGGGTCTCCATTTATAAACGTTCTCTCTCCACTTCTTCCAGGGGTATTCGAGGGTTTTTCTTACCCAGGCGTTCGACAGCAATCCGGTAATATTCCTCATCTGCAAAAAATTCTTCTAATGCCCGGCGGACGTAATAGCTCTTTGTCCTATGGATTATCGAAATGGCACGAGATGGCATCGTTTATGTTTTCTTTTAACTCTTCCTTTGTTTCTCCCTGGGTGAAAATCGACTGGCCCAGGGCACGGGCATTATAGCCACCGGTTGGCTCTTCTTCCACCAGGAAAACGATTTCTTTCACTTTCATGCTAGATATTATCCTCTTTTTTCTTCTCCCTTAATGTACGCCAAAAGGCTAGTTTTGTCAAGCCGCTCCGGGTCCTGGACGATCACCGGCGCCGGGCGGAGATGATGCCGATGATCCAGGAACCGCCCACATCGTTGTACAGGAACCCATCCATCTCGTCTGCCCCGGTCATAAAACCCAGGAAAAGGAGATGAACGGCGGACCCGGTGGCCGGTTCGAAGTAGTAATGACAGGGGAAGCGGACATTGCGGCCATCGAAATCGTAGGTCTGTTTCCTCTGGTTATCGAGCCAGAGCTCGCCATTGGCTTTGAAGGTAAACTTCCATAAATGGGGTAGGGGGATTTGCGTCTGGTAATAATCGACGATATAGGTGACATCGAAATCCCAGGTGCCGACGACGTCGAAGGTCTGCAAACCGGCGATCTTCTCTGCCCTGAACGTGCCCACCTCTGCCGGGCCGGCCGTATTATTATAGACTCTTCCCAGCAGGCTGGTGTCGCTTTCTATTTGTCCCGCGAAGGAAAACGCATACTCGGTATTGCGGTAGCGGTCGGCATACCGGCAATCGAATTGGAGCCTATCGCCGGACAAGGTGTACGGGCCCTTCATTTGCGAGAAGAGAAAAACGTCGCCGGTCCGGGTAAAGGTAAACACCCAGGTGCGGGGCAGGTTCAGGTTGGTGTTTTGATGAAAGGATACCTGGAATTCCCAGGCGCCGACGAGATCGAATTCCAGGCTGCTTGTCTTACATCCGTTGGCCGAAAAGACCAGGCCGAGAACCGCCATGACCCACAGCAACCGATAACTCTGCCGGCAAAAGCCCCGATAAAAAGGCTGTTTTGAAAAAGAGTCGGTTAAAAACATTTTTCACCTCCATATTTTAACTTAACTGTGTCTCAGCGCATTCTTTCTCGTCCATCAATGTACGCCAAAACCGTCCTTTTGTCAACCGCCGCCTTTGCCCGGGGGCATACGGGTTGGAACTAGCCGGTCTCCCGGTTCGCTAAACAGATGATTTCCAGGTTATCGGAGTGGTGTTGGACAAGGTCAAAACCGTGCCCGGGACTCAGGCCAACCAGATCGAGTAGATCTCCGGCCGGCGGTCGGGAAGAAAATGACGCCGGGCATGGCAGGTTTTTACTTCATCAAGATCGATATCGGCCAATAGGATCGTGTCCTGCATCTCCGGCGCCTGGGCGACGATGCGGCCATCAGGTGCGGTGACAAATGATTTTCCTTCGAAGGCCAGGCATTCCTCCTCGCCAACGCGGTTACATAAAGCGGTAAAATAGCCGTTTTGAAAACCGGCCACCCGCATTTCCGCCTCAAATAGCCCGTCCGGCCATTCGCCCCTTGCCCCAGCCTGGGGCACCACCACGAGCTCTGCCTTATGCACGCCCAGGGTACGCATGTATTCCGGGAAGTGGCGGTCATAGCAGATGGCCACCCCGATGCGGCCGTAACGGGTCTTAAAAACCAGTTGCTCGCCCGGGCCCGGTGCATAGTAACCGGACTCATGGAAACAGGGCGCTTCCAGGATGTGCACCATGCGTGTTATCCCCAGGATAGCCCCGTCGGCATCGATCACCGGGGAAGCGTCATAGGTACTGTCGCCGCTCTTCTCGAACAGGTTGATGACCGTGACCACCCGGTGTTCCCGGGCCAGGCCGGAGAAGAGATCGGTCAATGGGCCGGGGATGGCCTGGGCCAACCGGGATATATCGCCGCTGGCCGGTTTCTGCGGGAAAAACCAGGAAAAGGCCAGCTCAGGGAAGATAATCACCTGCGCACCCTGCCGGGCCGCCTGTTGAAAAGCGGCTATCCCCCTTTCCAGGTTCTCCTGGTTATCCTGTCCGCAATGCTGCTGGATTAAAGCGATTTTGATCGTTTGGCTCATGGGTTATTCCTCTATATCGAAAAGTTTTTCTAGATCTGGCGGAAAAGGTGCCAATAAGCATATCCGCTTGTCCGTTGGCGAAGCCTTAAACGCCAACGAATAGGCATGTAGGGCCAATCGTGCCAGGGGCAGCTGACCGGGTAACAGCGCACCACCGTACAGCTTATCGCCGGCAATGGGCAGGCCCAGGGCGGCCAGGTGAACGCGGATCTGGTGGGTGCGGCCGGTTTCGGGCACCGCTTTTAGCCAGGTAAAATCTTCCAACCGTTTCACCAGGTGAAAATGGGTGACCGCTGGTTTGCCTTTGTCATGATCGACCACGGTGCGGTGGCAATGGCCCACATCGGCACGCAGCGGCAGGTTAACCCGCTCCTCTTCCCAGTCTGGGTTCCCCCTGGCCAGGGCCAGATACTCTTTTATCACCTGGTGGGAGGCAAACTGGTCGTTTAAGAAACGGTGCACCCGGGCCGAGCGGGCCAGCAGGAGAATGCCGCTGCATTCGCGGTCCAGGCGGTGGACGATCCATAATCGCCCCAGGGTCGGTTCTAAAAGGCCCTTGACGTGCGGGGCAGACCGATCATATCCATCGGGCAAGGTGGGCAGGCCAGCCGGTTTATTCACTGCCACCAGGTCTTCATCGCACCACAAGATCGAAGGAAACATACCCCATTTTACCCCAATCCCGCCCCCCTTTCAATAGCCGATCCGCTGCCAAATCCAAATTTTCGATCGATAATACTGGCCGAAAGGCTTGACTTTTGGCGGTATTAGGTTTATTATCGGGGCAATGATCGAATGGAGGCAAGCACAAACAAGTTGCGACAAACAAACAGTTAAAAATACGGAGGTATTTACATGATAAAAAAAAGATTGGTTGGTTTTTTCGTGGTGTTAGGGTTTTGCCTGTTGGTGTGTGTTTCGGCTATCCAGGCCGAGGATGTGAAAATCCGGTTGGATGAGTCCACTTACGGCGTCTCCAAGGATATGCTCAACACAATGGCCAATGGTTTGATCAATGAGAACCTGGCTGCCCTGAAAGGCAAAAGCTTACGGGTCCTGGCCGATGTGAAGGCCACAGACGAGGATTATCAGACCGGCGCCTTGAATTATGAAATGACGGTTATCTTCCTGCGCAAGGATACCTATACCGCCGAGGTTAAACTGATGAGTTTCTCCATTGTCAATGGCCAGAAAACAAACGTCAAAGTCATAGACGCGCCCCTGGCCAAATTGATCCAGGTGCAGAAAATTCCTGTCCGGCTCAGCTGTAAGTTGAAGCAGGGGCTGATCATTAAGCCTCTCGGTATCCTGGAGCTGGAAAAAGTCAGGGAGATTGTTCCCAGGCGAACGGTAGAGGCCAGGCCCATGGTTCAGCCGAGAGCCATCGAGCGGCGACCGGCCATCCTCGAGTTGCAAAGGGCCGAATTGTTCCCGCTGTTCTGGTGGTATGCCAAAGGGTTGGCGACCACGCCCTGCGACGATATCGCCACTGCCGTAGCGGGCACGCAGGATGTGTACCAGACTTTTGCCACCGCTTTCGGTAAAGGGAATGCGGCCATTAGATTAGGAGACAAGTGCACGGTTAACACCGTCTCCAGCTTCCTTAAATTCGATAGCAAGCTGCTGGCCTGGAACCATATCGGGCACGGCTGGCCGGGTGGTATCGTGCTCTGGGATGCTTCCCTGGATGCAACAATGATAAGCGGTTTTACCATCCACAAGGGGCTTTACTGCGCCGTAACCCTGATCAATTCCTGCAATACGTACAATGACCCGCTGAAAGCCGCTTTCCTGGGCAACGACCCCCGGACCTTTATCGCCGGCGCCATCTCCCTGCCCATCGGCCCATCGGAACAGGTCGATATGTGCTTCTGGAAAGAGGTACTGTTGAATAAGAAGACCATGGCAGACGCACTGAACACCTGTAGCTCCGCCCAGGGACTGGCCGGCGCTTTCGGCCTCTCCGGCGATAGCGGACTTTTCTTTTAAGATCTGAGCATAGAAAGCGATAGCCGGAGGACTGTTTTGAAGAATCGAGCGAATACTATGAGAGTGAGATTAATAACCATGATAACAATTGGTTTGATGATGCAATTTGCCCCGGTGATGTCCTGGGGGCAGGAAACCGAAGCTTTGGCCGGTGAAACGCTGGCGGTCATCGAGAGGGACACCATCCAGACGCGCAATTTTGTCCCGGTGATCAACCACGAAGCCATGATCGTCAACCTGACCGATAAGCCGATAATAGCGGATATCCTTTCCCCTCTGCCGGCAGAAAAATATAGTAAAGACAGCCCTCTGGCCGCTTTCGGCCGCAATTCCCTGCTCGGTGCGCCGATGTTTTCGCCTTTCCCGGTGCCGAGCAGCGGGCAAATCATATTGGAAAAACCGGCGGTCAAACTGGCCGGACAACAGGTTGTCTATGCCTGGGAAAAGACCGAGCTGCCCCCGGCTAAAGCAGTCATCGCCCAGTACGACAACTTCTATGGCCCGAAAAGCGATTTTTACCGGGATTTCGGTTTGGAGATCGCCCGGTTGCAGGTTATTAGCGATTATTCGGTCAAGAAAACCAAAAACACCTACCGGGTATTGCTGAACATCACCCTGAAGAACGTGGGCGACCAGCCGATCGAGGAATTCTTTTTCCGCCTCTTTCTCCCCACCGATGCCAGTTTGAAGGGCGGGGGCGACATGCAGGCCCTGGTCGGTATGGAAGAAGTATGGGCCTCGGATCATGTCAATATCGGTCAGAGTACCATTGTCGATGGGTTTAACCGCACCGCTTCCGGTATCGATGCCTCGAGCCAGATCGGCGTTATCCCGGCCAAGTCGGAAGTTCAATGCGTCATCCAGATGGATTGTAAAAAAATAGCGGAAACAGGCGAGATTTATCCTTTGCTCTACTTGCTCGGCCGCCAGAAGCTGATTCGCCTGTGGCCGGGAACAGAGATCAAAACCGAAAAAGATGTGGGTCGAAAAAAAGAATTTCAATACCTTTTTTACAACCTGGTCATACCGGACCGCTTCGTCTTCAAATTGACCCGGGAGGGCATTGGGGTTGAACAGGCCCGATAATCCTTCCCAGTCTGCACTGCTGACCGGTTGGCGATGGCGTCTGGCCCTGTTGGGCCTATTTTTCTTTGTCTTTTACATCTATATTGTGTATATCTCGGCTAGCTACAACTTCGACGGTGTGGTTTACAGCCAGTTTTTGAGGTATGCCCTGCTGAAGAACGACCTCATCTCCATCCTGGCCCCCCACCATTTGCTCTACTACCCCCTGGCCTTCGGTTCCTTCAAGGTTCTCTCCATCCTGGGTGCTTCCCCGCTGGTGGAATACTATCATCTCCAGCTCCTGTCGCTCTTTTCCGGGCTACTTACCCTGGTATTTATTTACTATATCTTGAAAGCCCTGGCGATCGACAAATTTTTTCGCCTGGCCGGACTCTTCTTGATCGCCTTCTCTTATCTCTCCTGGTTCCTCTCGGTGGAGGTAGAGGTGCATATGCCCGGGTTTTGCTGCCTGGTCGCCGGCATATACTTGTTGTTTTTTCGCTCATTGGAATGCAAACATATCTTTGTGGCGGCGTTATGTTTCTCCCTGGCGGCCGGGTTTCACTTGAGTAACGGCGCCATCGTCCTATCCCTGCTGCTCTTCTTTTTGTACCGCCGGATCAGGTTCAAAAAAATTCTCCAATTTTATTCGTTCTATGCCTTCTTTCTATTACTCCCATATGCCTGGTTAACACTGGTCAGCCGCATCGACCTGGTGGCCTGGGTCAAAGATATCCTGCAGGGTCGCAGCATTTTTACCGGTTACGCTTATGCCGGCACCAAATTCAGCCGCATGAGAAGCCTGTCGGTCGATTCGTTTCGCCAATCCCTGGATGCGGTCAAAGAGGGCATCCTGGTCTCTTCCACTTCCGTGTCGGCTGTTCTTTCCCTGGTTCTCTGCCTGGTTATCCTGGCAGTCATTGTCTGGCAGGCCAGGAAAGCGGCGGCCCGGGAGAAGGTTCTCATCTTTATCTTCTGGCTTTTGCCTTTCTTTGTCTTCTTTACATTTTGGCAGCCGGGAAACGTCGAATTTAAACTTAATGTGACGGTGCCGCTGCTGATTGCTTTTACCTATTCCTGGGGCCTGTGGCCGCGGCAGAAGATCGCCAGGCCGGTTTTTGCGTTTTTGGCCGTAGCGGTTTTCCTGGTCAACTTTCTCACCTTCTTCAAGCCGGCCCATGACCCGGGGAATAATCCCCAATTCCTGGTCAGCCAGGCCATCGGGAAAAAGACACCGGGACAAGCGACCATCGTTATTGCCGGTGCCGGTCAGGGTTCTTACCTGCACGGCAAGGTCTACATCCCCTACTTTAGCCTGCGCGATGTGCTGATACTCGACTGGAGATTGGGGAAAGGGGCCGGTTTTAAAGAAATCACCCGGGAAATTAAGACAAAAATGGCTACCGGTCAAGCAGTCTACTTCCTCTCCGAGTTGGGATCTTTAACCGGTACAGTCAAAGACCTTTTGCTTTTTCATCAAAAAAAAGAAGCTGACTACCGGCACTTCCTGGGGGGAATCGTTTTCGGGGATAAGATAGACCTGGCGTCCGGTTACTCCCTGCTGCCGGTGCTCCACATCGATTAACCGCCAGCCGTCAAACCCGGTTAAAAGAATAGTAAAATTTTAGTAAAAAAGATTGGAAAAAACTCCGGAAAAAATTGCTAAAAAAGCCAGCCACGTTTTTCCTTGAAACCTTCATTATTAGAAGCTAAATGCCTACAGAGTGGAAGTAAAAATTTGAGTAAAAAAAACCGGAAAAAATCCTGGCTTTTCTGCCCTTTCGCCGGTCCTCTGAAAAGGTCTGAAGGAGTCGCTTAGTTTGCCTTTTTCCTGGCGGAAAACTCCTGGAAGAGCCAGAAGACGACGTTCTTGTGGGAAGAAAAACTGTCCTGGTCTTTGATGGCCGGGAAGCGATCGGTCTTGATCTCGTCCATAGCTTCTTTGGCGGTTTTCCCGGCCAGGACGGCCTTCTCTACTTCCGTTTTCATGTATTCCAGGTAAGCGGCAAACCCTAAGAAGCCCTTCATGTCGGTTAGCGGTCCATGCCCGGGGATAACGGTGAAATCCGCATAGACTTTGCTTAAGACATCGATGGCAGAAAGCCAATTCGACGTATCGGCACCGTCGTTCAGATCGATGTAGGGCGGCAGGCCGTTGAAAAAGAGGTCGCCTACGTGGATGATCTCCTGGTTCTTAAAGATAACCACCGTATCCCCGGACGTATGGGCCGGGTTGAGATGGAGGAGCTTGATAGCCTGTCCACCCAGGGTGATTTCCATTTCCCGGTCATAGGTCTTGATGCCGTTGAGAAAAGGAATTTTGGTTTTTTTCGGTTCCCTCCTGACCAACGATGCCCGGCAGTTTTCCTGGGCGATGATCTCTGCATCTTTGCCCAGGGTAAGGAGACCGCCGGTATGATCGTCATGGTAATGGGTACAAATCAAGTAACGAATAGGTTTTGGCGATATCTCCCGGATCTTTTTTAACACCAGCTCGGCCTTATGTTCGAGCTTACTATCCACCAGCAAGAGACCATCCGCGGTATCCAGTACGGCCATATTGCCGCCTGACCCGGTCAGGCAATAGAGATCGGCGGTAATCTTCTTGATCTCGATACCATCTTTCGGCTGGCCTAACAGGGGCAGAGACCAGAAGAACGCAAACAGGATGAATGTGAAGAAATAGCTTACTTTTTTCATGGAATATTAATATCAATTTCTGCGCGATTTGTCAAATCTCTTTAATTGGTTGGCTTGAGAAGTAGGGGCACAGGCCCTGGACCGGGCACCGATGGCATAAGGGCCTTTGCGGTTTACAGATGGTCTGGCCGAAACCGACCAGGGTCCGGTTGATTTTGTTCCAGTACGATTGAGGGAACAGCATCTTCAGCTCTTCTTCCACATCGGCTGGGGTAGCGCCCACGGCGAAAGCCAGGCGCCGGGAAATGCGGAATACATGTATATCCACCGCTATGGCCGGCGTCTGGAAGGCCAGGGCCAAAACCAGGTTAGCCGTCTTCCGGCCAACCCCGGGCAGGGCAGTCAGGCAATCGAATGTATCCGGGACTTTTCCGTCTCGGCTGAGTTTTTCAGAAATCTCCTTGATATGATGGGCTTTTTGCCGGAAGAAACCGACCGGGTAGATTACGGATGCTATTTGCTCTTCGGTCAGCCGGGTCATTTCGGCCGGCGATTCTGCCAGGGCGAATAACTTTTCCGCTGCCCGTTGGGTAACCGGGTCCTTTGTCCTGGAACTGAGCAGCACCGAAATGAGAACCCGGAAGGGGGTTGTGCGGATACTGGTCTCGAACTGTTCGACCGGGGGTCTTAACGGCTTTATAAAATCGGCGATTGTCTCCAGTATCGCAACCGGTTCATCAACCATCGACCTTCCGGTCATTGATGAACACCTGGTGGGAAATCTTTACACCCGGCCGTAGTGTGGCCGAAACACCGCAGTACGTTTCCATCGAGAGCCCGATCGCGTGTTTGACCTTATCCAGGGGCACATCGGCCCCCTTGAATTGGTACCGGATCACGATCTCGTCAAATTTCTTCGGATGATTCTGGGCCAATGTCCCTTGTGTAACTACCTCAAAAGACTCGAAATCGACCCGCATCTTCTTCAGGATGGAAACGACATCCATAGCCGTACAGCCTGCCAGGGAGACCAGGGTCAAACCTTTGGGCCTGGGGCCAAGATTACGACCGCCGACACTCTCTGCCGCATCGATGATGAAGGAGAAATCTTCCAGGTGCGCCTGGAACGCCATGCCGTCTTGCCATACAACCTTTGCTTCCATGTTACCTCCTCTCGGGTTTTTCTTATCGAAAAGAGGATTATTATAATTGTTTTAACACAATTTTGCAAATCCTCTACCTGAGGGAGAAGGACAGCCGCTCCAGGTAGCCTCTTAAAAATACCTCTCTTCTGTCCGGCGAAAGAGACCAACCGCAAAATCGATTACTCCCGCTTCCACGGACACATAAAACGTTACCGCTTCTTTACAAAAAATTCTAAATACTTCAGGTGTCGACGGATAGGGATTGGCCTAATGTCGAAGATCGGCTTACTACATGCAGCATTCGGTATAAGAAAGAGTGAGGCTATTGGGACAGCACCTGGTCGGGCAGGTAACCGGGATTTCTGTGGGGATGCCGCCGGCAAAAACCACTTGCATCTCTTTCTTTTCCAGGTTGACAATAGTCACTTTTCTCAACATCAGCTTTTTGTTAAAAATCTGTTTTTTCATGTGTTTCTCCTTATCTTTGGTGATCTTTTTCTTAAACTACCAAAACCCATACCCCTCCGTCGTTAAAATCTGTAGACACGCATCGCATCTCAATCGTCCTATTCTCATATCCTCGCGATATCGATTAAATCTACTTCTTCCCGGCCCGTAAATCCGAGCCCGGTCATTTTGTCTGACTATAGAAACGTCTTTATTCACTTTTTTCAATTTTTTTTTGTTAAGATCAAACTTTTGCGAAATTGTAACGAATCGACCAATTCAAACCAATACCGTTTCTATTATAACATAAATTATTAGAATTTCAACCAAAAAATTTTTTTTATTTAACCTTTTCATATCCGGCATTTGCAGGGAGATACCGGCAAAATACCGGCTGCCATTGCCTCGATTCCCATCATTTTCCCTGGCGGGTATTGTGTTGGTCGTTTTTTTTTGGTATATTATCGTCTTGACCTGTGATCGATGATAGAAAGAGAGGCCAATGAAACGAAGAGTGAATATAACGCTTGATGAGCTGACCCAGGTTTTCGAGTTCAGCTCAGACGAAATGACCCATTACTTGAATATAGAGACGGGAAAGGTAGCGATGTACAGCAACCTGACCGGCGGTTTCGATGAGCATGGCGAAGAGATAAAGAATGCGAATGCCTTTGCCGATCCCAAATATGTAGAAATATGGGGTATTCATCCCTATGAAGTCTTCAGGGATATGGAGAATTTCGTGGAGACCTTAGCGGATGGTCTATTAAAAGAGAGGCTCAAGGCGATACTCACCGCGCGCAGTGCTTTTCACCGTTTCAAGGAAGAGTTAACGAAAAACCCCGGTGAACATCAGCGTTGGTTGGTATTCAAGAAAGAATGCTGCTTGAAGCGGATTTATGATTGGTTGGATGATAATGACCTGGAGATTGAGCGTGACTAACTTTCTAAGGCAGGTTAAAATCTTGCGCCGCCCCCCGGGCAATGGCCCGGCCGATGCTAATGGAGGCTGTGGCCGCCGGGGAGGGGGCATTGAGCACATGGATCATCTGGGGGGCTTTGGCGATCCTGAAATCATCGACCAGGAAACCGTCGGGTTCCAGGGCCTGGGCTCTGACCCCGGCTCCACCCGGTACTAAATCCCTGGCCGCCACTTCGGGGATCATCTTCTGTAAGGCTTTGACAAAACTCCTCTTAGAGAACGAGCGGTACATCTCCTCGAAGCCCATTTTCCAATATTTGCCGGCCATGCGCCAAAATCCTGGATATAAAATAGTTTCTGAAAAATCGTGCCAGGAGAAACTGCTCTTTTTATACCCTTCCCTCTTTAAAGCCAGCACGGCATTCGGTCCGGCTTCTACCCCCCCCCTGACCATGCGGGTGAAATGGACACCCAGGAAAGGGAAACGGGGATCAGGTACCGGGTAGACCAGGTTTTTGACCAGGTACTCCTTTGCCGGGGACAATTTATAGTACTCGCCCCGGAAACCGACGATTTTCAAGCCCGGGTTAACACCGCTCAGCCGGGCGATGCGGTCCGAATAAAGACCGGCGCAGTTGATCAGGTGCCGGCACAGGATATCGCCCTGGCTGGTCTTAAGGATGAACCGGTCCGCTTGCCGGGAGATCCCGGTGACCCGGTGCCCCAATTTGATCCGGCCCCCTTTTTCGGTCACTTTTTCGGCGTATTTCTCGGTCACTTTGATAAAATCTACGATGCCGGTATCCGGGATAAACAGGGCTGAAATGCCTGTCACATGGGGCTCGAATTCTTTTAGTTCGTCCCGGTTCAACCGTTTGATACCGGTCAGCCCATTGGCAATACCGCGCGCCAGGAGATTGTCCAAAGCCGCCGATTGACTCTCGTCGATCGCGACCACGATCTTGCCGCACCGCTCGTGCGGGATGCCGTTTTCGGCGCAAAATTGGTAAAGCAGCTCCCGCCCCTGGGTACAGTTTTGCGCTTTTAAAGAACCGGGCTTATAGTAAAGGCCGGAGTGGATCACGCCGCTATTGTTGCCGGTCTGGTGGGCGGCCAGGCGGGATTCCGCTTCCAGCACCACCAGGGAGAGGCGGTGGGCATCCGAGAGGGCCATGGCCGTGGCCAGGCCCACGATGCCGCCGCCGATAACCGCTACATCGTAAATAGGTGTCTTGTCCATGTTCATTTTTCTCAAATTGTAAAGACCACATTGTACACCAGCCCGGTGTTCATTTCAACCCTGGTGCTCAATCTAAATCATCCAGTTGATTTTGGCCGGGGGGTGAGGTAAAATCCTTATTTTTCTTTCCTATTTTCACGGTTGGCCGATCCCTTAAAACCATTTTCATACCTGGATATCCAAAAAATGAACTATTTCCAACCGGATGATTTAGACTCCCTGGCCGGCTTGCTTTTTTGGTGAAAATGATATATAACTCCCTCTGAATGTTAAGCGAAACGTAATGGCCAGGTCATGAGAGCGAACATCGAAAACTTAACCCAGAGAGTCGATCAGTCTTTACTTGCCGGGGTAAATCCGGGCGCCGGTATCCTGGAAAGTGCCATCCACTATGCCCTATCGGTCAAAGGGAAAAGGCTCCGGCCCTTGCTGTTTTTAACCCTGCTCGAGGCATTCGGCCATGATCCCCTGGCCTACCTGGATATCGCCAGTGCCATCGAATATATCCACACCTATTCTCTCATTCATGATGATCTCCCGGCCATGGATAACGACGACTTTCGCCGCGGCATGCCGACGGTACATAAAAAATTCAATGAACCGATTGCCCTCCTGGCCGGGGATACGCTACTGACCATGGCTTTCGAAAGACTTTCCTGGACCGAGATAAAGCCCGATCGCTTGGTTCACATCTTGCGCTTGCTCACCGCTGGGATCGGTAAGCAAGGCATGGCCTGGGGACAGGTGCTGGACCTCGAGTTCCGCGGCGATAAGAGTCTCATCATGGAAATCCACCGCCGGAAAACGGCCGAATTTATCAAGGCGGTCTTCTTATCGGCAGCCGAAATCGGTGAATTGGGCCAAAAAGAGCGGGACTGGCTGGGAGAAGCAGGCATCGCTATCGGTGTGGCTTTCCAGTTGGTCGATGACCTGCTCGACATCGAGGGCGATGAGGCGGAAGTGGGCAAAAAACTCAAAAAAGATGAAGAAAACCGGAGCCCCAATGCGGTCCTCTTCTTTGGTCCGGATGTCGTTAAAGAAATGATCGACGATTCCTATCGAAAAGCCCGGCAACTGATCGGCCAGGCCGGCATCGATTTTCCCCCCTTCCTCTACCTGGTGGAGCGAATGGTCTACAGGAGTAAGTAATGGATATTCTTTCCGGGATCGATTCACCCGCGGACTTAAAAAGATTAACGATAAAAGATTTGAAAGGACTATCGCGGGAGATCCGTGATATCATTATCCAGGTGGTATCCCGTAATGGCGGTCACCTCTCCTCCAACCTGGGCGCGGTCGATCTGACCATCGCCTTGCACCGGGCCTTCGATTCTCCCCGGGATAAGATCATCTGGGATGTGGGCCACCAATGCTATACCCATAAAATCCTGACCGGGCGAAAAGAACGCATTTTTACCATCCGCAAAAAAGACGGCCTGGTCGGATTCCCCGATATCTTCGAGAGCGAGTACGATGCGTTGAATACCGGGCATGCTTCGACTTCCCTGGCTTTTGCCTCCGGCCTGTCTGTGGCCCGGGATAAACAAACGGAAGATTTTCACATCGTGGCCGTGATCGGTGATGGCGCCTTGACCGGCGGTGTGGCCCTGGAGGCATTGAACCATATCGGCCAGGTCAAACCCCGGTTGATCATCGTGCTCAACGATAACAAGATGTCCATCTCACCCAATGTCGGCGGCATCGCCAAGTACCTGAACTACCTGGCTGCCGGCCGGCCCTACATCAGGATGAAAGAGGTGGTGCAGCGCGTATTCAACGCCATCCCGGTCGTCGGGAAGAGCCTGGTCGAGCTGTCGAGAAAGCTTTTAAAGATGCTCCGCAGTATGACGGTTCCCGGTTCTTTTTTCAATGATTTGGGGATCAAATATATCGGCCCGATTAACGGGCATGACTACAAGGAGATGGAAAAGGAATTCGACAACGCCAAAAAGTACGATTTCCCGGTTCTTCTGCACGTACTGACCCGCAAAGGCAAAGGCTACAAACCGGCATTGGAAAACCCCAGCTCTTTTCATTCTTCCGCCCCGTTCGATATCCAGAACGGCAGGTTCAAAAGCACCGGGGAAAAGCCCTCTTATTCAGATATTTTCGGCCGAACCGTGCTCAACCTGGTGCAACGGGACCAAAAAATCGTGGCTTTAACCGCGGCTATGCCCGAAGGCACCGGCCTTGACCAGGTGCAACGGCAGTTTCCCGGCAATTTCTACGATGTCGGCATCGCCGAGCAGTACATGTTCGACTTTGCCGGCGGGCTCTCCCTGGGCGGCATGAAACCCATTGTCGCCATTTATTCCACCTTCATGCAACGGGCCGTAGACCAGATCATCCATGATATTATCCTGATGAAGATTCCCATTGTCGTCGGTATCGACCGGGCCGGACTGGTCGGCGGCGACGGTCCGACCCACCAGGGTATTTACGATATATCCTTGCTGCGGCCCTTGCCCGGCATCGTCTTGATGGCCCCAAAAGATGAGAACGAGCTCCAGCACATGGTCTATACCGGCCTAAAGTTGAGAAAACCGGTGTTTATCCGCTATCCCAAAGAACCCGGCATCGGCGTTTCCCTGGATAAGGAATTCCGGGAGCTCCCTTTCGGTAAGGCCGAGGTCATGCGGGAAGGCCGGGATGGGGTTATTTTGGCCGTCGGGCCCCTGGTCTACCGGGCGCTGGAAGCAGCCGAAAAACTGTTTACCCAGGAAAAAATCGATATGGGCGTGGTCAATATCCGCTTCATCAAGCCCCTGGATAAGGAGCTGCTCCTCCGTTTGATCAAGCAATCCAGGCTGGTGGTCACCGTCGAGGACGGCATCCGTATCGGCGGCCTGAGCTCCCGGGTCCGGGAACTGCTGGTCACGGAGAATGTCAACCACTGTAAAATCCTGCCACTCGGCGTGTCGGAAGAGATGATCCCGGTGGCATCCCGGGAAGAGCTCCTCGACCAGTACCACCTGAATGCCGCCGGCATTTTCCGCGAGATCCTCGCTTTCAAACAAAAATAACGGGGAGTGTCCTCTATTTGTTACACCTTTCTCACCCCTTCCTGGCATCCAGCTTGCTTACCCTGTATATGAAGAAATTCGACCAAAGGAGACGAAAAATGAATAAGAAAAAATATATTGGTCTAATCGGATCGATGTTCCCGATACTGGTTTGTCTTTTCCTCGTCACCCCGGCAATCTATGGGGAGGAAGGGATGGTATACGGTCATATCTCATACATGGAGAATGACGCTTATGTCTTGAAACCCGGTGAGGAAAAAGCTTTAAAAGGAATGGTCAATTTACCGCTGGTGCCCGGGGACATCCTTTACACCGAAGACAAAGGCCGGGTCGAGATCCAATTCGACAACGGCACCATCATCAGGCTGGATAAGAATAGCGCATTAAAAATCGACACCGTCTTGTCCAAAAGCCTGACGTCCAGGAATGCCATCACCACCCTGCAATTGACACGGGGGCAGATCTACAGCAAAAACCAGGTCTATAAAAAGGAAATATTCCAGGTCATAACCCCCCATGCAGCCGTCAACATGTTGACCCGGTCGACCAACCTGATCCGGGTCACCGATAAAGGTCAAACCCAGATCGTGGTCAGTCGGGGGAAAGTTGGGGTGCTGGCCGGTAAGGAAAAGAACTCTTTAAAGACCCAGTACCTGGGTGCCGGTAAGGGGGTTCTCATCGGCGCCGATTTCACTTTAAAACCGAATAACCAGGTAAAAGACAAAGATTTCGGCCTGTGGAATGAGAAGATCGATGCCGATTTTAAAGAACTCCATTACGGCATCAGCCAGGTCCCGGCCGTTATCTACCGGTACTCCCCCGGTATCGTTCACTTTGCCGAGAAGTGGTCCAGCCGCCTGGGCACCTGGGTCTACGATGAGCTCTTCGGTTACGTGTGGAAACCGGCCTTAGAAACGTTCGACGGCCGGCGCCCTTTCTGGGACGCCAACTATGTGAAGATCAACGGCGAACTCGTGCTGGTTCCCAACCAGCGTTGGGGCTGGGCGCCGGCCCACCTGGGCACCTGGTCCTGGAGCAAGACCGACGGTTGGTTGTGGATCCCGGGGAATGCGTTCTCCAGGGGAATCTGCGCCGTCGGCCTGGTACCCATGTCTACCGATCAACGGTACGAAGCGTTCCTGGCCGGCGGGCCCTATGAGTACGACTTCGATACCGTGTACCGGTGGATTTACCGGGTATTCGGCAATGCCGAACTCTATCGCCTTTACCGGCAAAATGGCCGGGAGAAGTGGTCTGAGGCATACAAGGGCCGATTCGGCAGCGCCCCCCGGGCCATCAAAGAATCCCTGCAAAATGTCCCGGCCAACGTGCGCGACATCATCCAAATCATGGACCGTGTACCCATCGAAAAGGTTTCCCGCTACCTCGGGTTTAATCCCCCCCAGTCGCGGTTCCAGGTCGAAGTGAGCAGGCTGGCCCGGCCGGTCGATGTCGCTGCCCACCGTTCGTCCTTTCTTAAAGAACAGGCCGCCGCTAACCGCTCCGGCCTCATCGCCATATCTCGGGACTGGAACCCCGATTCCCGCTGGGCCGGGAGGGTAGGCGTAAACATCTTCTACTCCAGTAAAACCAACTCGGTTCATTGCCCGGACCTGCAAATCTCATCGAACCGTATCAGCGATCTCCAGCGCGCCATGCTGCGCCTCTCGGTGGTCAACCCCGCCTATCTGCGCAGTATCTCCGCACCTGGCCCGGCCGGTTTTAACGGCCCTGCCACCGGGATCAATTCCCCCACCGGCAGTCCACTGAATATGCCCGGCAGTCCCGGAAAGGGCAGCAGCCCATCCCAGGGCGGAACAGGAAACAGTGGCCAAGGCGAGAAAAAATAAGAGACCGCTTTTTGGCATTTGATTTTTTTCTTGATATTCTTTATAATGTTGGCCTGGTCGATGTCGATCAGGTCAACATTTTTTTATAAGAAATAGACGAAAAAAAGGAGGCGCCATGAGTCGAAAAGAGGGAAGCAACAGCCGGAGGGACTTCATTAAGAAAGGCATGGCCGGTCTGGCCGGGGTCACTGTCCTGCCCTCGGTATTGAAGGGACAGATTCAGGAACCGGTCAAACCCCAGGCCGAAACCCCCAGGAAAGAGAACCCGATGATTTACCGCACCCTGGGTAAAACCGGGCTCAAACTCCCCATCATCAGCCTGGGGGTGATGAACGCCAATAATCCCCAGTTGGTCAAGGCCGCACTCGATGCCGGCATCATCCACCTGGATACGGCCTGGTATTACCAGATGGGCCGGAATGAAGAGATGATCGGCGAAGTGATCAAGGGCCGGCCCCGCGATTCCTTTGTCATCGCCACCAAAGTCCACGAAGACCGGGAACGGGAGACCGGCCTATACCCGAAAGAGGCCAGCGCCGAGAGCTTTATCAATAAATTCGAGACCAGCCTCAAACGCCTCGGCCTCGATCACGTGGAAATCCTTTACCATCACAATGTTTCCCGCACCGAGTCCCTCATGTTCGAGCCTTATCTCGATGCCCTGGTCAAGCTGAAAAAAGCGGGTAAAATCCGGTTTATCGGCGTCTCCACCCACAAGAACGAGCCGGAGATCATCCGCGCCGCCGCAGATAGCAAGGTCTACGAGGTGGTACTCACTTCCTACAATTACCGCCAGCTCCACCGTCACGAGGTCGAAGCGGCCATGGCCTATGCGGCCAAAGCCGGGCTCGGTATCGTCGGCATGAAGGCCATTGCCGGTACCGGCGAGCACCGCGGTAAACTGGCCGCCAATGCCCGGGCCGCCCTGAAATGGGCCCTGCAAAACGAGAACGTCCATACCAACATCCCCGGCATGACCACGTTTGACCAGTTGACCGAAGACCTGTCCGTGATGGCAGATTTGAAGTTGACCGTCGAAGAAAAAGCCGCCCTGGAAGCCGACATGAAGGTGGCCAGCCTCTATTGCCAGCAGTGCGAGAAGTGCCTGGGCCAGTGCCGCCAGGGTGTGGCCATCCCCGACCTGATGCGGAGTTACATGTATGCCTACGGCTACCGCAACCTATGCGCCGCCAAAGAGACCCTGCAAGGCATGGACCTCGAGAATCTCCCCTGCCGCACCTGCGGGTCCTGCCGGGTAACCTGCCCCATGGGTTTCGACATCCAGGGCAAAATCCTGGCCATCAGCCGCATCAAGGACGTACCCAGCGACTTCCTGGTATAGAATTCTTTTTTACCCGCCCGCATCTGGTTCATTTTGCTCTTTAGGGCTTTTATCGCAGATAGGTTCTGCTAAACGCAAATATCTATCTTGTATTTGGGGGGCAAATTTGGTATGATGGAAACCTACTTTTAAGGAGGCGACCAGGCACAGGCAGATGAAATTTATTGCCGATTTTCACATCCATTCCCACTACTCGGTGGCCACGAGCAAAGAGTTAACGCCGGAATACCTCGATTACTGGGCCAGGATCAAAGGTATCGGCCTGGTCGGTAGCGGCGACTTCACCCACCCCGGTTGGATCAAAGAACTGAAGGAGAAACTGGAACCGGCCGAACCGGGGCTTTTCCGCTTAAAATCAGCCTACAAAAACGATCCGGCTCTACAGACGCCGTTTCTACCCGAGACCCCGGTCAGGTTCATGCTGACCGCCGAGATCAGCAGCATCTACAAGAAAAAGGGCAAGGTGCGAAAAGTGCACAACGTCATCTTTGCCCCCGATTTTGCGGTGGTCGAGGGCATCCAGCAGAAATTGACGGCCATCGGCGCCAACATCACCTCGGATGGCCGGCCCATCCTCGGGCTGGATGCGCATGATCTGCTGGACATGGCACTGGAAGTCTCCGACCGGGTCTTCTTTGTACCGGCCCACATCTGGACGCCCTGGTTCTCGGTGCTCGGCGACAAATCGGGCTTCGATTCCATCGAAGAGTGCTTCGACGACCTCTCCGGCCACATCCGGGCCGTGGAGACCGGCCTCTCCTCCGATCCGCCGATGAACTGGATGTGCAGCTTCCTGGACCGCTATACCCTGATCTCCAATTCCGATGCCCATTCGCCGGAGAAGCTCGGCCGCAACGCCAACCGCTTCGATACCGAGCTCTCTTATGGGGCGGTTGTTTCCGCTTTGAAAGAGGCCGATCCCAGCCGTTTCCTGGGCACCATCGACTTGTTCCCCCAGGAGGGCAAGTACCATTACGATGGCCACCGCCGCTGCGGGGTATGCCTCGACCCCTTAGAGACCCTGAAACACCGGCGGATTTGCCCGGTCTGCGGTAAACCGGTGACCGTCGGGGTGATGAACCGGGTGGCGCACATCTCCGACCGGCCCGATATTAGCCAAAAACCCAACCCCCTGCCCTTCTATCATATCATTCCCTTAAAAGAGATACTGGCCGAAATCATCGGCACTTCAGCCGATTCCCGGAAAGTGGCGGATGAATACCTGGCCATTGTCAAAAAAGGGAACGCGGAATTGCCCCTGCTCCTCGATCGGCCCATCGGGGAGCTGGCCGGACTGGGTCCCGATGAATTGCCTGAAGCCATCCGCCGCATGCGGGCCCGGGAAGTCCGGGTCCAGGAGGGGTATGACGGCGAGTATGGGCAGATCAAAGTCTTTGCTTCGGCAGGGAAAAGACCCGCTGCCGGGCAGAAGGGCCTTTTTGCCGGTGCGGATGAAAAACAGGCCGAAAAACCGGAACCCCGGCCGTTGATCAACTTTGACCTGGGGGAGTACCGCAGACTCCAGGCCGGGCAGGAGGCAGGAGCGGACGTTGGCGGCAAAGAGGCCCTGGTCGATAATGATCAGGCAGGACCTGACTTTCTCAAGGCTTTGAATGTTGAGCAACGGCAAGCGGTGCTGCACCCCGAAGGACCGGCCCTGGTCCTGGCCGGGCCCGGCACCGGCAAGACCCGGGTATTGACCGAGCGCATCGTCCACCTGATCCGGGAAAGGGGGGTGGAGCCGGGCCGGATCCTGGCTGTTACCTTCACCAACAAGGCAGCCGGGGAGATGCGTCACCGGCTGCACGACCTCCTGGATGAATCCCCGTTGGCCGAACAACCGCTGGTCACCACCTTTCACGGGCTCGGTCTCGCCATTTTAAAAGAATGTTTAAGCCCGGGCAGCGGCGTGCCGGGTGCACCGTTGACCGGGGCCATTGGCCGGGATGAGCATTTTACCCTGGTCGATGAGGAAGATAAGAAGCTCATCCTGCAATCGCTCCCCAGCGGCGATCCAGACCAGTACCAGGCAGTCTTACGCCGGCAGGATGCCTTTGACCTGGACGACCTCATCGCTATCCCCCGGCAAATCCTGGCTGAATTCCCCGACATCCGCACTTATTACCGGCAAAAGTACACCTGGTTGCTGGTCGATGAATACCAGGACATCAACCTGACCCAGTACGAATTGATCCAGGCCCTGCTGGCCGAAGAGACGCCCAACCTGTGCGTCATCGGCGACCCCGACCAGGCCATTTACGGCTTCCGCGGCGCCGATGTGGCCTTTATCCGGCGCTTCAGGCAAGATTATCCCCAGGCCACCCTCTACCGCTTAAAGCAGAGCTACCGCTGTTCGGATACGATCCTGCGCGCTTCCGGGGAAGTGATGCAGAAAAAAGGGGCGGAGGCGGCGGCCCTGGCTGGCCTGGAGAAAGGCGTGAAAGTCAAGATCGTCCGCCAGCCCACCCACAAGAGCGAGGCCGAGTTTGTGGCCCGCACCATCGAGGAGATGATGGGTGGGTTGCGCTTCTTTTCGATGGATTCCAGCATCAGCCGTGGGGAACAGGGCGCCGGTATCGACAGCCTGGCCGATTTTGCCGTGTTGTGCCGGGTCAGGTCCCAACTGGAAGCCCTGCAAAAAGCCTTTCAGGATCACACCATTCCCTGCCAGGTGGTGGGCGACCAGCCCTTTTTCAAGCAGGAACCGGTCAGATCCATCATCGATGTGCTGCGGTTCGCCCAGCACCCTGACCACCCGTTCCTGCAGGAGAAACTGGCCCGGAAAGGCGTTCTTCAACCCGCTGAGCGGTTGGTCCTGCAATCGGCCATCAAGCCGGGGCAACCGGTCAACCAGGCACTACAGGTCATTATCGGGCGCTACTTTACCCGGGAACAGGCGGATAATGAATCCCTGGTTCACCGTCTCCTGGGCCTGGCCGGGGATTTTGCCGGGGATATAGAGGGCTTCTTGCGCCTGGCCACCCTGGGCACCGGCATCGATGCCTATCGCCCCGGGCTGGAACAGGTCGCCCTGATGACCCTGCATGCGGCCAAGGGGTTGGAGTTTGCCTGCGTGTTTATCGTCGGCTGCGAGGAGGGCTTGCTGCCGTATTCCCTGTATCAGAACCGGCAGGGAGACCCGGAAGAGGAGCGGCGCTTGCTCTATGTGGGCATGACGCGGGCCAAGAAGTTTTTATTCCTCTCCCATGCCGACCGCCGCCTGCTACAGGGGCGCGAATTCCAGTTAAAACGGAGTTCCCTGCTCGAGCCGATAGAAAAAGGGCTGATCGAGCTAACCAGCCAGGCGCCCCGGCCCCGCAAAGGCGACGACGGCTTTACCCCCCGCCCCCTCTTCTAACCGGGACAGATTTCCTGGAGTATCATTTCCCCGTCAAAATATACCTCCTTTCATGTTGACAAGGAGCCACGGCTTTGATAACATAGGGGTGCAGTAAAAACGGTATTTGCCCGGGCTAAATCCCGGTATTTTTGAAAACGCCTGAAAGGAGGCTTACATGGAAGCAAATGAAAAGATGGTATTCGATGCTATGGTCAAAGAAAACAAACCGGTCAGACCCGGCGATGTAGCTAAAATTACCGGCATCGACAAAGACGAAGTGGGTAAAATCCTCGGCCGTTTAAAGAAGCAGGGTTTGATCGATTCTCCCCAAAAATGTTTCTACGCCCCGGTCAAGAAGTAATGATCGGTATCACTGCCCAGCGATGAATCGTCTAACCATGAACAAAATATCGATAAAAAACCCACGCAAATGCCGGCCAGGTGCCTGGATAGCCGTTTTGATCGTGGCCTGGGTGCTGATCTTCCATGCCTGTTCCGGGGGCGATAAAAAAGAGCAAATAAATCCCGAGACCAATGCGACCGCGGATGAATCCTCCCGGCGGCCCAACGACCAGGTGGGCAGGGATCAAGCACTCCAGGACCGGGAAGCAAGAATCGGCCCAGGAGATTATGAGATGACCGACCGGGGTACACCCTGCCAGAACCACCGGTATTACATTCCTATTGGCGGTTCCGAGACCCTGTCCTTCCAGGTGCAGTTGTCGGGTAAAGATATGGAGACCATTACCCCGGATGACCTGGAAATCCGGGATAACACCTGGGATGATTTTGGGATCGAAGTCTCCGTGTTTGGCGGCCAGGTCGAGAACGTGGCCGTCCTCTATCCGATCTGGCGGGTAGATGGCCGGGAATATTACAGCGAGAAACTGGCCCAGGGCATTAACCCGGAGTATGCCACCGCCGGTTTTACCACTGTCGAGTGGCAGGCCAATGGCCAGGGGGTCATCACCCGTGTCCAGGGCCATGGAAATGCACAGAGTGTCGGTAAATTTTCGGAAGAAGAGATGCAGCAAAAGATCGGCGAGAATATGACGCTGACTTACCAGGATACCCGGACAGGCAAAACCTATACCTGGCAGGTGATTGCCGATACGATGGGAGAGGAGACCAAGATCATGAGTTTCGATCTCAATGTTACCCTGCCCGATCAGGGGGTTAGCTTGCGGGACATCGGCCTCCAGGTATGGGCCGGCACCCACCGCTGGTGGATAAAAGCCGCTTATTCGACCGACCGGCAGCAGTTCATCATTTCCGGTCCGGCGCTGTCGCCCGGATGTTTACAGACAACAGAAGTGGAATAAAGCAACGCCCCCTGGCCTGCTCCCCTCACAGGTTCAAAGAGGCGACCGGGCTAAGGGTTGCAAAGTGAACCATATAGGTGTTCCAGGCCGGAAAGCATGGCCGGGAGGTTGTAGACATTTTGCACCTCCCGGTAGAGGTTATCGGCCAGGCGGTCAAGATTGTCGTTCCCATCGATAACCGCCCGGATCCGGTACGCCAGGTCGGCAGCATCCAGGTTTTCAAACAGGATGCCCCGATCGGTCCCGATCATTTCCCGGTTGCCATAGGTATTGGAAGCCAGTACCGGCACTTTCAGCCGGCCGGCCTCTAAGAGTACGATTGGCAGACCTTCCCACCTGGAGGGAAGCACCAATAGGTCGCTGGCCCGCAAAATCTCGTAGACATCGGCCCGTTCCCCCAAAAAGAGCAAGAAATCCATTACGCCCAGGCGGCGAGCGAGTGTTTCCATCTTTTGCCGCTCTTGACCGCCGCCGACCAACACGAAGCGAATGCCCCGGGTCTTCTCCTGCTTAAAGAGCCAGTCTTTGAGGAGAGATATGGCCTTAACCAGGATATCGTACCCCTTCTGGAAATCGAAGCGGGCCACAGTGGTCAGTAGCCGGTAACCGGGGGGCAATCCCAGGGCCGGCCGCAGCTCTTCTCCCCTACCCTTCAGCGCATCCAGGCGCTTAAAATCGATGCCGTTGGTCAGGTAGATGACATTGGCCAGGCGGTAGCGGTTAACCAGGAAATCATAATCTTCCCGGGATACGGCAATGACCCGGTCCACCCTTTTTAATAGTGCCTTTTCCAGGTGAAAACGCAAAAAATATTTAATCTTAGCGGTTGGCCCCGGCATGAATTCATACTTGTGCAGGTGCAGGCCATGGGCGGTAAACACGACCGGTACCCGGTGCTTTACCAGCGGGTTTTTGAATAAAGCCAAAAGAGCGCGGGTATGATGGACGTGCACCACCTGGGGATCCCCTTTCATGACCTGCCCCGGACCATACCCGGTCTCATGAACCCGGGCATTGACCAACTGCTTAAACCGGGCCGCACCCGGGCCCGGTTGTCCGAAAACGCCAAAAGAGATGCCGGGAAGCCCCCGCACAATTTGCACGATATGCTCTAATCCCCCGCCCACGGCGTATCGGTCGGTCACCAGGTGAACCCGCATCGAGCGCACCTAAACGGCAGAACGCCAGAAGTCGAGGATATCGAGCAAAGTCTGCTCGATCCGGTACTCGGGATGGAGATTAAACTTTTGCCTGATCAAGGAACAATCGCCCACCAACCGGGGTACATCGACCGGCCGCATCTTTTGCTGGTCTACTTCGACTGCGATCTGTTGTGCAGATAGGGAGAGCAAAATGTTCAGGATATCGGCTATGGAATGGGGTATCCCCGAAGCGAGATTGTAGATGGCCCCGGTACCGGGGGCCCGGGCAATCACCCGCAAATAGCGGGCAATATCACGCACATCGGAAAAATCCCTGACCGCCGTCAGGTTACCCACGCGGATGACCGGTGCCTGTTTGCCTTTTTCCACAGCGGCAACCTGGGAAGCAAAATCGGAGGCGACAAACTTACCCTGCTGGCCGGGGCCGATAAAATTAAACGAGCGAATCCTGGTAATATCGAGATCCTTAGACTTCATGTAAAATTCGGCCGCCTTTTCCATGGCGTACTTAGATAAGGAATACGGTGTCTCGATCGAGATCCCGGTCTGTTCATCGATCGTTTCCCGGCCGGTTCTGCCATAGACTTCCGCCGAGCTCATCAGCACCACCCGGCAAGCGGGAGAGAACCGGGCGACCGCATCCAGTAAATGGACGCTACCGATAAAATTGACTTTATAGGTTAGATCTGGCGCTTCCCAGGAAAATTTAACATTGGATACGGCCGCCAGGTGAAAAACCATATCCGGCCGAATCGCCCGGATAGCGGCATCTACCTGCTCTTTATCGACGATATCGACATGAAACACCGCTAGTTTATCCGAACGGAAATCCGCTACTTCGGTCAGGCCGAAAAGCTCGGCCTCTCCTTCCTTTAGGAGGCCATCGATTAAAAAGGGCGCCAGGAAACCCGAACATCCGGTGACCAGGACCCGTTTCATCGCCCTACCACCGGGATACCCCGAGAAAATCTTTGACCATGCCGATATCGCCGAATGAGATGCCGAAATTGTATTGGTGATCGAGCTCACCGTTATAGTTGGTAAAAACCCGGAACTCGGCGTTAAAATGGATACACTGGTATTCGTATGAAGCTATGAACGAGCCGAATCGGAATACCCGGTCGGTGAAATCGTAATCGATCGCACCGTTGAGCTTCAGCGGGAACCCGGGCGCATTGAGACCGATGTCCCCGCGGAAATAGGAGCGGTTCTGGTAGTAATCGTCCTTATAGGGGTTGCGGAAAGTAGAGTAGGCCAGCGATCCATTTAAGATCGATTTTCCCGGGTTGTAAGAGAGCAACACATACGCCTGGTTGAACATCTTCAGGTAATAATTGTAGGCCAGGGTAATATCGAGCGAAAAGTCTTTGCCCGGCCGCAGTCGCAAGCGGTTGTTCAATTCGGAGAACTCCGGGTATTCCTCACCGATCCGTCGATAAAAATTGGCTTCTTTGGGGTCTAAATAGTAATCCTGGCTGATCGCATAGGAGAGTATCTCAGTGGGGGATTCATTGCCCTCCTTGCTCTTGCTCAAGAGCCGGGTAGTCAGGCGAAAACCGACATAAGAGAAGGGCGGGCGATCGAAGAAATCGATCGGTATCAGCCGCCTCCGGTCCTCATCATCCACTTTTGAGGAATAACGAAAATCGATCTGCGGCTCGATCAGGTGCTTGAAGCGGCTCTTTTTGCCCTCGAAAACCCGGGAAAAAACCGGCCCTTTCAAGGAAGCGCCGACCATATTGTAATTGAGATAGAGCGGTTCATCGACAACGCCTTTGCTGACCGGGTCCCGGCTCTTGAAATAGTAACTGTGCTTCGATTGCAGGGATACTGTCGAGCTCAGCCAGGGCAGGGTAAAGAGGGTCAACGAATAGGATGGGTTAACATTGATGCGCTGGGAAGTAAAATCGGTCTCGTAATTTTGCTCATCCGCTTCGTAGAGGACGCCTTTCCGGCCAACGATATCGTAATCGGAGCTGAGCGAGAAATAGCCCGGCAGTTTCCAGATTTTCTGCTGGTAAAGGGAAGCGGCCAGTAAGGGCAAGTGCTTGATCTCGCTGGTAACCTCTTTGCCTTCAAAGGTGTACAAGGTCACATTCTTACTCGCTTTGAGGGAAACGCTGACATTCGACCAGTTATACTGGGCGTAAATCTCGGATGAGTAGCGGTTACTCAGGTAGCGAAAAAAATTGTTATCGAATAACCGCAAGAAAGCAGGATCACTCTGGGTGTCCACATTGGCCACAATGCGCATATTCAGGGAATCCAGGCGCAAGCTGTGCTTGAAATAGACATAATAATCCGATTCTGTACCCTTGCCGAAGACGTTCTTTAAAACCCCAGGTTGATTGGCCGCCTCTTCCATCCGGTACTTAAAAAAATAGACTTTCAGGTCCCCTTCCATGTCGCGAAAGAGGTAGCGGAACTCATCCGATAGACCGATACCGGCCCGGGACATGTAATCGAAACCCAGGGTGGTATCCAGGTTATCCCGGATATCCCAATAAAAAGAAGACTGGACATAAAAACCCTTCAAATCCGATTGACCGAAGGTGGGAAACAGAAAGCCGCTGGCCCGGTCTTTGATCGGGTAACTCATGTAGGGCAAGAAGAGTATGGGCACATTTTTAATTTTGAGCACCACGTTCTTCATCTCGATATATTTATCTTTCTTGATCTTCCCTTTCGAGCAGACGATCTTCCAGCGCGGCACGCACTGGGCGCAGGAGGTAAACTCCAGGTCCCGGAACCGGTAGGTATTTTTATCGGCCTGTTTCCACTCCCTGGCCGTATAATGCACGCTGGGGGCAATCTGGCCATAGGTGTCGTACATCTCCCCGGTGCCGTCTTTGAGGGTGAGCTTGAGCTTCTCCCCGCTGAGCACCGTATCCTCGGAGCTCATGGATACCCGGCCTTTGGCCGTCACCACCTCCGCCTGGGCATCGTACTCGACATAATCGGCGTAGACCCGGTATTTGTCCCAGATCAATTCGACATTACCCCACCACTTGAGCAGGTCTTCGGTAATCTCGGCGTAATCGTGCATGATGACTTCCGGGGGGTTTTTATCTGCCCCCTGGACAACCTGTCCCAGGATGGCCAGCAGCACCGAGAGGGTTAAAAACAAAGTTTTCGTTTTCATGGTTTTTAATGGTTAAACTTTATCACACATCTCCCCCTTAAATCAATACCCATTGGCTATTTTTTAGTAAAATTATCCCCCAACGCTTATCCCGGGGTAATTCGCCCCACCACCTCAAGAATCGCCTCTCTGCCAGGTACGCCTAAAACAGGGAGATCAGGCCATTGCATCCATTTCCTGGGTATGATATCATAGAAATTCCGTTTAAAATGAGGCGATAAATGAAGAATAAAAAATTACCGGCTGTTTTTGGGACAATGATGATCATGGCCATCGCTTTGTCGTCTTTTTCCCCGGAACCGGCCATCCAATACGTTCTAAGAATCGATAAAACACAAAAGATAACCGATTTTCTCAGGCAGCACGGGGAAATACGGGTTATCCAGGATATGAACACCTGTTACCTGGGCATTGCCGATGAAGAAATCGCTGCCCGCCTGGACGCCCGGCATATCCCCTACAAGGTGCTCGATCACATGAGGGAACCCGTGGCCGGTCTTTTCCTGGTCAACCTGCCGGACTTAACCCAGGTCAGGGTATTAAAACGATACGGGACCGCTATCCCGGTGGAAGGCAACAACGTCTTCTTTCGCTGCCTGGATTCCCGGCACCCCAGCCGGTTCTTATCCCGTATTTACCGGGGGATAAAAAAGATCGGGGCGCCGGTGCAGATCGGGCCCTCCCCTACCCCGGCCGCCGGCATGGAGGCGGTGCGGGCGTCAAGAACAATAAACAACACGATATTGGAAATGGTCGGGGCGGTGAAAAAAGAAAACCTGGAGCAGAATATCCGCACCCTGCAAAATTTTACCACCCGAGATGCCGTCACCCAGGGCTGCAAGCGGGCCGGGGATTTTTTAATCGACACCCTCCGGCAAACCGGCATCCAGGTAGAGGAAGATCCATTTAACTTCGAAGGCTACGATACCAGGAACATTATCGGCCGCCTGCCCGGGAAAACCAACCCGTCATCCGTAGTCATTATCAGCGCCCATTACGATTCCTATGCCGAGCCCGATAGCGAAACCTGGGCACCGGGTGCCGACGATAATGCCAGCGGTACGGCCGCGGTCCTGGAAGCGGCCCGCATCATGTCCCGGTATTCCTTCGCTTACTCCATCAAGTTCATCCTGTTCTCCGCGGAAGAATGGGGCCTCTACGGCAGTGCCCATTATGCCAAAGAAGCGGCCCGGGATGGGGAGAAGATAGTCGGCGTCATTAACCTGGACATGGTGGCCTATGCCGATTCTCTGCCCGAAGACCTGGATATTATCGTCAATTCAAACTCCAGGTGGCTGGGAAAAATAGTCAAGACCGCGGCCCGCGACTATTCCGGCCTGGCAGCAATCGATACCGTCGATAATTCCTATGACTACAGCGATCATTCCTCGTTTTGGGACAGGGGTTTTGCCGCCGTCTTGTGCATCGAAGATTACGAAGACACCAATCCCTATTATCATACCCGTGGCGATACGCTGAGTACGCTAAACCTTAATTTTGCCACCGCGGTCACCAGGGCCTGTTTGGCATCCACGGCCCTATTGGCTTTGACCGGCAACACCCCCGGTCTGGGGATAACCGTCACTGCACCCAACGGCGGAGAACGCTGGGCCATTGGGGGCTTTCAAAATATTACCTGGACCAGCACCGGTGTGGTGGCCAATGTAAAAATCTCCTATTCCATCGATAACGGGGCCAGTTGGGTGACGATCGTTTCTTCCATTCCCAATAGCGGGACTTATACCTGGGCAATCCCCGGTACGGTTTCCAGCCGCTGCCGGGTAAAAATTAGCCGGGCCGCGGACGGGAACCCCTCAGACACCAGCAATGCGGTCTTTTCTATCGTTCCCGGTAAAGTCCCCCAGGCCCCCCCGGACAAGAAAAAATAGCCTTCCTCGCCATTGCCCGGCACGGGGCGGCGATTCATGATCGAGCGAAAGTGGCCTCTGCATACTATGGCTTAACCTGGCACTGGAAAAGGCCGTCCTGGCGTGCGAGTAAAGGCTGCGTCCGCCGAGGAATCGTTGCGAAGGTGAAAGTAAAGGTTGCGAAGACCCAAGTAATCGTTGCGAAGATGAAAGTAGCGGTTCCGTCCGCCGAGGAATCGTTGCGTCCATCAAAGTAGCGGTTGCGTCCGCCAAAGTAATCGTTGCGAAGGTGAAAGTAGCGGTTCCGTCCGGCGTAGAACTGGCTGCGTCCGCCGAGGAATCGTTGCGTCCATCAAAGTAGCGGTTGCGTCCGCCAAAGTAATCATTGCGAAGGTGAAAGTAGCGGTCCCGTCCGGCGTAGGAATCATTCCGTCCATGAAAGTACTAGCTGCGCCGGGTTTTCCTGGAATACCGTGGAGCAGTGATCAACGACAATTAAAACTCCTGCCTGGCGACAACTAAAATTCCCGGAGCGATAAACCGGGCCTTTCATTCAAGCCCCAGGATCAAGGGATGAGATGAAATCACGGAAGGCCCCTTTTGGTGGAGGTGCGGGACGATTTGCAGGAAGTGTAGAGCGACCTGTCGGGATGTGCCTCAGCTTTGTGGAAATGGGGGGCAAGCCCTCATCCAGAGATCCCAGCACTCATTAAAATCCGGTGCTTGACCTGGGGGGGGTTTTTGTGTATGATACCTTATCTGGCCAGGTGTAGGGGCACGCCATCAGGCGCTTGATGATCGAGCGAGACGAAGGGTATTTCACACGCTGTTAGGCTATTTTTTTCCTTTGAGCTCGCGGGTGTTCCGGGCAATCTCTACCTGCACGATGATCAATTCTGCCAGCAGGTAAGTGATGAAGATGATAAAGGCAGCAAAGATGAGTGCGGAAAAGAAAGAGTACAATCCCAGGAGAAAACGGCCGTCTGGTTGAAACAATGAGCGCAAGTAGAATGGGGAGCTGACCGGGCTGAAGTTCCTGATCAACCAGGTGGAAAACATATAGCCCACGCCCGAGATGATGCTCGCTGCGGCCAGGGCTTCGCCGATGCCCTTGATGAAATATTTGGAAATGGGAATGGCTTTGTACTCGTCATCTTCCTCTTTGCGGATATCTTCGGAGCGTATCCACAGGATCTGGAATATGATAAAGGCGGTCCCCAAACCCAGTAGATTCTGGAAGATCAGGTGCACAACCTTTTCCCCGAAATTCAGGTATTTGTAGATATCGAAGGCGTTGATAAAACCTATAACTGAAAGGATAACCCCCAGTGCGGCCACCCCTTTCAAGACAATGGAGAAGATCGTCTGCAAGAGTTTTCCTTTTGACAGGCTCTTAATGATGCCATCCATAAATAAAATACGGTTCATATTTACCTCCTTTAGGTTCCTTAGTTATAATACACATCGCCCCCCATTGTCAACCCCCCAAAAAATTTTAATCATCCGCCCAGGCGAATTTTAAATTATCTAAAAATTGTTATTTGCCTGCGCATCCATGACAAGGGTGCTGTTAAATGGTTTTGACAGGCGGGGCCGTTTGATCATCGACAATCGAGATGGCTGGTTAAAATTTATTCGATGATCAGGGAGAAGTCGGCGACGGTGAGCAGGAGACGATCGAGACTCTGGAGCAGGGCGAGGCGGTTCTCCCTTAATTTTGGGTCTTCGGCCATGACCAATACCTTTTCAAAGAAATTGTCGATCATGGGCTTCATCTCCAGGATTTCCGTGCAGGCGTCCAGGTACTGGAAGTCCGAGATGAGTATCTCCACCTTGAGCAAGGTTTGTTTGAAAATATCGTACAGGATCGTCTCTTCTTTATCTACGAAGTATTCCGGGATAACCTCAGTTGTGGGCGCTTCTTTGATGATGTTCTTTAACCGCTTGTGCAGGGCCACCAGGTGGCGGAGGGAATCGGACTTGACGATGCGGGAGATTTCAAAGGCTTTGAGGTAAAGGATGTAAATGGGGAGTGTCCGGGTGGTGCCGAGAACGGCGTTGACGATGTCGTAACGGAAATGGAGGGACTCCTTGAATATATTCTCGATACGGGAGACAAAGAGATCCCCGACCTTATCCTTGAGCTCTTCCCTGGCCTTATCGGTCTTGTGAAGGGTGGAGGCCAGGTATTGGCTAATGGCCAGGTCGATAAGGGGAGAGATATCGATATCGAGCTTAAAGTCTTTGAGTATTTTGATGATACCGGCAGCATCGCGCCGGATACCGTAAGGGTCCCGGGAGCTGGAAATCTGCACACCGCGGTGCAAAAAGCCGACGATGCTATCGATCTTGTCTGCCAGGGACAAAAGGCCGCCGCCGGTGTGTTCCAACCGCACCTCGGTCACGCCCTTGGGCTCATAATGCCAGTAAACGGCTTTCCAGGTTTCTTCCGCCTGGCCGGTCTCCTTGATGTAGAGCCCGCCCATGATGCCCTGGAGAGAGGGAAACTCACGTACCATACGGGTAACGAGGTCGTTCTTGCAGTGCAGGGCCGCCTGCATGAGGTCGTCTGCCAGGGTCTGGTTATGGGTCTCTTTGGCCAGGTAATCGACGAGCACGACGAGGCGCTCGGTCTTTTCGTAATAGGTACCGAGTCCTTCGTGGAAAACGACATTCTTGAGGCTTTCCCGCAGGGAGAAGAAATCGTCTTTCCGGTCCTGTTCCCAGAAGAACCGGGCATCTTCGAATGTCGCCTGGATGACCCGTTCGTTGCCGCTGACCACGTGTTTGTTTTCATCGGGGATATTGGAAATACCGATAAAGAGATTGGCAAGTTTATTATCCTTGTCGAACACGGGCAGGAGCTTCTTTTCGTTGATCATGAAGGTGGAGATGATCTCGGCCGGGAGCTCGAGGTAACGGCTGTCGAACTCGCCGGAGAATAAGACCGGGTATTCGTTGCTATAGATATAGTTTTCGAGTATCTTGTTATCGGGTTTGATGTGGATGGAAAACTCCTCTTCCACCTCGACGATCTCGTCCACGATCTTTTTCTTCCTTTCGTCTTCGCTGATGATGACAAAGTTGCGGTAGAGGAGCTCGCAGTATTCCTTGAAAGAGCTGACTTTGATGAAGTTCTCGGAGAGTAGCGCATGGCCGCGGGTTTGGTTGGACGATTTGGTGCCGGCGAATTCAAAGTCGATCACCCGGTTGTCGAATAGGGCGAGCAGGTTTTTAATGGGCCGGACAAAGGGCACACGGGATTTATTCCAGACCATGGTCTTTGAAAAGGTTAGTTCTTTTAAAATCTGGGGGATGATCGCCTTTAAGATATCGACCGTTTTCTTGCCTTCGAGCTTGCGGGCAAGCCCCACATACAGGCCTTTGGGGGTCTTTATCTCGATCAGGTCTTCCAGCTTGACCTGGTGGAGCTCGATAAATTTTAGCAAGGCCAGGGTGGGTTCCCCCTCCGGGTCAAAGGCAATGGTTTTCCCCGGGCCCTTAACCTGCTCTTCGATGTCGCTGCCTTTTTCATCGATCGAGCCGATGTAAATCATGAAGCGCCGGTTGGTGGCCGCAGTTTCAAGGCCCTTAAATTCCACCGGGATTTCTTTTAATTTGGCCTGGAACTTCCCTTTCAGTTGTTCCATGACGCTCTTAATCTCCGACACCGGGACTTCTTCGACGCCTAGTTCAAAAAGAAAATCGCTCATGATTCTTCCTGTTTATCCACATCTTTCACATATTTCCGGGCAATGGTACCGGATAGGTTTCTCATGTTGGCCATAAAGAGGTTGCGCTCGGCTACCGAAATGGCTTTACGGGCATCGAGGATGTTGAAGGTGTGCGAACACTTCAGCACGTAATCGAAGGCCGGCAGGTAAAGATTGGCCTCGGCCAGCCGCTTGGCCTCTTCCTGGTACATGAGGTAGATTTTTCTTAAAAATTCCACATCCGCAACCTCGAAATTATAGATGGAAAATTGCTTCTCCTCTTCGGTTTTAAGATCGCTATAAGAAGTATTACCGCCCCATTCGAGCTCATAGATGGAGAGCTTGGCATCCAGGAAAGCGGCCAGCCTCTCGACGCCATAGGTGATCTCCAGGGAATTGGGCTCCAGGTCGATGCCGCCGGCTTGCTGGAAGTAGGTAAACTGGGTAATCTCCAGTCCGTCGCACATGACCTGCCAGCCGACCCCCCAGGCCCCGAGCGATGGCGATGCCCAGTTGTCTTCATCGAACTTGATATCGTGGCTGCGGATATCCACGCCCAGGTACTGGAGGCTCCTGAGGTAGAGGGCCTGGCCGTTCTTGGGTATGGGTTTTAAGATGACCTGGAATTGGTTGTGCTTTTGCACGCGGTTGGGGTTCTCGGCATAGCGGCCGTCATCGGGTCTACGGGAAGGCTGCCAATAAGCGACCTTCCAGGATTTTTTCCCCAGCACGCGGAAAAATGTATCGGGCGTCATGGTGCCGGCACCGACCTCGCCGTCGTAACCGGAGGCGATGTAGCAACCGTTATCTGCCCAGTATTCCTGGAGTTTAAGGATAACATTCTGTAGGCTCAATTTTACTCCCCTTTCTGCCAGCGCACCTGGAGTTTCCGGGCGGCCAGGACTTCATCGAGCCGGAGAACCGGCGTCGAGTACGGTGCATTTTCCAGTGTCCCCGGGTTTGCTTCCGCCTCTTTGAGTACCTGTTTCATGGTGGCGATAAAATGATCGAGGGTCTCTTTGCTCTCGGTCTCGGTGGGCTCGATCATCATGGCACCGTGAACGATCAGGGGGAAATAGATGGTAAACGGATGGATACCGAAATCGAGTAACCTTTTGGCAATGTCCAGGGTCTTGACATCCAGGTTCTTATCGGAGAAGACCACTTCATGCAACGAACGGGACTTGTACGGGAGATCGAGGACATCCTCGAGACCCTTGCGGATGTAATTGGCATTCAGGACGGCGTCTTCGGCCACTTTGCGCAGGTTTTCTTTACCCAGGGCGCACAGGTAGACCAGGGCCCGCACCATGACCAGGAAATTGCCGTAAAAATTCTTCACCCGGCCGATGCCCTCTTTATTGAAGTATTGGGCGTAATAGCGGTCTTTATCCCGCGAAACAGTCGGCACCGGTAGATAATCGACCAAATGGGCGGCCACGCCGACCGGACCGGAACCGGGACCACCGCCGCCGTGCGGGGTGGAAAAGGTCTTGTGCAGGTTTAAATGAAGCACATCCACGCCCAGGTCGCCCGGTTTGACAATGCCCATGAACGCATTCATGTTGGCCCCATCCATATAGAGCAAGGAACCGTTCTGATGGAGCACGGAAGCAATCTGGATGATATTTTTCTCAAACACGCCCAGGGTATTGGGGTTGGTCATCATCAGGGCCGCCACCTCGGGGGTCAAATGCTCTTTGACGGTCTCTAGCGACAGGATACCGTCCGGGTTGGACGGGATTTCCTTGGTCTCGAAACCGGCAAAATGGGCGGAGGCCGGGTTGGTGCCGTGCGCCGAATCGGGGATCAAGACAATTTTTCTGTTTTGCCCAATGACATCGAAATGTTTGCGGATGACCTGCATGCCGGTAAACTCGCCGTGGGCACCGGCCGCCGGGGTCAGGGTAAACCCAGCCATACCGGTAATCTTGACCAGCCACTCCTCCAGGGTCTTGATGATCTCCAGGTTACCCTGGACCAGCTCATGGGGGGAGTACGGGTGGGCAGACAGGGCTTCAAAGCCGGCGATCTTCTCATTGATTTTCGGGTTGTACTTCATGGTGCAGGAGCCGAGCGGGTAAAAACCCGAATCCACCGAATGGTTGAGCTGGGAGAGATTGGTATAATGCCGGACAATCTCTACTTCCGAGAGCTGGGGGAAATCCTCCAGCCCATCCCGGCGCCTGTCCGGATCGATGGCCGAAAGGTCGTCGGAAAATTCAGTGCCGGAAATGGCGTAACCCACTTTTCCTTCCCGGCTGATATCGAAAATTAATTCCGGTAAGCGGTTCATGAAAGTTCTCCCAGGGCTTTAAGCAAACGATCGATATCCGCTTTGGTGTGGCTCTCGGTAAAATTGACCAGGAGCGCGTCCGGGTACTCGGGGAAGAACCATTTGAGCGGTATACCGACCAGTATTTTTTTGTCCTGCATCTTTTGCAGGACATCTTCTATTTTCACGTTCTTGACCTGGACCACCACCTCGTTGTAGAAGTTTTTCGGGAAGCGGACGGCAAATTTTTGGTTTTTACCGATTTCCCTGGCAAAATAAGCGGTATTCAGGTGGTTGATCCTGGAAACCTCCAGCAGCCCTTTGCGGCCCAGGGTGGCCAGGTACATGGCCGCCCTCAGTGCACACCAGGCCTCGTTGGAGCAGATATTGGAGGTGGCTTTTTCCCTCTTGATATGTTGTTCGCGGGTGGACAGGGTCAGCACATAGCCCCTTTTCCCTTCCCGGTCCAGGGTCTGGCCAACGATACGGCCCGGCATCTGGCGGATAAATTCTTCTTTTGCCGCCATGAAACCCAGGTAGGGGCCACCGAAACCGAGCGGCAGACCGAAGCTCTGCGCTTCCCCGACCGCTACATCGACATTATTCTGCCCCGGGGAGCGGAGAAAAGCCAGCGACATGGCTTCGGCGATGACCTGAACGGCGTAAGCCTTTTTCCCATGCAATATGTCGGCGATCTTTTGCCCCTCTTCGACCACGCCGAAGAAGTTGGGCGACTGGAAAATAAAACCGGCGGTCTGATCATCCAATTTCCCGGACAGGTCGTCCAGGTTGACGGCACCGGTTTCCCGGCTGAAATCGACCGTTTCCAGGTGGAGATCCAGGTTATGGATATACGTACGAATGATTTCTATATATTCCGGGTGCAGGTTTCCGGCCACCAGGATGCGGTCTTTCTTGGCTTTCCTTAAGACCAGCAACGCCCCTTCGGCCGCAGCCGTGCCCCCATCGTAGAGCGAGGCATTGGACACATCCAGGCCGGTCAGCATGGTCATCATGGTTTGGTATTCGAACATGGCCTGCAAGCTGCCCTGGCTCACTTCCGGCTGGTACGGCGTATACGGGGTCACGAATTCACCCCGGCTACTCAATTGGTTGACCACCTCCGGGATGAAATGGCGGTAGGCGCCCCCACCCAGGAAACTCAAATAATCCGGGTAAGCGTTGGCCCGGGCCAGGGCGGAAAATTTCCCGAGCAATTCATCTTCTGCCAGGGCCGGGGGGATATCGGCCAGGGAATAATAAATCTTATCCTGCGGAAGATCGGCAAAGAGCTCCCGGCTATCTTTGATACCGATGACTTTTCGCATCTCTTCCCTATCTGCATCTGTCAATGGGAAGTATCTCATGGGCAACTCCTTTATTTAATAAGTCCGAGAAGAATCTCTAGTCTTCTAAAATACCCTTCAGGTATTCATCGTAAGCCGCTTTATCCATTAGCTTATCCAGCTCGGCCGGGTTATCCATTTTTATTTTGCATATCCAGCCATCATGATATGGGGACTGGTTGATCAGTTCCGGCTTGCCTTCCAGGGCCTCGTTGATCTCGATCACTTCCCCGGAAACCGGGGCATAAATATCGCTAACCGCTTTGACCGATTCGATGTTGGCGCAAGCACTCCCCTGGCTCACCCGGTCGCCCAGTGCCGGGAGCTCCACATAAACCACATCCCCCAGCTCTTTCTGGGCATAATCGGAAATGCCGATGCCGGCCACATCGCCCTCGGCGCCCACCCACTCATGCTCTTTGGTAAACCTGAAATCCGCTATATTCATCGTAATCCTCCTTTTTATCGTCAATCCGATAAATGAATCATACCGATTTTTTATCGCTCTTATAAAACGGTGTCTCAATCACCTGGGCCAATGCCTGCTTATCCCGGATCCCGACCAGGAACTCCGTACCGATGGCGCATCGGTCTATCGGCAGGTAGGTCATGCCGATGGCCTTTTTCAAAAATGGGGCGAACGTCCCGCTGGTGACCACACTATACTCCCGGTTATCCACGTACACCGGGTAACCGTGGCGGGCAATACCCTTGTCTATCATCTCGAAACCCACCAGTTTCCGCCGGAGACCTTCTTCTTTCTGTTTTTGCAACGCCTCCCGGCCGATAAAATCGCCCTTTTGCAGTTTTAAAATCCAGGCCAGATCGGCCTCGAGAACCGTATGGGCATCGTCGATGTCGTTACCGTACAGGGCCATTTTTGCTTCCAATCGCAGGGTATCGCGCGCACCCAGACCGGCTGGGACGATATCGTACCTTTTCCCTTTCTCCACCAGGTCGAGTAATAGCCGGGTGGCTTTTTCTTCATCGGAAATAAAATAGATCTCGAAACCATCTTCGCCGGTATACCCGGTACGGGAAACGATCATATCCAGACCGGACACCTTACCGGTGACGAAATGGTAATAACCGATAGCATCGAGGTCGATGTCGGTAAACTCGGCCAGGAGCTTGATGGCCAGGGGTCCCTGGATGGCGATCTGGGTATATCCCGGACTGCGGTCCTCGATCTTGACATCGAAATGCCCGGCCTTTTCCTTCATCCACTTGAAATCCTTATCCAGGTTAGCGGCATTGACCACCAGCAGGTATTCGTTTTCAGTCATCATGTGCACCAACAGGTCATCGACAAAGCAGCCCTTTTCCGTGAGCAAACCCGAATAGTGAATTTTACCCGGCTCCAGCTTGGCCGCATTATTCGAGGTCAAGTGCTGGATAGCCGCCAGCGCCTGTTTGCCGGTAAAAAAGATCTCGCCCATGTGACTGACATCGAAAATGCCGCCCGTGGTCCTGACGGCCAGGTGCTCGGCGGAAAGACCGGAGAACTGCACCGGTAACTCCCAGCCGCAGAACTCGACCATTTTCCCCTTGAGCAGGTGATGGGCCTGGTTAACCTTTGTTTTCTTCATTATCCGTACCTCGTTCTGAGAAAAACATCTGTAATTTTTAGTATTTACAGTAGCACACAAAGCCGGAAAAATCAAGTCTCCACCCGCAAAAAATTGCCTTAATTTGGGGAGTGCCTGTCCGCCAGAATTTCTTCCCAGGCCGTCTTGAAGATAACCGGGTTATCAAGGTTGTAGGGACAGCGGGAAACGCATTGGCCGCAGGCCACGCAGTCTTTAAAGGATTTGGGCAGGGAATCGATGCGCTGCCAGGCCCAGTCCTTCAAGTTGTAGCGGAAGTAATAGGCATTCAAAACATGGAGAAAGGAGATCGGCAGCCCTTCCGGGCAGGGCATACAGTATTCGCACCGCCGGCAAAAGCTCTCTCCCAATTCCTGCCTCTCCCGGTCGAGGATGGCCTCCTCTTCCCCGGTCAAAGGTGCCAGGTTGTCTAGCACCGATAGATTCTCTTTAACCTGGTTTTCTGCATCCATGCCGGGAATGGCCACATCGGCCCCATGGGTCAATATGAATCGAAGGTTAAGCCCGACATTTTGTACCGCGCCGCCGGCCATCGGTTTCATGGCGATAACGCCGATTTGCTTCTCTTTGGCCAGGGGGATCAGTTCGTCGAGGGCACAGGTTTCCACCAGGTTGACCGGTACCTGCAAAGTGGCAAAATCGAACTGCCGCAGGGCCTCGATCAGCACCGGCGGTTTGTGGCCCGATATGCCGATATAGCGGATTTTGCCTGCTTTTTGGGCCTTTTGCAACGCTTCCAGCGCCCCGTTTGGGGCCAGTATCTGCTGGAGATCGTTTACGCTGGCCACATTATGGCATTGCATGACATCGATGTAATCGGTCTGCAGGGCTTTTAAGCTGGTCTCGATATCGATGCTGACCTCGGCCCCGCCCCGGGAATAGCTCTTGCTGGCAATAACCACCTTATCCCGGCAGGAATGGAACACACGGCCGAGTTTCTCTTCGCTGTCCGTATAGATCCGGGAAGTATCGAAGAAGTTGATACCGAGGTCTACGGCCCGGCGGATGAGGCGGTCCGATTCTTCCAGGCCCAAGCGCTGGATGGGTATGCCGCCAAAGCCGATGCGTCTAACTTTGAGTGTCGTTTTGCCCAGGTAAGTATCCATGTCTGTGGTCCTCGCAATTTTTAGCCCCTATTATACCCCATCCCAGGCCAAATTTCCACTGCCCCTTTACCCCTGGCCGGGCACTACCATTAAAGTTCTTGATCAGATACTGGGCCTTAATCGGATCAATCCCCAGGATGCGGTCGCCGCCGAGTTGCGGTCATCTCTGCCAGATATGAACGGTTGAGCCTATAATTTTTCGATTTCTTCTCTTGAGAGCCCGGTCAACTTTGAAACCAGTTCGATCGATAAGCCTTCTTTTAAAGATTCCCTGGCGATTTTTAGGGCTTTATCTTTGGCGCCTTTCTCCAGTCCTTCTTCCATTCCCTTTTCCAATCCCTTTTCCAATCCCTTTTTCAATCCTTTTTTCAATCCCTTTTCCAGTCCCCTTTTTTCCCCTTTCATTTCGCCGACTTTGTAGCTGGACTCGAACATACTGGCTTCGTAACGCAGCTCATCCAGGTAGGCCTCGTACTCTCGCCGTTCCTCGTCGGAGAGCTTCATGATATCCAATTCTTTTTGAGCCTCTTTTAGGCCCCTGGCCGTAAAATTGTCCTCGATCCTCTCATTCTTAAAGAAATAGATCCACTCATCGATGGTGTTGCGGGCAATATCGTTGAATTGGTTGATCTTGAGTATGTAATAATCGGGGTAGATGTCGGAAATCTTTTCGGTCTTGTAAAGCTCTTGCTGGTAGCTGTCCAGCTTGAGGACATCCTTCTTGTTCAAACCGATAAATTCCGTCTTGCCATGATAAACATAATCCTCCCCCTGCCCCAGGTTAAAATAGACCAGGTTGATCGAGATGACTTTCTTGATCTTCGAATACGGCTCGCCCTGTTTTATATACTCCACCAGCACCCGCGAGACACCGAAAAGCATGCGCAGCAAATAGTCGTATTCGGCTTCATGTTGGATTTCGACGATGATCAATTCATTCTTTGAGTTTTCCACCATCATGTCCACGCGGTTGCACCTGGCGTGTTTATACTCGCGGTTAGACTCGCTCTCCAGTATTTTCCGGATTTTGATGTCGTCAACCAATAGCTCGCTCAAGAACCCCTCGATAATGCCGAAGTTGGCTTTATGCCGTAACAGCTTTTTTAAGGCCCAATCGAAACTGATCAATTTGCGTGTGCTGCCCATTACCGTTTCCTCATGGATAATTAATAGTATAATTTTGCGTTCAAGTCAACCTTTCTCGCCGGTTTACCGGCCTGTTTTTTGCCCCCAACGCCCCAAAACCTTCTTTGAAAGATGCTTTCAAGACCATCCAAAATTTTTTCCCCGGTGGAAAAAGTAACACCCCCCGGTCAAAGGGGGTCGAAGCGGGGTCGGGCAATGACCGTACACATCCTATTATCGATATTCTTTAGAAGACTGAAAATTTTTTCGCTTAGCCCTTGCAATCTAATCATAAAAAAGTTTATAATAGTACTTAAAAAATGGTCATTCGAATCTGACTAGTTCTTAAAAAATCAGGAGGAGCTTATGCCTGCAAAAGGTTACGTGGAAATATCAGTCGAGGGCTGTAAAGGATGTAATCTTTGCGTGATCAATTGCCCATCCAAATGCCTGGCATTGAACACATCCGATACCAACAGCTATGGTTTACACTACGCCTACCTGGCCGAAGAGGATAAATGCATCGCTTGCGCCAACTGCGCAGTCATGTGCCCCGATGCGGCCATCACGGTGTACAAGAAAATCGAATAACTTCATTTATTACGGAGGAAACATTGGGCGAAATAAAATTTATGAAAGGTAATGAGGCCCTGGCCGAAGCTGCCATCCGGGCAGGCATGCAGGGCTATTTCGGGTATCCGATTACCCCACAATCTGAAGTCATCGAATACCTGGCCATGGAAGAACCGAAGCACAATTACACTGTCCTCCAGGCCGAGAGCGAGGTGGCGTCGATCAATATGGTGTACGGGGCGGCGGCTGCCGGCGCCCGGGCCATGACCACCACATCCTCTCCCGGGTTTTCCCTGATGCAGGAAGGTATTTCCTACATCGCTTGCGCCGAGCTTCCCTGCCTAACGGTCAACGTGGTGCGGGGCGGTCCGGGTCTGGGCACTATCCAGGCCAGCCAGGGTGATTACTTCCAGGCCGTCAAAGGCGGCGGTCACGGAGATTACCGGTTGATCGTGCTGGCACCCAATTCGGTGCAGGAGATGGTCGATTTTGTCAGCCTGGGCTTCGAGCTGGCCGATAAGTACCGTAACCCGGCATTGATCCTTTCCGACGGCGCCATCGGCCAGATGATGGAGAAGGTTAACATGCCCGATCCTGTACCCTATAAGCCGAATAAGCCCTGGGCCACCACCGGCAAGACCCCGGATCGAAAGCGGAATATCATCACCTCCCTGTACATCAAGTCCGAGGATATGGAAGAGAAAAATGCGGTGCTGCAAAAAAAGTACAAAGAGATCGAAGAAGCGGAAGTGCGTTTTGAAGATTACCGCCTGGAAGATGCCGAGATCATCATCACTGCTTTTGGATTAACCTCCCGCATTTGCAAAAAAGTCGTCGACCTGGCCCGGGAAGCAGGAATCAAGATGGGTCTCTTAAGACCTATCACCCTCTGGCCCTTCCCGGTCAAAAAAGTGGCCGAATTGGCTGCCGCCGGCCGGGTAAAGTTCTTCTTCTCCGTGGAGATGAACGCCGGCCAGATGGTCGAAGACATCCGGCTCCATGTGGAAGGGAAAAAGCCCGTCTACTTCTATGGTCGGTCGGGCGGTATTGTGCCCACATCGGACGAGATACTGGACTTTGCCAGGAGCAAACTCTAAGAGGAGAACAACAATGAAACAAGGATACGAAGTGATATACAAGAGGCCAAAGACCTTGCTGCCGGTGCGTATGCACTATTGCCCAGGCTGCATCCATTCCACTGTCCACAAACTGATGATGGAAGTGATCGACGAGATGGGTATCCAGGAGAAAACCGTGGGTGTCTGCCCGGTCGGCTGCTCGGTCTTTGCTTACGACTACATGGATGTCGACATGCAGGAAGCGGCCCACGGCCGGGCCGCGGCGCTGGCCACCGGTATCAAACGGATGTTGCCCGACCGCCTGGTATTCTCTTACCAGGGCGACGGCGACCTGGCTGCCATCGGCACTGCGGAAACTATCCACGCCTGCAACCGGGGTGAAAAATTCACCTTCATCTTCATCAATAACGGCATTTACGGTATGACCGGCGGCCAGATGGCCCCGACCACCTTGCAGGGACAGAAGACTTCTACTTCCCCCTATGGCCGGGAACCAAAGAAGGTCGGCATGCCGCTGAAAATGGCCGAGCTGGTGGCTACCCTTGCCGGGGTCGCTTTTTCGGCCCGGGTCAGTTGCAACACCCCGGCCAATACCCGCAAGGCCAAGCAGACCATCCGCAAAGCCTTCGATATCCAGTTGAAGGGCCTGGGCACGACCTTTGTCGAAGTGGCCGCTAACTGCCCGTCAGGCTGGAAGTGTACGCCGGAAGAGTCTTTGAAACGGCTGAAAGATGAAGTTTTCCTTTACTACCCGCTGGGTGTGTTTAAAGAGCCTGCCCAGGGCTAAGAGGAGGTAACCAGATGCTACGTGAGATGATATTTGCCGGTTTCGGCGGACAGGGCGTGTTGTCTATGGGTAAATTGTTGGCCTATGCGGCCATGAAAGAGGGAAAAGAGGTCAGTTGGATGCCTTCCTATGGCCCGGAAATGCGCGGCGGTACGGCTAACTGCATGGTTAACATCAGCGATCAACCGATATCTTCCCCGGTTGTGACCGAATACGATGTGGCGGTGGTGCTCAACCTGCCTTCCCTGAAAAAATTTGAACATAGTGTGAAGAAAGGCGGCATTCTCATCTGGGAGAGCAGCACCATCAAAGAGGCGCCCACCCGGAAAGATATCAGGGTCTATGCCCTGCCGGCCATCGAAAAAGCGGCTTCCGATCTACAAAATATCAAGGTCATGAATATGCTCATCCTGGGCGCGTTGGTCAAGCTGGACCCGGTGGTCAAGAAAGAGACGCTGATGATAGCCCTGAAAGATTCTCTACCGGCCCGCCATCACAACATGATCCCGCTCAACGAAAAAGCCATCGATCTCGGCATGAGCCTGGTCTAATTTTCCCCTCTCCAGGTATGGAGTGGGGAAATGGGGATTACTTCTGCAATTTGATGATCAATTGCACATTCTTCCCTATTTTGAGGTCGAGATCTTTCCGGTAAGGCTGAAAACCCGGTTTGATTACTTCCAGCGTGTACTTGCCCGGTTTAAGCCACATATCGATCTTGCCTTCTGCCGGCGAAATGCCCCAGAACTTGCCGTCCAAATAAATTGAGGCTTCTGCCGGTTCAATGGTCAGGTTCACCTGGACCGGTTCAACTTTTAACCCTTCTTCCTCCGGCTCCGCGACTTCTGTCTCAGGCGGCATCTCCGGTTCCGGGGCCTTTACGGGCGGTTCCTTGGCTTCCGGCCTGGGCATATATCCGGGTTTCGGTTCTTTAAGCTCCGGCTGCGGTACTTTTTCCATTCCTTCACCGGTCGTATACCGGGTATCTTTCCTTTTCAAAACCAGGCGGATGGTGATCTTCGATGAATTGAACTGCCGCAGGTTGACCGATTCTTCATCGTAGCCCCTCTTCTTGACGACGAGCTCATGCTCCAGGGAGGAGAGTCTTAAGGCCGATGGCCGGGTAGAAAACTCATAGGCCAGGCCGACCTGCCGTCCATCGAGCAGCACTTCGGCATCATCGGGTTCAACCAGCAGGATGACCCGGTAACGCTCGTACGAATCGACATTGGTCGGGATATACCAGACGCAGCCTGAAAAAAACAGCATCGCTACCAGGATAAAAAAATATAGACGTTTTGTCATCTTACGATCTCCTTATTTTCCTTAAACGTTAGTCCGTGAATCATTCGTTCATATAGCAAATTTGTTGCCAGGGTTCCCCGGCTAAATTTGTACCCTTTAAGAGACACCCCCGGGGGGAAAGACCATTATCTCGCATATCGTGATCGCCCATCAATACCGGCTCTGGCGCTGTTCCTCTTCGGCGGTGTTGACGATACCGGGGGCATCGAGACGGGGGCAGACATTTTCGCAGATGCCGCAACCGATGCATAATTCGGGCACCACGTAGATTTGTTTGACCATGACCTGTTTGCCCTCCAGGTTCCAGGTCTGCACATCCCGGAAGCGGATGGCCTTGTCCGGCACCGGGCAGTGCTCTTCGCACACGGCGCAATCGTAACCGTCGGCATAGGTATAACAGCGGTTCTTATCGACCACCGCCGTACCCATCTTAAATGCCTGCTTCTGCTCCAGGGTCAGGCGCTCGATGGCTTTGGTGGGGCAGACCTGGGTGCACTTGCGGCATTCGTATTCACAATAACCGGCCCGGGCATTGACCACCGGCGTCCATAGCCCATCGACACCGGCTTCAAATAAGGCCGGCTGGATAAAATTGGTCGGGCACACCTGCATACACTGACCGCAGCGGACACACTTCTCCAGGAAATCCTTTTCGGCCACCGAACCGGGGGGCCGGACAAATGGGTGAACTTTAGAACGCACATTGACCGAAATCCTGGGCAAGGCGGCCAGGAAAACACCGGAAGCCACTGAGCCGATGATCCGACGACGGCCCAGATCGATGGCGGTGCGGTTCTCCTTGACCGGCAGGGCCAGGCGCACGTCGATGGCCGCAAACGAACAATCGGTCACGCAGTTGAAACAGACCAGGCATTCCGATTTCAGGTAATCTTCAAAGGGGCTGCCGTTATAGGTGCAATTCTTCGCACAGGCCCGGCACGAAGTGCAATTGCTGTTGGTCTTCAGGTTGAGCAGGCCGAATTTCGAGACCAGGCCGTACAGAGCCCCCAGGGGGCAGAGATAGTTGCAGAAGAACCGCCGTTTGTAGAGGTTCAAAAAGAGCAGGAAAAAGAAGATGAGACCGACAAATACCGATTGCGCATAACCGCGCTGTTTATGGGTCAAGATGTGCTTACGGGAAAGGTTATAGACCGGTTTTATCCCTTTGGAGATGATGCCTGTATCGTTGGCCCCAGACTTGAGTGCCTGATCCAGGGAATAGTTGACCGCCGGGTTGATGACCAGGGAGGCGCTCCGGGTCAACAGGGAGAAGGGATCGAGCCAGCCGCCCACCTGCACACCCATCACGGCCAAAGTAATAACCAGGATCAGGACAACATATTTGGCCTTCAGCCACCGTTTGTCCACCGTCTCTTTCTTCTTTTTCCCCTTTTTAAAGAGCCAGGAGAAAAACTGGTGGATGGCCCCAAACGGGCAGACCCAGCCGCAGAAGAAGCGGCCGAACACCAGGGTCAGGGCCAGCGGGATGAGGGAAAGGAGGAACACGGTTATGATCTTCTGGGTGGCGATAAGGTTGATGAGAAAGAGCAGGGGATCGAGGTAGAAGAAAGTGTCGGTATAGGTGAAAGATTCGGCGCTCGATTTACCGGCGCTCAAGAGCAGGAAAAAAAACAAGAAGACAAAGATAACCTGGAATAGGATCCTGGCCCGCTGGATGTTTTTTCCACTTTTCCCGGTCATGGTTAACCCTGGGTAAAGGTTTTAATGGCGATCTTCGACAGGTCGAGGTCGCCCATACCCCGCGCAAAGGCGGCCTGCAGCGAGGGAAGCTGAGCAGGCGGCATACCGAAGAGATCGGCGGCCACCGCATCGGCCCCCATGATACTGGCCGAAGCGATGACTGTCTTCTTCATGACCACATCGCTCAACCGCCCGCCGGTCGGCCCGTTCTGGGTCAGGATGCGAAAGGCATCGACCACGGTCAGGTGGGATTTAAAGCCGTGGGCCAGGTCGGCGATATTATCCCCCATGCTGCGGTGGAGCTTGCCCCGGTTACCGCCGATGATACCGTAGAGATTCTTCATGGCAATGGTTAGTCCGGCGCTGCCGTGGTGTTTGAGGATGGGCACATTGATGAATTTATCCACTTCCAGGAAATCCTTGAATACCGGCCACCGGGTCAGCACCTTGCCTTTGAAGTCAAAGACCACCTCGCGGTTCTCATCGGCAAAGCGTACTTCTGCCCCGGCCTTCCGGGCCGCCTCTTCGACGCCGCTGCGGCGGTAGGAGTCTTCCGCCTTATGGGTGGTGTTATCCATGACGATCACCTTCTTGGCCCCGGCATCCAGTGCCATTTCCACGATGGCCCGCACCACGTCCGGGTTGGTGTTGCCGGCCTGTTCCACGGTCCGGTTCCAGGCGATATTGGGCTTAACCATGACAATATCCTGTTTGGAGACGAATTTTGTCATGCCGCCGAGCTCCTGAATCGCCCGGCGGGTAATCTCATAGGGCGATTCCCCGGCAACCTTGACCACCAGGGGGCCCGGCTCGGCGCCGTCCAGGTGAAGCAAGGACGGCAGATACAGGGCAGACGATGCGACTGCCGCACGTTTTATAAAGTCTCTTCTTCTCATAGTCGATTACCTCTTTTATAGGTTAAAACATAACAATATCCCGCCCAATTGTCAATAGCACCGGCGCATTTTTTTCCTGAAAACCAGCCCGACGATGGGTGTCTTTTAGAAACATTTGACAAGTTGCGCTCTATGTGGTAGAAAATAGTTTAAATAATCCATATGAAGAGGAGGAATTATTATGGCATCAAGAGGAAATTGGGGCTCAAGAATCGGGTTTATCCTGGCTGCCCTGATCATCGATAAATTATGAACGGCAGGTTAATCCCGGGACACGGACCGCATATTCCCCAGAGATAGATGGATTTTAGAATACCGGACAAGCCGAGTATCAAACGAGCAGAGGTGATGAAGATCACCCGGCTGGACGGCAAAGTCATCGATTATTGGGAAAAGAATTTTGGCGGTTTTTCGGCAGCAATCGACCCGGATGGTGAAAAAACTTACACCCGGCAGGATGTAGAAACGATCCTTAAAATCAAGCACCTGCTCACCGAGGAACGGCGGGAAAAAGAAGACATCAAGCGGATCATCGGTGCCGGGTCCACGGTCGTGGTAGCACCGCTCTTCCCCGGCCAGGAAGCAAACCGCAAAGAAATTTTGCAGGTCATCAAAACTAAATTATCGGAGATATTGACTTTACTGGAAAAAAATGTTACAAAATAGATTCTTATTCGGGACGTAGCGCAGTCAGGTTAGCGTACACGCTTGGGGTGCGTGTGGTCGGTGGTTCGAATCCACTCGTCCCGACCATATCCTCTTGGTGACAGGATGGCCCTATTTACTGTTTCAAATGAAGCTAAAAAATGAAGACACTACTATTAACCAACGATGACGGGTATCTATCTCCAGGCATCCAGGTACTCAAGGAGCACCTGGTCGGCAAATACCACACCTATATCGTCGCACCGGATAAGGAAAAGAGTGCTATCAGCATGGCGCTGACCATTAACCGGCCCCTGCGCGTCAACCGCATCGGCGGCAACGATTACGTGGTGGACGGTACCCCGGCCGATTGCGTTAACATCGCCGTGCGGGGACTCATGCCCCGGCCGCCCGATTTCATCATCTCCGGCATGAACCTGGGCGAGAACCTCTCCGAGGATATCTTCTTTTCCGGCACGGTGGGCGGTGCTTTTTCCGGGTACCTGTACGATATCCCCTCCCTGGCCGTTTCCCTCATCACCAACCAGAAAAACAGCCGCGAAGGGGAATTCAACTTTGCCGACGGCGCGGCCAACACGGTCAGGATCCTCGATAAGTTGATCACCATCAATGAACGGGGTGCCCTCTACAACATCAATATCCCTTATACCAATAACGGCAAAATCCTGGTTACCTCCCCGGGCTCGAAACGGTATAAACCCCAAATCGTGGAAAACCTTGACCCGAGGGGCCGAAAATACTATTGGATCGGCACCGGCAACCCCGAGGCCTCCGGTGAGCAGGGTACCGATATCTGGGCCGTCAAGAACGGTTACATCTCCCTGACCCCGCTCCAATACAGCTTTACCACCCTGGAACTGGTGCAATCGCTCTCCCGGAGTTTCGGCACCCCCTGAGGAAAAACGGGAAAGAATAACAAGGAGCCCCTGATGAGCACCCCAATGAGAATTATCGATAATCACGTCCACCTGGCCGGGCCCGGGGATGAGTACCCGGAAGACCTGTACTGGTCGGAAAAATTCGAGGAAGGCATCGGCTTTAAAGCCCTGAAGATACTAAAAGGCTGGTCTTTTAAAAAAGTTTCCGACCGATTGATGAAAAAAGAATTGCTCCGCTTGATCGGCAAAGCCCGGGTTATCGATCATACGGTCGTGCTGGCCTTCGATAACGTTTACAAACCCGATGGTACGTACTGCGGCCCGGGTCACGGCAACACCGGCGAGGTACTATCCACCATTTACGTGAGCAATAAATTTGTCGATCAATTGCGCCAACAGAATAAGAAGGTCCTGCTCGGCATATCGGTCCACCCCTTCCGCGATGATGCTATCGAGGAATTGGAGAAATACAAAGATAAAGCCGTGCTCTGCAAATGGATACCCTCTTCCCAGCAGATCGACTTCTCCGACCCCCTGGCCCAAAAAAAGTTGAAAAAATTCTACAAAAAATTAGCCGAGATCGATCTTCCCTTGCTCTTTCACACCGGCGTCGAAACGTCGATCCCGGCGGCCCGGGAAAAATTCGAAAGCTACAATAGCCCCATTTTCATCGAATCGGCTTTAGACCAGGGCGTAACCGTGATTCTCGCCCATTGCGGCTGCTCGTTTTTCGACATTCTCCTGCCCCAGGATAATGTGGTCCAGGAAGTGGTTAATCTATTTAAAAAACGGCAGGGAGAAAAGCCTGAGTGGAAGCTCTATGCCGATATTTCGGCCCTGTTCTCGCCCTTTCGCAAACGGAGGATACTCGACGATATTTTTACCCAAATCCCTCCGGACAGGCTGATCTATGGCAGCGATTACCCTAACCCGGCCAAGGGGCGCAAGGAGTTTTTCTTAAGGCCCTTGTTACGTTACGGCCGGATTAACCTGATCGATCGAAATTTTAGAATCGCCCGTAAGTGGCTCAAATACTATTCCCGCAAAAAAGGCTACTTCACATCCCAGGAGGCCGATAACATCTTTACCAACTTCCACCGCCTGCTCGTGGGCCTGGACCGGGGCCACTTGCTCCACTGATGTCTTAAAAGCGGTCTAGGTGAATTTGCGGTTCGGATGTTAGAAGGCGCGGGGGAGCCGGTCGCACTCATCGAGGCCGCAGACACGGGTGGGCTGGATGAGACGCACGGAACGCTCGAAGAAGAGATAATCCCAGGCCCAATTGATGAGCACCAGTAGGCGGTTCCTGAATCCGACGAGTTTCATCAGGTGGATGAAGACCCAGAGCGCCCAGGCGATAAAGCCGGTGAAATGAAAACCGCCGATGCAGGCGGTACCGCTGTTTCTGCCGATCACCACCATGCTGCCTTTGTCTTTGTGACGGAAGGCTTGCAGCGGTAGTTGCCGTATATCCCGGAGGATGTTTTTCCCGGCGCAAATGCCCTGGCTGACCGCTACCGGGGCCACCATAGGCAAAAACCGGTCTTGGTGTTTGAAAGCGGCCAGGTCTCCGACCACATAGATTTCCGGGTGACCGGGAACCTGCAATGTGGGGGTAACCTCCAGGCGGGCGTCGCGGGTAGACGGGAGATCGATCATGCCCGGCGTCAGACCGCCGCAAACACCGGCTGTCCAGACAACGGTTTCGCTCGGGATAGTGAATCCATCCGCGAGTACGATGCCATCTGCGCTGACCTGCTTGACCCTGGCGTTGAGGCGCACCTCTACCCCCATCTTGTCGAGCTTTTTACGGGTATATAGCTGCATGACCGGGGGGAGCATGGGTAAAAGGGCTTCCTGGCCTTCGATCATGATCAGTTTTACCTGGGAGAAATCGAGGCCGGCAAAGTCTTTTTGGAGCGGGCCGTGGATGAGCTCGCTGAGCGCACCGGCGAATTCTATACCGGTGGCGCCGCCGCCGATGACCAGGAAAGTCAGCCGCTTCCTGCGTTTTTCAACATCGGGCTCATGCCGGGCGTGTTCGAAACAGGCGAGGATGTGGTTGCGCAGGATAATGGCTTGATCCATATTCTTGAGGGAATAGCAGAAGTCCTGGGCCCCGGGGATATTGAAATAATTGGTGTTACTGCCGGCGGCCAGCACCAGGTAATCGTAGACTAACTCATGATCTTCGCAGATGACCCGGCGGTTTTCCAGGTCGATGCGCCCGACCTGGGCAAGGTCGAAGTCGATATTGGGCTTCTTTCTCAGGATGGAGCGGATGGGGATAGATATCTCTTCGGGCTCGATCTCGGCAGCGGAGACCTGGTAGAGGAGGGGGAAAAAAGAATGGTAGTTGTTCCGGTCGATGAGGGTCACTTCCACCGGCTGACGGGCCAGGGTGCGGGCCACCCAGAGGCCGCCAAAACCGGCGCCCACGATAACGACTTTTTTTAAGGGCATGCTTCCAGTTCCGTTTATTATTGAATTTCCTGGATATTTTTCTCTTTACCAAATACCAGGAGAATTTCGCTATCTTTGATGATATGACCTGCATCGGGGATCATCTGGACGTGGTCGGTCAAGACATCGCGCACGGCGATGATCTCGACGTGGTACTTGTTTCTCAACTGCAAGTCGGCAATACTTTTCCCCAAAAAACTCTCCGGCGGTGCGACTTCGGAGAGCATGAAATCGTCGGACAGGGGGAGATAGTCGATGACATTGGGGGAGATCAGGGTCTTGGCCACCTTGTGGGCGACATCTTTTTCCGGGATGATGACCTCGGTGGCCCCGACTTTTTCCAGCACTTGTTGGTACTCTTCATTCGGGGCTTTGACGATAATGGTTTTAATGCCCAGCTGTTTGAGGTTTAAGGTGATCAGCGTGCTGGCAGCCAGGTCTTCCCCAAAAGAGATGATCACCACATCATCTGCCTGGAGACCGATCATATCGATGATTTCCTTATCCCGGCCATCGGCCACGATGCCGCGGGTACAGAAGTCTTTCATTTGCTGTACGGCATCTTTGTTCTTGTCGATGGCGACCACTTCGAAGCCGTTTTTGTACAATTCCCGGGTGATGTTGGCGCCAAAGATGCCCAACCCAATAACAATAATTCTTCTTTTCATTTTTCGATTACTCCTTAACCGACCATGACCGATTCCTCGGCATAAATGATCTCTTTTTTGGGCGCATGCCAGGAAAAGGCCAGGGTCAACGGCCCGACCCGGCCGGCAAACATCAGGAACACGATGGCCAGTTTTTGGACACCGGTCAGGGTGGCGGTGGTCCCCATCGAGAGCCCGACAGTGCCGAAGGCCGATATGCTCTCAAATATGTATTCCACGAAAAAATGGCGGCTTTGAACCGGTGGCAGACTCTCAGACGGGGAGACGAGGAGAAGAAAGGATGTGACCAGGAAGATGGAGAACACGGAAGCGAAAACAATGGCAATGGTGCGGGTCAATATCTCCCGGGGTACGGTGCGGTTGTAGATGTTGACGCCCTCCTGGCCCCTAAACCGGTTCCAGATGATGAGCATCAGCAGGGCGAAACTGGTGGTTTTGATACCGCCGCCGGTGGAGCCGGGGGAAGCACCGATGAGCATGAGGGTCATGGTTAACAGGATGGTGGGGTTGCTGAGCTGCCCGACATCGACGGTATTAAAGCCGCAGGTGCGCGGCGTGACCGAATGGAACAAAGAGGTTAAAATGCCGGTGGAGGTCGATTCGCCTTTTAAGATATGTTGGGCCTCGAAGATGTAAAACAGGATGGCGCCGACAACGATCAGGCCGCCGGTCACCAGCAGCACGATTTTAGAGTGTAAGGATAGTTTTTTCCGGGGATGGCGGACGCGGTTGTAGACTTCGTAGATGACGATAAAACCGATGCCGCCGATAATAATCAGGGCCATAATGGTGAGGTTGACCAGCCAATCGCCCTGGTAATTCATCAAGTTATTGGGAAACAAGGAGTAACCGCAGTTATTAAAGGCAGACACCGAGTGATACAATGCCTGGTAGAGGGCTTGCCCGGCGGAAAAATCGCTGGCAAAGCGCAGGAATAAGAGCAGGGTGCCGATGCCTTCGATGGTTAAGGTCGAGAAAAGTACCCACTTGATAACCAGGAAAATATCCCGCCGCGGGGTATGGAGGAATGTGGACTGCAATATCTCGCGCTCTTTAAAGGAGATGGTGCGGCCCATTAAACCGAAAAGTACCACGGAAAAGGTGATAATACCGAGGCCGCCGAACTGGAACAAAAGCATGGTCACGATTTCCCCGATGGTCGATAGCTCTTTGCCGATGTCGATGACCGCCAGACCGGTCACACACACGGCCGAGGTAGAGGTAAATAGGGCGTCGATGAAGCTGAGGCCACGCTGGCTGACCGAAAAGGGAAAGAGCAAGAGCACCGTGCCGGCCAGGATGAGCCCGAGAAAACTCAACACCAGGATGCGGGCCGGGGTCAGGATTTTTAGCGGTCGCCGGATATGATTGTTCATTATCTGAAAAGCCGGATGGGCATGACCACGGTCGGGATTTCGTCCCACTGCAAGTGGTGCTGGATGGCAAAAGCGGTCTCGTTATGCAGCAGCCGGTGGAGAAATTTTTCCTGTCTGAAGATCAGTTTGCCGGTAAAGACGGTAGACTTGGGGAATTCCCGTTTGATTTGCCGGCATAGATCGACCGCGGTTTCCACCACATCGGTACCCGAATTCATGCGAAAATCGGCCGGGAAACCGAGCTTGCGGGTCAATTCCACGTATTTTCCCAGGGAATCTTTCACCGATGCTTCCAGGTTCTGCATTTCCGAGGGGCCTTTAAAAGCGCCGGAATCGACCACCGCCACCGAGGCAAAGATAAAGTTGCGATACTGGTTCGGGAAATTTTTCAGGATGGAGAGCAGGATATGGATGCCAAATCCGCTGTAAGAGGAGACCAGTAAGATGGCCGTGGATTCTTTGGGGGAGACCGTCTCATGATTGGGTTTCCGGGTGGTGGGGATATCGGTCAACAGCTCATCCATCTGCCGCACCCGTTTGCGCACGCCAAAGTAATGGGTGCGGATCAGGTAACACACCAGGATAAGAGAAAAGGTAATGATCAGGGTCATCCAGCCGCCTTCACGGAATTTCTCATAACTGGTGATAATCAGGATGGTCAAGCACAGGACAAAACCGGTCATGTGCACCGGTAGGTGCTTTTTCCACAATTTTTCCCGCTTGCGGTTACGGATAAAATAAGTGGACATACCCAATTCGGAAATGGAAAAAGTGAGGAAGACATTGATCGAGTACATGACCACCAGGTGGGAGATGTTACCGCCCGTATAGATCAGAAGCACGATAGCGGCGCCGCCCATGAGCATGATGCCGTTCTTCATGGTCAACCGCTCGGATAGGGAGGCAAACCGGTGGGGGAACCAGGAATCGACCGCCATGTTGGCCATGACCCGCGGGCCGTCGATGAAACCGGCCTGGGCGCCGACCAGCAACAACGCCCCCTCGGAAACGATGGTCACCAGGGCCAACACATAACCGAGCGGCCAATCGCCGAAAACGTTCTGGGCTAAGATAGAATTGAGGGTGCGGCCATGGGTGGGCACCACCTTGAGCAGGAGATAGCTGATGAAGAGACCGCTGGCCATAAAGGCCAGGGAACTGGACATATAGAGCATGGTGCGCTTGCCGGTCTGCACCTTGGGCTCGCGCATGATCTGTAAGCCGTTGGAAACCGCTTCGATACCGGTATAGGTACCGCCGCCCAGGGAATAGGCCCTCAAGAAGAGTCCCAATAAACCCACGGTGCCGAGTGCTTTCAGACTGTCGTTAAAGTTGACTTTGACATCCCGCGCCACCTGGCCCACCTGGGGGATATGGGACAGGATGCCGTACCCGATCATCAGCACATGGGTGACCAGGAACACGACAAATATGGGGGCCAGGAAGGTGACCGACTCTTTAACGCCCCGCATGTTCAGGATCAGCAAAAACACGATCATGAGCAGATCGAAGAAAATTTTGTACTGCTGGAAAGACAGGGGCAGGAAGCTGAATAAGGCATCGCCGCAAGAAACGATGGACACGGTGATGGTCAGCATGTAATCGACCAGCAGGGCACAGCCCGATAAGACACCGGCTTTCTCGCCCAGGGTATGGGTGGCCACGATGTACCCGCCGCCGCCGGTGGGGAAATGTTCGATGATGCGGGAATAAGCATAGGAAATCACGAACACGGTGATGGTGGTGGCCAGGGCCAGGAACAAGGCCACGGAGGTGTGGCCCCCCAGGGCGCGGAAAGCCTCTTCCGGGCCGTAGGAAGAGGAAGAGAGCCCGTCGGCGCCGAGGCCGATCCAGGCCAGGAGGGGGATCAGGGCAATCTTATGAAATACGCTGGGATCATGGATGTCGCGTGGGCCGCCCAACAATTTGCGTTTGATCTTCTGCTTCAATAACTGGTTTTGATCTTCATCCATATATTAAAACCTTTTGTAATAGGGTAATGATAGCAAAAACAAGGGGAAAAATCAAGAACCGGTAATCATTTCTATGGCGGTGAGCAGGTTTGGGCTGATCAAGTCGGGCTTTACGCCCGGCGTAACCACCGCCTCCCCTACCCCGGCTTCCTTCCCGGTCAGTACGAGTATGGTTTTACAACCGGCTTTGCGGCCGGCCGCTATGTCGATGGGGTCATCGCCGATGACATAGGAGTCGGGCAAGGAGAGGGAAAAATCCCGGGCCGCCTGGAGGATCATGCCGGGTCCCGGTTTACGCCAGGAATGATGCTTTTTATACCGCTCGACGACACCCGCTTCATGATAGGGCGAATAGTAAAAGGCATCGATGATGGCGCCATGTTGCCGGAAATGCTCTTTAAGCTTGCTATGCAGGGCCTCGACCTGGGCCCCGGTGCAGATACCGCGGGCAATGGCCGATTGGTTGGTAATGACAATGACCTTAAAACCATGCGCATGGATCCGGCGCACCGCCTCGATGGCAAAGGGGAAGATGGCAACCTGGCTAAAATCGCAAATGTAACCTTTATCTTCGATCAGGGTGCCGTCGCGGTCGAGGAATACGGCTTTAGGCCGTGTTAGCGGGGAATTCATGGGCGAGGCATTTCCTATGCCGACTGGCCGAGAATGTCCCTGACTGCGGCGAATACGTCATCGGTGCGGATGGCCGTCATACACCGGTGGTCGGTGGGACAATCGCGGTGCAGGCAGGGCGCACACCCGACCGGGTAATGAAAAACCCTGGCCTGTGTGTAAAGGGGCCCGGTCCGGCGCGGCAGGTTGGGGCCGTATAAGGCCACCAGGGGGACTTTGAGACTGGAGGCGATGTGCATCAGGCCGGAATCGTTACCGATAAAGGCCCGGCACAAGGAGATGGCGGCCATGGTTTCCCTTAAAGTCAGGCACCTGGAGAGGTTGAAAACCCGGTGGTTATCTTCGCCGGCCAGCCGGATATTTTCGATCTTCTCGTATTCTTTGGGGGAGCCGAATAACAAGATGCCGGCCGTTTGAACTTCCCGGGTAATCTTCTGCATGAGCTCACTAAACCTTTCAGGTAGCCACTGCTTGGCTGTACCATAAGCGGCAGACGGGGAGATACCGACCAGGGTGGAGCCGGCCTCCACTCCCTGGGATGAGAGGATATCTTTTATCGCCTGCTTTTCCCCCGGGAGAATAGCGAGATCATCGGGATATGAGCGGGTCATATCTTTCCCGGTAAAAGCGCCCACCAGGTCCAGGTAAAAGGTGGAATGATGGCGGTCGTTGTTGGGATATTTAATCTTTTTAGAAAGTAAGAAACCGCGGCCATCTTTTTCGTAACCGGTTATTTCCCGGATACCGGCCAGGCGGAATAAGAGGGCGGAATGAAAGGAGTTGGTAAACAGGATAGCGAGCTTAAATCGATTCTTTTTGAGTTCCCGGAGGGCCTTAAAAAAGCCCCGGCAGCTTGTTTTATTCGGGATAGCGATCAGTCGATCGATCTCGGGCAGGTGACGATAGATATCTTGCAGGTAGGCCCTACACACCAACACGATGGGATCATGCGGACAAAATTCTTTTAAAGCCCGGATGGCCGGCAAGCACATGATGCAATCGCCAATCCAATTGGGTGAGCGAACAACAATCGGTCTCATCGAGCCATTTGGGCAGGGGACGGTAACAAATGGCTTATCCCGGGGATACTAATCTGTGCCCTCGTCTTCCGCGTCCGCGGGATCGAAATCGTCATCGGCCTCATCCTCCTGGTCATCATCCCAGCCATCTTTATCATCCTCGGCGTCACCATCATCTTCATCCTCGGCGTCTTCGTCATCATCTTCTTCTTCTTCATCATCATCGTCGTCGTCATCATCGTCCGATTCGTCGTCATCTTCATCCGATAGAGCCCTGACTGCGGCGCGTAGAGATGCCATCCTGGCTGCATTGGCTTCTTCTTTTTCCATGAGAGAAGCCATGCGGCTCAACTCTATCTCCTCTTCGACGAATTCCTGGAACCCGATACGCCCCTGGCTGATCTCTTCCATGGCTATGGTGAGGGGATTTTCGGCGTTGATATCAACTTTTTTGCGGGCGCCATTGACCAGTTGTTTGGCTCTCCTGGCTGCCAGGATGGCCATTTTAAATTTATTCTCAATGATTAATTCGGGCGTTTCCAACATGTCCTCCTTTTTTTGCTCCATTATATAGAATCTCGACCGTTAAGTCAATCTGTATTACCATTCTTTGTAATAAGTTCCATCCAGGGCCCGGCGCTCGGATTTGGTGTACACGGCCCAGACATTCTCGCCGCCCCAGGAAGTATCATCGGGCTTATCCTGGTAAGAGCGCAATCCCCATTCGATAGAATGGGTCATGGGATCGATGGGGATGGTGCGGAGAAATTTCTTTACTTTATCTTTGTTATCTTTGTCCCTGTACTCGATACCCTTGACCAGGTCTTCCAGGGTGGGCGGGTAACCGTAGGTTTCCTCGTCCACCTGGATATTGTTCTGGGTGACGAATGCCTTGTATTCGTCGATAGCATCGATGAGGGTTCTTAAATCCCGCCGCAATTCGATCTCTTTTTCCCGTTTAACGGAAGTTTCCACCATGGGGATGGCCACTGTGGCGAGCACCGAAATGATAAAGACCACGATGACCAATTCGATCAACGTGAAACCTTTCCCGGGCAGCATTTTAGAACCTCTCATTTTTCAATTACGCGGCAGGATGACTTTCCGGCTCAGGCGGATGCGATTATCCTTATCCGCACCGATGACCTTGACATCCATTTCCTGGCCGATCTTAAAATTCTCGTCTTTGATATTGGCGATCCTTTTGTTGGAGATCTCGGAAATATGCAAAAGACCGGAGCTCCCCTTAAAAATCTCGACAAACAGGCCATATTCTTCGATACGCACGATGGTACCCTGGTAGACTTTGCCGACCACCGGTATCTGGGTGATCTCATTGATCTTTTCGAGTACCTGCTCGCCGATCTCTTTGGTGGGTGCAGCAATGGTCACCTTGCCGTCATCGTCGGTATTGATCTTGACATTGTAAGCGGCCACAAGACCCTTGATGGTCTTGCCACCAGGACCGATCAGGTCCCTGATTTTCTCGGTATTGATGTTAACAATTACAATCACCGGCGCATATTCGGAGAGCTTTTCAGCCGGTTTCGAGATAGCCCGGTTCATCTTATCCAGAATGAACAACCTGGCTTTCTTGGCGTCTGCCAGTGTCTTATCGATGATCTCGTCGTTTAAACCGTCGATCTTGATATCGAGCTGGGCAGCGGTGATGCCTTTTTCCGTACCGGTGATCTTAAAATCCATATCGCCGAAATGGTCTTCATATCCGGCAATATCGGTTAAGACCGCGTATTCGCTTCCCTCTTTGATCAGCCCCATGGCGATCCCGGCAATGGCCGATTTGACCGGTACCCCGGCGTTCATCAAGGCCAGGCTGCCGCCGCATACCGAGGCCATAGACGAGGAGCCGTTGGATTCGAGGATATCGGAGACCACCCGGACGGCATAAGGAAAATCTTCCCCAGTCGGCATGATCATGGCGATAGACTTTTCCGCCAGGTTCCCATGCCCGATCTCCCTGCGGCCGGCTCCCCTCAGGAAGCTGACCTCGCCGACAGAAAAGGGCGGGAAATTGTAATGGAGCATGAAGCGTTTGACCTCATTGACGGTGGTGATGGTATCAAGCCTCTGGGCATCATCTTCGCTACCCAGGGTAACCGTGGCCAGGGCCTGCGTCTCGCCGCGGGTAAATACGGCTGAACCGTGGGCCCGGGGTAAGACGCCAAGCTCGATACCGATCTCCCGGATTTCGTCGAAAGCGCGGCCGTCGTTCCTCCGTTTCTCTTTGAGAAAAGTCTTGCGGAAAACCTCGTATTCGAGCTTGTGAAAGGCGCTCTTATACTTGGGCACCAGGTCTTCCTCTTCTACTGCCTCGATGATTCCATCGTATAAGGCTTTGGTCATATCTTTCCGTTCATTGCGACTAGCGGCGAAGATAGCCTGCCTCAAGGGTTCTTCGTATTTGGCCTTTAAAACCTGGAAAACCTCTTTGAGCTTGACATCTTCCTCGATCTTGACTTTATCGGGATTGATCAATGCCTTCTGGGCGATGCAGATCTCAGAAATAATGCCTTTAGCCAGGGCCAGGGCCTCTTTGAATACCTGCTCGGAAAATTCATAACCACCAGCTTCCAGCATGACGATATCGTGCTCAGTACCGGCCACCTGGACACTCATTTCCAAACTCTTCAATTGCTCGATGCCGGGGTTGACGATGAATTGTCCGTCTTTGCGACCGATTTTTACCGCTCCCAGCGGGGTATCGAAAGGGATAGTCGAGGAGATAAGGGCAACCGAAGCACCGATAATACCCAACGAATCGTAGTCGATGGAAAAATCGGCGGACAGGAGCAAGGCGATAATCTGGGTCTCATTAAAGAAACCTTCGGGAAACAGGGGTCTAACCGGGCGATCGATTAACCGGGACATCAGGATTTCCCTCTCCGAGGGTTTACCTTCCCGTTTGAAAAATCCGCCCGGGATCTTCCCGGCCGCATAGTTGCTTTCTCGTAAATCGACGGTTAAGGGAAGAAAATCTTGCCCCCCTGCCGATTCATCTTTCATGTTGGCGGTGACCAACATGATGTTGTCTTTGTACGTAATCAGAGCCGATCCATTGGATTGTTTGGCCCAGCGATGGGTCTCAATTTTCATGGGTGTACCGGCTATTTCTATTTGTATGCTTTTCATCTTTTTTTTACCTTTTATGGTGTAGGGAAAACTCTCTGACGATAACGCCGCCCGGCGTTACCGCATTCAAAACACCCCACACATTCATCCGCACTGTAAGATCGTTTACTTCCTCAGCTCCAGATCCTGGATGGTTTTTAAATACTTCGGATAATCCTTTCTTCTGAGGTATTCGAGTAATTTCTTGCGCCTGGAGACCATGTTTAACAAGCCTCTCCGGGAATGATTGTCTTTTTTATGCACTTTAAAGTGACCGGTTAAATGAACGATTCTCCTCGTCAATAGGGCCACCTGTACTTCGGGAGAGCCGGTGTCGTTGTGGTCGCGCTGGAATCTTCCAACCACCGTCTGTTTTTCTTCATTAGCAATGCTCACAAATTCCTCCTGCTAAGGTTGATTTTTTTTATTATAGTCTATCTTACCAGAAATGTCACCATTTGTAAACAAAATTTTTACAAATGCCTGCCTGGGCTACCGGTAAATCAAGCTCCCAATGTGGCCACCATGACCGCTTTTATTGTGTGCATGCGGTTTTCGGCCTGGTCGAAGACAATCGAGGCTTTCGATTCAAAGACCTCCTCGCTGACTTCCATACTCTCCAAACCGAATTTCTGGAAAATCTGCTCACCCATTTTGGTTTCCCGGTTGTGGAAAGCCGGCAAGCAGTGGAGAAATTTGACCCTGGGATTACCGGTCGATTCCATTGCCTTCCGGTTCACCTGGTAAGGTTTTAATAGCTTGATCCGCTCTTCCCACGCAGAATCGGGTTCGCCCATGGAGACCCAGACATCGGTATATAAAAAATCGCAGCCTTTCACGGCCTGGGCCACATCGTCGCTGATCAGGATTTTGGCCCCGGTCTCTTTGGCGATCTTGAGGCACTGGTCGACGAGTTCTTCTTTGGGTTGACAGGCTTTGGGCGCAGCCGCCCGAAAATCCATCCCCATCTTGGCTGCCCCAACCATCAGGGAATTGCCCATGTTGTTGCGGGCATCGCCCAGGTAACAATAAGAGACCTGGCGCAACGGTTTATCCACGTGCTCCATCATGGTCATCAGGTCGGCCAGTACCTGGGTGGGGTGAAATTCATCGGTTAGGCCGTTCCAGACCGGCACATTGGCATAAGCGGCCAGCTCCTCGACGATGGCTTGGCCGAAACCCCGGTATTCGATGGCATCGTAGAAGCGCCCCAACACCCGGGCCGTATCTTTCATCGATTCTTTGTGCCCGATCTGGGACCCGGAGGGCCCGAGGTAAGTGACCAGGGCACCCTGATCAAAGGCCGCCACTTCGAAGGCGCAGCGGGTACGGGTAGAGGCTTTTTCAAAAATCAAGGCGATGTTCTTGCCCCTGAGCCGCGGCTGCTCGGTGCCGGCGTATTTGGCTTTTTTCAGGTCTATGGCCAGGTCTAACAGGAATTTGATCTCTTCCGGGGTAAAATCGAGTAATTTTAAAAAGTGTCTGTTTCTTAAATTAACTGCCATTCACTTGCTCCTTGCTGTTTCATTGATCTTTTAATCTTCGATTCTCCTAATATTACCTCAAATCTCAACTTTAATCAATATCCCTGCCCCAGCCTTATTGGTTTGGCTGGAAAATGGGTGGGCGGTGTGATAAAATGGGGAATCGGAAACAATGGGTTAACCGGAGGAACGAATATGGATTTTTATGAAGTCATCAAGAAACGGCAATCGGTCAGGGTTTATAAACCGGATGCGATCGCCGGGGATGTATTAAACCGGGTGTTAGAGGCTTTTAGGGCCGCGCCTTCCTGGGCCAACACCCAGCCCTGGGAGCTGGTGCTGGTATCTGACCCGGGGATCAAGAAACAACTGCAAGAAACGTTGTCGCCGGGAAACCCGGCGCTCAGTGCCATCGTCGATGCGCCGGTGCTGGTCTCTGCCCTCGGGATTAAAGGGCGTTCCGGCTTTTACAAAGGTCAGGCGGCCACCCCGCGGGGGGACTGGCTGCTATTCGACCTGGGTATCGCCACCGAGCACCTGGCTTTAGCGGCTGCCGCGGAGGGCCTGGCTACGGTGCATGTCGGCCTTTTCGATTACGAAAAAGCCGGCCAGGTCCTCCATGTTCCGGCAGACCGCACGGTCGTCGAGCTCATTCCCCTGGGCTACCCGCTGGTCAGCCCGCGGCTGGTACCGAGAAAACCGCTCGAAGAATTCCTCTTCAAGAACCGCTACGGCCAAAAATAGGCTTTACTTTATTTAAACACCTCATCGAGAGGCAGGATGGCGATATTTCCCGGCTTGACCGCCAGCCTATCCAGCGGACGGGTGGGGGGCCTAAGCCACCCTGATCCCGGTTCTAATAATCTCTGCCAGGAACATGGAATTGCTTTTATCCTGCATCGAAAAAGAATGGATTTCGATCCGGCAATCGATATCCCTTACGATACGACCCATCTTCTTAATATCCAGGTATCTGACCCCGGTAAAATCTTCGGACACCAGGGCGATATCGATATCGCTATATTCGGTATTTTCCCCATGGGCAAAGGAACCGAAGAGGTAAGCTTCTGCTACCCGGATAGTTTTTTCCCTCAAGGCAGCCAGGAGTCTTTCCAGGATATTCCTTATATCGATATTGTGTCTTTCAGCCATTGGTACTTTTCCTTTATCTTACCGAACTTTTCCTGGGTAAATTCCCTGGTACAGATTTGATAGAATTTGAACTGCTCATCCGGGTATCGTGTCGAGATGTTAAATGTATTTACTTCTTCAAAAAAGTCTAAATCTTCCGCACTCATTTCTAGTTTTAACTCATCAATGAGGAAGAGTAAATTATGCGTTTTCGGGGGGAATAATTTTTTTTGTTTAACAAATATTGCTTTCAGGAGTTTCTCCAGGACCAAATGTCCCAGGAATAGAGCCCAATCAAATTTTTTCTCTGTGATTAAAGATTCTGCGGTATCCAGGTCGTGATCCGCCGATTTTATCCAATATTCGACACTCTTATCGATATCCATACCCATAATATATCACTATACCTCACATTTTTCAAGCATGGGTTTCAGAACGATTCACTGCTGGAAGTCGGCCTTTTCGATTACGAAAAAGCCGGCCAGGTACTCCATGTTCCGGCAGACCGCACGGTTCTCGAGATCATTCCCCTGGGCTACCCGCTGGTCAGCCCGCGGCTGGTACCGAGAAAACCGCTCGAAGAATTCCTCTTCAAGAACCGCTACGGCCAAAAATAGGCTTTACTTTATTTAAACACCTCATCGAGAGGCAGGATGGCGATATTTCCCGGCTTGACCGCCAGGGGAAATACCTGGATGATCTTGTCTTCTTCCAGGACCTCGGCCGGTTTGGGTGTCCGGTAGGTGATGGGTGAGGGGGTATTGTTGATGAGCTCGTTCTTCAATTTGTCTGCCTCATTGGTGACGAATACGATTTTCAGGTTATCGGCCTGGAGATACTTCTTGATCACCTGGTTGACCTTGTCCAGGGTCAAGGCGGCGATCTTTTCTTTAAAATTCTCCAGGTAAGGCTCTTTTAGGCCATAGAGGGTGTCGTCGATCTTATACCCCAGGCGCTCGGAGGCAGTGGCCGCAAAGTGGAGATAGTACTTGGAGAGGAATTTTTGGGTCAGCTCGAAATCCTTTTTGGTCATACCTTTTTCGACAAGGGCCTTGACCTCGCGCAGGGCGGCCCGCAGGGCAAAGAGACGGTTGTTATTCTCTACCGGCCTGATCCAGATCTCGAACAACTGGGGTTTCTTATAGACATTGGTGGGCGGAAACTGTGCACCGCCGCCGCGGGGGAAGTCTTCGATATAAGAGTAGTCGCCGTAGTTCATGCCCCGGTCTTCCCGGATCACCTGGTAGAGGTGGGAGGAAGAATTACGGTGCTCGCCCAGCCAGGAGTTGGCCAAAAACAGGGCATGGAAATCCTCGTGGTCGCGCATGAGATCGATGGGGAAACCGATGTGGATGCCGGTCGATTCGGTGGCTTTCTCGACGATCGTTACCTGGATGCCCTCGATTTTAGCCGGCTTTACGGCTTCCTGCCGACAGTTGCAGGGACCCTGGGGGAGTTTGGCGAAATCGTCAGCGATGCGGGAAATGAGCGCATCGGGGAAATTGCCGCTCAACCCGGCGATCAGGTTGGCCTGGGTAAAGTTTTTTTGGTAGAATTTTTTGACGTCATCCAACGTGATTTTCTCAAGGTCGCCCACTCTCCCGGCAATGTTCTTCTCATAAGGTGTGCCCCGGTAGACGAATGCCTTAAACACGGCTTTGCCCAGTTCTTCGTCGTTACTGTAACGGAGGTTGGTCTTAATGCCGTTAATGGTGGCTGTCTTGAGGCGATTAAAATCTTCTTCCAGGAAAGCCGGGTTTAACAGGGCATCCCGGAATAGACTATAGAATGAATCGAGATTGTCTTTATGGGACTCGCCGATGAAGGTGATATACTCCCGGTCCACCTGGACGAAATAGCCGCTGGCCAGGGGGAAGAGTTTTTTCAATATGTCTTCGTACTTGTTCTGCTTCGTGGAGGCGTTGGCCAGGATCTGGGCGGTTAAATGCGCCAGGCCGTTTTTCCCATCCGGGTCATTCATCGGGCCTGCATGAAAGACGAAACGGAAAGAGACGATCGGTTCATTCTCGATCTTGAGGCTGACATGCTTGATTTTGGCTGCCCCAAAGGCGCTGACACCCAGCAGGGTGCCGGCTATTAAAAAAATTATCGCTTTCTTCATGTTACTCTCCTCTGACTAAAATCTCGGTTTTCCGGTGATCGGTGAAGTATTTAATGGCCGCTTGCCTGATATCTTCGGGGGTGATGGTCTGAAGCGTGGTGTAGTATCGATCCAATGCATCGATACCGCCGCTGATAGCGATGATCTCGGGCAGGCTTCCGGCCACATCGGCGGTGCTGGATAACCTCATGAGAAAAGAGTACTTCAGGTTGCTTTTTAAATCTTCCAGTCTCTTTGCATCCATCAGCTCAGCCTGGTACTTTTTCAGCGTCCGGTCGATTTCAGCCTTAATGTACTCCACGTCCTCTATCTTCTTGACCATGGCCATAATGGCGTTCAGGTTGGGATCGCGGTTCAACCCGAAGTTGGCGCCGAGCATCTGTACTTTCTGTTCATTTAAGACGAGTTTGGCGTAAATCTCGCTGGTGTCCCCAAACATGATATCGCCCAGCATGACGGATGCCACATATTCCTTCGATTGGGGATCGAATTGCAAGCCCTTGTAGGCCACGGCCAGCAGGGGCAGGATTTTTCCCGGGTACTGGATGATCTTCGCGCGCGGGGCAGTTTGCCCCGGCTCTTCGCTGATGGCCGGCGGCACATAACCCTTCTGCCATTTGCCATAATACTTTTCAGCCAGCTTAAAGACATTCTCCGGGTCGATATCGCCGCAAATGAGCAGCACCACGTTTTCCGGCCGGTAATACCGGTTGAAAAAGCTCTTACTGAATTCGTACATGGTCGGCATGGCCTTAACATCCGCCTCGAACCCGATGGTGGTGTGCTTGTAGGTATGTTTGTCAAAAGCCGTATCGTACATGTTCTCGAAAAGGATAAAGAAAGGATTGGCCTTACTTTTCAGGTACTCGCCGTACACGGCGCCGGACTCGGTCTTAAAGACTTCCTCGTCGTAATCGAGGTTCTGGAACCGGTCGCTCTCGAGCTCCATCACTTTCTCCAGGTCGTCTTTGGCAAAGGTCAGGTGATAGGTGGTCAGGTCATCGCCGGTAAAAGCGTTGGTATCGGCACCCATCAGGGTCATCATGCCGTCGTACACGTCGCTGGGGAAATTCTTGGTGCCCTTGAACATCATGTGCTCAAAGAAATGGGCAAAACCCGTATGGCCGGTCTCAAACTCATCCCGGCTACCGGTGCGCACCACCGAATAGTAGGCGACGATCCCCGGGTTGGGCAATGGCACGGCAATGATCTTAAACCCATTCTCCATTATTTTTTCATGGGCCTTGAAAGGGAAAAAGCCAGCCGATAGCGTGAGCGCGCCGGCAACGAAAAAAAGAGCCAGTAACATTATCACTCGTTTCATTTAACCTCCTTGTAAGGTATTTTTTTTAATCTTACACCCTTTAAGCCGGCCTGTCCAGTCCCGGATGGTGGGCCTCCTCCCCTACTCCATTTCCCCAGGCAAGTGAACAAGGGCTTTATACGGTCATGGTAAGATGGTAATACGTTATCTTGACGCGGATGGTTATAGCCCGGGGTGTAGAATGAAGGATTCATTGACAAGGCGATCTGAATTTGATACAATTCTGGATAAGATACAAAACTTAAAGGAGAAAGAAAATGAGTGCTTTATTAAATGCGTCGGAAATTGTCGAATTCGCTATCCAGATCGAACAGAACGGGTATAAGTTCTACATCGAATCGATGAAGAAACTGAACGACACCCGGATCACCGAGCTCTTCCAGTTTTTGGCCGATGAAGAATTCCGCCATGAGCGGTTATTCAAAGACCTGCTGGGCAAAGTCGGCAGTGCCCAGGCGGCCCATGAGTCTTATCCCGGGGAGTACCAATCTTACATGAAGGAATTTCTCAAGACCCATGCCCTGGCCAACGAAACCGTGCTCAAAGAGAAGATCGCCGGCATAAAAAATCTCGACGATGCAGTGAAGATGGCCCTGGAGTTTGAGAAAGATTCGATCGTCCTCTTTACCGGTTTGAAAAATTATGTCAAAGAAGATGTCAAAGAGCCGGTGGAAAAAATCGTCCAGGAAGAGTTGACCCATATCTTAAAGATCAACAACTTCCGCAATCAATTTATCAAAGGGTAAATATTTCCCCAGGCAGGAAGATAACCGATGGTTGCGTTTTTTACAGGTCTTGACCCGGTCCTCCAGGGGTTGTTGGCCACCCTTTTCACCTGGTTTTTGACCGCCCTCGGCGCGGGAGTAGTATTTATCAAAGAAGATCTGAGTGGACGGACGCTCGACGTGATGCTCGGTTTTGCTGCCGGGGTGATGATCGCAGCCAGCTATTGGTCTTTACTGGCCCCGGCCCTGGAGATGTCTGAAGGCCAATCCCTGCCGGTCTGGTTCCCGGCTGCAGTCGGATTTTTACTCGGCGGCCTGTTCCTCCGCCTGGCAGACCGGCTCTTACCCCACCTGCACATCGGCAATAGCCTGGAAGAGGCCGAGGGTATTAAAACCGCCTGGCCCAAGAGTACGCTCCTCATCCTGGCCATTACCCTGCACAACATCCCGGAGGGCCTGGCTGTCGGCGTGGCTTTCGGGGCCGCGGCCCAGGGCTTCCCATCGGCATCGCTGGTTGGGGCACTGGCCCTGGCCATGGGCATCGGCATCCAGAATTTTCCTGAAGGCATGGCCGTATCTATGCCTTTGAGACGGGAGGGCATGTCCCGTGGCCGCAGCTTCTTTTTCGGCCAATTATCCGGTATGGTCGAGCCGGTTGCCGGTGTTCTCGGTGCCCTGGCGGTCATTGTCGCCAAACCGCTGCTCCCATATGCCCTGGGTTTTGCGGCCGGGGCCATGATCTTTGTGGTGGTCGAAGAGGTGATCCCGGAGTCGCAGAAGGGCAAGCATGCAGACCTGGCTACCATGGGGGTCATGGTCGGGTTTACCGTGATGATGATTCTGGACGTGGCCCTGGGATAACTCTTTGCGATCTATATCCGCATCTCCGACGTTTTCCCGGTCATTTCGTTAACAAATACAAGCTCTCTATCTCTTTCCAGGTTGAGCTGTTCGTCGGCATTCATCAATTCGATACCATAGATTTTCCCATCCGGCATGAGATCGATGTTGATTTCATCGCTAATGCGGATGGTTTCGACTTCAGCGATTTTTGTCAATTTCATCCTTACATTCCCGCGCGCGCCAGGTGATGAAGCCGGTCCGGTATGAGAGAAAATCGGTGCGGGCATCGAGGAACCCGGTGCTAGATAAGAAAAAGTCGGTGAGGGCATCGAGGAAGTTGGTGAGGGCAGTGAAGAAGTCGGTGAGAGATGAGAAAAAGTCGGTGAGGGCATCGAGGAAGTCGGTGCTAGTGGTGAAGAAATCGGTGAGGGCATCGAGGAAGTCGGTGAGAGATGAGAAAAAGCCGGTGAGGGCATCGAGGAAGTCGGTGAGATATAAAAAAAAGTTGGTGAGGCATGAGAAGAAAATGGTGCGGCATGAAAAGTAGGCGGTGAGGGCAGCGAAGAAGACGGTGCTAGATAAAAAAAAGTTGGTGAGAGCATAGAGGAAGTTGGTAAGAGATAAAAAAAAGTCGGTGCTAGTGGTGAGGAAGTCGGTGAGGGCATCGAGGAAGCCGGTGCTAGATGAGAAAAAGCCGGTGAGGGCATCGAGGAAGTCGGTACTAGATGAGAAAAAGCCGGTGAGGGCATCGAGGAAGTCGGTGCTAGATGAGAAAAAGCCGGTGAGGGCATCGAGGAAGTTCCACCGGTAGGAAGTTTTTTTCCGTGGGGCAATGACCCTGATCGACGGGAACATGACCCCTTCCCCCGGCAATCAACTGCCTGGGAAGTTGGCGATTTATGGTAAGTGAATATCCCGGATCATGCGGTTGGTTTTGGGAGCAAGACCTGGCAGGTTTTTGAAACCTGCCAGGTCTCCTTTCTCCTCACCCCCCGGCCCCCTCTCCAAGCGTGGCGAGGGGGAGTGCTGGTAGGACATATATCCCCTCTCCCCGAGGTGGGAGAGGGGTGGTCGAAGGCCGGGGTGAGGGGTTTATAGCCCATTATCAATTTTTTCCATATCTCTTCATCCATTTATGCTTATAAAATCATAATCATCATATTAATCATGCCAATCATAGTTCAAGACATGAATCTACGTAATCTGGTTAATCTGTGTAATCTGTGGTTCTGACACAGGGGGCACGGCGCGCCGTGCCCCTACATCTCGGCCTCGATGATGGCCAGGTTTTGGCGCGCGGTATCCAGGTTGGGGTGGCCGTTTGGGAAGAGTCTTGCCAGGATGGCCACGGCCCGTTGGCCATAGCCCAGCGCCTGGTCCAGTTGGCCCAGGGCTTTATAGATCATCGATAAATTGTTATACGAGGTGGCCAGGGAGGGGTGATCGGGGCCCAGGACTTTTTCCGAAATCGCTACATCCTTTAACTGAAACTCCAGAGCCCGGTCCAATTGGCCCAGGGCTTTATATATCCCCGATAAATTGTTGTACGAGGTGGCCAGGGAGGGGTGATCCGGGGCCAGAACTTTTTCGAATATTTCTGTGGCCTTTAACTGGTACTCCAGGGCCTGGTCCAATTGGCCCTGGTTTTTATAGATCAGCGATAAATTGTTGTACGAGGTGGCCAGGGAGGGGTGATCGGGGCTCAGGACTTTTTCAAATATTGCACTGGTCTTTAACTGGAACTCCAGCGCCTGGTCCATTTGGCCCAGGGCTTTATAGATCGACGATAAATTGTTGTAAGCCGAAGCCAAAGTTGGATGATTTGCATCCAAAACCGCTTCGAGTATTTTAATCGTCTTCTCCTCGTACTCCAGCGCCTTATCCAATTGGCCCAGGGCTTGATAGATTTGGGATAAATTGTTGTACGCGGTGGCCAGGTCGGGGTGACCGGCAGATAAAACCTTTTCCCGGATGGCCACGGCCTTTAACTGGAACGCCAGCGCCTGGTCCAATTGGCCCAGGGAGTAATAAATAGTGCATAAATTGTTGGCCAATGTGGCCAGGTCTTCATCCGCTTCGGCCAGGCGCTCCACCACCACTGCCCCATAGACCACATAACCCTGCTTGGCCAGCGGGTTGTCGCCCGCCTCATTATAAAGCTTATCGGTCAGCGCCTCGATCAAATGCCGGCAGCTTTCGGCCGTGGGCTTCTCCTTGTAGCGCACCACCTCGGCGATCACCGCGTGCATCTCCAGCCCATTAGCCGCCCTTTTTAACCAGCCCCTATCCACCAGCCTATTCAAGCTATCGGCACTCTCCAGGCCCAGCCACTCTTTTAACTCGGCCAGCTCCACCGCCAGGGCCGGTAACAGCGAGATGTTGGCCAGTAGCTTGCGCTCTTTCTTCGATAGCTTCGATAGATCGAAGACCCGGCCCAGGTGCTCGAAAAACTTATGTTTGCTCTTATCGTTGCCCCAGAGGGTGGCGATGTTCTCCTGGATCACCCCATCGAGGTTAAATCCTTCTTTAGCCAGTTTCTTATCCAGTGCCGGGGCCGTCAGCCCGGCAGCATGGGCGGTGCGCGCCAGCAGCTCGACGGTCAGCGTGTGGCGCCCGGCCCGCTCGACCAGGCGGTCGATGGCTTCTGTATCTCTTTCACCGGCCTGTGCCGGGCAATAGCGTATAAACAACTCCCGGCAGGCATCTTTGGACAGGAATTCGAGCGCGAATAGGGAAAACCCCTCTATCCGGCAACGGGAATTGGCCAGCACCCGGCAGCGCCAGGCAGCCAGCAGCGGCAAGTCGGGGTCTTCCGGCCAATCGATGTTATCGATCACCAGCAGCGTGTCCTTGTCCAGGCCGGCTAAATAGCGGCGGATGGGGGCAAATCGCTCATCGAGCGTGCCGCTAACCGGGATGTCGAGACCGGGCACATCAAGCTGGGAGACAAAGGTGGCTTTCAGGCTGCCGCTGTAATCGAGCCAACCGACCTGCTGGTAATCATCGTCATGTTTCCATAAGTAGTGCTTGCACACCTCGGTCTTGCCAATACCGCCCAGGCCCTGCACCAGTAGCACCGGCGCCTGCTTCTGCAGTTGCGCCTCCAGGCCCTTGAGCTCAACCTCCCGGCCGATAAACGCCCCCAGCCGCGGCGGTAATGGGGTCAGATCCTTGCCCGCGCGCTTGGACCCATCTCCGCCATCCCTATCTTTGTAGTCCTTTAATAATTGGTGCAGGTCAGTATTTAAAAAATACTTAAACTCATCCAGATTTTGATATTCCTTAAAAGTGCTTTTATTCTCTTTCTCAAGGTCCTCTTTCAATGCCAGCACCTCGTCGTAGAGCCGGTGTTCTTCCCGGTTAGCGGCAGAAAAACCGCTCTTAAAGTAGATAAAGACTTTTTTCTTTAGGTCACGGGCCAATTGGTACTCGTGTAAGGTAAATTTGCCCACCTTCGAGTAGAAGAGCACCAGCACGATAGCGGCGTCTTCCAGCAGGGGATCGATCTCATCCTGCACGCAGGCCCTATCATAGGAACCGGAGGGGATATCGGTCTCCCATTCGATAACTTCCAATTTAAGATTTTTATATCCCTTGTTGACCTGGTTTACCACCTGCACCGCTTCCCGGCGCTCTTCTGCCAACTCGCTACCCGAAGCCACGAATACCTTGAGCGTGCTCATCCGGCCTCCCGTTTTTTTATCCCCCATTATACACCATCCGTTCCCACCCGGCAACCAGCCCCCATACTTCTAGAATCTGCGTAATCTGCGTAATCTGGTTAATCTGCGGTTCAGACAACAGCGCGCCGGGACCTATTTCTTTTTCTTCCTCACCCCGGCCTTCGGCCACCCCTCTCCATGAATGGAGAGGGGGAGTAAAGAACATGCTCCCCTTCCCTACACTTGGGGAAGGGGCTGGGGGATGGGGAGAACCTAATACTTGTCCCCGCAAAAGTAAGGCGGAGTCGAGGGGATTACACTGCTTCAAAGTTTAGAGCCCAGGATATGCCCAGCCAAAATCAAAAGGATGATTTAGACGCGGGTGCCTTCTTGACAAAAGGGGGTGAGTGCTTTATGATAAGGATATGTCGGCAAAAGAAGTAAAAATGAGCGATAAGCATTACCGGGAGCCCGGGCGTATATTCGAGGGCTCGGGCCTGGTCAACCCGGAAGAATCCTACTATGTCTCCTTAGATAACGTGACCAACAAGAATAAGCAAGACATCCACACCATGATCGACCGGGGCCGGTACTTTTCCATTTTTGCCCCCAGGCAGAGCGGTAAAACGACATTCTTAACAGGGACTTGCCGCCACCTCCACAATGATCCCACTTACGTGGCCATTATACTCAGTTTCCAGAACTATTCGAGCTTAGATAAGACCCAATTCTATGCGTCGATTCAACGGTATCTCTATAGCCGTTTGGTCGGCAGGTTAAAAGAAGTTGACTGCGAGAAAACCGAGGCCGTAAATCGGTTTTTGGACAACCACCGCCTGGTTGACCATATTTCTTTCATGCTGTTATTCGAAGAGCTCGACCTTATCCTCCAGTTCAAAAAGATCGTTATCTTCATCGACGAATTCGACGGTATCCCCTTAGCGGAATTGGGCAACTTCTTAACCGCGCTGCGGGAGTTGTACCAGAAATACAAAGGCATCAAACAAAAGGCACTGTATTCCATCGGCCTGGTGGGTATTCGCAATATCGCCAAGCTGGTAGTCGGCGGGGTTTCCCCTTTTAATATTGCCGACCAGGTTGCCCTGCCCCCCTTTTCCCCGGGAAATGTCCGCGACCTGTTTGGACAATATACGGGAGAAACCCATCAACCCTTTACTGCCGCAGCAGTTGAACGGGTCTATGAAGAAACGGCCGGTCAGCCCTGGTTGGTTAACCGGTTGGGCACCATACTGACCCGGGATATAAAGCCCGAAACGGTGGAACCCATCGATGAACCGGATGTAGAAAAAGCCGTTCACATTCTGCTTAAAGAGAGGAACGACCATTTCGATAACCTCTATGAAAAGGCCAAGCTTTACAAGGAGACCTTCGTGGAGATCGTCTTCGATCATGTGGAGTATAATCCCGATGATGAAGATCAGACGTGGTTGGAGCAATATGGACTGATAAAGAACAACAATGGTTTTGCTTTTGTAGCCAATCACATATACAAAGCCAGGTATCTGAAGACTTTCTTTAAAGAGAGGCATAAAGATAAGAGTTAAATGGACGTGCTTATCAAGGCAAAAAATTAATCATCCGGTGCGCGTAAACAACCTATGGAATTGAACAGGCAAGCATTTAATGGGAAATACTGGAATTACCGGCAGAGCGGCCGGGTTATGAAGTCGGGCCGGAACAGAATTGCCTCCCTAAGTTTCTCTCCGGCATGAAGCGCCGTCCAGCCGGTCCCCGAGCGGAGTCGAGGGGCCGAGCGGAGATAGAAGCGGTTGAACGCTGCGCCAGCTCGCGTTCGTCATTGTAGTCTCTGCCTATAATTTGCAGAGACTATGGGTGAGGCCAATCGATTCGCTCCGACCGCAAATCATCTTAATCGCCAAAACCAGGCGGATGATTTAGGAAAACCGGGCGTTGCGTTTTGGGGGGTTTTTGCTATAATGGGGGCGATGAATGCTAAAAAGCAGGATATCCTCTGGTTTGTCCTCATACTGGCCGTGGTCTTTGCCCTGTACCACGGTTTTGAAAAAAACTATTTCTTCTCCGATGACTTCCAATGGCTGGCCCAAGGTATCCGGGTCAACGATTCGCCGGCCGAGCTCTTCCAGGTACGCGGCCGGGACTTTAATCCCCTGTTGGCGCTGCTTACCTGGGCCCTGCTCAAGATCGGCGGCCTTAATCCCCTGGTCTTCCGCCTGCTCAACCTGCTGGTCTTCGGCCTGGCCCTATTTTTATTCTATATTCTTTTGTACCGCTATTTCCAGGTCAATCGCTTGATCGCGCTCTGTTTCACCTTCCTCTTCGGCTTTAACGTTTACATTTCCGAAGTGATGCTCTATTTCTCCACCTTTGTCTATCCCCTGACCCTGGTGTTTTTTCTACTGGCCGTCATGTTCTACCTGGATGGGAAAAAAATGCTTTACCTGCTGATGCTGCTGCTGGCCTTCCAGGTCAAAGAGACCATACTCCTCGGCCTGATCCCCCTGTTTCTCTACGAAAAGAAGGGTAAGAACCGGGTTTTCCTGCTGCTCTCCGGCGGGAGCATCTTGCTGACCCGCCTGGTCTTCCAGCTCGGTGCGGGCGGCAGTTATACCGGTTTTGTCAGCCGGGAAAATTTTTTCTACAAGATATACTTCCTCCTTGTCCAAGCCATCAACTTATCGCCCTTCTCTTTTAGCTTCTATATCGGCCTGGCCCTGGTCCTGCTCCTGGCCGTCATATTTCTCTTTTACCTGCGCCGCCAGCGCCCAGCCCTCTTCTACGGTTCTTTCCTGGCGGTTTTTACCCTCTTCTTTGCCTTCTTACCCCGCCTCTCCTCCAAGTACTACTTTTACCCATCCTTTGCCTGTTTCGGCCTGGCTGCCCTGCTTTGCCACCATTTTTATGGGCAGCGCCCCAAACTCATCCGCTATCTTTTGCTCGGTTTGCTGGCCCTTTCCCTGGGGCTCAATTACCCGGCCATCCGCGGGGAGATCGGCGATTACCGCATACTCGGAGATTTCTCCCGCGATTTTGTCCAGGAACAGGGCCGCATCATCACAGGAAAAGCGGACTTTAACAGATCGCCGGTTGAGACACGCATCGACCAGGTCAGCCAAATAGCGTTGGCCGCTGCTTATCGCCGGGTCTATGACCGGCAGAACCTGCTCAAGCTCCTGCCTTCCAGAAAGAACAGCCTGGGCGGCGTCATCATCCCCAGCGACCTGGTGCCCATTGCCTTTTACCCGCAAAGGATCGTCCGCTGGCAGCCCGTTTCCAACACCCCAGCCTATTTTCTCGGCCTCCTCGTCAGCAACCAAAGACCGGACATAGAAGCTCATGAAGAATGAGAATGGGATTGACACATTTTTTGGTTATTGATATACTTTAATAGGTATGCAAATTTTTTAAGGTGACTAAAGCAAAGCAAGAGGAAGTTTATTTAGAGCCTGAAATGTTCGGAAATTATCTAAAAATGGCGGTAAGGAATCTCCTGAGACAAAAAGGATATTCCTTCATTAATATCCTGGGGCTGGCGCTGGGCCTGGGGGCCTGTATCTTGCTCTTTTTATGGGTGCAGGACGAGTTTAGTTTCGACCGCTATCATGATAAGGCCGACCAGATACACCGGGTGGTGCAAAGGTACTACCAAGAAGGGAATACGGAGTCCGGGGCTTTAACCCCGGCTATCCTGGCCTCCAGCCTGAGGCACGAATTCCCCTGGATCCGCCGGGCGGTGCGCATGGCCAGGGCCAAATACCTGGTGGAGAGCCGGGGAAAATTCTTTAATGAAGAAATTTTCCTGGCCGACCCGGAGATATTCCAGGTGTTTACCTTTCCGTTGGTTGCCGGCGATCCGGGCTCGGCCCTGGAGAACCCCGATTCTATCTTAATATCGGAAGAGATGCGGGACAAGTACTTCGGCAAAGAAAACCCGGTCGGCCAGGTCATCACCCTGGATCGTACGGATGTTTGCAAGATTACCGGTGTTTTTAAAAATATCCCGGCAAACTCCCATTTCCGCTTCCATTTCCTGGGCTCCCTGGCCGGTATGCAGGTTAAGAAAGATACCTGGGGCATCAGCAATTTCTGGACCTATGTTTTACTCGAAAAGGGCTCATCGCCTAAGACTTTTAACGAAAAAATGCCGCAGTTCGTGGCCAAATACCGGGGCCGGGAGTTCCTGGATACGTACAAATTTGCCTATCTCCTTCAGCCGCTAACCGATATCCACCTCCATTCCCACCTGCAAGGTGAAATCGATGCCAACCGCGATATAACATCCATATATATTTTCTGCGCCGTGGCCCTGTTCCTCCTGGTTATCGCCGGCCTCAACTACATCAACCTGGCCTCTGCCCGGTTTATCAGCCGGGCAAAGGAGATGGGTATCCGGCGGGTACTGGGCGCCGGTCCGGGGCAATCGATTGTTCAATCACTGGTCGAAGCTCTCTTTCACATACTGCTGGCGCTTCCCCTGGCCCTATTGCTGGCCGATAGTTTTTTACCCCTCTTCAATACCCTGGCCGGCAAGACCTTAAAACTCGCTTATTTCTCCAACCCTCTTTTATTAGCCGGTATAGTGGCGATGATTCTCCTGACCGGTCTTTTGGCCGGGATAGTGCCGCCATTGATCATATCCGGCTCCCCTTTGCCGGGCCGGGAGCGAAATGTGTTCAAGCCAAAGTCGTCGATCATTTTCTGGAGAAAGGCGCTGGTGGTATTCCAATTTGCCCTATCCATTGCCTTTATCATCTGTACCCTGGTCATATTCGACCAGTTGAAATACAGCCAATCGAAGGATATGGGATTAGACCGGGAGAATGTGATCGCTGTCCGCCTCAACCACCAACCGCAGGCGATAACCAAATGCGAAACCATTAAACAGGAATTTTTAAAAAGCCCTGGCGTCGTGTCGGCTTGTGCCTCAGATTTTCTTCCCGGCCCGCCCACCTGGAATATGAATTACTGGCACGAGGGCATGGGGCCGACAGAGAATCACGGGAATATCGGCTGCCTACCGGTCGACCATGATTTTTTTCACACCCTGGAGATGGAGATCGTTGCCGGGCGGGGATTTTCCAGGGATTTCTCCACCGATACAAAGAGTTTTGTTTTGAACGAAGCGGCGGTCAGGAAATTCGGCTGGCCGGATCCACGGGCGGCAGTAGGAAAGAGATTTAAGATCGGCGGCCTTGAGGCGGGGGTCATTATCGGTGTGGTCAAGGATTTTCACTACCGGTCTTTGCATGAGGAGATCGCACCGCTGGCCCTGTGGCCAGACCCGGCCGTTTTCTCCACTATCCTGGTGCGTCTGAACCCGGGTCATATTTCCAATACCATCGCCTTCCTCAAGGAAAAATGGCGGGCGCTCCTGCCCGGTCACCCATTCGGGTATTCGTTCCTGGATGACGATTACCGGCGGTTGTATGGGGCGGATAACCGGTTATTGCAGATTGTCGGGATTATCGCCGTTATCGCCATCCTGATCGCCTGTATGGGGCTATATGGCCTGGGAATCTTTTCTGCCGGGCAGCGCACCAAAGAGATCGGTATCCGCAAGGTGCTGGGCGCTTCGGTCATGGAACTTACCCTCATGTTGGCGGCAGAGTTTGCGGCCTGGGTGGCAGCCGCCAATATCCTGGCCTGGCCACTGGCCTGGTATATAATGAACGGCTGGTTGGAAAACTTTGCATACCGGGTCCCGATCTCGCCCTGGACATTCCCGGCAGCCGGGCTCCTGGCTTTGTTCATTGCTCTACTGACGGTCGGCTACCGGGCTTTGCGGGCCGCTGCCGCCGACCCGGTGCAATCCCTGCGCTACGAATAATCGAAAAATAATCCATGAAAAATGACGAATATAATGGAGACCAACGGTACAGGGATATCATGCTAAATTGTTTTCAGGATGCGGCAGGTTTTCAAGATACGATAGAGCGCATCAGGAATGAATACAACGGCATCGAGATTGACAACAGCTTCCTCGCCTACCAGTGTTACCCTGAAATGTACAGGCATAGATCGCCTTCAGAGGAAGATGGGGCAAGAACATTAAAGCCCTGCTCGGCCGCGCATACTTCATGCACAATCACTGCCAGCGGCTGGGTCATTCCCTGTGCCGAATTGTTCGACTTCAGGGGAGGAAACGTCAGAGATCATGATATACTCGACATCTGGCAGAATTCAGAGAATTTCAGGCAAATCAGGGGGCTCTCGGATATTCCTTTAAGCCAGGTCCCCCATTGCCGGAACTGCGAATACAACGTGCTCTGCAACGCCGGTTGTCGGGCCGATGCCCTCACCGTTTACGGCGATCTTTTGGCCCCAGATCCTTTTTGCCCATATATAAAACACAGAGATGTGGACGAATATCTGGGACGATAGGCCGCTAGCAAAACCCTGGGGGGATTTTTGCGTATAAGGTAAGATCGATTCAGAAACTTCACCTGTCAGGAGAAAATATGAGAAAAGCTTTACTATGCTGGATTTTAATGTCGCTGGTGTTGGGTTTCCCGGGCCTGGTCACGGCCAAAGAAAAGGAAAACATCATCGAGAGGCGGACGTACCAGACAAAAAGGATAGCTGGGCAAGCCCCGGTGATCGACGGCGCACTGGATGACAGTGTCTGGGAGAGCGTCGATTGGGGTAGCGGCTTTATACAGGTGGAACCGAATGCAGGGCAAAAACCATCCCAGGAAACAGCTTTCAAAATTATATACGATGAAAAGAACCTATACGTGGCCATTCGGGCCTTCGATACAGAGCCGGGGAAGATAGAGAAGCGCCTGAGCCGGCGGGATAACGCCAACGGCGATGTCGTGGCCATTCAAATCGACAGCCTGTGCGACCGGCGCACCGCCTTTTCTTTCGAGATTAATGCGGCCGGCGTTAAAGAAGATGAATTGATCACCGAAAACGGCATGAATTTCGACGCTGACTGGAACCCCATCTGGTATACCCGGACCCGGATCGACGATAAAGGTTGGACGGTTGAGATGAAGATTCCTTTCGACCAGCTCAGGTTTAGCAAAATGGCCAGCCACCTCTGGGGCTTAGAGGTCAGCCGGCGCATCTTCAGGAACGATGAAGCTTCAAGATGGCAATTCATCCCGGTCAATACCCCCGGGTACGTCCACCTTTTCGGCGAGCTCCACGGCATAGACGGCATCAAAGGCAAACGGGAGGCAGAGCTTTCTCCCTATACGGTGGGCAAGTATGAAACCTTTGAAAAAGAGGAAGGAAACCCTTTTGCCACAGGGCACGCCTCGGCATTAACCGGCGGCCTGGATGGGAAAATCGGGGTAGCCAGCAACCTGACCCTGGATTTTACCATCAACCCCGACTTCGGCCAGGTCGAAGCCGACCCATCTGAAGTGAACCTATCGGTGTTTGAAACCTATTTCAGTGAAAAGAGACCTTTCTTCATCGAAGGGAGCAATATCCTGAATTTCCAGCTTACCAGCGGAGACGGCGGGTTTTCCTCGGATAACTTATTTTACTCCCGCCGCATCGGCCGTGTCCCCCATTATTACCCTGATCTGGGCGATGATGAATACGCCGATTTCCCGGACAACACCCGCATCATCGGGGCCTTCAAATTATCGGGTAAGACACAGACAGGGCTTTCCATCGCCATACTCGACAGCATTACTGCCAGGGAAGAGGCGGAGATCGATTTCCTGGGGCAACGCCGCTTCGAAACGGTGGAGCCTTTCACCAACTACTTTGTCATGCGCCTACAAAAGGATTACCGCGCTGGGGATACGCGCATCGGCGGCATGTTCACGGCCACCAACCGCTCTATCCATCAATCCTACCTGGACTTTCTCCACCGGGAAGCCTATACGGGCGGCATCGATTTTGTCCATAACTGGAAACAAAAGACTTATTATGTTATCTTTAAAGCCCTGTTCAGCCATGTGCGGGGAACAAAGGAAGCCATTGCCGAGACCCAACTATCGTCGCGCCGCTATTACCAGCGTCCTGACGCCGATTACCTCGATTTCGATCCCAACCGTTCCTCCCTGACCGGTCATGGGGGAACCATCAGCCTGGGCCGCGAAGGAACCGGGCATGTCATGTACTCCGGGGGCGTCACCTGGCGTTCGCCCGGTTTCGAGTTAAACGATGTCGGTTACCTGCGCTCAGCCGATCAAATCATGCAGTGGTTTTGGCTCGGCTACCGCATCTGGAAACCCTTTTTCATATTCAGGAGCATTCACCTGAATGCCAACCAGTACCAGGGCTGGGATTTTGGGAAAAACCGCCTCTTCAATGGGATGAATATCAATCTCAACACTTATCTCAAAAATTACTGGTCGTTCGGCATGGGGGTAGAGGGTAGTTTCCGGGGGCTTTCCAATACGGAACTCCGCGGCGGTCCGGCCCTGGCTACACCGGGCGGCTATTTTTCCTGGTTTTTTATCGGCTCAGATTACCGGAAAAAATTGAATGTCGAGCTCAGCGGTCATTTCCAGCAAGGAGAAAAAGACTCATTCAGCGGCAAGGAAATAGAGGTCGAGTTCAACTACCGGCCGATCCAATCCCTATCCATTGAGCTGGAACCATCGATAAGTTGGGACCAGGCCGAGCTCCAGTACGTAGACACCCTGGATTATGGACAGGATACCCGCTTTCTATTCGCTTACCTTAACCAAAAGACAGTGGCCCTGGAAATCCGCCTCGACCTCAGCTTGACCCCTGACCTATCCATCCAGTATTATGGTCAGCCTTTTATCTCGGCCGGCAAATATAGCCGGTTCAAACGCATCACCGAACCGCGGGCAAAGGATTACGGCAACCGTTTCCAGGTATTTCCCAATGACCAGGTCAGCTATGATGCGGAAAACGAGATTTACAATTTCGATGAGGATCGGGATGGGGCGATCGACTACTCGGTGGCGCAGCCCGATTTCAATTTCCGCCAGTTTCGCTCCAACCTGGTGATCCGTTGGGAGTTTAAACCGGGGTCTACCGTTTACCTGGTCTGGTCGCAGGGGAGAACGGGTATCGAGTCGATCGGCGATTTCTCATTTCGTCGCGATTGGCGCAGCCTCTTTGAAGTTACCCCCTATAACGTATTCCTGGTCAAGTTCACCTACCTCTTCAACCTCTGATCCCCGGAACACGGTCCCATTAAACCGCAGTTGACTTTTTCTCCTTTTGCATTATAATGGTGGACATGGAGGCAAAATGACGGTAGCGCAAATGGATGAAGCAGTGCTGCAAAAGATGCTTGAAGGCATTGTTCGCAATGTGGTCAAAGACGAGATTCTTAAGTTGAAACTTTCTCTACTTCCGGTGGTCTCCGATGAAGAGATGGAACAAATAAAGCTGGAAGCGGGTTCTCCCGCAGATTACACCTCCGATGAAATTTGCTATAATGACCTGTCATAAGGATTGCAAATGGAAGTCGATAAACTGGATGATATTAAGATATACCAGGATGCTTTCGAAATTCAAAGAATTGGGAATGAGGCGGTAAGACGGGCATTAGAAGAAAATAGACGTAAGGGGATTCCCATTGTTTTTTCGATAAATGGGGTAATCTATTATGAACTACCTTCCGGGGAAATCACCACCCGGAGTCCATTTATCGAAGAATAGCCTGGGGCAGGGTTTTCCACCCTCCCCCCGCCAGCCCACGCCTGGCTTCACATCTCCGCTCACCTTCAGCGCATCTTCACCTCCAGGCCCCGCATATCTTCATCCCACAGGTTCCCCATCCCTTCACCTCTTGGCCTAAAGTTTAGCCTATAACATATATATTTACAGTTCCATTAACGCTCCTTTCCGCTAAGGTTATTCTATTAAAACTAGTAATCCTTCCAAAGTCGTCATAGCTTGCTGGAGATTTCAATTCTATTGTCTTGGGTATTTTTAGAGGTATCTCATATTCCTTATTAGAAACTACATCAGCGAAAGGTAAAATAGCATAACCTATGATGCTTTCTTTATCTTGAGGTTTCATGCTATCAATGATAGATCCAGATGAATTGGCTACCAGAGCACTAATACCAGATCCCAATAATATCTTCGCTGTACCCCCGATAATTCCAAATAGAAACTTTTCCACATCGTCTCTCTTTCTTATTGCAGTAACAATAAATTCAAGATATGCCTCTCCAGCTACAACTTCCTTAAAAATAAGGCTGAAAGCCTTATCTTCAGTATTTTTACCCGAAAAATCCCATGTCATCTTTGAGTCTCTTTCTTTCTCGGCTTCCTTTATATCCAGAGTACGTAAACTCTTTATCAAAGGAACTCCTGGACGTGGATAAATGAGATTTATAACTATTATATTCATACCATGTTCTTCTTCTTTTAGAAAAAGACCGTTTTGATTGATTATAACTTTACGAAGGTTAATTTGATAATATTCAGACATAGTGTTCTCCTTTTTAACTTAAATTTTGTCGAGCGTTTTCGGGGGGGAAACGATCACAAACCCATACGGGCCGCAAGCACACCTAAAAACTCGCACCGCAGAAGGAATCCCTGACCCGATGCGAAATTGCACGCCGCAAACTAGGGCGGGAGGGCATTTGGGTAAGTCATCGGTACACCTCCTGTATATTCTATCGCTTAACGCACAACCACAGGCCCAGGGGAAGCCAACCGTTACCGGCCGCTCTCACTAAGCCCGGCGATCATCAACGGATGATCCGGTTATATTATAGTATAGAAATGGGCGGGAGGTTATAACTGGGCATTCAAAATGAGGATCAATATCCATTCAAGGGCCGGGGTAAAAGATAAAAATCCATTCACTCACGATCAATTTCCTTTCAAAATGGGCCTGGACTGAAAAAACCGGCGTATTGGCACAAGAGTTGCTTAAAGCCCGGGCCCGGCATTCTCCTTTAAATGGGAAATTCCCAGGTCTTCGGTTTCTTCTCCCCTTGCCTGAACATATTCAGCTTGACCTTCGGTTTGCCGGATTCGTATGTCACCTCCAGGATGGCAAAATTCCGTTTCCGGTGCCGGCGTTTCACCTCGGCATTTATCTTCTCTTTTCCCTTTTCTTTCAATCTAAAACTAAAGCGACTGGAAAAGGGCGCACTAAAAAAATCCAATACCAACGCCCGGTTATTTGTGATCGGCGAAGAGGTCACCTGGCAAATCCGGTTATCCGAGCCTTTCTTATTCATTATCACCTCGGTACCCACATGCACATCCCCACCCAATATCGCCACCGGTCTCTTTTTACCGCCAGCTTCCGACCACTTAAAAAGCAGTTCCAGGAGCTTACCTCTCTCGCCCTTATTATGATCAGCCGACCACTGATCGTCAACATCGTCTTTGGCATCTTTCGATAGAAGCGAAGCCACTTTTGCCATAGACATCAGTCGCCGGCTCACATGTACCACCGGCACGGAAGCAACCACGAATAGGATCTTACTGTTATCGGCGTTTAACCATTTCCCGATCTCATCCCATTGCTCATCGCTGAGCAATCGCTTTTTTACCAGGTTTCTCTCCCCCCGGAGATCCAGCACCAGGAAAGCCGCCGAACCGTAATGAAAGGCATAATACAGGGTCCCTGCTTTTAGCGGCTCGGGGTTGTGGCTGTGCTGGAATTCGATGTAAGCTTCTTTGGCGGCCGCAAAAATCCTTTGCTGCGTTTCCTCGAAATGCTCCGGCTTGGATCCCCAACCATCTTCGATCTCATGATCGTCCCAGATCATAAACTGGGGAAATGTAGACATCACCTCCCGCACCGGTGAAAATTCCCAACCGCTGAAGTAGACCTCCCGGTAAAAATCGACCATATCCCGGTGTTGTTGGGCACGGGTGTCCAGGCCATCTCCGAGCAGCGCGAGGCTTTTCTGCCAGGCATTAATGGTATAGGGGTCATCGCTATCGCAGTAAACCTGGTCGCCCGACTGGATGAGAAAACGCGACTCTTTTTCCGCCATTTTTTCATACAAAAAGCCCCACATGTCGGTGATTCGTTTTAGTTTCCCCTCCCTGGGCTTATGGCAGGAGATGAGCCCAAAGGAGAAATCGACGTCACCTTCTTTGGGGAACCGTTTGACCTGGTAATTAAAATCCTCGGGCTCGGTATCACGGGCGTAATGGATGCCGAAGCAGAATTCTTCTCCTTCGCCAGGGAAGATAATTTCCGCCACATACGCCTTGTGCAGCGTGCCATCCTTTTGATAAGGAAAGCTGGAAACCTCCTTAAACTCAAATGGTGAACCCGGGATAGGCGATGTTTTTTCTTTATCTTTGACGTGGCAATAGGGTTTTGTCTGCCCTCCATCGGCAAACGAGCCATAAAACCAGATCTTTGCTTTTGTCTGGTCCACCATCCCAATAATGGGACCCCGCTTGATTTCTCTCATTATGTCCTCCTTTTTCCTGTTTGCCGGTAGTTTTCCTGGGGAAACTAGCGAAAACCCATCCACACCACAAACTTACTCATTGATCATCGTCCTTGATAACCCGGTAATATGATAACATAAAAATGGGGAAAAAGTTATAATTTAGCATTCAAAATGAGGATAAATATCCGTTCATGGGGATCAATTTCCATTCAAAATGACGGCCACCCGGGGAAATGGCCCTTTTGGTAGGGGATTTGCTACAGATTCGGGCCAGGGATGTTCTAGCTGGATGCCGAATCCTGGAAAGCGGAGGGGAGCTGGTGAAACTTATCTTTGAAGCACCTGGTAAAATAGGCGCGGCTGGAAAAACCGACACCGAAAGCCACCTCGGTGATCGACCCGGCATTCTGTTTCAGGAGCTCTGCCGCCCGCATCAAGCGGTAGGAGCGGATGAAATCTGTCGGCGATTCGCCGCATAGGGCCTGGATCTTGCGGTACAGGGTGGCGCCGCTGATATAGAGCTTTTTGCCCAATTGCTCGACATTGAACTCCGGGTCTGAGAGATTCTTCTCTATCACCTGCTTTAACTCCTTGACAAAGTCCTTGTCAATCGGCGAAAGGGTAATGCGGGTGGGCAGGCAGGTCATTTCCCGGTGAAAGTCTTGCTGGAGCTGGCGACGCAGGTCGATCAGGTTCTTGATGCGGGCCAGCAGTATGCGGGTGTTAAATGGCTTGGTGATGTAATCGTCCGCCCCGGTTTGCAGGCCCTCGATAACGCTCTCTTCTGCTGCCCGGGCGCTCAACAGGATAATGGGGATGTGGCTGGTGCGAAGATCGGTCTTTAATACCCGGCAGAGCTCGTAGCCGTCTATCTGGGGCATCATCACGTCGCTGATGATCAGATCCGGGATGATGTCCCGGGCTTTATCCAGCCCTATTTGTCCGTCTTCGGCCTCTTGCACCAGGTAAGAATCGACCAGGGATTCCCTGATGAAGCGGCGCATGTCGGTGCTGTCTTCGACCACCAGGATGATCTCCCTTTGTTGGCCAGGGCCGGGTTGCATGGGAAAAGGAACCGGCGGTTCTTCTTCCCCTGTCTCCACCAGGTACTGGGAGCGGATGGCGGCTGTTTTTTGCCAGTCTGGCCCGGTTCTTTCCACGATCTCTTCGGGGTTGAGGTGGTCCTTAGCCAGCGGCAGATGGATAATAAATTCACTGCCCACGCCCGGCTGGCTTTTCACTTCGATCTTGCCATGGTGCAGACCGACCAGCTCTTTGGCCAGGGCCAGGCCGATACCGGTGCCGGGCAGCTCTTGTCGCCTCTCGCTATTCACCTGGAAGAAACGGTCGAAAATGTGGGGCAGGTGCTGGGGAGAAATGCCCATGCCGGTATCCTGGACGATGATCTCAACTGCACCGGCCGGGAACGATGCCGGGTCACCGGGTATTTCCCCGGCTTTGACCGTAATCTTGCCGCCGGCCGGGGTGAACTTAACGGCATTCATCAGCAGGTTGACCATGACTTTTTCGAGTTTCTCGCTATCGAAGTAGAGGGGTATGGCCGTTTCATCTGCCTGGAAGACCAGATCGAGCTCGCTCTGCTGGATAAGCACACTGAAGGAATCGACAATGCCCCGTAAAAACAGGATGATATCCTGGGCCTGGGCCTGGAGCATCATCTTGCCGCTGTCGAGCTTGGAGAGGTCGAGGAGCTGGTTGATGAGTGCCAACAGGCGCTGGGAATTTCTCAACATCAGGTTGGCTTTGCGCTTGAGCTCGCCCTCCCCCGGGCCGGAGAGGATCTGGTCTAAAGTGCCCATGACCAGGGTCAGGGGTGTACGGAATTCGTGGGAGATGTTGGCAAAGAAGCGGGATTTGACCTGGTCCATTTGCTTGAGCTTGCCGGACTGCTCTTCCAACAAAAGGTTCTTTTTCTCGATCACATCCCGCGACTGCTGGAGCTCTTGATGGGCAATCTCGAGCTCTACGGTGCGTTTCTTCAAGCTACTGGTGCGCAGCTCGACCAGGGTGGAAAGCTCTTTTTCCCGGGCCCGTAGTTGCCGGATGCGCAGGCGATAGAGGAAAAAACCGCCCAGGGTGATGAACAGGATCACCAACAGGTAAAATCCGCGCGTCTGATAGAAATAGGGCCGCACATGAAAAGAAAGGGTGGCCGCCCCCTCATTCCACTCGCCGTCCGGGTAACAGGCCATGACCCTGAACGTGTATTTTCCCGGTAATAGCCCCGTATAAACAATGCTGCGACTGGTTCCCCGGTCTACCCAGTCGCGGTCGTAACCTTCCAGCATCAACTTAAACCTGATTTGCTGGGGTTTGATGAAACCAACGGCAGTATAGGTGAATTCCACTCCTTTGACGCCCGGCCCGATCTCGAGGGGCCGGCCGGCGGCCGCTATTTGGGGGATAACCAGGGATTCGCCTTCCACGGTGATCTCCTCGATAATTGGTGTCTGCAACCGTTCACCCATCTTGATCCGCCGGGGATCGATAACGGTGGCACCCAGGCTGGTGGGAAAGAAGAAACGGCCATCGATGGTCTTGTAGGCCGGGCCGGTGCACCAGCGCGATTTCATACCGTCGCGCTCGTTATAGGTGCTGGGGCGGAGAGCAGCGCTCTTACCGGCGGCAAAATCCGCTAAATCCTGTTTCCGGATCCGGGATATGCCGTTGCGCCCCCCCAGCCATAGATAGCCCCGGTCATCTCCCAGCACCGCATAAACGTAATTTTCCATCAAACCATCCTGGGAGGTGAAGAGAAAAGCTTTTTGCGCTTTACCGCCGGGCAGACAAATGAGCCCGGCACCATTGGTGCCCAGCCAGAGGGTGCCGGTATTATCCTCGAAAGCCGAGCAAACGAAACGATTACCGATGGTAAAACCCGGATCATAGCGGGAAATAACCCCATCCCGGAAGGTATTCAGCCCGGCGTCGCTGGTGCTGATCCAGACTGTGCCGCGGCTATCGGTAAAGATGAATTCGATGGCGTTACCCGACAGGTTTTGCCGGGTGGTAAATATAGAGATGCGGCCGGTGGCCGCCTCGTAGCGGTTCAGGCCATTCTCGGTACCGATCCAGGCATTTCCCCGGCTATCGCCCCAGACGCACCTGACCCGGTTATCGGATAGACCATCCACGGTCGTTACATGCGTCAGTTTGCCCCCTTTGAGCCGGTACACGCCGTCCCAGGTGCCGATCCACAGGCAACCGCCGGCATCCTCAAAGAGGCTCTCTATGGTCATATTCGCCAGTTCCCTCCCGGGGGATTGGATAGCGGCCAACGGCTGGGAACCGGCCCCGGGTAAATAATTTAAACCTTGTTTGGTGCCCAGCCACAGCCCGCCGGCCCGGTCCAGGCAAAGACAATTGATGTAATCGTGGCTGAGTCCTTCACGGCTGGTATAATGGGTAAATGGGCTGTCCCTGAGCTGGTGCAAGCCGCCGTCCAGCGTGCCCACCCACAGGCTACCCTCCCGGTCTTCGCACAGGGAATAGATGTAGCCGCAGGTAAGGCCCTCGCCTTTGGCGAGCGTACTGAATACCCCGGATTGCCGCCGGGTCAGGCCGGCACCATCCGTACCGATCCAGAAGTTATCCCGGCTGTCCCTATAAAGGCAGATAATCGTCTGGTGGGGAATGCCTTGCGCTTTGCCAAAAGCGGCCAGGCGTCCCGCTTTTAAACAAAAAAGGCCGGAATCCCCGGTGCCCAGCCAGAGTTCCCGGGTACCGGCAGCATAGAGGGAGGTGGTCTTCAGGTTGCCGGCCAGCTCCGCGGGCGTGATATCGTTGAACACACCGGGTTTAACGATCTTGACGATGCTAAGCTCAGTGGTCGCCCACAGATCGCCGGTCTCGTCCCGGTAAATCGCCCGCACCCGGTTATCGGGAAAGCCCTGGGCAGCCGTATAGGTGACAAAACGGCTGCCGTCATAACAGGTCAGTCCCTCGGTAAAGCTGCCGATCCAGAGATTGCCCGCCCGGTCCTGGCTGATGGCGCTGATGTTGGCCAGGCCCTGATTGCCGGCCAGGGAAAAGAGGCTGAAGCGGCCCTGTTTAAGACGGGTCAAGCCGCCGGCATAGGTGCCGATCCACAGGCAGCCCTCCCGGTCCTCGAAAAGCGCCCGGATAATATTGTCCTTGAGCTCCGGTATACTCTCCCGGTTATAGATAGCGAAATTGACCCCATCGAACCGCACCAGGCCATCCTGGGTACCGATCCACAGGTAGCCGTCCTGCGTCTGGACAACGGCGTACACGGTATTACCGGGCAGGCCGCTCTCCATATTCCACACCTGGACACCGTACTGGGTGATCCTCTTGCCCGGGTCCAGGGCCGGTAATGGGGTAAAGAGGTTTAGGATGAGCAGCAGGATGGCAATTAAAAGAGTGGGCCGAGGAGGTGGTAGTCGATGCTTACTCATGCGCTTAGAATATTAGCGCAACGTGAAGAAAAAATCAACCTCTGCCGGATATTTAAACAACAATGGAAAGATGTCATGAAATGGATGTGAGAAAATTTCTCCGCGCCGCACCCTGGATCCTTGACAGGCGGCACTGGTCGCGGCTGACCTGGCCGATGGCGCCGCCGGCATAAGCGGCATTGACCGGGCAGACCAGGCAATCCCCGATATCCGGGCACAGGAAACAAGGGTCGCTGCCGACGCAGAAAAGCTCCTGGCGCAGCTCCAGGTAATGGGCCTGTGTTTGTGGATAACGCCGTTCATAACCGGTCACAAAATCGTCCAGGGTGCCGAAAGCATAATCCCGGTACTGCCGGTCATGTTCCCGGGTCTTAAAATAATCGTGGAAGAGAAAACAGCCCCAGAGCTTTCCCGCGGGTGTGATGGCAATGTGCTCGCGTCCGGCATGGCAACGAAACGGACCGGTCCCGGGCCGGGAGACCCGGAAGTTTCTCACCGGCACCCGGCCATGTTGCCGGTAATAAACCAATAAAAAATCGCTCAACCGGGCCAGCTCCGCTTCCAGTACCTGGAAATCCCCGGGCCGCCAGCCGGGCTTTAAGGCCAGGGAAAACCCCACCTCCGGTCCGGCCTGGTCGATGATGAACAAGAGCGAGGCCGAAAGATCGGGCACAGTCAGCGGCGAAAACACGCTGTTAATGTCGAGCCGGATGCCCGGGAATGCCTGGATATCCTTGATCGAAGCCAGCGTCTTTGAAAAGCTCCCCGGCTGGCGGCATTTCTCCTGGGCCAGGCCGTCGAAGCTCAGTGTCAGGTTAAAGCAATGGTCATTAAAAAAATCAAGCATCCCGGTGTTTAACCGGCTGCCGTTGGTGGTGACATTATACTCGATCTGTTTATGTCCCCGGCGGTTCTTCTCCTCTAGCAAGCGCACCGCGTATTCGATGCGGGCAAAAGCCAGCAGCGGCTCCCCGCCGTAAAACCCGATATCGACCCGGCCCGCGCCCTTTAAAAAAGGATAAAAAAAATCCACTGCCGTTTTAATCGTGCCGTTATCGATGGTCTGCTTTTCCCTGGACTGGAAGCAGTAGGAGCAGCGGAAATTGCAGTCATCGGTGACGATAAAGGTCAGGTTGGCTATGTCCATAGTTTCCTCCATTATCAATCTTTAACAAAATAAAAAAGCCCCAGGGGGGGCAGGTTTGGCCAAACCCTACCCCCAACTGGGACCTTATACTCTCCTCACCACTCGCCGTCTGCTCTTGGCCTGGCCGTACAACTCAACTCTTCATTCGTTGTCTCTGTACCGGCCACGATGTTTTGTAGCTGCTCAATGGCCATAATAGCCATCTCTTTCCCCTGCCCCACGGTACTCCCACCAGCGATGTACTCCCTCAAGATAGACAGGCACTTCTTTGAACTCTCACTCTTTAAACGTCCCATGTTTCACCTCCTTTAGGCGATTTTAATTTTTCGATCTAACGACCGGGTTTGAAAAACCCTGTCTCATGATCTGCCCCCATTTTAATCGCCCCGGCGGAGCAAAGCTATAATATATCGGTCAAAAAATATCAATCAGCGGTCAAAATGGCCGTTACCCCGTTCCGCAGCCTGGAATGCGGACGGCAATTGGTGAAATTTTTCTTTGAAACATTTGGTAAAATAAGCGGTGCTGGAAAAACCGACCCCGAAAGCCACCTCCGTGACATTGCCGAAATTGGCTTTCAGTAACTGGGTCGCCCGTTTCAGACGGTACGAGCGGATAAACTCGATCGGCGCCTCCCCGGTCAAGGCCAATACCTTGCGGTAGAGTGTCGATTGACTCAAGTAGAGTTTTTTGGCCAATATCTCGACATTAAATTCCGGGTCGGACAGGTACTTATCGAGCACCCCCTTCAATTCGACCATAAATGCCTGGTCGATCGAAGAAACCGCTATCTCCGTGGGCTGCAAATGGAGCTCCCGCTGGATCTTCTCCTGCAAGGCCCGGCGCAAATCGATCAGGTTCTTGATGCGCGTCGCCAGTATTTTCCGGTTAAACGGCTTGGTGATATAATCGTCCGCTCCAATCTCGAATCCCTCGATCACGCTCGTCTCCGAAGTCCGGGCCGTGAGCAGCACGATCGGGATGTGGCTGGTCTTGATATCCTTTTTTAAGGCCGCGCACAGCTCGAAGCCATCGATATGCGGCATCATCACGTCGCTGATGATCAGATCCGGCACCATCTCCCGGGCCTTGGCGATCCCCTCCCGGCCATCCGCTGCCTCCACTACCCGGTAATCGGCTTTCAAAGGCCCCTTGATAAACCGGCGCATATCGGCATTATCCTCCACCACCAGGATAATCGGTTTCTCCCCGGTCTTATCTTCCTTATTCCCGGCCTCTTCCTCAACCGGCCCCGGCTCTTCCAAACCGGCCGGCCCTACAGCCTCTTGAACACCGGGTATTTCCCCTGTCGCCGGCGCGACGATCTCCCCGGCCAGCAAATGGCCCGCCCCCAGCCGCAGGCTGACCGTAAACTCGCTCCCCTGCCCTGGCCGGCTGCGCACCGTGATCGTGCCCCGGTGCAGCTCCACCAGCTCTTTAACCAGGGAGAGCCCGATGCCCGTGCCCTCGAACCGCCGGCTGCCCGTGTTTTCCACCTGGTAGAACCGGTCGAATATGTGGGCCAACTGTTCCTCATCCATGCCGATGCCGGTATCGCAAACCGCTATCTCCACTGTGTCGCGCCCGGGGCTTTTGACCATGAGCTTAATCTCGCCGCCGGCCGGTGTGAACTTACAGGCATTGGAAAGCAGGTTGGAAAAAATCTTCTCCAGCTTTTCGCTATCGAAAAACACGATGATGCTCTCCGCACCGGTCTCGAAGGACAACTCCAGGTTGTTCTTGAGGGCCAGGGAGGCAAAGGCGGCCAAGAGCCCCTTTAAGAAGGGCACCAGGTCCTGCGGCGCGGCTGCCAGCGGCATCTTGCCGCTATCGAGCCTGGAGAGGTCGAGCAATTGGTTGATCAAGGTCAGCAGCCGTTGCGAGTTTCGCAGCATCATCTCCATCTCTTCTTGCTGCTCTTTTTCCGGCCTGGCCGACAGCCATTGCTGGAGCGGGCCTATGATCAACGTTAAAGGCGTGCGAAACTCATGGGAAATATTGGCAAAGAAGCGCGACTTGATGCGGTCCATCTCCTGCAGCTTGCCCGACTGCTCCTCGAGCTGCAGGTTCTTGTCCTTGATCTCGCGCGTCCGGTCGTCAACCACCTGCTCCAGCCGCTGTTTCTCCTTGACCAGTTGCCTCGAGCGCCACATAACCAGCAGGAACAACAGTATGAACAGGATTAAAAAAAAAATGGTATACGCCCACCAGGTGCGGTACCAGGGCGGCAGCACCCTGAACCTGTAGCTATCCTCATTTCCCGGAGTCTCGTACACATTGCGCGCCCGCACATGGAAGGTGTATCTCCCGGGATTAAGGTTGGTATAATCTTTGCGCGTCTCTTTGCTCCATTCGGACCAACCCTCGTCATACCCCGCCAGGAAGTGCCGGTACTGGGTCTCCTCTTCCGCTTCATAGAACTGGGCCGCGTACTCGAAGCGGATATTCCGGTCCTTATAATCGAAAACCGGCGCCTTCGGCACTCCCCTACCCGGCCCCGGCCCATCACCATCGTAAATAATCCGCTTATCGTTGATCAATTGCACCCGCCGCACCAGCACCCCAAACCCCCGCCCATAGTCCTTCTTAAACGCAGCATCGAACCGTATCAGGCCGTAATTGGCGGCAAACCAGGTACAGGGCTCGACCGGGTCGGGGTAAATGGCGTTAACCTGGTTGGTGGGCGCGCGCATGAACGGTTGGGCTATGATATTAAACTTACCATTGCCCACCGGCACTGCCCGGTAATTCTTGCCCCGCGCATGAAACCAGGTATTCTTTTTCCCATCCTGGGCAATACGAAAAACGCTGAGTTCGCCATTGGCAAAGGTCTTGCCAAAGGAGAAATCGGTAACGAACCTCTGCCGGCTGTCATCGAGGCGCATAATCCCATTTTCAACACCGACCATGATGCGACCATCGACTTCGGCGACAAAGACCTCCCCGGCCGGTAGGCCCTGTTCGGTGTAATACTCCTTCTTGACCGGCTGCGAGGGCTCGCCGGGGAATTCGAGCTTAATCGCTCCGCGTGTCAATGTGCCCAGCCATACGTTCCCCTGCCGGTCTTCGGCCAGGGAGCGGATAGAACCGGGGAAATTCCCCAGCTCGAACTCTTTTTGCCATTGCCGGTTACCGGCATTGAAGCGCAAGGCGATCAACCCCGCGTCCGTAGCCGCCCAGGTACGTCCGGGCGTGTTCTTTGGCTTAAGCAGGGCAAAGACCGGTTCTGTACTTAGCTGACGCATCCTGTCTCCCTGTACCTGGAATATACCTTCACCCGTGGCCGCCAACACAAAACCCGCATCGGCAAGCAAAGCCCAGCAGTACCGGGTAATGCCCGGCACCGGTAAAAATTTACCGTTGGTCGAGCCGGCCAGGTAAAATAGACCGTTGGTGGTGCCCACGTACAAATCCCGGTCGGTCCTGGCCACGCAGAGAGTAATCCCGGTTAAGTCGTTATGCTCATCGTAAATAGAAAAAGGCGACCGGTATTCTATTTTGGTAATGCCTTTACTCAGAGCCAGCCACAGGCTGCCGCCAGCATCCTCGAAAACATTCTTGACATCCTCGTCCTGGAGCCCGAAAACCTTGTCGTAAATGTACTTTAGCTTTCCCCAGCGATCGATAATGACCAGGCCGCCTTTGAGGGTAGCCAGGGCAAAATCGCCGTTCGACAGCCGGGTACCCTGGTAGAGGAGGTTTTCTTTCACATACCCATCCACCTCGGTGGGAAAAGGTAAGACGGCGCTGCCGTCATAAATGAAGAAACCCTGTGTGCGGGTGCCGAGCAAGAGTTTTTCCCTGTCATACGGGCATACCAGGAAAACGTCCTTATCTGCCAGGCCCTGCCCGCCTGGGGCCGGTTGTAGCGCGTCTTGACTTAATCGCACCAGGCCGGTCCCGGCCTGGTGCACATATAGGGTATCTTTAAAGTAAATGGCCGATTTTAAAGGATGGGCAGAGGGCCAGACTTTCATCTCTTTTTTTTGGGGATTAAAGAAGAACAGGCATTTCGAGGCGGCAAAGTACACGCCTGCCGGTGTGCACAGGGTGTTCCAGACATTGGAGAAATTCTTTTGCTCGTCCTTTAAGTAGTTTAATAGGGATACGTATTGCAGCGTACCGGCCGGGTCGGGCGCCAAATAGCCGATCTCGTCTTTGCCGCCGACATAGACGGTGCCGGTTTCATCTGCATCCAGGGAGCGCACCGACATATTGGGCACATAGATGATGCGCCAGGTAACGCTGTCGTACTCGATGACACCGGCATGGTTGCCGATGTAGATGACGCCTCGCTTGTCCTGGGTAAAAGCCCAATTTAGCGGGTGGTGATCGTAGTCTTTAGAGGAATAATTCCGCAAATACCTGGCCCCATAGTCCCTAAAAGCCGATTTGTCTGCCCTCAGTCCGGGGAACCATAACAGAACCAGCAGCAGGCAGATGAGACTGCGCTTCAATCCCTGCCTTACCTGCCGGCCGATAAAGCTTAACCTGTCTCTCTTGAATACTCTCATCGTTAAACCACCTAAAGCCCGAATCCCTTCGGGGCTCGTGGTTTTATACGGAGATGTATATCCCAAAGTTACATCCATCATCCAATATCTCCAATAGATCAATTCATAAATTTTAACTTTTAATTTTCCCCCTTCATTTAATATAATTTAAAACTTAAATTTTTTGCCTTTATTTAATGAAACATTTATTGCTGTTACTATTGGATTATTCTTATCATCAATCTGGATTTCCCAGCCAATATTCTTATTTATTTTCCCTTTAACCCAAGTTTTGATCTTATCATGACTAGTAAAATCAATATCTTCACCAGCATCTTTTACTTCCCAAATAGGTAGGAAAGGCAGAAATCGATATTTTTTACATCTAACATTATTTCCATTTATCAAACTTTTTAATATAAATTTCATTTTTGATATCCTTGTCTAATTTAATTTTTATCTTCACCAATTGTCACCGTCACACTTTCTGGAGTATCCTCACTATCAATAAAGTCAAAATTTAACTTTATCTTTTTTTCCCCATATATTGTAATTTTTTCACCAGTGGTTTCAATAGGGATCTCTTTATTTTCTGTATTTTCATTAATTTCAAGTGGCTCACCATCGCAATATTTATACCATATTTTTATATTACACCTTTCCTTTTTTCTTAGATAAAATTTAATCATATTTAAACCTCCTTTTTCAACTGTTCTAGAAAATACTCATTAGATATATACTTAATTTTTCTGTGTTTTTTTCACAAATTTATTGTTTTTCCTCCCATCTTGATTTCTTTTCCTTCTAATTTATTGCATGGATCAAGCCAATCTTTTAGCCTTGTTTGTTTGTTACCACCGCCTTCCCAACTGGAATAAATACTCCCATACCAACTGGGGCCTTCATAGACACCTTTTCTAGTACCTTTAAGCTGTCCTATCAATAAAAAGTTTGATACATCCCATAATCCAGAACCAGAAGAATAATCTTCTACCTTGCCTTGCTTCCATTTTTTAACCCACCAATAATCAACATTATTATAATCTCCACACCTGTCTTTACCTTTCTTTTTACTTATTTTACCTTCTGAGAATACTATAGTCTTTCCAAAACCTAAGGGATGATGAATGCCGACTACAGCTTCACGTGTTCTCCCAGTTGCATCCCAACCGGAATAATATACATTATAGTCATGATCAGGAATTTCATCTAATTTTAACAACACAAAATCACTTTCTTTCCAGCTTGCTATCACTGTAGCCCCCATTTGATTGTAAGATAAATTGCCGCAGAATCTCTCTTGAAGAGTTCCTGTACACTTTTGAGATTGATGGTTCCAATAAACAACTATTGTATGAGCCCGATTAAAATCAATACCCTTCCAACAATGATAGGCTGTTAATATATATGGTGTGCAATCTTCATTGGTATTATTAAGTAATATGCCAGAACACAAATGTTTACCTTCTATTGTAATCAACACTACTGAACTAATTTGATCTTGCCATTGAACAGCTTCAGGACAGGAAACACCTATATTTCTAGGTTCTGGAAAAGTTTCATTTTGCCCAACATTGCATTCTTTGCTTAGGCATAGTACACCACGTGTCACTCTTTTAATTTCAAAATTGAGATTTGGATCATCCTCAGTAATTCCTGGCGGAAGAGAAATTTCAATATAAACAAGGTCATATGGGATCATAGGGGTCCATAGTTCATTCTTTTTGTTGTCACTATTAGAATATGGCCCCTCGACATAATAACCATTATAAATCCAGAGCTTTGCACCATCAGGAAGCTTAAAATGAAGCATTGCCAGACTTAGGTACTTAGCACCTTTCGATTTTATACCTAAGCGGTAAATTCTATAGCCATCATTTAAGTATTCCCAATTATTATTATCTATATTTTTTATATTCCAGTCTACTTTATAAGTACATTGAGAAGTACCAATTCCATTTTTCTTAAATAAAGATAATATATTAGATAAGAATCTATTCTTAAATTTTAAAGAATTTTTTATAATTTGTTTCTTGTCAGGCTGCATTATTTTTATTGACTCTAGACTTTTGCATGGTGTGGTGAAACTCTTTGGGGGTTCACTTATTCGGGCGAGGGCGGGGATTGAGAGGGTGAGGATAAAGACCAGGATCAGAAAGAATGCTTTGATGACCCGGCGATCTCTCCTCTTTTTTAACCCCGCAAAGACATTGTTGTTCTTTGAATACATTTGGTCTCCCATTTTTCCTCCTTTTTTATGAGACACATCTCTTTTTTATTTTATGGTTAATTGTGAAGCTTATGATCTCAGTCAACCTCCCTTGCTCTGCTTCCCGGTAAATTCAAGATACCCCATGTTTTACCTCCTGTTCAGCATTACTTTCAGCAGCGCCATTGCTAGTCCCCGGCGTTGCGGTCAAATTATAGACGGCGGGAATAGCAGAGTCAATACCAATAATGATTACTTCATGGGTAGGGGAGCAGGTCTTTATAGTAAAATAGCCTGCCCTGGGAAACGGCAGGTAAAGAAAATTTTTTAATATCGGTCATTGGTAGGATAAAAAATGGACCATGAAAACAGAAAAAAAGTGGCTAAACCTTTATATAATCGCTGGTCTCATAAAACTAACCATTTTTTATATCGCGGGCAGTATGGCCATGAGACCTGCCATCATCATAGTCCATCATTCAATCTGCGTAATCATAGTTCAGACGGTATTACTCATATTCTCAGCCCGGCTCTCAACTGAACGGGGTGTATGTCAATACACCCCTACGGGAAATGGGTGGCCCGGCTCAATCATGAAAATGGCTCCCCGGGTTTTTGCTTGCTGCCGGGTCATTTTGGGGTCCGGTTATCTCATTTACCTTAACGGTTCTATCATTTTGGGGTCCAGTCATCTCATTTGCCTTAAATTTTATAACATTTTGGGGTCCAGTCATCTCATTTGCCTTGATTTTTATCTCATTTTCCTTAACGGTTCTATCATTTTGGGGTCCGGTTATCTCATTTGCCTTAAATTTTATAACATTTTGGGGTCCAGTCATCTCATTTGCCTTAAATTTTATAACATTTTGGGGTTCATTTATCTCATTTTGGAGAAAATTTCTCTCATTTACCTTGATTTTAAGCCAATGCCGGGAAAATTTTCTCTCTTATGAGCCGGCAGAACAGCCAGACCGGAGAAAATCATCTCCCGGAACTTGATAGATTTCTTCTGCTGGGGGATGATTTAGCCATACCCACGGGTAAGGTGAAGATTTTAAGCGGCCATGGCCCGAATACCTGTATTACTGCACCCGGAACTGGAACCACTCGGCTTTTTGCCCGGACAGTATCGCCCAGGTAAAAGGGTTGTCCCGGGTGGACTGGAGGGTTAAGACCTGTTTACCCCCAGGGCAGACAGCGGCCTGCGTGGTGCCGTCCTGTTGAACGGCCAGCAGGCGGGCCTCGTGCCCGTGGCCATGAACCGTTGCGCTAATCAGGCACACCCGGCAGGGCAATTGCGAAAACAATAGCATGACCGCCGCATCTTTCCAATGGCCGCTGTTTGGGGGAACCTCTTGTTTGCCCAGGCACCAGAGTGAGGTGCCCAGGCGTTCGATCCGTTCATATACCCGGATACCGGTCAGTTTATCGACATTAAACACGGCCGGTAAGGGGCCGGGCGGTAAGCTTGAAAATGCGAGGGAGATCCCCCCCTTCCCGGGGCAACACACCTGTTCATCCCGGCGGCAACCATCCATAACCGATATAGATGCGACCACCAGCCCGGCAACCACTACCCACAGAAATATCGATCTCTTGCTCTTCATTGTTCCTTTGCCTCCTCTTTTCCTTCTTATCCCAATTTCACTGGGGGAAAATGCGTTTTGTAAAAAGTTTCCTTTCCATCCCTCCACAACCTTTAATCGCTTTTGACCTCATGGATAGAAGATAGAATAAATTTCCGGTTTTTGTTCAACTTTTATAATAGTTGATACCTTTTTTTTGAGAGGTTGAATTAGGGAGGTTCCCGGGATGTTAACTTTTATAAAAATTGATACCGGTCCGTCACTCACCGGGGTCTGTTAACTGGTCTTGCCGGTCAAAACCTTTCAGCGGCTATGAGAGGAGCTTGAGGCGGGTGATGATGTAGTCGAGCGACTCTTTTTTGAGGGAAACGCGCCAATAATCGCTGTTATTGAGCTGGATAGGAAGGTGGTCCTTACGGGCAAAGTATTTGCTGGGCCGCTTCTGGTCGATCCAGTAGACCAACTCGATCTCGCCCCCGGTAATCTCGATGGCGGTAATCCCCTTCTTCCCGATGCAGCAGCCGGAATTAAACAGGCAGGGGATAATCGGGTCTTCGGAATAGAGGCTCTCCATGTACCGTTTTTTTCTCTTCTTCAGGAGCAATTTTTGCAATTCTCCCAGGTATTCCTTGATCCGTAACTCGATCTCCTTTTGCTTGTGCGGCCCGACCCGGGGGTAGAGACGGCAAAGCTTGTCGATGCGGGCTTTGAGCGTATCGATCCTGGACTGGGATTCGAATAGCGGCCGGTGGGTGTGGCCGATCATGACCAGCATTTTCTCTTGCCGGGCAAAATCGTAAATCCGTTTTTCCAGCTTGTACCTTTTGACCGAGTTAAAAGCCACCGAGTAATTCTTGATGCCCAGCGGGTTGGCCAGGTAACGCACCACCAGGCTCGATAGCGGCTGGAAAACCCGGTAGAAGGGGCTGGCCTGGTGGCCGTGGAAGACGAAGATGCGGTTGCCATTAAAATCGAGGGTGCAAGCATCGATGATAGGGATGCCCAGGGGCTTGCGCTTCTTAAAAGAGAGATCGTAATCGTGATTACCGATAAGCTTGGTTAACCGGTGCTGCTGGTGAAATTGCTCAAAAAGCCGGTAAGCCGGCCGCCAGCGGGCGATAATTTTCTTAAGGGAAAACTTGTGAAGCTCTTCGATATCGCCGTTCAAGATGAGGCGATAGTTTCCCGGCAAATAATGGTTTTCCAGCACATAGTGGAATAGGGGGCCATTCTGGGCAAAATCGTCGTTGTCGCTACCGTCGCCGAAGTGGATATCGCTGAAAATAACGACCCGGTCTTGCCGGGAGATGGGTATAGTATGAGACTTCCGGGACAAACCTCTTAAATGTCTGAAGACAAACCGATCGATCATGGTGTTTCTTCCTTAGTCCCAGATTATACCATTTCTCGAAAATTTTTGTTGACCGGCTGGCGGAAATGAGGTATCATTTTATCCAGCAGCGAGGTTAACGACCATGAAGATGATTAAATTTACCTGGTTTTGTATGGTTATCGGGACGGTTATCCTGGCCAGCCCGGCCTGTCATGATTGGCAGGGGCGTTTCCAGGTGACCCGGGTAGAGGCATCGACCCGCTATTTCCCGGGAACAGACCAGAGTGCTTTCGGTATCCTGATCGAGATCGCCAATGTCGAGCCGCAGGGAGTCGGGGCGTCTTTCTGGAAATGGAATGTGAGGGTTTGCGAAAACGACGATGTGCTCCTGGAGATTACGGAGAGTAACTATAATACGTTTAATTTCTGGATTACCCTTTTTCAAAATACACCGGTCTCCGACAGCTCCGGGGATTTTCGGGGGACATTGAATGTGGTCTCCGGCCGGGCGGTGGAAGACTGGAAAGTGGCGGGCAATATCTTCCAGGGCAGAGTGCCCAACAAATTAAAGTACCGGGTCATGCTGGTCGATAACAACGGCTACGACCAGGATTTTTCCGGGGAGATGCAGATTCAGCATACGGTACTCACGGCCGGGAAATAGGTTGCCCGGGTTTATGGGCTGGCCAGGATTTTTTCCAGGATTTGCATGGCTTCCCGTATCAACCCGGGGCAAACGGTATCGAAAACGCCCGCCCGCGTTGCCTGCTCCATGCCGTCCGCGGTGCTGATGTTATACCCCAAAAGCTCCTTGCAGGTCAGACAACCGTGCTGATCGGAAAATTCTTTCACAAAATTCCTGACCAGGCGACGGGTCTTGGCCCTGGCTTTTTCATCATTGGGGTCGGTGCGACCGTATTTCAGACCGATAACCATCATGGCCCCGGTCACCACCCCGCAGGTCTCGGCCCGGCCGCCCATGCCGGCGCCAAAAGCATCGGCGATCTTCAGGGCCAATGGGGTATCTAATCCCAGGTCCGCGGCAAAGCCGGCAAATACGGCCTGGGAACAACAAAAACCTTCTTCAAATAGGCTTACCGCCTGTTCAGCTCTCGTCATAACCGTTTTTCCGCCTTGTATTTTGTTTTATATCTGTCGATTAGTCTCTTTTTACGGTGCGCAGGATGTTATTGTCCTTATCGCGAAAATTGACCACCAACGGCATGGTTCCGGGTAGGCTGTGGGTGGCGCAGGAGAAACAGGGGTCATAGGCCCGGAAAGCCATTTCCACCATGTTCAGGATGCCGTCGTCTACGGTGACACCTTTCTTGATTAATGCCTGGGCCGCTTTCTTCAAGGACATGCAGATGGCGGCATTGTTGTTGGTGGTGCCGACGATGATGTTGGCCTTGGTGACAATGCCTTTATCATCGGTCCAGTAGTGGTGGGTCAGGGTGCCGCGCTGGGCCTCGACGATGCCCACACCCTCTTTGGGGGTCTTATCGAGTTTGGCTTGCAGGTTTTTGCCGGTGATTTCCGGGTCTTGCGCCAGTTCCAGGCAGTGTTCGGCCGCATAGAGCAGCTCGATCAGCCGTGCCCAGTGCATGGCCAGTGTGTGGTGTACCGGTTTGCCGCCCAATGTCTCGTACATCTTCTCGTACTGGGCATGGGCCAGGGGTGTGGCCATACCGTCTGCGACATTGAGTCGCGACAGCGGCGTGGCCTGGTAGACACCGGAATCTTTGCCTTCGACAAACCCTTTCCAGCCGACCTTCTTCAGGTAAGGAAACTTCAGGTAGGTCCAGGGTTCGACCCGCTCGGCCACATATTCCCGGTACTCATTGGGGGCATACTTGCAATGTTCTTTGCCCTCCGGGTCTACCACCCGTACTTTCCCGTCATAGAAGTTGACCTTGTTGTTTTTATCCACCAGGCCCATGGAGTAGATATCCAATTTGTAGGGCCCGTTTAAGATGATATCGACGTATGTTTTGTTTTGCAGGACCACATCGTTGAAGAGCTTGAGGGAAAATTTAGCAAATTCCACGAACCCGCGGGCTTTTTCCTCGATATCTTTTCTCTCGTCTTCGGATAAACCGCGCCTGACGCCGCCGGGGGTGTTCATGACCACGTGGGTCTGGTGCCCGCCGAGCAGCGCCTGAATTTCCTGGGCGATGCGGCGCTGTTTAAGCACTTCGGTGCCGATCTCTTTACCGACCTTGGCGATCACGCCGAGCACGTTTCGCTCCGCTTTCGGGGCGCTGGGCCCGACCACGAAATCGGGTGCGGCCAGGGCATAGAAATGGGCGATATGGCTGTGCACGAAATGGGCCATATAAAATAACTCACGCAGCTTCCTGGCCGTGGGCGGCGGTTCGACGCCGAAAACGGCGTCCGCGGCTTTGCCGGAAGCCATGTGGTGGCAACCGGGGCAAACGCCGCAAATCTTGGTGACGATCTGGGAGACCTCTTCCACGGCCCGGCCCTCGCAGAACTTCTCGAAGCCCCGCAGTTCCGGTACCTGGAAATAGACGTTGTCCACCTCGCCGTCGTCATTGCAGAATATCTCTATCTTACCGTGCCCCTCCAGCCGGGTGATGGGATCTATGGTATAGCGGTTCATGTCATTTTCCTCCTTAAGATTGAGCCGGGCAAGCTGAACCTGTAAAAGGTGCCGGCCGGGTCATCGATATTGTCTACCACTTTCTGGATATCTTCGGGATCGTTGGCATCGATCATGGTGGCAATAGCGGACATCATTTTGGCCCCCGGGTCGGTGATATCGGGCGATGGGCCGTAACACCCGCGGCAGGGCGCATTGCCTTTGATACACCGGTAACCGCAGCCGCTGCGTGTGGCCGGGCCCAGGCAGATGACACCCTGCTCTAAGAAACAGGTTTCGCCGTCATCTTCGACCTGCCAGGGCCGGTAAAAACGCTTGACCAGCTTGTTTTCCGATTTCTTGCGGCTGCATTCTTCGCACTGGGATTTGGCCCGTGCCCCGATCACCGAGCCTTTGGGCGGGAGTTCTTCGCCTTTGACAATGGCCATGAAAACCTCCACCAGGCGCTCGGTCTGGGGTGGGCAACCGGGGATATAGTAATCGACATCGACCACCTGGCCGAGGGTGCGCACATCGTTGTAAAACACCGGGAGATACAGTTTGCCTTCCGGCACCTCGAATTCCGGCTGGGGACGAACTTTCCCCGGGTTGACCGTGGACTCGCTCTCCTCGTAGACCCGTTTGAAGATGGCCTCTTTGGTGGAGAAATTGGCCAGCCCGGGTATGCCGCCCATGTGGGCGCATGAGCCGTAGGCGACCAGGATTTTACTCTTTTTGCGCAGCAATTTGGCGATATGCTCGTTCTCGCTGTTGCGCACGGCACCGTTAAACAGGGTCAGGTCGATATGACCGTCCGGCATCTCTTCCACGTCTTTATATTTGGTATCTAAAGCGATCGGCCAGAATACCAGGTCGGCGGCAGCCACCACATCGAACAGGGCTTCGTGGACATCGAGCACGGACACGCAGCAGCCCCCGCAGGCAGCGCCCCAATAAACCGCCATTTTTAATTTTGGCTTTGTATTTTCATTTTTGTTTGCCATTCGGTTGCCTCCTCATCTTTATACCGCTAAAGTTTCCATGACCGTCTTGATGGTAGATGGGCCCAGGTGGCGCACCTGCTCGGTCATCTCGTTGACCAGTTGGGCAAATTGCTTGCCCTCGCTGGCGCTAATCCATTCCAGCCGCAGGCGGCCGGACTCGATGCCCATCTGCTGGATGTACTTTTGCAGCAGGTGATAGCGCCGCAAGCAGCGGTAATTGCCTTCATGGTAATGACAGTCGCCCGGGTGGCAGCCGCAGATCAAGACGCCGTCTGCGCCTTCCCGGAAGGATTTTAGTACGAACGTGGGATCGATCCGGCCCGAACACATCACCCGGATGATGCGGATATTGGGTGCATACTTTATCCGCGATGTACCGGCCAGGTCTGCGCCGGTATAGGAACACCAGTTACACAGAAACGCCACGATTTTAGGTTCAAAATTCGCGCTCATGCTGCCTCCGTCTTTCCGGGCCTCATCAGGCCTTCTATTTGCGATAGTATTTGTTGATCGGTAAAATGGCGGCTGCGAATAGCACCGGTCGGACAGGTGGAGCCGCAGGTGCCACAGCCCTTGCACAACACCTCGTTGACCCGGGATACTTTCTTCTCGGCATCGAAGCCGATGGCGCTGTACGGGCAGACTTTGATGCAGGTCTGGCAGCCGCAACAGAGGTCTTCATCGACCACCGCGGTGGTCACCTCGACCTCGACCATTTGCTGGGTAATGGTGGCCAGGATACGCGCGGCTGCTGCCCGCGCCTGGGCCACCGAATCGGGTATATCCTTGGGCCCCTGGCAACCACCGACGATGTAAACGCCGTCGGTGGTGGTGGCCACCGGGTCCAGCTTGGGGTGTTTCTCGATAAAAAACTGGTTGCCGCACATGCTGATCCCGGCAGCATGGGAGACTGTTTTGGCATCTTTTTGGGCCTCGGCGGCAACCATGAGTACCACCATGTCTGCCGGTACTAAAACCGCTTCGCCGGACAGCATTTCGTTCATTTCCACGATCAGGTTGCAGGCATCGCCGGTCCCGGCTTTTCTCACTTTCGGCAGATCGTCTTTATCGAACATCAAGAACATCACCTGGCGGTGCGAGGTGTCGGCATACATTTCTTCGCAGCCTTTGCCAAAGGCCCGCATGTCGGTGTATAGATCGTAAACCGATGTGCCGGGCAGGGCCAGGCAGACCTGGTTGGCATACTTTAATGCCGTCATGCAGCAGGTGCGGGAGCAGTATTCATGGTAGTCCGGGTTGAGACTGCCGACACAGTGGATGATGGCCACATGGCGGGGAATCTTACCTTCCGAGGTCTCCAGTTTCCCGGCCCGGAGCATCTTCTCGAATTCCACCGAGGTAACCACATTGGCTAATTTTCCATAACCGTAGTTTCCCACCGGCGTTGGATCGAAACTCTCAAGGCCGGTGGCTATCACCAGGTTACCGTACTTTATGGCCGTCTCCTTTCCCTGGCGATCGATAATCTTGCATTCAAAATTCCCGATATACCCGAAGGTCTCTTCGACTTTACTCTCCAGAAATACGGTAATGTTGGGATGATGGGTGACGGCCTCGATTTTGGGCTTTAGCAACTGCTGGGCGCTGGTCATAAAGGGGTAAGTAACATCCAGGTCGGCCATGCGGCCACCGAGCCGGTCGGTCTTTTCCACCAGGTAGACCTGTTTTTTGGCATCGGCGATTTCCAGGGCGGCGCTGATACCGGCAATGCCGCCGCCCAATACCAGGGTGGCCGGGTTGATTTGCACCGACCGGCGGTTCAGCTCTTCGTGGAAACTCACCCGGTTGATGGCCGCCCGGATCAGGTCTTTGGCTTTCTGGGTGGCCGATTCCCGGTCCTCATGCACCCAGGAAACATGTTCCCGGATGTTGGCCATCTCGAACAGGTAGGGGTTCATACCGGCGCTCTCTACCGCTTTGCGGAAGGTCAGCTCGTGGATGCGGGGGGAACAGGCCGCCACCACTACCCGGGTCAGTTTATGCTCCTTGATGTCCTTGATGATCAAATCTTGTCCGGGATCGGAGCACATATATTTATAGTTTTTAGCAATCACCACGTTGGGGATTTTTTCCATTTCTTTAGACACGGCCTCCACATCGACCATCTTGGCGATGTTCGAGCCGCACCAGCACACGTAAACGCCTATTCTCGGTTTTTCCATATTCGTTCTCCTTATGCAGCCGCCCTTTCCGGGTATTTCTGCGCTTGCAATTTTTGCGCCGACTTTTTGAGATTGGCAAAGTAGATGGCAAACGGCCGGTAAGCCAGGTGCGACCACTTGGAAAAGGGAACTTCGATCATCACCATGGGCACCAGCACGGCCAGGTGGGCAATGTACATGTAATAGGTGAGATAGGGCATACCGTTTATCCGGAAAATGTGCACCAGGATACCGGTCAGGGTGGTCAAGAAGAGCATGATCACGAATAACCAGTCGCTGACGTGCGAGAACTTGAATTTGACGTCTTTTTTTCTTAACCGGCCGATCATGGCCACGGTCAGGCCGAAGAGGAGACCGAAGGTGGCATAATAGCCCAGGAACCGCTGCGGGTGGCTGATGGGATGGATCTCCTGGGTCTGGAACCAGGGGAGAAAGACCACGATCACGGTGAACATGATGGTATACCCGGACATGAGCAGCCAGTGAATGACCCAGTACTTTTTATCGTCGCATTTGCTCAGCTTCCATTGGGAGCCAAAATGAAAGATCAGTCGCCAGGCCTCTTTTATGTAAAGCCAGAGGGGAACTTTGACCTTCTTATCGGCAATGATCACTTTTAAATACATGCGGAATATGTTGGAGATCAAGAGCGAGGCCACAATGAGGGCCATCAACCAGTCCCCGAGCTCCACCCAGTAGATCGGCGCAAAGCTATTGATCTTGACGCCGCCCTGGGCGGTCAGCGTCGGGTCCAGGGGCGGGGCCAGGAAGGCGAAAATAGAGATCACCAGCATGGCGAAGAACAGGATGGCACCGATTTCCCACACCTTGGAGGTGTAGAACCGCTTCGATAGTCCCGTCCAATCGTAAACGGAGGTCAGGTAGCGCCGCAGGGCCATCATGATTTCCCCGGGGTTGGCATCCCGCGGGCAAGTGGTGCTGCATTCGCCGCAGTAATAGCATAACCAGGGTTCCACGCTGCGATGCAGTTTCTCTTTTAGCCCCATTTGCATGCTGCGTATGCCTTTTCGGGGGAACATCATGTTTTTGTCTTCCGATAAAGGACAGATGGCCGTGCAATTGCCGCAATGGAAACACTGGTTCCAATCGCTGATGCCGTACTTCTTTATTTCATCTTTTAATTGCGAATCGACTCGGTAGCTCATGGTTGTCCTCCTGTGGCCGCGAGTTGTTTGGCCCGCGCTTCGATGTCTTTATGCGGCATATCTTTGGCGCTTTTCTTGACCTTGCCGCGCATGATGCCCTGGATCACCCGGGAAGCGGCCGCAGATGCCTGGGCCACCGTGTCCGGTATATCTTTCGGGCCCTGGCAGACGCCGGCAATGTGAATGCCGCCCACGGAAGTACCGACCGGTGCCGTGTGGCTATTGGCTTCCAAAAACCAGCCATCTTCGCCCAGGGGAATGCCCAGCATACGGGCCAGCTCGGCCGCATCTTCCCGCGGTTCCAACCCGACAGCCAGGACCACCATGTCGACTTCTTGCTCGACGATGCGGTCTTCGGCGATGTTCTCGCTCCGGATCGATAGGCGGCCATTGGCCGACTTTTCCACTTTGGCCGTGCGGCCGCGGATGAGGTTAATACCCTCGCCCTTGATGCGCTGGTAAAACTCCTCGTAGCCCTTGCCGAAAGCCCGGATATCGATATAGTATTCATAAATATCGGCCTCCGGGAGTTTTTCCTCGACCAGGTGGGCCAATTTCAAGGAGTACATGCAGCACACTTTGGAACAATATTTGTTGTAATTCTCGTCCCGGCTGCCGACACAATGGATCAGCGCCACGCTGGCCGGCTCGCCGTTGGCGGTCGAAAAGATCATGTTGCCCCGCTTATCCCGGGCCCGGAAGGTGATAAACCCGCCCGTAGGACCGGAAGCATTGACCAACCGTTCCAGCTCGAGCGAGGTAATGACATTGGGGTACTTGCCGTAGCCGAACTGTTCCGCCCTCTTGGCATCGAAAGGTTTAAAACCGGTGGCCACGATGATATTCCCGACCGTGACCACGATCTCTTTTTCCTTTTCATCCAGGTCGATGCAATCGGGCACCGGGCAAGCCTTTTTGCACACGCCGCATTTCTTGCCGTCGGACTGGATGTAGAGGCAATTTTCCGCATCGACCAGGTATTTATTGGGTACCGCTTGCGGGAAAGGAATGTAAATGGCTTTGCGCATGCTGGTACCGGCATCGAACTCGCTCGGGGCCGTACCGGGGCATTTCTCGGCGCAGGTGCCGCAGCCGATACAGGTGTTGACATTCACTTTGCGGGCTTTTCGCAAGATACGTACCTGGTAGTTTCCCGGGCCGCCGCTGATGCCCTTGACTTCCGAGTAGCTCATCATTTTAATGTAAGGGTGTTGGGCGACTTCCACCATCTTTGGCGTCAAGATACAGGCCGCACAGTCCAGGGTGGGGAAAGTCTTATCGAAGGTAGCCATGTAGCCGCCGATAGTGCCGGTGCGTTCCACCAGGAATACCTTCTTTTTGGCCTTGGCAATCTCTAAAGAAGCCTGGATACCGGCAATACCCCCGCCGATAACCAGGGTATCCGGGTTGACATCGGTCTCTCCCGGGCTGATGGCCGTCTCCAGGGGAATCCCCAGGACCGCACAATAAAGCCCGGCTTTGACCCGGTCCGTCTCGTCGGCACCCAGGGCAACATATTCCCTGAAACTGGCCACAAAGACATTTTCCGGGTCCTTGCCGGCCATACTCATGGCCCGGCAGAAGAAGGTCTTATAAAAACCGGGTGCATCACCGGCAATCACCACCCGCTTGAGATCGTTTTGTTTAATCTCAGCCGCCACGGCATCGGCATCCCATTGCCAGCCGTTGCCGGTACCCTGCGCCAGCTTGACCCCGGGTAGCTTCTCGGCATAATGGATCAGCGCCGAAAAGTCTTTTCCCGGGGGGGCACCGGGATGATCGCCGTCGATAAAATAAATTCCGACCGCTTTAGTCGTCATGATGATCCTCCAATAAGTTAAGGTTTAACCACTGTTTACAGCTATCCTCACATGCAGCATTACTTTTTCAGTGTTGAGGCTTCTGGGGTGGAGGGGTTTTCCCTGGGATGGAAGGTGGTTTTAGGAAAGATCGTTGGGAAAGTCGCCGATATCGGCCCCTTTCCCTGGGGCATTCGCGGCATGCTTGAACTATTCGCAGGCAGTCGTTCGATGTCATGATCTTGCTCTGTTTTCCATTAAATGCTGCACGGTAAATAGTAAGGGGTTTGCCTTTTTTTGTCAAGACATTTCTGCTAAATATTCATTTTTTTTGCTTTTTCTGATACGCTTTTTTCCTGTCAAGACAAAGCCGGCATTTTACCCGCCAGTTCAGCTTAAATCTTTAAGAAGCAGGTGTTATAATAATTCTGCGTATAAAATCCCGGTGGCAGTTGGCCGGGGTTCATGAATGGGAACCGGTTCCTGGGGGGCTGGAAATTAGTGGGAAATCTGGTATAATGATGAAAAAATGATTTTAGAGGTATAGCAAATGGTTATCGTCAACAATCGCGATCGGCTCGAGTGGCAGTCCGGCATGACGGTGCGCAGCTTGCTCGATAGGATGAGATACAGTTACCGGTTGATCACGGTGGCGGTTAATGGCCAACTGGTGCCCCATGAAGATTACGAAGACTTTTATCTTCCCGATGAAGCCCAGGTCTCGGTATTCCACCTGGCCCACGGCGGCTAAAGGCCCCGGCCGACCGATAGCCCTTCCATGTATTGGCTGAAAGACTTTTATATCCTGGACCCCGGTGAAGGGGCATTCGATTTTTTTAAAGGCTCCCTCCTCATCAAAGAGGGGCTGATCGACAAGGTATGGAAGCAGGGAGAGGAACCGGCGGTGCCGGCCGGGGATGGACTTGAGATTATCGATGGGAAATTCCGCAGGCTAATCTTCCCGGGTTTTATCCAGGTTCATACCCACCTGGGCTGGACCTTGAACCAGGGTGCAAAGGGGCGTACTTCCCGGCCGGCTGGCTACGATGGCTGGGCCTATGAGGCGGCCCTTGACCGGCAGCAGGTGGGGCGGGCGGTGATCGCGGCTTTAAAACAACTGGTCGGCAGCGGCACTACGGCGGTACTGGACCTCGGTTCGGTGCGGCAGCAGGAGGTGATATTCGAGCTGATGACCAGGGCCAGGTTCCGTTATACCGGCGGTAAGATGATGCCGGTCGATGTCCCCGATTTACCCGATGCTTTGCTGGAAACGGAGGATGAAGCAATTAAAGAGAGCCTGCGCCTGAGCCGGATATTTCATCAAACCGGGGACCACCTGGTCCATTTTGCCCTTTCACCGGTTTTAGGCCGGGGTGCGGGCAGCGCCTTCCTGGCGGAGGTCAAGAACCTATCGGATGACCAGGACCTGATCATCCATGCCCGGTTGCCGGTGTCCCGCCATTTTTCTTACCTGGATAAACTGGGAATTTTAAACGGCAATACGGTGATTGCCCGGCTGACCGGCCTGCAAGAGAGCGAAAAAGATATTTTGGTTGACGTCGGTGCTTCTATGGCCCTATCGCCCGGTGTGCAAGAGAAAACCTCCGGTGCCCTGCCGCCGGTGGCCGAGCTCCTGGAACGGGGAATCAAATTGGGGCTGGGTTGCGGCTGGATGCCGGCCCCCCATTCCCTATCGGTGTTCCCGGACATGAGACTAATCGGTTGTAAAACCGGGCTGCCTGACGGGAGTAATGGGGCGGTTTCAGCAGAGGATGTGTTGCGGCTGGTCTCTATCCGCGGGGCGGAAATCATCAAAATGGGCGACCGGGTTGGCCGGATAGCCGGGGGCCTGGATGCAGACCTGGTGATACTGGATATGGATACGGCAGAGACTGCCGGTTTTCAAGAGAATCCATGCGCGGCCGTCGTTTTTTTGGCCGATGCCGGGAACGTGGCGGCGACCATGGTCAGGGGCCGGTTTTTATTTAAGGATGGCCGCTATTCGGAGGCTATCGAGGCGTTGGAGCGGGGATTTTCGCAGTACATGCGGGTACTAGAATAAAGGAGGTACATCGTGAAGACCACTATGCAACAAGGCACCAGGGTACCGATTTACCGGGATGCGGGATATATTCTGGAAAACCCGGAGATTACCAAAAAAGCGTTTAAAGAGGAGCAGGATCATCACCGGGCACCGGATCTGTATATCTATTCCCGTTATCGTAACCCGACGGTGGCGGCCACGGAAGAACAGGTTATGGCCCTGGAAGGATGCGAGTGGGCTTTGCTGACCCAATCGGGCATGGCGGCTATCGACGTCGCCTTGTCTATCTTCCAGCAAGGCCCGGATACGGGTACCTGGCTCTTTTTCAGCGATATTTACGGCGGTACCAACTCTTACATCGACCGGGTGCTGCAATTTCGCCGCGGCCTTAAGATCAAACGCTTTTCCCCGGCGAGCTACCGCTATGACCTGGATGAGCTGGAGGCCATACTCCGGGCAGAGAAACCGCGATTGGTCTATTTCGAGGCCATTTCCAACCCGATGCTGATCGTCACCGATTGCCGGGAAGTGATCCGGTTGGCCAAGAAACACGGGGCAGCGGTGGTGGTGGATAACACCTTTGCCACGCCTTACCTGTGGCACCCCCTGGAAGATGGCGCAGATCTGGTCATCCACAGCGCCACCAAGTATCTATCGGGCCACAACAACATTACCGCCGGGGTGGTTTGCGGTAATGACGGGAAACTGGGCCAGGCGTGCATCGAATACCGCAAGTACGTGGGCCATGTCCTGTCGCCGGATGATGCGTACCGGCTGGGCACGCAGATGAAGAGTTTCGAGCTGCGGTATGAGCGGCACTGCCGGAATGCGGAAAAGCTGGCTGCCCGGCTCAGCCGTCAGCCCGAGGTCGAGCAGGTGCTTTTCCCCGGTCTTTCCTCCCACCCGACGCATGCAGAAGCCCTAAAACTCTTTGCCGGTAAGGGGTTTGGCGCCATGATCACCTTCGATTTAAAGGGCAATGGCCCGGCAGACAAGGGGGAAGCGGCCGGGAGATTTATCGGGGCCGTTTCCGCACGTATCCCGCAGGTGCCCACCCTGGGAGATACGGCAACTACCTTGCTCCATGTCGAATCGGTGTGGGGAGAAAAGTACCCGTTGCCGGGTATGATCCGCCTGTCTGTGGGCATCGAGAAATATGAAGAGATAGAAGCTGCCGTTATCGACGGTTTGTCCCGGTCGCTACCCTCTTGACAACCGCGGATAAATGCGGTATAGTTATGCCTCGATTAAATAAAATAAGGCAGGTGATAAAATTTGGCTTACGTTGAAGTGAACACGGGCGAATCTTTCGAGAGCGCATTAAGAAGGTTTAAACGAAAAGTGCAGCAAGAAGCGATCATCAAAGAGATCAAGCGACATTCGGTTTACCTCAAGCCCGGTGAAAGAAAACGGCTAAAAGCAGCGCAGGCGCAGAAGCGGATGCGGAAAAGAATGCGCAGAGACTTTACAGAGATTTAAAACTTTGGTTTTTTCCCTGAATCGGTAAGCAACCGGAAGATGTAGGTATGACGGGGCGTAGCGCAGCCTGGTAGCGCATCTGGTTTGGGACCAGAGAGTCGGAAGTTCAAATCTTCTCGCCCCGAATCTCTGCACCCGTAGCTCAACGGATAGAGCAACTGACTTCTAATCAGTAGGCTGTGGGTTCGAGTCCCGCCGGGTGCAAATTTCCCCCATATTACCCGCTCTCCAGGCGGTCAGGCGAAGGTGATAAATTTATTCTTCTTGAGCATGGCAAAGAATTGGGCCACGCGTGTTTCCGATTGAATAAAGGTTCCCCCTTTTTCTGCCTGCATTTGGCGACTGATCTCAATAATGCTCCGCCGGCCATCGCATAGGAGCCAGGAAGCAGTGCCGAGCTCATCGAGGTGGATGTAAAAAAACTGCCGGCGGTCGACCAGTTCGATGATTTTCTTTAACAGTTTGTTCCTGGTTTTCTCTTTGACCAGGTACACTTTCCCCTGTTCATCCTTTTCCCAATCGATGTTCCTGACCGGGATGTTGTCTAGATAGTTTTCTTTTGTCTGTTTCTCTGTCATTTGGAGCCTGGTTAAATAAGGGGCGGATGTTTTACATCCGCCCCTTATTATTTGTCCTTAGATATTGCTTAACTCATGGATGGGGCAGCCGGTTCATTGGGATCGCCGGCATTTCCCAGGGGGAGTTTAACCAGCAAGAAGCCGAGACCGACCATGACCAAAATACTCAACCAATAAGGCGAGCTGGCCCAGATGATGGGAATGGGCACATCGAAGAAGGCCAGGGCAGCAAAAACCAGGCCCATCAAGGCTTCCCCGGCGATTAACCCGGCCGAGAGCAGGATACCGCGGTTTTCGATGCGGGCTTTCTGGTGCTCATTGTATTTGCGTTTAGCCACGAAGAAATCGACCACCCAACGGATGATACCGCCCACGAAAATGGCGGCTACGGTACCGAAAGAGAGGTACATGCCGACGCACACCAACATGGGGCTCTTGACCTTGAGCAGGATGAAGCCGATGGCCATGAGGATGCCGACAATGATAAAGGCCCAGACCATCTGGCCCTGCACGATACCGCTCGATAACTGGGCCATCAGACTGGCCTGGGGGGCGGCCAATTCTCTACCGCCAAAACCGCCGATATAGCCTTCGGCTAAGCCCCTCTTGATGTCCCCGGCATTGAGGATAAACAGGGGTATCCACATCACCAGTGCCGAGACGATGACACCGATAAAATCGCCCACCTGCATGCGCCAGGGCGTACCGCCGAGGATATACCCGACTTTCAAATCCTGGAGCATTTCACCGGCTACTGCCGAAGAGACGCATATAACACCGGCCACGGCCAGCACCACGGTCACGCCTTCGATGCCGGTGGCACCGAGGATGACCATCAGGATAGCGGCCAGCACCAGGGTGGAAATGGTCAGGCCCGAAATGGGATTATTGGAAGAGCCGATAATACCGACCAGGTAACCGGAGACAGCGGCAAAGAAGAAACCGGCGATCATCATCACCAGTGCGGCTACCAGGGCAGGTACAACCTGGGTGCCTTGAAAGCCCATAAACCACCAGTAGACGAAGAAGGTGATCACGGAGATGGACAAAAGCCCGGCAAATACGGCCTTGATATTGATGTCCTTATCGGTTCTCAGTACCTTTTCCCGGGCATGGGCGGCTTTGCGCACATCATCGACCGACCGTTTGATACCGGAGCCCAGGCTCTTTCTCATACGAAACAGGGTAAAAGCGGCGCTCATCAACATGCCGCCGATGGCGATGGGCCGGACGATACGGGTGAAGATGATGTTGTCGGCGATAAAGTCCCAGGTCAGGGTGACCTCGGTACCGCCGTAAGTGACCAGGGTGTTGATGAATGGGGCAAATTGGGGCGCCAGTATGAGCAAGAACAGGGGCACGAATAACCCCCAGGCCAACAATCCGCCGGCAAAGTTTAAGGCCGCCAGTTGGGGGCCGATGATATAGCCGACGCCGATAAAGGCCGGGCTCAAGGTGGGGGTCTTGATCATCAGGCCGCCGCTGGTTTTTACCCCTTCAAAGGCACTGCCACCGGCTGCGGCACCGAGGCTGGAGCCGGGGATGATCTTTTCGGCAAAGAAAATAATTTTTTGCCAGGCCCTCTTTAAGATGGTCAAATCGGCCATGAACTGGATCAACCCGCCGAGACCCATGGCCATGAATAGGTACTTGGCACCGGTGGAACCGGAACGGCCGGCTTTGTGGATTTCACTGGCGGCCACGGATTCGGGGAACGGCAGGTCGGGGTCTTCCACCATCACCCGCCGCAGCAGGGTGACAAATAAGATACCGACTATACCGCCGACCAGCATGATGACTGAAGATTTCCAGTATCCGGCAAAGCTGCCGAAAAACTTGTTGTCCCAGACACCGGCGATGATAAATGCCGGCAGGGTAAATATGGCACCGGCAGCCACCGATTCGCCGATTGAACCGACGGTCCTGGTCAGGTTCTCTTCCAGGATGTTGCTATTCCTGAATAGACGCAGGATGGCCATACCCAGGACAGCAGCCGGGTAAGTGGCGGCAATGGTCATACCGGCTTTCAAACCAAGATAAGCGTTGGCTGCGCCGAGAATCACGGCCAATACCAGGCCGATCAACATGGCCCGTAAGGTAAATTCTTTCAGGTCTTGATTTGGCGACACAAAAGGTTTAAATTCTTTCGCCATACCTTTCCTCCTAAGTTTTATTTTTGAGAATCATTGAAAGTCTATTATACAGAGAAGAAACTCCAAAAGTCAACCGGGATTTGAACATTTTTTGATTATTCTTTCTCGATGTCGATTTTCTTGATCAGGTCGAGGCCGAACGCGTCTCCCCAGTTCTTTTGGGCGAGGAGAGCGCGGAGCTGCTCGATCGAGGAGACCGGTGTCCCGTCCATAGCGGTAATGATGTCGCCCGGGCGCAGGCCGTTTTTTTCGGCCAGGCCGCCGGTGGTCACCTGGGTCACGGTCAGCTTGCCTTCTTTTATTTCCAGTTGGAAGCCGAAGACCGGGAAGTAATCGACTGTGGGCCGGGAGATAGAGAAAACGTAATCGGCTATGCCCCGGGAAAACAGGGCGGCCGGTTTCATCATACCGGCCATGGCCTTCATCATGGGATTGTCGGCTATAGCCTGACCGCCATCTTTCTCGTCAGGCAAAAAGACCGGCACAATGGTAGTTAACCGGGCTTTTTTATCGGCTGCCCGGTAGCGGAAAGGGATGCCGAGCTTATAGGCCACGTGGTTAGAACCGGCAATGATCACCCCTTTGTGGCCGCGCAAGGCCGGTTTTGCCAGGGCCAGGCGCATCGATTCGGCCATGATCACGTCCCAGCACTTCTGGGCAGTGTACATGTTCTTGAACCACATCGGCACCTGGGCGGCAAACACACCGAATACCGATTTGATAAAGTACTCGTGCTCCGGGTTTGCCAGGTGAAGGGTGGGGAATAGGGCCTGCTGCTCTTTGGGTAGGGCATTAAAGCCGCTGCGGGAGACCTGGTGGAGGATGTCCCTGGACACATTCAGGCCGATGGCCTTGATCCGGTATTTCTGGATAACCTCCATGACCAGGCGGGTATAGCCATAATTGAGGGAACTCTTCTGGTACCAGCCGGTTCTTTTCAATAACTCCGCTTCGTCGATCTGTCCGAGGCGGAAGGCTTCCAGCGCCGCGTCGTCTTCCCGCATGAAAAACTCGAAGCCGACCACGATCCGGGGATGTTCTTTAAAAAGGGCCTCGATAAAATCTCTCTGTAGGGTGTGACAGTCGAAGCTGTCATGGGCCTCGCCGATAATAAAGATATCGGTATGTTTATTTTTCCTGGCTATGTCTGGGATGGTCACTGCCTCCAGGGAAGCAGTCTGAAGCACCTGGCCGGCCCCGATCTTATCGATGGCCAGCCGGAAGGGGGAAGGCCCGATGGGCAGGGTATCGAGGTTGGATTCGGCCCGGGAAACCCAGGGGCCGCTCGCTAGAAATATGGCGCAACAAAGCAGCATTTTTCGCATCCTGTTCTCCTTTTATAAAGAATTTTAACGAATGATCTTGATCAACTGGTTGATCTCAAGGGCGGAACTTAACTCCAGGCCGTTGAGCAGGGCTATCCTATCCCAGCCCTTGCGGGAGATACCCTGGTCGGCGAGGTACTGCTGGAGGGTTTGGGGCGTCTGCACCCGTTCGATGGTAACCTTTTTAGGTGCGATGTTTTTCTGGGAAGCGACCTTTAATCCCGTAAACGAGTTGATCGTCCGCTCGATCTCCCGGCTATAGGTGCTGTAAGCGGTTGCTTCTGAGGCGGCAAAGAAACTGTAGAGCTGGTTGCCCTTTTTTATCCCGGCCAGCCGCACCTTGATCATTTTTTGTTTACCGGTGCCATCATCGGCTGCCTGGACCTGGACAAGTTTATGGTAGGCTTCCAGCCCATTGACCGGGTCATAACTGCTGGAGATTTCCTGCACATTGGGGACAGAGCTCAGTTGGTCATTGACCTGCGCATCCAGGTTTTTCGTCAGGGATTCGGCGCCGAGCATGAGCAGGGCGTTGCCGTCGGCAGAGCTGATATTGATCTTCTTCGGCGTATTTTGCACCTTCCAGCCAGTGGGGAAGGTAAAAGCAAAACCCATATCGGGGTGGTAAAAGGCGTTGCCCTGTACATAGCCCTGCCTGGGGTTCTGGCCGAAGACCAGGCCATCGACCTTTTGCAGGTAAGGATTCCGCTTGATTTGCAGTGCACTCGCCGGTATCCAGGCCTTATATTCCGGGGTGGCCAGGATTTCGCTGATGCGGGTCACTCGCTTTGGGGTCAACGGGTGGGTGGAAAGGAAATTGGGCAGGTGGGGGCCGCCGCTGTCTTTGGTCAGACGTTGCAGGGAAGAGAAGAAATCGATCATCGTTGAAGCCTGGTAACTGGCTTTGGTGGAATACTCGATACCCAGGGAATCGGCCTGGTATTCATCGCTGCGACTATATTTTAAGAATAGCAGTTGGGTGGCCAGGGCGGCGAAAGGGGCAATGTCGCGGATATCTTCCGAGAGCTCGCTGGCCACGGCCAGTCCGACGGTAAAAAGAATATTGCGGCTCAAAGAGCGAACCGAATGACGGGCATTGACATGGCCGAGCTCATGTCCCAGTATCGCGGCCAGCTCGGCTTCGCTATTGATCATGGCCAAAAGACCCCGGGTGATGTAGATGTAACCGCCCGGTGCGGCAAAAGCATTTTCCACATCCGTATCCAGGACAGCAAAGTGATAGACCATGTTGGGCCGGTGGGTGTGGGACACCATCTTTTGACCCACGGTGGCAATATAATTGTTCAAATCCGGGTCATAGTAAATGCCGTACTCTTCTTTTAAGCCGGCATCTACCTCTTTGCCGAGCTCTACCTCGCTCGCTTCGGAGAAAAACATCAGCTCTTTCTTGCCGGTGACCGGGTTGACGGCGCATTGGACCAACAGCAGTATGCTGAGCAAGATAAAGGCAAGCAAACGCGATGATCTAAATATTGTTTTCATGTTAGCCTCTCATCTCGAATCTTTTCCTCTTTTTTTCTTTTTCTTTAAAAGCGGGTGGAGACACAAATTTTTTTTCTTTGTGTCTCCACCGCAGTATCTAGAACTGAAAATTGGTTTTAAAGACCCAACCGTTTTTTGGCCTGGGCGAGCAGGTCGTTAAACTCTTTTTCGATCCGCTGCTTTTCCTGTTCCAGCTTAATCCCTTCCGCATCGTTGCCAGGGGAAGAACTACCGCCGGATTTCAGTTTGGCAACCTGCTTCTCCAGTTTGGTCAGTTTCTCTGTTTCGAAATCGGGGGGCTCCAGGTCACCGTACTCTTTCCTGAGCCGTCTCTCGATCTGTCTGATCTCCCGTTCCAGGCGGTCGATCTCCTGGGTATTCTTCTGGGCGGAAGATTTGCTCTTGCCTACTTTGGCCTCGTAATCTTTGGCCTTTTTGTTGAAATCGTACTTCTCGAATAGCTCGTACTTGGCCTTGTCCAGCGCCAATTTGCCATTGGTGGTGTTCTTCTCTTTCTGATAGAGAAGCCCGGCTTCGAGATAGAAATTCACCGCCGAATCGATAAACTGTTTGTTTTTCTTGGCCTTCTCCTCGTACACGTTGCCGATGCGGAGCGCATAATTGGCCTTTTTGTCTTTGGCATACATGGCCTCGAATTCCTTTAAAGCGGCATCGAGGTTGTTCTTCTTCAGCAAGGCCCCGGCATAGGTTTCCCGGATTTCCGGGTTATTCTTGTCCGCTTCGCCCAGGGTACCGAAACAGGAGATAGCACCGTCATAATCGAAATCGGAATAGTATTTTTTGATCTTCTGTTCCGGGGTCAACTGCTTGGGTGGTGGGCCGGAGAGCTTTTCTTTTAAGTTCCTGGCTTCTTCGACCACATCCTTTAAGCCATTGGCTGCGGCAAATTCCAGCGCCTGACCGGTATACTTGAGCGCATCTTCGGTATTGAAGATCGGAGAGCCTTTTACCCCGTAAGAATTACCGATGACCAGGTAAAGCCTGGCTTCCTCGCCTTTGCCCGGGGCGCCCATGGTCAAGGTCTGTTTGGCGTACTTGACGGCCTCGTCGTACTTTTTAACCTGGAAGTACTCGACCGCCATCGAATAGTAAGCTAGTTTTGTCCATTTTTGGGTGGTCTCGGGGAATTTCTTGATGTAGGCCTGGAGGGCGGAGATTTTTTCCTCACCCTGCTTAATAGTTGCATTGATGTACTCCTGTGTCCGGGCCAATTCCACTTCCGTATTGTCCTTCTGAGAAAGAACCGGCAGCACCAGCCATACGAAAAGGAATATCAAAAAGGTTATTTTCTTCATCTTTTAACTCCTTTTTTTGGGATTAAGGCTAGAGTTTTACATAAAATTGAGAATTTTGCAAGCCCCCCGGTGAAAAAATAGATATGTTTCTTCCCTGCCCATCCAGGGGGCCGCTGCCCCGCCGCGCACGGTTTTCAAAACCCGGTCCCCCCGCGAGATTGAGGGGCCAGGCCGGGAGACCCGGGTCTACATACGGAAAAAGTAGGAAAACTTGAAGAAAATGGCGAAGTTTTCCTGGCGAAAACGGGCGTTTTCTTTGAGATAATCGGATGACAGGCCCAGGTAGAAGAGGGTCCCGGGGTTCAACTCGTAACCGAAGAGGAATGAGAGATAATGCCGGGCATAATAGTCGTCGTACTCGTAGATGATCCTTGATGATATCTCCCGGGAAAAGAGGATGACATTCTTGAAGCGGAAGATATTTTTTTTCAGGTCGAGGTGGCCACCCAGCTCATTGTATAGATAATAGTTGGAATAGCCCAGGGAGCAATTCACCCCTTTCATCAGGTAGAGATTACCCGACAGGGATAGGGTGTAGGAGTAGCCCAGGTAAGGGGTAGCGGCCTGGTAATTGATGTTATCCCCAAAGGCGAAGGAAGTCCCCAGGCTAAAGGTGCGGGTCAGGTTGATGGAGTAAGATAGGGAATAGAAAAGTTTATCAAAGTCTATCCCTTCATACTTTTCCAGGCTTTTGGTCACTTTCAGATTGAAAAAGGAATCTTTAAACGATTGGCCGGAAATACTGAAAGCGAAGTTACGATCGATCAGGTCATCTGTTTGCCAATCGAAGTTCTCGAAAAAATCGATAGCCGGTTTGATGCGGCGCAGGGAATCGGTTTGGGGGTAAAAATTATAGCCGGCAGATAACCAGAGGGTGCGGTAACTGACCCGGTTAATGAAACCGATCTGGGGATCGAAGTCCGGGGAATAGTGGGCATACCCCATGTCGGCGATCAGGTGTTTCCCGTTGTAACTGAAAGAGGAATAGACGGCATTGCCGTTTTTATCTTCTTTGTCGGTGTAAGCCCCCTGGAGTTTGAGGGCAAAGCTCTTGAATCGATAGAACGAGTCTACGGCAAAAACCAGGTTGTCTTTTTCATCCCAGTGTTTTTGGGAGACAAAGAACCCGACGTGATTGGACTCTTTGAAATGGTACCGATACCGCAGCACATTGACGGTGGCCGAATCTTCCCCACCGGCAGAGATATCGTCGAGGTTCTCGAATGAGGCGGTATCCCTGGATGAGATCAGGCCGATCTCCGAATGCCCGAGCCGGCTGGTGAATTTCAGACCCCATTCGGGCTGGGAGATTCTCCTCGAATAGAAGAGCGCCAGGGGCATCTCGAATATCTCGCTCGATTCCAGGAAGAAGGGCCGCTTTTCCGGGTAATAGAGGGCAAAGCGTTGGTTGATATCGATCCTGGGCTCATCGGCTTCGATATGGGAAAAGTCCGGGTTATACGTGAGGTCGATGGTAGAATTGGAATTCAGACCATATTTTAGGTTAATGCCAAATTTGGTCTTCAGACCTTGCTCTTCGTTTCTCAGGCCGGTCAGGGTGGGAATCGCCTCCACATTCCGGCCCGGTTTGACTACCCTGTCGATGACCATATTGGCCGCCTGGCTCAAGAGCCCCCTGATATCCGGGGCGACCTCTACCGAACTGTTATATTCGCCTTTCCGGGCGATGAAGCGGGCCATAAGAATGCCCCATTCCTGCTTCTTGACACCGGCCGGGAAGCGCAGGGACTTAAAGGGGACCCGGCATTCGATAAAATATCCCCAGTCGTATATTTTTCCCCGGGAGTACCAGAGCGTATCCCAGGAAAGATCCATTTCCGCCCGGTAAGATTCGTCGTCCCTGAGCCCATCCATCTGGATGCCGTAGGGATTCATGGTCAGGAATATACCGCGACGCCTGGTCATAAAGGTATCGATAAAGATATGAACCTGGTCGGCGTTAACCAGGCTGTCCCGTCTGTCCAGGTTGGCCCGGATTGCCGAAGCTTTAGAATCATAGCATTTCACGGCCAGGTAAAGGTTCTTTTCATCGAAGCCAAAATAGGCCACCGTCTTTTCCGTACCCAATTGCCCCCAACCTGTTTCCAGTTGATAGAAGCGGTCTACCTGGGCAAAGGCCCCATAGATATCGTCGATTTCTCCATCGATCCGGGGGGGAAAGTCGATAAATGGGACAAAAATGGAGGGGGGGGCCTGCTGGCCGTAAATCGCCAGCGTTATCCCACCCCAAAAACACCATAAAACCGTTAATAGAATAAAGAGTTTTTTCAGCATGTTGCCCACCTCATCAGTTTCATCCTTTGACTACCAGTAACGGTAACATCCGGGCTACCTTCTCCGAGATCCCCGAGCCGTCGGTGACCTTGATGACTTCATCGATCTCCTTGTAGGCTTCCGGGATCTCTTCTCTTAGTCCCATGGACGAGTGAGAGAAAACCAGGATGTTTTTATTTTTTAACATATCCCGCACATTCATGTCGGCGGCCAGTTTGATCGCCTTGTGCCGGCTCAACCGGCGCCCGGCGCCATGGGCCGAAGACCCCAGGGTGATTTTCATCGCTTCCTGGGTACCCTTCAACACATAGGATGCCGTACCCATACTCCCGGGGATGATGACCGGCTGACCGACCGGGCGGTACTTTTCCGGTATGTCGTGGTGGCCGGGCGGGAAAGCCCGGGTCGCACCCTTGCGATGCACCAGCACATCAAGCTCCCGGCCGTCTATTAGATGTCTCTCGAACTTGGCGATATTGTGCGCCTGGTCGTAGACCAGGTTGATCTTAAGGCCGGTCCTGGACGACCCCAGGATTTCCTCGAAGATAGCCACCAGGTCTTCCATCAGCAGGTGACGGTTGGCCCAGGCAAAATTAGAAGCCGCATTCAGTGCTTGCAGGTAGGCCTGACCCTCCGGCGATCGGATATCGGCATAAACCAACTGCGGATCGCTGACCGTGATGCGGGCGATATTTTTCTTGCGGATGCGCTCGATATAATCGCTGGCTACCTGGTGGCCAAAACCCCGGGATCCCGTGTGGATCATGATAGAGATGCAGCCTTTCTTCAGGCCAAAGGCCCTGGCCGCCGCCTCATCGAAGATCTCGTCTACCACCTGCACTTCGATAAAGTGGTTTCCCGCGCCCAGTGACCCCACCTGCGTCTTACCCCTCTCGAAGGCTTTGTCGCTGATAATCTCCGGCGCAGAAAACTCGAGCTTACCGTGGGATTCGATGTATTGGAGGTCCTCTTTTTCGCCGCAGTAATGCTTGACGATCTCTTCGGCCCCGTTCTTTAGAACATCTATAAATTCTTTTTTATTTAATTTCAGGTTACTCTTATCGGTCAGACCGGTGGGAATCCGGCCCAGGATGGCCTGGCCGATCTTTTCCCTGACCGGGTAGAATTGTTCCAGCTCGATTTGGGTGGTCAGCAATCGCACGCCGCAATTGATGTCGTAGCCGACACCCCCGGGCAAGACAATGCCGGTATCTGCCGGGAAAGCGGCCACACCGCCGATGCAGAACCCGTACCCGTAATGGATATCGGGCATGGCAAACGAATGGGCGAGAATGCCCGGCAGGGATGCCACATTGATCACCTGGTCGATAGAAGCGTCCCCGACCGCAGCCGCTAAAATATCTTCCGTGGCAAATATCTCCGCATCCACTTTCATGGAGCTGTTTTTCTGCCTGGGCAGCAGCCAGCGAAAATCGCCGACCTTATCAAAGTCTTTTAGCTCCAATTGTTCCTCCTATAAAACCAATAGTCATCTTTCATACAAACGGATTGTGTGGCTAAATGTCAAAGATGATCTCCGCAGATTTGATTCCATCCTGACCGATGATCTTCAGGTTGTGGTACGTTACCGATTTGATTTCCATTCCAGGCTCGATCCGGGCATCGCACAACTGGAGATCGGCCCGCAAATAAGCCTCCGAAATTTTTTTAATGTCTAGACCGGTGGTGATGCGGGCCCGGGATTGGAGCAAGAACACCACTTCCGACAGGAGGTTAACCAGGACATTTTCAGCACTGTCACCCGTAAAGTCGAAGGGGTGTATCTGTGAACCCGGGCCGGCCAGTTCCCCGGCCTTATCCCCAAAAAGCAGGAGGTTAATGCCTTTTATGGCACTTTGATAGAGACCGCTATACCCCTCCCCCTGGATTTTGATACCCACATCGGCGGTCGTCGAAAAAACTGTAAAAGTTTCCATTTTTTTCCTTTCCATATTCTAACGTGTTTGTTTTCTTTTTTCAATTTTATTCAAGCAAAAAAATTCAGGGGTTGTATTTTTTTTAAAAGCCTGCTAATATTTACAACTGATAAAACCTTTAAACTGGTTGCAAAGCAGTGAGAAGTTTTTAGACAGGCAGTGAATGACTGAGACAGCACCATTGCCAGGGAGGCAAAACGATATGAAATTTACGGCCCTTCATTTACATGATAATCTGTTAAAAGGAATAGCGGATGCAGGTTTTACCGACTGCACCCCGGTCCAGGAACAGACATTGGTCCATTCGCTCAAAGGCAAAGACGTGACCGTGCAGTCCCAGACCGGGACCGGTAAGACCGCTGCTTTCCTGATCACCATTTTTCAACATTTCCTGGCCGGCGGCCCGATCAAGAAGAATAAAGCCCTGATCGTCGCCCCCACCCGGGAACTGGCTGTCCAAATTGAAAAGGAAGCCAGGATGCTGGGCGTACACCTCGATTTTACCATGGGCAGTTTTTACGGCGGCATCGGCTATACCCAGCAAGAAAAACTGCTCAGGGAAGATGTCAATATGATCATCGGCACCCCGGGCCGGCTCCTTGACCTGGGCCAAAAAAGGCTGCTCGATTTCACCAAAATCGGCTACCTGGTCATCGATGAGGCGGACCGCCTATTCGACATGGGGTTTTACCCCGACATCCGTCGCATTCTTAAGAAGATGCTGCCTTATACCCAGCGGCAGACCATGCTCTTTAGCGCCACCCTCGATGTCGATACCCGGCAATTGGCCAGCGAGTTTATGAATGAACCCGTCAGGGTCGAGTTATCGCCGGAACAGATCACGGTAGAGAATGTCACCCAGGAGATCTACCATGTGGCCAAAAAAGAGAAGATCAGCCTGCTCCTGGGCCTGTTAAAAAAAGAAAAACCGCGGATTGCCCTGATTTTTACCAATACCAAGTATGGGGCAGTGATGGTTGCCAGGCACCTGGAAAACAACGGCTTCAAATGCCAGTATTTGATCGGTGACCTCCCCCAAAAGAAGCGGTTGAAAATCATCGACGATTTTAAGGCCGGCGATCTCTCCCTGCTCATCGCCACCGATGTGGCTTCCAGGGGTCTTCATATAGAGGACCTGGAGCTGATCGTCAATTATGATTTACCCGAAGATTGCGAAAACTACGTCCATCGCATCGGGCGGACGGCGCGGGCCGGAAAATCCGGTAAAGCCATTGCCCTGGCCTGCGAAGATTGCGTATTCAACCTGGATGCCATCGAGAAATTTATCGGCATGAAAATCCCGGTCAAGTACGTAACCGATGATATCTTTTCCCCGGTCAAACCACTGTCGATTAGATCCGGGGCCCGGGACCAACAAGATCGGCCGAGAATGTCGCGGGGCCGGGCGGATGACCGGGGGGGGCGGCCAGGGGAGCATAGGACCAGGCCGCAGGGGCAGCGGCCCAGACCGGAAGCCCGGCAAGACAGGCCAAAGGGACCAGCGGCCAGACCCCCAGAACAGCGACCCAGGCCGGAAGACCGAAAAGATAGGCCGCAGGAACAAAGGGCCAGGCCCCCAGAACAGCGACCCAGGCCGGAAGACCGAAAAGATAGGCCGCAGGAACAAAGGGCCAGGCCCCCAGAACGGCGACCCAGGCCGGAAGGACGTCCGGATAGGCCGAGAGAACAAAAACCCAGGCAACCGGGGCAGCACCCCAGGCCGGAAGAACGGAAGGACAGACCGAAAGGGATAGAGTCAAGGCCAGCGGAACAACGATCCAAACCGGTAGATCGACAGGACAGGTCGAGAGAGCAAAAGGTTAGACCGCCGGAGCACCGTCCCCGGTCGCCGGAGCGAAGGGAGAGACCGGGTGAACAGAAAGATAGACCCAGCGAGCAAAAGGTTAGACCGCCGGAGCGAAGGGAGAGACCGGTCTCCGGTCAAAGAGCGGAGCGGTGGAAACCCAAAAAGAAAAGGGATGAGAAAAAAGTGCCCGGCACACTCTCTACTTTGCAAGACCATGTCGAATACTACCAGGAAAAGTATGGCGAGCATTTGCGGACAGAAGTAAAAGTAGATAAGAACAAGATTATCCCCGAGAAAAAATCTATTCTGGAGAAACTATCCACCCTGTTCAAAAAAAAATGAAACCAGGAGGTTAAGATATGAAGCATTATCTCAGGTCGATCGCGATCGGATTTTTATTCATTATGCTAGCGGGTTGTCTCGATTGCAATATCTATGAATCGACCGTTCCCCTGGGCCCGGTCAAAAAAGCCCTTCTTGACCCGGCCCTGCCTGGGCATTGGCAACAGTTGCCGAACAAAGACGGCGGCACCGGTATGGGTGTACTGGAGATACTGCCCTTCAACGACCGGGAATACCTGGTCAAATCACCGCAAGACAAAGGGTGCGAGGTGTCCCGCGCTTATGTGACCAAGGTCGGCGGCCAGGGTTTTATTAACCTCCAGGGCCTGGAAGAGGAACAAAAGAAATTTTCCTTTGCCCGTTATACCTTTAACCCGGAAGGGTACCTGGTACTGGAAATAGTGAGCGACGAATTGCTCAAGACCCCGATCGGTTCATCTAAAAAACTCTACCGTTTCATCAAGAAGAACCTCGACAATCCAAAGCTCTCTCACCCGGAGTTGACCTTTCGTTTCACCCGCCAACCCGTCCAGTAATAGTCGCTACTGTCCCTGACCGTTTATATAGCGATAGGCGAAGAGAGGGCCAGCACCTGGTCATGGACGTCCAGGGCCGCCACCTGGTAAGTATAGGATTTGCCTTTCCCCAATTCCCGGTCCAGGCCATGGAATGAGGTCGATGAAAATTCGGTCCATATCTGCCGGGCTTTACCTTGTTCCTGTTTGTAGATTATGTACCGGCTGACCGAAAGGGGATTTTCGGTCGGTTCAACCGAAACATCGATCTTAGCGTAATCCCTGGAGATAATCCAGGCCCGTTCCGTTTTACGCTGTACAGTCAAGGATAAGTGGGGGGGGGTACCGAATAACGCTTCGGTGAGGAAGAAGGGATCGGCCACCCCCCGGCGATAGGCAGCCAGGGCCTGGGGCGAAGAATCGATCCGCAGGTTGGAGATGAAGCCATCCTCATTTTCCCAGTAATCGTTCCAGTAGGATATAGCCGAAATACGCGGGTAGCGGTTGTTCTTTATGGCTTGCAGCGCCTGGCTGATCCACTCGGCCTTGTTGCCCCGTTGCGGGTATTCGGCCACGGCGAATTCCATGACTGCCAGGGGCTTGGTGGGAGAGATGGCGGTAAGCTCCGGGTAAGCCTGGTCCAGGATAGCCGTAAAGGTCTCCCACTCGTCATCGCGAAATTGCGCCCCATACACGCTGATACCGATCCAGTCGATGTAGGCGTCGCCCGGGTAATAGGCTTTCATGTTGTTCCAGCCAACCTCGGGTATAGACCTGGAATTGATATGGAAAACCCAGGTAATATTATCTACTCCCTGGTCGCGAAACAGGCCGATGATGTGGCGGTAGGCATCCCGGAACCTTTCCGGCCCGTCCGGTACGGCTGGGTCGCCGTATTGATCGCCGCTGCCGCCGCCGTTCCAACGGCCATTCCAGGGAAACCAGTCGCCGTTAACCTCGGTGCCGAATTCCACCAACAAAGGGAAATCCATGCTCTTGGCCTCCTGCGCCCAGGCGCTCAGCTCGGCATCGAAATCACCGTCTATGATGCGTTGCATGGTGTAAACCGGGTCTGCGGCCTTTATCTGACCTGGGGGAGCCAGCGCCGACTCCCAGGGAAGACCGCTGCGGGACATCATGCGGATGAACGGCACCACCCCATAATCGTGGATCTCCTGGACAGCAGAGCGGGGAAAGTGGATGCCGGAGAACCAGTTGTTGGAAAAGTAGACCCAGGCAATCTTCTTCTGGGCCAGGGCCTCGAATGTGGCCACATATTGGGCGCTGACCTCGTCTTCGGCGCCGGGAAAATAAGGAAAAGCACCGTGGTAGACGCCAATTATAGGCGGCTGCAGCCTGGGCCCGGCAGTCAAAGTCAAAGCCAGGGCGGCACCAAGACAAATCGCCCCCAAACCGAATAAAAATTGTCGATTCTCATTTTTCATGTCTCTTTTTTACTTCCCTTTTATTAAACAGTCATAAACCGGTCAATCGATGCCGGGTCAGGGCAGTCGAGCGGCCACCTTGAAGAAAGAAATCTCCGAGGTGGTCAGCACTTCGCCATCGGTATTTCGCTGGCGCACCTGCCAGTAGACCCAATTTCCCTTCTTGTACGGGGAAATATCCAGGAAAAATTGGCTCACCTCGCCCACATCCTGCCAGGCGATCTGTATGTCCCTCAAAAACTGGAAAGGTATTGCCGACACCGCTATATCGTAGTGCACCTCTTTGCCTGTCGCCGACCACTTTAGCTCCACATCCGTTTGACCCGATATTTTTTCGCCCAGCAACGGGAAGACCAGGTCGATCGCCCCCCCTACCGTGACAAAGTACCGCAAAAAGGGGATCTTGATTTCCGCTGTATAGTTGGTAAACTCCAGGGAAAAACGGTGCATTCCCACGTCCTGTACCGGTAGCTTAATCCCCCGGGATTGGTCCAATACCAGTAGGTTCTTGTCTGTCAGCACCCATTCGAAGAGCCCGGCCGGCATGTCGTCCAGCAGCCATTTGCCCCGCAAAATCCCCTGGCCCCTGGATTTAACGGTCACCCGGTAAGGGGGCGGCATACTTTTGAGCGCAACGACCCGGTAATACTTGCCGTTAGTAAAGGCGATCTCGATATCGGTCACCTTCAAATCGGGCGTTACGTCGCTACTGATTCCGTCGGCAGATGGGGGGGCGCCCAGTGTCATATGCCCCGGCCACCCCAGTAGCCAGAAAAATACGGCCAAGCCCAACACCGTCGCCAAAGTACCCTGTCTTTTCATGATACACCTCATACCCCGGATTATAACCCAAAAACCACAATATCTCAAACGCCTATTTGCACTTGACGGCGACCGGGGTTTCAAGGTAAAATGGGGATGTGGAAAATTTTTTGTTCGATGCCATTGCCCTTTTGAGCAGGAGATCGGTTGATTTTATCATTTGCGGTGGTGTGGCCTGCATCCTGCAGGGGAGCAATCGGAACTCTTTCGATCTCGATATTAGCCTGGAAATGTCTGAAACCAACCTGGGAAGATTCGTCTCCGTGGCCAGGGAGATGCACTGGATACCCCGCGCGCCGGAGCCGATAGAAAATCTCCTCGATCCTCTCAAGAGAAAAGAATGGATCGAAGTGAAACAAGCACGTGTCTTTACCTTGAACGCCCCCGATGGTTTTTTGCAAATCGATGTTTTCCTGGATTACCCGATCGCACACTGGGAATTAGCGAGAGAAGCCGATACATTTGAGATCGACGGCATAGAGTTTAAAGTTTCTTCTATAAAACATCTGCTGCAAGCCAAAAGACTTATCGAGGATAAGAGGAAACAGGATCGGTACGACATCGAGATGCTTGAGGATATACTTAATGGAAGAAAAGTACGTTGAGCCGGACAAGAAAATAAAGCCGGATCCTTTTTTTGACGGTCACCTGGAAATAGATATAACCAAAATTTCTCCCAAAGAAAAACTCCTCTACCTTTCCAGGCAAATTCGACTGAAACGCTTTATTGAACAGAGAGTGGTAAAAATTACCTGAAACGGGGGCGGGGGCAAACAGTATTATCGGCTCTTGACGGAGACGGGGGTTTCAGGATAAAATAGGGGCATGGAACTAATAGAATTTAAGAGTAAGTTTGCCGAGTTAAAGCAGAAAGCCCTCGATTTACGGGGGTATCTTTGACCTGGATACCAGGGCCGGAGAACTCCAACAAATAGAAAACAAGCTGTCCGACCAGACCTTATGGAATGATCCGAGAAGAGCAGCCGGGCTATTGAAAGAAAAGAAGCAACTGGAGAACCTGCTCCAGTTGGGCCGGCATTTCCAGAAGAATATCGATGAGATCGAGACCTATCTTGAGCTCATGGCCGAAGACCCGGGTTTACTGCCCGAAGCCGAGCAGGTCATGGCCCAATTTGCCCATTTCGTCGAGCAGGCCGAAATACACAATTACCTGAGTAGCGACAACGATGCCGATAACGCTTTTATCGACATCCACCCCGGTGCCGGCGGCACCGAGAGCCAGGACTGGGCCGAAATCCTCTTACGCATGTACCTGCGCTTCGGCGAGCGGGAAGATTTCCGCACCGAGATCATCGAGTTGCAACCCGGGGAGGAAGCCGGTATCAAGAGCGTCACTGTCAGGTTCGACGGCCGGTATGCCTATGGGTATTTAAAGCAAGAGATCGGCGTGCACCGCCTGGTGCGGATATCCCCGTTTGATGCCAATAAACGCCGCCATACCTCCTTTGCCGCCGTTTTTGTCTACCCGGAAGTCGATGATTCCATCCTCATCGAGATCGACCCCAAAGATTTGCGTATCGATACTTACCGGGCCTCCGGCAAAGGCGGGCAGCATGTCAACACCACCGATTCGGCCGTTCGTATCACCCACATCCCGACCAACACCGTGGTCCAGTGCCAGAAAGAACGCTCCCAGCACCAGAACAAAGATACCGCCATGAAGATGTTGCGCTCCCGCCTCTATGAGAAACAAATCCGGGAAAAAATGGCCGAGAAAAACAAAATGGAGAATAGCAAAGGCGATATCGCCTGGGGCAACCAGATCCGCTCTTATGTTCTCCAACCTTACCAGATCATCAAGGATCACCGCACCGACCTGGAGAGCGGCAATACCCAGCGGGTCTTAGACGGGGATATCTTCGATTTCATCAAAGCATCTTTAAAGACCCGCAAGGGTTAAAGAAAACGGCAGGTAGAAGAGAAAAAATAAATTTATTTGGCCAAATTATCAAATAATTAGATAATTACTATTGACATTATTATAATTTTAGATTAAAATCCCGGTGAAATGTAAAAATTTCATGGTCATACAGATAATAATGATAAGAGAGGACGGAACATGAAAAAGAAATTTCGCCTGGTACTCGATTTAAAGGTTCGTATCAAGGAGCAAGTGAAGGTAAAAAACCTGGAAAAACGGCGTCATTTCGAGGTTCTCTTGCAAGAATTCCTCAAGGACGAGCAGTCCCTGCTCGACCTGTATAAAATTTGGCTGCTGGGGGACTTGCAGAGCGATGAATACGTGGAGGGTATCGAAAGGGATATCCAGGTCAGGGAAGAGAAAGAGATCGTCAAAAGCATGGTCAAGCGGCTACCCGACCCAAGCAGGCAGTACTTCCAGGAGATTTTTAACCGCATCGATAACTCCTGGTTCGAAGAGCTGGAAGCTTTTTTCGATCTATTTTCCCTGTTGAAGCTCGATAAGGCAAGGTTCTCAGAGGTTAAAGAATGAAACCGGAAAGACCCTGCATCAGCTTTTTACTCAATGCCTATCATTACTTTTTCGATTGTGTCTTTATTTTGAAAGACGACCTGTGTTTCCGGTTGGTGGTCAACCACCGGGGCCAGGTGCTGACCGACCGCTATTACCGCACCCTGCGCGGGGCACGGGCCGCTTTCGTCCGCCTATATGGGGATAAAGCCTGGGAAAAGGGGATAAAAAACCTGTGGAGCCATTTCTATCCACCCGATAGCCGCTGGCTGCGAAAGAAGATTTCCGGCAGTCGCCCCTGCCCCATTCGTTTATAAACCGCCAGGGCAACAACGAGTCGGCTTCTCACGGTTTATCTTGTCAATCGTCATGGCCCGGGAAATGGTGGGCAGTTGTGATATAATGGGGGGATGTTCAGGTTAGAATCCCAGTTTAAGATTACTTCTGCCCAGCGGGCCGCGGTAACGCGGATTGTCGATCTTTACCGCCAGGGCCGGCAACGCCAGGTACTGCTCGGTGTGACAGGGTCCGGCAAGACCTTTGTCATGGCCAACATCATCAAGGAATTGGGGCGCTCCTGCCTGGTACTGTCCCCGAATAAGACACTGGCCGCCCAGCTTTACCAGGAATTTAAGAGTTTTTTTCCGGCAGACCGGGTCGGTTACTTTATCAGCTATTACGACTATTACCAGCCGGAGGCGTATGTGCCGCAACGACACCTGTACATTGCCAAAGAGGTATCGATCAATCCCGAGATCGAGCGGCTGCGTATCGATGCAGCCAGGGCCCTGTTGGAGGCGAAGCAATGCGTCGTGGTGGCCTCGGTTTCGGCCATATACAACATCGGTTCGCCGGACGATTTTTTCAAACAAAAGATGACTTATTCGGTCTCCTCGCCCATCGAGCGTTCAGACTTGCTGAAAGAATTTGTTTCCCTGGGGTATAGCCGCACCGAGCATTTCATGGAGAGCGGCCGGTTCCGGGTCAGGGGGGAGGTGGTGGAGATATTTCCCAGCAGCGAGGAAAACCCGATGCGCTTTACCCTGGACAAGAACCGGCTGGTTGCCATCGAGGTATTCGATGCCCTGATCGGAGAGGTTTTAAGGGTATTGACAGCGGTCGATATTTACCCGATCAGCTATTTTCATTTCAACCGGGAGCGGGTGGACCGGGTGATACCCCTGATAAAAGCCGAGTTAGAGGAGCGACTGGCCGTTTTAACCGACCGGTGTGAGCTGGAGTATGCCGGGCGGCTCAAGGAGAGGACCCTCTATGACCTGGAAATCCTGGAACAGTACGGTTACTGCTCAGGCATCGAGAATTACTCTTATTACCTGTCGGGCCGGCGCAAAGGGGAGCCGCCCTATACGTTGCTCGATTTTTTCAAGGGGGATTTTTTGACCGTTATCGACGAGTCCCATATCACGGTGCCCCAGTTGGGCGGCATGTACCGGGGGGACCGCTCGCGCAAAACCACCCTGGTCAATTATGGGTTCCGTCTGCCTACGGCCATTGAGAACCGGCCGCTTAACTTTGTCGAATTGAACCGCAAGCTAAAGCAAGTTCTCTATGTCTCGGCTACGCCGGCAAATTATGAGATCGAAGATTCCCAGCATGGTCTAACTTCCTTGCTGGTGCGGCCTACCGGTCTGCTGGACCCGGAGATCGAGCTCCGTTATGCCTCTTCCCCGGTGGAAGATATGGTGGCCGAGATAAACACGGAGCTTCAGAGCGGGGATAACCGTATTTTGATCACCACCCTGACGCGGAAGATGGCCGAGAAATTGAGCGATTACCTGGCGTTAAAGGGCATTCCCTGCACTTACCTGCACGCGGAGATCAAGGCGCTCGACCGCATCAAGGTCATCAAGAAGTTGCGACTGGGAGAGGTAAAGGTGCTCCTGGGGATCAACTTGCTGCGGGAGGGCCTTGACATACCGGAAGTATCCCTGGTTATCATCCTGGATGCGGACCGGCAGGGGTTCTTGCGTTCGGCTACGTCGCTGATTCAGACCTTTGGCCGGGCCTCACGCAATGCCCGGGGCCGGGTACTCCTGTACCTGCGGGAGATGACCGGCTCGATCCGGGCAGCGACGGAAGAGTCTAACCGCCGCCGGGAGTACCAGATCAGCTACAACCGGGCACACGGTATCACGCCGGTATCGATTTACAAGCAAATCAAGGATTTTTATGACGACGATTACTGGGTCAGGAAGAGTGAGAATGAGATGAATGCCGATTTTACTACCCGGGAGAGCCTGGAAAAGGAGATTTCCCGTTTGACGGGGCAGATGAAAGAGCGGGCCGGGGAGCTTGACTTTAAGGCCGCCGCACAATTGCGCGAAAGAATCAAGGGCTTAAAGAACCTGGCGCTGGATCTCTATTAAAAAAATCGCTATGCCGAAAGGGGCTTTACTAATCGGCCAAACCGGCTATTTCCATGATGGTCTTTTTCTGCTCCATATCCTGGAGAAGGCCATTGATGGCTCTCCTGATAATGTCTTCCCGGCTGGTCTTCATCGTCCTGGCCAGGAAAGTGACGAGTTCAAGAACCTTGTTATCTAAAGTGATAAATTCCATGTGTGACCTCCACATTGTCAACAAGAATGCGCTGCTGCATTTGTGGTAAGAAGGAGTGGAAACTATTATATAATAGTATAAAATTGGAAAAATTCAACTACCGGTAATTTTTTTTTGCCGCCAGCCTAATTTTTTACCATATTCGAGGCTTTACTCTCGTTGTTTTTACTATCTACGGCAATCACGTAATATAGGTAATCGGCACCCCCTTTTACCTGGTTATCCTTATAGGCATTATCGGTCACTTTGTCGGCGATCAACTTGAATGTCTCATCTTTGGAAGATTTGCGGTACACGGCATAGTGGGAGAGATCGGCGTCTTTGACCTTTTCCCAGGTAAGGAACACATGGTCTTTGGCTTTGAAGGCCACCAGGTTGGCCGGGGCATCGGGCGGGAAGGTGTCCGTGACTTTGACAGATACGATATTGGAGGGGTCGGTCTCGCTCTTGTTGGCGCTAACCGTGGTCACATAATAGGCGTAAAAGCCATCCACACCGGTGTTGCTGTCCTCGAAATATTCGATCAACACCCGTTCATCGTTGATCTGTTGAAATTCTTTTAAGGGGATTTTGCCGGGCTCTTTGACCTCGGTCTGGTCGATGCGGCGGTAGACATTAAACCCCGATATCTGGGTGACACTCTTGTTGTCCAGGTTCAGGGCCGGTTTGCTCCATTTCAGTTGGATGGTTTTTTGTTCTTTGGCCTGGGTGAGGGTTTGGATGGGCCGGATGGGGATAATGGTCTTAATAGATTGGACGGCACACAGGGGGGATTTTTTTCGCCCGTAATAGTACTGGATGGCCAGGTAATGGCTTTTTTCGTCGAGCTCTTTGGTGCTGAAATTGACCCTGGCTGAAAAAAGGTCTCCATCCACCTGTAAATCGGCGTAATCGATTTTTTTTAAGAGATCGGCCTTTTTCTTAAATTTCTCTTCCTCTAATTTTTGGTTGCTGTGAAAGACCAGGATTTTCCCCAGTAAAACCGGGTTGGGCTCGGTCTTGTCGTCGGACAGGAACTGCCGGTAGGTCCATGTAAGCTTGATGCTATTACCAACCTGGGCCAAGGTAAGGCCCTGGACTGCCCGGGGCAGTTTTTCCGGCTCCAAAGTCAGGGGCCCTTTTTTGCCGCAGCCCCCGCCCAGGAGAAAGGCGACCGTGAGTATTAAAAGAATGCTTTTCTTGACCATCTTCATCTGTTCCTCATGGGGTTTACAATATATACCGACTCAAATCGGTATTTTTGGCGATCTCGCCCACCCGTTTGAGCACGTAATCTCTATCGATCTTGACCTGGCCGCCGCCGATATCCGAGGCTTCAAAGGATATCTCTTCCAGTACTTTTTCCATGATGGTGTAGAGGCGGCGGGCGCCGATATTCTCCGAGATGGAGTTGATATCTTCGGACAGCTTGGCGATTTCTTCGATAGCATCGTCGGTAAAAATCAGCTCCAGCCCCTCGGTGCCGAGCAGGGCCTGGGATTGTTTGGCCAGGGCGTTTTTCGGTTCCGTTAAAATCCTGACAAAGTCTTTCTGGCTCAGGGATTCCAATTCGACGCGGATGGGGAACCGGCCCTGCAACTCAGGAATCAGGTCCGAGGGTTTGGAGACATGGAAGGCCCCGGCGCCGATGAATAAAATATAATCGGTCCTGACCATGCCGTAGCGGGTATTGACGGTGGTGCCTTCGATGATGGGTAAAAGATCACGCTGTACGCCTTCCCTTGAAACCATCGGCCCGCTGCTGCTCGCTTCGCGACCGGCGATCTTATCCACCTCATCGAGGAACACGATACCGGTCTGCTCCACCCGCTCGATGGCGATGCGGGAAACCTGGTCCATATCGATCAACCGGTTCTGCTCCTCCTTCATCAAATAATCGAAGGCTTCATCTACGGACATCTTCCGCTTCTTGGGCTTACCCCCGAACATGTTGGGCATCATCTCACCGATGGTGATACCGATCTCTTCTACGCCGGAGGAGGAAAAGATTTCAAAGGGCGTACTGACCACCGGTTTGATCTCGATCTCGACCGTCTTATCGTTCAGTTTCCCTTCCCGGAACAATTTTCTCAGTTTTTCTTTGGTTTCCTGGGTGCTCACGTTGTTGGTATCCATCTCGACAACCGGTGCCTTGGCTTTCCGGGGCGATGGCAAAAGGATGCTGAGAATTTTTTCCTCGGCATTGCGGCGGGCCCTCTCTTTATTGGACTGCATCTTTTCTTCTTTGACCATATCGATGCCGATACGCACCAGGTCGCGGACAATCGATTCTACGTCCCGGCCGACATAACCCACTTCGGTAAACTTGGAGGCCTCCACCTTGATGAAGGGCGAGCTGACCAGTTTGGCCAGTCTCCGGGCGATCTCGGTCTTACCGACCCCGGTCGGGCCGATCATCAAAATGTTTTTCGGCATAATGTCTTCGGCAATATCCCGGGGGAGAAGTTGCCGGCGGTAACGGTTGCGCAGGGCAATGGCCACCGACTTTTTGGCTTTGTTCTGACCGATGATGTATTGATCGAGCTCTTTGACAATTTCCCTGGGTGTTAGGTGCAGGTGCTTCTCTTTCATATCTTGTTCCATCACAGTACCTCGATGATAAACTGTTTATTGGTATAAATGCAGATGTCGGAAGCGATTAGCAGCGATTTTTCCACGATGTCCCGGGCATCCAGGGGGGAAAAACGCTTCAAAGCCAGGGCGGCCGCTTGTGCGAATGGTCCACCGGAACCGATGGCCAGCACATCCTCATCCGGTTCGATGATGTCCCCCGACCCGGACAGGAGGAAGAGCTTTTCCTGGTTTGCCACGATCAGCATGGCTTCGAGTCGTCGCAAAATTTTATCTGTGCGCCAATCTTTGGATAGCTCGATGGCGGCCCGGGCCAGGTTGCCGTTGTACTCTTCCAGCTTGCCCTCAAACCGCTGGAATAAGGAAAAGGCATCCGAGGTGGACCCGGCAAACCCGGCCAGCACCTTGTCCTGGTAGAGCCGCCTGATTTTCTTGGCGCTGTGCTTCAAAACAGTACTCGACAACGTCACCTGGCCATCTGCGCCGATGACCACCTGGCCGTTGTGGCGCACGCACAAAACTGTTGTGCCGATTATCCGGTTTTGTTTTTTCATTGGCTTATAATTCTATTCTTTTTTACGACTTTAGTCAAATGGGATGGGGGGGGGGGATAAAGTGGGGCGGGTGCTTATACCCGCCCCGACAATTTTTACTTGACGACTGTCCGGGTCAACCCGGTCAGAATCCCTTGAAAAGATTACCCAGGAAAAGCAGGGCCCAACCGACGACCATAAACCAGAATTGGTGGTCGCTGACGAAGGGGATTGCCACAAAATGGGCGACAATACCTAATCCGACCAGTATCAGGGAGAGAAACCAGACGATGTTTTTAGGTGGTGTTAATCTCATGTGTGCCTCCTTGCCCCCCATACTACCGGAAAAGAAAAAGAAATGCAATACCCGCAGATTTTTTATTTGCCTATCGATCGATTTTTAGCTCCAGGTATAGAATTTATGCCCAATCCCTTTAATGTTGAGACCAATAATGATATAATTCAGGTTCAGAGGTTTTAAGACGTGTATGAGCAGCATGCTATAGAAAAAATGCCTTTAAGTCACCGCCAGGATATCGAACGGGCGATATCTATCTTGAAAACAGTAGGCTGCCGGGAAATCTACCTATTTGGCTCCCTGGTCTCCGATAACTTCTCGGATAGCTCGGATGTTGATCTGGCTGTAAAGGGTCTGAAAAAAAGAGATTATTTCAAAGTCCTGGGTAAATTAATGATGGCGCTCGATCATCCGGTCGACCTGATTAACCTGGAAAAAAAAGATCGGTTTTCAGCCATGTTGATAAAAAAGAATAGGCTTATTCGTGTTTCCTGAAGAAATTTCTGAAAAGATCGAGTTTGAATTAGAAGAGATCGGTACACTGCTCGAACTCTATAGGGATGAATTATCTGGTCTGAATATGAAACCGAACTTAATGGAAATTACCGCTTTTGCTGGCATATTGCACTCATTCTATAATGGTATAGAAAAAATATTTCTTTTCATCGCACAAAACATAGACAAGCATGTGCCGGATGATTCAAAGTGGCATAGAACTCTTTTGATGCAAATGATCGCAGTGAATGATTCCAGATACCCGGTTTTATCTGTGGAGCTGAAAGACCGTTTGTTGGATTATCTTGCATTCAGACATTTTTATAGGCACTCCTATTCTTTTCACCTGGAATGGGAAGAAATGGAAGACCTTATAAAATCGATCGATGAGGCTTGGTCAAGATTTCAAGCCGAAATAACGACATTTTTAAAGAGCGGGAATCGAAAGATGACCCAGCGATAGAGGCACGACCCGCTGGGGAAACATTATCTGGTCGATCGGGACCGGGAAAATTAGAAATAGGTAGGGGCAGACCCAGGTGGGTCTGCCCCCTATCCTTTTTTTTACCAGGTGCCGTCAGATTCTACAGTAGTCGGTTTGCAAAAGACAGGTACCTGGGTGGTGCCTTTTTCGCTATCGGCGGTACCGCCCTTTACCCTCTCCTGGTCATCCCTGTGCAGGGCTGAGTTAAGGTCCTGAATGGTGACCTTACCGAGACGCAGTTTTTTTTCTTTTGAAGGTTTCATTTTTTCCCCCTTTTCTTAAAGTATCATTCGACAAATGTGGATGTTTCCACCCCCCATCAAATGATCTACCTATATTATAGTATAAATTTTGAATGAGGTTATAACTGAGGTTTCAAAAAAGTATAAAAATCGTTCCAGGGTGAAAAAATGCTGAGATATTGCCCTGAGCAGGCGAACAATGAATGAAAGTGGGGAGAAGGACGCCCCCGCTTTGGCGGGAGCGCCCTTTTTTGGGTGGGTAGTGTAAAACTTTATTTCTTCCTGGGTAGAATTGATCTCTTCGCCAGGTTAAAGGACGATGTCGCCCCTTTTACTTCGACCGTGACCTTTACATTCCTGGGATCAACGGCTGCCGGTAACGATAGAACCTGGCTATAGGTGCCGTCCAGGTTATCCTTCAAGCCGGCGATAAATTCCCCGGCACTGGCTTTCACTTTGATGGACCCGGCGTACCTGGGGCCCAAATAGTTTCCGGAAGCATCTTTGGGGGTAATCACGATATTGTAATTGTTCCCACGTCTTGTCAGGGGAATCCTGGTTATGTCCACGAAAATATGGGCGGCATCGACATTAACCGCCAGGTATTTTTGCACCAGGCGATCCCGGTCAAAAGCATTTTTGTCCGGGGTTACCCCGGAGGCCCGGAAGTAGAAGGAATAGGTGCCTTCTTTTTGGGTTTCGGTAAATTGGTTGGTGTAAATTCCATCCCCGGGCATTAGGTCGCCGTGGGTGCCATCATCGTAGAGACGGATGGTTGACGGGGCGAGCCGTTTGGGGAAGGCCATCTTGCGATGATCTGCCAGTAACATGGCCTTACGGTGCCAGGGGGAGAGTTTTTCGGTGCCGAATTCCCCCGGGACTTTCCGCAGCTCCTCCTCGCTGACCTTATTTAGCGCATACCAATTACCTATTCCCTCACCGGGTTTGCCGATTTGCACCGTGACATCGGTCAAACCCGTTACCGGGCGGCCCAGGTCGGTAATTTTGGCACTCAGCGTGATTGCGTCGCCGGTTCCATAGGATTTTTGATCGAAGTCGGTTTTCATCTCCAGGCCGGAATTCAAGATTACGCTGTACTGGTAATGTTCCCGTTCCCCTGGCTCAAGGCCTGTGGAAAGGATCTCGATCACCCAGGGTGTAATCCCCACTTTGCCGGGGAGTTTCAGGTAATCACTATCGACGGTAACGATTTGATAAGTACTCCCCTTGTGAAATTGGACGCCCATGGCCCTGGTGGGAATAACCAGACCGTCGGAAGTTTTAATGGTCAGCCCCAGTCTCTCGCGGTTGCTTTTAACCCAGCTTAGATAGACACTGATGCGCCGGTCGTGCTTGTTTATCTTCACTTCTTTGACGACCCTTTTACCGGCACCGATGACGCCGGTGGGATCGATGGCCGTTTGCAAGCCCAGCGTATCCACCAGGATGGCTTTGTAAACGGCCTGGAGCTCGGTAGCCGGATTCCAGGTGGCCGGATCAAAGCCCGGAGTGGTGACATCGTAAAATTGGCCGCCCGTCTCGGTGGCGAATTTTTCCAACAGGGGATGGTCGATGTCTGTGGGGCGGGCAAAGCCGATGGTATAGACCTTGACCCCATCCGTGTTTAATTGGGCAATCCTATCGGTCACCTCTGGGTCTGCGATATCCACGGGATTGGGACAATTGTGGTATCCGTCGCTCAACAGGACGATGGCGCGGGTATTTTCCGTACCGAACATGCCCCTGGCTGTATCTATCCCGGCCAGCAGCGGCGTGTTTCCTTCGGCGACCAGTCCCGGGATGGTGCCGGTTACCGCGGTATCCTTGCTGGTTTCGGTAAGCAATGTCATGGGGGTAACGACCTGGCCGTTGCACCCGACAGTGGAACTCCACGGCGTGGGCGGGAAGTGGGCGATGCCGAAATTGATGCGTTTGTTGGTGTGATCGTACAGGAGCTCCATGAACGGATAGGCCGCCCGTTTGGCCAGTGTCAGCCGCTGTTCATCCGGTGGTACGCCTGTGGTGCCGTCATGACGCCACGACATGCTCCCGGATGTATCGAAAAGCAAAACCACGTCCCCGTATAACCGGAACATGGAGATCGAAGGATCGCCGTAAAGGTTATAGTCCATCTTGTTCATCCAACTGTAATCCGGGTTAACGTTGTTCTTGGTGGCGTACAGGGCCGGCCCGGCGGCGCTGTCTTTCATGATCTTATCCGAGAAATAGTAGGTGAGGTTGGCGTTGTTGCCGGCCAGGGGGTTGGGATCGCCGAAGGCCGGGTCAAAGCAATAGTTAAACGAGACCCGGGAGGCCGAAACAGTGGCAATAGCACCGTTTTTGAGTAACGAGTAACCGAGGTTGCCGCTGATCTCGGGGAGCCCGTTCAGGCAGGAACCCTGGAATACAAAGGCCGGTGTGGTGTCATTCAAACTGGTGCAATCGGCTGAAGTGATCAACCCTGAAGCACCGGAGTCCCAGCCATGGGTAGACCAATTGACCAGGCCGTAGCCTCCACCGTTGGTCCATTCGCCAAGCATATTGCACGGTGCCGTGGGGCTATTGCTTATCGGGTTGATGGTTGGGCATTCGGGCAGCGGAACAAGACCGAAATCCGATTCGTAAACTCGATAGGTAGAGAAGCCGAGGGGGGTGGCCACGTTTGCTTTCAATGCCTCTCCCAGTTTATAATCCGAAGCCGGTTCCCATAAATAGACAGCCGCTGTCAGGAATTTTTTGCGCCAGGCAGGCGCTGCCGTTGTTTCATAATCGATGATCTTTTGCAAGATATTGTTTAGGGTTGGATAATCCGCGTCATATACGGGAATCCTGCCGATATAGACATCGGGAGTAAAATCGACGCCCCCCATTCCTTTATCGCCATGCCCCCAGAAGAAATTGATGGTGCCGTCAACCCGGGTCAGGGCAGGGGAGGTGAAATCGCTATTATTGAAGTATTGGCCATCCAATCCATTGGGTACGTAACTCCCGGCCACCAGGTGAAAGAGTTTGGCCTGGGGGACACTACTCAGGTAGGTGACCCCGGGCGGTTCCCACAGCAAAAGGGCCTTCCCATCACCGGTATCGTCGAAGTACTCGACCTGGATATCGTGCTGCCCGGCGCTTAAATTCATCCAACCATATTTTGTGCTGGAGAAATGGGAAGTCCAGTCATCGATGACCAGGGTCCCGTCAATGGTCAGACGCATACCGTTATCGCTGGAGATGGCAAAAAGGTGGTTGCCGGCCGTATCGGCTTGGATCTTTCCTGTCCAGCGCACGGAAAAGGTATCCGGGTCTATGGCCGGATCGGGGCTGTTGGGATAACCGGTAACCATGTCTTCGCCAAAGAACCCGTCGTCATCGATATCCCAATTGCCGCTGAGGTTGGCATAAAAATAATCGGTCGGGGATTCGATGTATGTATAAGAGGCGATATTGGGCCAGCACATTTTCATCGGTACATCCCCCACCGTATCCGTTGGAGAAGCTGGGTCATCGGGGTCCGGGTTGCCGATCAACAGGACATATTTGATACCCAGGGCGACATAATTGTTTATCAGCCACTGCCGGATTTTCTCCGCTGTCCCGCCTGGTGCCTGCCCGGCCAATGGCCCGTAATCGGTTTCGGTGACCACCTGTACCGTGTGCCCCAGGGTGATTTTATGATTGACAAAATCGGCCAGTTTGGTGCTGTTGGCCTGGATATCGTTGGTGGTAATGATGACATAATCGGGATCTACCACGGTCTCCCCCGGTTTTCCCCCCCGGACCGGGACATAGCGGTACCATTCCTGGGCCTCTTTAAAGTTGAAGAAACGCTTCTTGGCCACATCGTCCATCACGGTATCGCCCAGGACCGGGTCGGTACGAAAAACTTTTGCCCCAATCCTTTTAAAGGAAAACCGGACTTTAACGGATTTTACCAGGCGCATTCTTTTATTTACCGGGTTAAATTGGACGGGCGAGAATCCCAGGCGGGCGAATCTCCATTTCCGCATTTGGGAAGTGGCCAGGATCTTGACCGGTTCTTGCGGGAAAAAGGCATTTTCCCCATAGACCTTCATATTCCGCCCATCGACAATATCTTTTCCCACTCCCCATAAAACTACATCTTTGCCATCCACCCGGGCCCGCATCGGGGGTGCCGGCGGGATGTTGTGTGTGCCGGGGAGCTCGACCGTCTCTGTCTCGAATTCGAGCTTGAGCGAGTCCCAATCGATATTGGGCGGCACCGCCACATCGTATATCCGGAAGGGTAAGATGGGGTCGCCCGGAGATGTGGCTGGGGTGAATTCTTTGATGTCTATCCATTCACCTGCCAGGGCCGCTTTCATGACCGGATATTGGGTGCCCCTTATTTTGTAGGGCCCCGGTTGCAGGGTCAACTGGATTTCCCCGGGCACAATGCCGGTATCTCCCTTGTAATCGAAGGGACGCATCTGGGGGTAGATGGCCCCCGGGGAAAAGGCCATCATCATACCCAATAAAACGATGATCACTAATGATCTTTGTTTAGCACTCATGTTAACCTCCTTTAGGTTTTATGGTCTCATCCGACGCATTTAGGCGTTTCTTGCCCTTATCGAATGATCCGCTAAAAGAATACCATAAAATTCAAAGGGGTGTTATCGCCACGGTTTCAAAACGCTATAAAAATCGTTCCAGGGTGATTTAGATATGAAAAAATGCCTTACTGCGCCCGGAATTTAAGCCACTCGGCTTCCTGTCCAGACAGTATGACCCAGGTAAAGGGATTATCCTGGGCAGCCTGGAGGGTTAATGCCTGTTTGCCCCCGGGGCAGACGGCGGCCTGGGTGTTGCCGTCCTGTTGAAAGGCCAGCATTCGGGCTTCATGACCGTGGCCACCAGCCCAACCACCACCCACAGGATGATCGATCTCTTGCTTGTCATTGTTCCTCGCCTCCTCGTTGGTTTCATTGCCTATCCTCACACCATCCAACCTGGACCCTTTCAAAAAGGGAGAAAAAAGAAGGGCGTTCCCGCTTTGGCGGGAACGCCCGTTATTCGATATGTGAAAGACTCTTAAAATCTTAAGATCAGGCCGATATGGGTGGTGTAAAACTCCGGGTCTTCCTGGGGAGTTAAGATGTGATGATAATCCATCCCGGCTTCTAAGACCAGGTTGGGATTCAAGGTGTGATCGAGACCGAAGCCCAGGTTAAAACCGGGTCTGATTGAACCGGTCTTGGGCATGTATAGCCCGAAACCGCCATTCACATAGGGCCTTAAGGGGTTGGTTGAGAGTTCCCATTTCAGGTTTGCCGACAGGTTCCACCAGTAAGTGTCCTGATAATCGGGTAAATAATTGGGTTTAACCCTGAAATGATTAAAGCCGAGCAGGGCTACTGCCGAAAGCTGCGGGCTGAAATGGTAATCCATATCCACGGCAAACATATAGCTACCGTTATAGCGGCTCCCGAAGTCGGTAATAGGGAACGTCATCCCGCCGTGTAAACTTAAGCGCAGACATTTGCACCACTCGATTTTATTAGGTGTGTCTTCAGGCGTTTTTACTTTATCATTTGGATCACCCACTGCGGCTGAAACGCGTACCTCTCGGACGAACTTTGCACTAACAATGTTCGGGTCTCTTTTTTCAATTTCCTCAGATTGCTGCCACTTGTCGATATCGGCCCGAAGAAGGAACTGATAAGGGCCTTTTTCTTTAGTATTTTTGTAGACCCCTGTGTAGATACCGTCATTCGCAATGTCATCCCCCCCATCTTGAAGCGAATGTCCCATATCATTCAATTCAATTACGTCTTCCGAACCATCTGGACGAAGTACCAGGCCTACGATTCGTTTTGTCTTGCCCGTGACCGATCCTCCAAAGCTGCGGGGATATGCAAAAATATAGATGGCCTCGCCAGGGAGAACACTCGCATAGCGCGGTGAAGCGGCTAAGCTATGAATCGGATTTCTTGAATAGAGGCGCTTTACATAACGGTCAGGTTGTTCCCCGGACCAATCAATGTTCATCTTCCAGAAGCCAGGAACTGGATTCATCACACGCACAAATTCTCCTTGCGGCATCATCTTGCCACCGTATTGATTACCGTTCGGATCTATAACAGCCATAGACACTTCCATGTTCAGTTTTTGCCATATCAGGGTAAAGGTGGCTGATTCGCATCCTTCCTCTACAAAAAATATATCATCCTTCTCGTTAAGCCAAGATGAAAAAGAACTTACAGAATCACGGCGCGATATCCGCTCATGGATGTCCACAAATGCCTCAGCAAGGCGCGCCGAATCGGCAGAGTCAACGTAAAAACCGCCAGTTCCCGCGGCGATTTCAGAGCATTGAGAGCTTAAACCAAGGTCCCCACCGGTGCAAGTTACATATACGGGAATGCCCGAAATCATCAAATCATTTATTTTTGCTTGAAGATCAGCATCTGCGTTCGATTGCGGCGCAGGCCTGTTGTTGATTCCGTCGGACATCAGTACGATAAAAGTATTTGCGGTCACGCCGCCTGCTGCAATAATCATATCTTTGGCCTTCTGAAGTCCGGCGCCGATATTCGTCCAAGCAGTGGGGGCCAAATCATTAATGGCATTGTTCCAGGTGGTGCGGTCTGCTCCAAGAGGGGCAATTGCAACGTTCACGCGTCCGCTATCTGCTTCTGCATCATCGGAGTAAGAAACTATCCCAAGTTCGGTTCCGTTCTCTGCTAGCGCAATAAAATCTTTAGCTGCCACCTTAAGCCGTTCCAAACGCGAAGGCGACTCGAGACTCATACTGCCTGATTCGTCCAGTACCAGGACGACTCGAGTGGTAGAGTTTGCCTTTACAAAGCGTGTAGTGTTCACTACAGCATCGTTGGCGTCAGGATCTGGGGCGCCTTCAGGGGCGAGAAAGGTATTTGGCCACGACCAAACCACCTGAGCCCAACATGAACGGTTCGAGCGGCAGCGAGACTGTTCCGTGACGTTAGTCGCATCATGATTGCCTCCTGTAATATCCGTCGTGTCTAAGGGATTTCCCTGGCCCCAGCAAAGCTCGGAAAAATCACCACCACCGACGCCGCCTTGATCCATCAGGCACGATGCCTGTCCGGCCTCAATGGCTGCTGCATCGGGGCAACGTGCACTTCCACTAAGAGAACCACACCCTGCTGCACGTGATTCGTACTCGTCGCGTGCATCAAACACCAGGTGTACGAACTCATGAGCGAAGCTTTCCCCTAAACTGGGCGCCGAATTTACATGGTTGATAGAAACATGTATGCTACCTCCCAGTTGCCAGGAGCCGGTGTTTGCCTGCCACCAGACGGGATAGGTATCTGGATAAATACGCAGATCAGCATCCGATCCCGTTCCGAAAGCATTGTTATAAATGAAAGCTTCGCCGATCTCCGCCTGACCATCCGTCACATCGAAGAGAACTGCGGATCCCTCACTGATAAGATTTTGAATCGTAGCGATTTCAGCGTTCGTGGCGTTGAATTGCACTGCGACTGAGATGTTGAAAATGTTGCGATCCGGGCATGTGGAACTAGGGCAATTCCCACCCTGGTTGCACAGGTTGCCGGCGTTTGGGCCACCCACACACTTGCGGCGAAACACAGGTGCAGGACGCCCTTCCAACTCGCCTTGCGCTGTCTGAGCGTATGCCGTTCCCATATCAAGGCTCGGTTCGAGCCAACAAATCACTGCGAGCAAGCTAAGTATAACCACTCGCAGATGTCTTTGCTCAAAATGAAAAAAATTTTTCATTTTCATAATATTCTCCTATGTCTAATTTAGTTTTCTTAAAAGTTTTTGGGGAAAACTTCAAAAACCTCATCTTGATTACGAGAGTTCAAAACCTAACTCTTTATGCGCCGGATACTAAGGCGGCGCTAAATTTTTAAACTCCATCTATTCCTCCTTTACTTCAATCGATTTTTTTCAACCTTTCCCTTCTCTCCCCCCCTTCATGACATTCCCCTCGTTCCCTTCATTTCCCAAAACCTTTGATCGTTTTAAACCTCATGCCGATATGATAGTATAATCCCCGGGTTTTTGTTCAACTTTTATAAAAGTTGATACGATTTTTTGAGATGGTGAATTAGAGAGGATACCGGGATGTCAACTTTTATAAAAGTTGACATCCACTCCCGCCCGGTCGCTATGCCTGGAGATGGGACTGGAGATAGCTCCCCCTCTCTGTATCGGAGAGGGGGGAAGGAGATGAATGCCCCTTGTCTTGCAAGGTACATGCAGAGACAACAAGGTCGAATGCGACATAATTCCCGCAAAATTAAGGCGGGAATTTGATAACGAATGCGACCCAAAGGAGCGTTCATCTACTTCTAATGGAGCATTCATCCGCTTCCGGGTCGCATTCCAATTGTGACCATTGTCTAGACATTGCAAAAGCCGGGAAAGCCATTTTATATCCAGGTCCGGTGAATGTCTTCTTGACAAAACGGGAGGACTGCTTTATGATTAGGCCATGACGGCAAAACACGTAGAAACGGGCAATTATAATTTAGGGGCAAATGATGACCATGAATGACACAAATGCCGATCCAAATGGCCGGCTGCCCCTCATTGGTGTTCCGCAACAAAAGGCTTACCTGGATAAGCTTGAAGAGATCGCTACCGTCTTGGTGAAAAATATCCGCCATTTTAAAGACAACCACGGTATAGGTTCGGAAAGGCTTGGGGTAGTCATGTTCCTGTTTTATTATGCCCGGTTTTCCCGGCAAGAAAAATATGCCGATATCGCTTACAACCTCGTTTCCAGGGTATTCGACGAATTAAACACCGGGCTCGGAGCAGGAGACAAACAGAGCCTGGCCGGTTTTTCCGCCTTAGGCTGGGTAATGTTGCTCCTGGAGCAGGAAAAATTCATCGATACCGATACTGCAGGAATTCTTGGAGACGTGGAAAACCTTTTGCATACGCTCATGATCGACGAAATGAAACAAAGACATTACGACTATATCCATGGCGCTTTAGGCAAGGGCCTATATTTTCTAAGCCGGGTAAAAGACCCGGTCGTCCGGGCTTACCTGGGCAATCTTGTCGATGTTATCGAAGAGGTCTCGGAGACAGACGCCAATGGCGGGTTTAAGATTCCCGGCTATTTCCCGGACAGTACGGGAAATGAGAGTTTTACCGTCAACCTGGGCCTGGCCCATGGTATGCCCAGCATTATATGGTTTTTAAGTAAAATCAAGGGCCATGGTATTGCCGGGGATAAGGCAACCTATTTATTGGAAGGATTTACCCATTATATATGGCATCATTCCCAGGACACGACAAAGTATTTATCGAATTTTCCCAGGTTCGGCGGGGCCGGGGCGCCCCCGTCTAACAGCCGTCTCGCCTGGTGTTATGGGGACCTGGGCATCGGTATCGGTTTGTGGCAGGCGGCCATCGGCAGCGGTGAGAAAGATTGGGAAACAAAGGCACTTCAGGTATTGCTGCATTCTACCGGCAGGCGGGATTTAAAAGAGAACGGTGTTACCGATGCCGGGTTGTGTCACGGCACCGCCGGTATCGCCCACATCTACCACCGTATGTACCGGTATACGGCCCGCCGGGAGTTTAAAGAAGCGGCCCATTATTGGTTTGACGAAACCCTAAAGATGGCCGGGCATACCGGCGATTTTGCCGGGTTCGAATACCTGGCCGGAAAAGGCCCTATGGGATGGAAAAATGTTGCCGGTATCTTGACCGGCCTAACCGGTATCGGGCTGGCCTTGATAGCGGCTGTGTCCAGGATCGAGCCAGCCTGGGACCGGGCCCTGCTGCTCAGCTAATACCGGTGCCTGGTCCTCTTTAAACTTTTTCAAACGGTCATTTTAAATTGACTTTTTTTTATTTCTATGATATAAGATACCTTAAAAAACCCGATGAAGCCCTGTGCTTCCGGGCGACAATAAAAGGACAATGACAGCAGTGCAAACCATGGATGGTTTTTTTAGCCAAGCATATCAATTGAGGAGGATAAAATGAAACAAAAAGTATTTTCAAAAAAACTCAATCTCAACAAGACAACGATTGCCCACCTTGAGCATGAGCAGATGCAGAAAATTAAAGCCGGTTTGGAGTTTACCGTGCCGTGCGACTCGCTGAACACCAATTATACCCGTTGCAAAGTTTGCCCTATCACCGGTTTGAGCAGATGTAAACCGTGTGTATGCTAGTCCGGGCGTTGTCTAACTTTTCAAAGTAAACGTCGTAGAGATTTTACCGGGGTTGGGGGCGGTTTTACACCACCCCCAGCCCCGCCCAAACCGCGGCGTTCTTCAACATGGGTACTTTCTCATCTACTTTGCCAACCCATCATTATGGCAGTTATGCCCCTGAAAATGCCGATAAACATGTAAAACCTTTGTTTATCGTTCCAATCGACGAGGTAGGGGCCGCCGGGCCAAAGAAAACCGTCGGGGCATTTGGGTATAAGGTCAGGTCATATTGGGCTTCCCGGCTGTGCTTGCGGGCCAGTTTTCCCCGGCAGAAGAATTCTACCAGGTTCCGGGAGATGATTTTTCTCCGGTCTGGCTGTTCTGCCAGCTCATAAGAGATAAATTTCCCCCGGTAAACCCGAAACGTTCGGCAAAATTGGTGAAGTTTTCTCCAAAATACCCGAACTGTTCAGCAAAGTTGGTGAACGGTTAAGCAAGATTGGTGAAATTTTCTCCAAAATACCCGAAACGTTCAGCAAAGTTGGTGAACGGTTAAGCAAGATTGGTGAAGTTTTCTCCAAAATACCCGAAACGTTCACCAAAGTTGGTGAAATTTTCTCCAAAATACCCGAAACGTTCAGCAAAGTTGGTGAACGGTTAAGCAAGATTGGTGAAGTTTTCTCCAAAATACCCGAAACGTTCACCAAAGTTGGTGAAATTTTCTCCGAAATACCCGAAATGTTCACCAAAGTTGGTGAAATTTTCTCCGAAATACCCGAAATGTTCACCAAAGTTGGTGAACGGTTAAGAAAAATTGGTTAACCGGACACCCAGATTGCCTGCTGGCAAGCAAAAGCCCGGATAGACATTATTGGCCGCACATATCCCGTAGGGGTGTATGGACATACACCCCATCCGGCGGCCAGGAGTTCCTGTGTCTTGAACTATGATTAAGCTGATTAGCCTGATTACGCTGATTGGGCGCTTGACAGGCATATTTAAAGGCCCATTGATCGGCCTTCTAAACTTGAGGTTTTTGGCTTCAAAATTCATCAGCAGGCCTGGGGGTGAAGGGCAGGCGAAGAATTTTCGCCTGCCCTCTTTTCCCTTTGGTCTGGTTATCTCCGCTTATACCTCCATTAACCGTTTATCGAAAGAGCACGCCCAGTTGTAAGGTTAAGAACCAGTATTTGGGCTCATCGGTTTTTGAGATATTCATACAGTGCCAATCGATCCCCCATTCTAGATCGAAGGGGCCACTGAGGGGTATGCGGGCACCCAGGCCGACATTAAAGCCCACGGTACTGCTGGTCGGGTAGGGCAAAGCCAGGTTGGGTTTGGGGATATAGAGCCCCGGGCCGGCCGTTAAAAACCAATTAAGCCCGGATGGGGCAGTAAAGAACCACTTGACGTTGGTCGAGATATTGAACGTATAGTAGTGGACCGAAGCCGCATAATCGTCCGTGAACTGGCTAAAGCCCAGGATCGCCACCACATCGATCTTGTCGGCAATCGCATAATCCAGGTTAAAGCGGAAATGGACATTGGAATCGGCCAGTCCATTCAGGTAATTGTCGGGGGCAAGCCCACCCCACTCTTCCTTGGGGTAAGTACCCAAACTAAGGGGATAGGTGGCGCCCACGTGGAAACTGAGGCGTAAGTGGCGCACCTTTGCTGTTGTTCCCGTCGTATCTTGCGCCAGGACGCCCAGGGGCAATACCAACGCCAATAAAAACAAAACCATCACACCCCGTAATAACAGGGAATTTTTTTTCTTGATCATTTTTGATCCTCCTTATTTTAAGTTTTGTCAAATCTTCCTTTCCATGCTCTCCCACCTTTTACTCACCACCTTCATCTCCCAAACCTTTGATCGCTTTTAATCTCATGGCTATATGATAGAATAATCCCCGGGTTTTTGTTCAACTTTTATAAAAGTTGATACGATTTTTTGAGATGGTGAATTAGAGAGGATCCTGGGATGTCAACTTTTATAAAAGTTGATATCCCGTCTTTTTCCCCCGGCATAAAAAAATTTTATCTATTGCTTTTTTTTCATTTTTTCTATACATTATAAGATAATCTTAAAGCCGTAAAAAGGAGGCTAAACATGAATCAGTCAAACACATTCTTTGAACCTGCGGGCGTTTGCGATCGGTTCATCTCGATCACCCAACGCCTGCATCCTTCCGCCAATCAAGATGGCGTAACCGGGAATGAAGACCCGGTAAGAGAATATGTGATCTCACAGGCCCAGGAAATCCCCGGGGTAACGGTGGTGGTCTATGACCAGGGCGCCACCCAACCCGGGGACCGCGTGATCATCCTGAGCCGGCCCGGTTCCGGGGTTTATGCCGGGAAAACCCCGGTCATACTCCAGGCCCACATGGACATGGTGTATAATCCCGTGGACATGGCTTTTCCCCTCACTGTCATCTTCGATCCCAACCGCCAGGGGCAGGGCAAGTGGATAAAAGCCGTGGAAAACAAAGGCCGGCCCTCTACCCTGGGGGCAGATGACGGCCTGGGCGTGGCCACTGCCCTGGCGCTTTTGGCCGACCCCAATCTCAAAGACTATCCCCTGGAATGCCTGTTTACCGTACAGGAAGAAACCGATATGGGCGGCGCCCAGAATTTCGACTTGAAGTATCTCACCGGTAGGCAATTGCTCAATCTCGATGCGGAAGATCTGCCCATTATTATCTACGGCAGCGCCGGGGGCTCCACCACCCAGTACCAGGGAAATATCAGCCGCATCGCCACACCAAAAGACTACATGACCATGCAGCTTACCATCTCGGGCTTACGCGGCGGTCATTCCGGTGTGGACATCAATAAAGGGAGATTGAATGCCATTAAAGTCCTGGCCCAGGCCCTGGCGCGGCTGGATAAACGAATCACTGCCCTGGACGTCAGTGGACAGAGTATCGGTAGTTATGACCTGCTGGTTTATGATATTAAACGCTATGATGTCAAGAAATCCAATGCCATTCCCGCCGCCGCCGAAGCCGTTATCGGCCTGCCCATGAAGAACGCAAAACAATTCATAGCAGACTTCTATACCTTGTGCGCTGCCCTAAGAAACCAAAACCAACCCGAAGAGAATGGTTTCCTGCCCTGGGCAACCCCCACCAGCACCACCGAGCAAGCCCTGGATGAAAAATCGACCGATACGTTGCTCTGCCTGCTTCAACAGGTTCCCCACGGCGTGATCGCCATGATCCCCGAAGTTCCCGGCGTGGTGGAAACATCCACCAACCTCTACGATGTGACTCTCGACGGCAACACCGTCACCATCGGCTCGTCCAACCGCAGTTCCTGCGATGACTCTTTAACCGCCCTCAATAATGCCCAGGCCAATATCGGGGCCATTTTTCAATTCGACGTGAAGACCGGTATCGACAGCTACCCATCATGGCAGCCGAACCCCAAATCCCCTTTGCTGAAAATCGCCACCGGGGTCTACAGCGACCCGCAAATGTACGGCGACCAATGCGACGCCACAGTCATCCATGCCGGCCTGGAATGCGGCACCATCAGTGCCAGGTACGAAGAAGTGGGCATCGATATGGATTGTATCTCCATCGGGCCCACCATCAAAGACCCCCACTCCCCCAGCGAAAGCCTCCAGGTAGAGGCTGCGGACGGCACCCAAACGGTCCAAAAGTTCTATAATGCGGTCAGCCAAATTTTGGGCAAAATCTTTACCGCATAAAAAAATCGGAGGAACCATGAAAGATTTAAAATTCAAAGATTTTTTAAACAAAGATGGTATGGCCCATGCCGATGCGCCGCAGTGGTTTAAAAAGCGCATCGATATCCGCCAGGCGTTTCCGTCCCCTTACCGGGAGACACCGGATCCCCTGGCGGCCATCGTATCCAATGCCATCACCCAGGTGGATAATCTAAAACACGAAAAAGGCGGCCCATCATTACTGGGCAACGTTCCCGTCGATCCGCGCGGCCCCTGCTACCCGGATGCCCAGAAAGCAGAACTGGCGCCCAATATGCAGGGTTTAGAGGAAACCATCGCTCAATCGGTGGCGCTGTTCAAGGGGCTATCCATCTGGAACCACCCCCTGGTCATGCCCAATGTGATCCCCCCGGCCAATATCGCTTCCATGACCGCGGCCATGTTGACCGAGATATTCAGCCCCAATATCATCGAGGGTGAATATGCCTGGAATGTGGAATTAGCCGAATTGGAATCAGCGGCCATGGTGGCCCGCTTGCTGAACTGGGACCCGGGAATCGCCGGCGGGCTCTATACTTTCGGCGGTTCCGGGTGTTATTTCTACGGCTTGAAATACGCTCTGACCCGCGTCCTGGGTAAAGACTCCCGCTTAACCGGCATCCGCACCGACGGCAAAGTACTGGTCTCCCAGCAAGGCCATTATTGCAAAATGAATTCCACCGACTGGACCGGCCTGGGGATGAATAACATTATCAATATCGAAACCGACGATGAAACCAATTGCATGGACATCGAGTACCTGGAAGAAGTGATGGAGAAACTCAATAAAGAGGGAACACCCATTATCTCCATCATTTGTACCATGGGCTCCACCGATGCCTTTGCCGTGGACCCGGTAAAAAAAGTGCGGGAATTGATCGAAAAATATCCCAATCCGCCCGGTTTCGGTCGGCCCTTTCTCTATTGCGATGCCGTCATCGGTTGGGCCTGGCTTTGTTTTAAGTCCTATGACTTCGAGAAAAACCCCATGCAATTCCGCCCCCAGGTATTAGCGGCCATCAAAGCCAACATGGAAGCCATCAGACAGATGGAGTATGCCGATGCCATCGGCTGCGATTTCCATAAAGTCGGCTGGTCGCCCTATAATTGCAGCCTCTTTATGGTGAAAGATATCGGCGAGTATCAACGGTTGATGTCCCGTCCCGGTTCCGATTACCTGCAAGAGCGCACCTCTTATAATCCCGGCAACTATACCCTGGAAGTATCCCGATCCGGTTCCTATGCCATGGCCGGTTGGGCCACCCTGAAATATTTTGGTCATGAAGGGTTCCAGGCCATACTGGGCGGTATACTGGAAGTCCAGCATGTATTGCGAGAGCGTATCGGACAGGAAACGGACATGGTATGCGTCAACCCGGGTGACAACGGTTTTGTCACCCTCTTTCGCGTCTATCCCAAAGGTGTCAATGCTTCCGCCCAATACGCCAAAGAATTGGGCTGGCCCGACTGCCAGGACGATTTGATGAAACACAACCGTCTCCAGGAAAAAGTGGCCGACACTTTGTGGAATTGGAACAAGGAAGGCAGGATTATCGATGGTTGCCAGGTTACCTATACCAGCTTAAGCACGGGGTTCAGGCCCACCGAATACAACCGCGATGAGGGCGATCCCAATGCCATGATCTATGCGCTTAAATCTTTTCCCATGAATGTATTTATCGATGCCGAGTCCATGGAAACGCTGGTTAAAGTGGTCAAAGCGGCCAGGGATGAAGTCATCGCCGCCGGCTGGCTGTAATAAGTAAAAAGGGGGCAGGCGAAAAAAAATCGCCTGTCCCCTTCCGCTGCCAACGGCGGATGAAGCAAGAAAGAACATCATCGAATTGGTGGAAATCCAATTTGAAGAAATGAAAGAGAATGAACGGGGGATGGTGTATAATGGCTGGTGGAAATGATAAAGAAGAGCGGCATTCCAGGCGGGCAATGGCTGATCGTCTATGACCCGGCCCGGCTCACCTACCGGCAGGTACTCCTCTACCTGGTGCGCCGGCAGGCGCAGCCGCCTGGCCGGCAACAGGCGGCAACAGGCGACCCCATCGCCTTTTACCTGTCGCCGGATCTCATAGAAGAACCCCTGGCTACCCATGATAAAAAGGGAATTACCCTGATGCCGGGGAATAAGGGCCGGGAAAGAATCGACAAGGTGCTTCTCTATTTTCCCTTCCTGGCTTCGGATAAGCGCTGGCGGACGATCACGCTCCCGGCTGCGTCGCTATTTTTAGGTTCTGCTTTACAAAACCACGGTTTTTCCGTGGAAGTGGAGCGGCTGATGTTGCCCGCCCCAGCTATCGACCGCGATTTGTCTACATATAATATGATCGGCTTTACCCTGCTGGAAGATACATTCCTGGAATTCCAGGCCCTCTTTTCCAGGTGGTGCCGGGAAAAGGATTTCACCGGGCTGTGGGCGGCCGGTGGGCCGCTGGTCACCTTGAATCCTCTGCAAAGTGCCTATCATTTGCCCGGGCTCAACCTGCTGGTTCGGGGGGAGGCGGAAGCGATCCTGCCGGGAATATTGACCGGCCTGGCCAATAATGACCTGGCCGGGCTCCGGCAATTTAAGGGCTGGCTCTTCCAGCGGCCCGGACTGCTGGTGATGTCCCGGTTTGATGAGATCAACCAACCCAAAGATTTTTCCACCTTCTCCTTTAATCTCGATTTTACCGTGGCCGGGCACCTGGAGAACGGCCTGGAAATCAACCTCTCCCGGGGCTGCCGCCAGGGCTGCCTCTTTTGCTCGAAAATCCAGGGTCGATCGCTACGCAAGCTGCCGGTGGAAACATTCGCCGGCCTGCTGGCCGGGTTTACCGCGAAGCTCTCCCGTTCTTCTGCGGACGACCCGGCGGAAAATCATGCCCGGACCTTAAATATCAATGACGACGATATTCTCCAGGATGTAAACTATGCGGCAGAGGTCTTTAACCTGGTCAAGAAGAATGGCTTTGCCCTGTGGGGCATCCAGACCTCGCCCCGCTCACTCTTCGATGGGCAGGGGCGGATTTTACAAGCAGCCTTCGACCGGCTCAGCGACCGGGAGCTCTTCGCTAACCGGCGTCCCCTGGTCTGGCTGGGTACAGACACGTTTTTAAAAGAGCGGGCCAGGCGGCTCGGTAAATGGGTGCCCGGCATAGACGCCCTGCGGGAGCTGCTGGCCCGGTGCGAAGAAGCGGGTGTTTCCCATTATCACTATTGGATCGCCAGCGACCAACAATCGACCTGGGAAGAATTTTTTGCCGAATTTCTCCTGATCTACCGGCTGCACCAAGAGTTTACCCATTTTTCCCTGCTGCCGCACAGCCCTTTTTTGGTGCCCTACAGTTCCACGCCGCTCTTTTCCCTCCTGTCCGGTTCGGCACAATGGCGGGACCAGGTTCGTTACAAAAAAATCGTGACCGCCGAGGCGGACGAATTCGTGCTGCCGCTGGTCGAGCGGGTACAAACGCCGTTTCCTTTTTTGAATCGGTTGCTATCGAACGAGCGGCTGGCCGGGGGCCATGACCTGGGCTTTTTCGATGCCTTGCGCCCGGGGGATTACCGGCAGGCGTTGATCATCCTCTATTCCTTCTTGAAACAGGAGCGGCTGGCCGGGGGCAATACGGCGCCGATTCATCGCTTACTGGATACGGAGAGGAAACTGGAACTTATATTATCGGACATGACCTGATGGAGCCTTGACATGATGAAAAAAAAACCGCTGTTGATCGTATTCGAGGGCATAGATGGCTCAGGCAAGACCACCCTGTCCCGGATGCTTCTCGATGATTGGCAAAAGCAGGGGCGAACGGTGGTCTGGCTGCGGGAGCCGTCGGCTTCGCCCTGGGGCGAGAAGATCCGGGCCATCGCCCAAGCGCACGACCAAATTCCTATCCGGGAAGAGCTGGAGTACTTCATAGAAGACCGGCGCTGGAACGTGAAAAATTGCATCCTGCCGGCGCTCGATAATAACCAGGACGTCATCCTCGATCGCTACTACTACTCGACCGCCTGTTACCAGGGGGCCAGGGGCCTGGACATGGATGAGATCATCCGGCTCAATGAAGCCTTTGCCCCCAGGCCGGATGCTGTCTTCATCGTCGATGTCGATGTAGAGATAGCCATGCAGCGGATCAGGCAGAACCGGGAAACAACCGTCAAGCTGTTTGAAAAGAAGGAATTTTTACTCCAGGTCAGGGAGAATTACTTAAAACTAAAGGGCGAGCACATCCACGTGCTGGACGGCTCTCTCCCCCTGGCCCAGGTGTTTGTGCGGTTGCTGGAAAAGATAGCGGATTACCTTTTAACGACTTGACTTTAGCGTGCACTTGCATTAATATTTGCTCTAATGATAAGCTTAATAAAATACAAACAATGAGAGGTGACATATGGCAAAGAAAGTATTGGTAGCAACTGAAAAGCCTTTTGCAAAAATAGCGGTGCAGGAAATCAAGGCCATAGCCGGACAGGCCGGTTATGATCTGGTGTTGCTTGAATCTTACACGGATCCGGCCGATCTTTACAAGGCGGTGGCCGCTGTCGATGCCCTGATCATCAGGAGCGACCTGGTTACGCCGGCCGTATTCGAGGCCGCTAAAAACCTGAAGATCGTGGTGCGGGCCGGGGCCGGTTACGACAACATCGACCTGGCGGCAGCCACTGCCCACAAAGTGGTGGCCATGAACACGCCGGGGCAGAACGCCAATGCCGTGGCCGAGTTGGTCTTCGGCCTGATGCTGCAATTGGCCAGGAAGGGCTATACCGGTAAATCGGGTAGCGAATTGAAAGGCAAAAAGATCGGCCTGCATGCCTATGGCAATGTCGGCGTCAATGTGGCCCGGATCGCTAAGGGATTTGGCATGGAAGTGCTGGCCCTCGACCCTTTTGTGGCCAAAGAGAAGATGAAAGCCGATGGCGTCATCCCGGTCGAATCGATGCTGGAGATGTATGAAGAATGCGATTACGTCTCGCTCCATTTGCCCAAGACGAAAGAGACGGTCAACCTGATCAATTTAGACCTGATGTCCCGTATGAAACCGGGGGCGACTTTGATCAACACGGCCCGCAAAGAGGTAGTGGATGAGCCTTCCTTGCTCAAGATGTTGGCCGAGCGCAAAGACTTTATGTACGGTGCCGATATCGAGCCCGATTGCAAGGCCGAGATCGTGGAGAAGTACCCGCTGCGCTATTTCTTTACCCAGAAAAAGATGGGGGCCCAGACCGAAGAGGCCAATATCAATGCCGGTATTGCCGCCATCCAGCAGATCGTCAATTTCTTCGAGAAAGGAGACGCCACCTTCCAGGTCAACAAATAAAAAACACCGAGCGACCCAGGGGACAAAAGCGACCTCAAGGACACAGGCAAAGACTTGGTCGGTTTCTACTCTTTCAGCCCTGGTCTTTTATGTCCCTTAAGTCACTGGAGTCCCTTATGTCCTTTAGAGGGTAAAGCTAAACCAAAGTTCTCTTTTTCCAGTATAATGGAAACAATAAATCGATAAGGAAGGGTTTACCTATCCATGAAAAAAGAAATCGATACGATAGTCAGAGAAGTAGGGCGCATCATCCTCGGCAAGGACCAGGAAATCCGCCTGGTGATTACCTGCCTTTTGGCCAAGGGGCACCTGCTCATCGAAGATATTCCCGGGGTGGGCAAGACCACCCTGGCCCAGGCCCTGGCCAAGACCCTGGGTCTGAACTTCAGCCGCATCCAGTGCACCAGCGACCTTTTACCGGCCGATATTGTCGGCGTATCCATCTTCGACCGGGAGACCCAGGGCTTCCGTTTCCACGCCGGCCCTATTTTCGACCAGATGGTGCTGGCCGATGAATTGAACCGGGCCACGCCCAGGACCCAGAGCGCCTTACTGGAGGCCATGGAGGAACGGCAGGTGTCTGTCGATGGTGTTACCCGCCCTTTGCCTGAGCCGTTCTTTGTCATCGCCACCCAGAACCAGCGCTACCATGTGGGCACCTTTCCCCTGCCCGAATCCCAGCTAGACCGGTTCTTGATGAGAATCCAGTTGGGATATCCCGATTATGCGGCCGAGCGCCAGTTATTGCTGGGCGAGAGCCGGCTCGACATGCTCAAGCAAGTTAGCCCGCTCATCTCTGCCGCCACCCTGCTCGAAATCCAGGGGAAGGTCCAGCACATCTATGTCTCCAGTGCCATCCTCGATTACGTGCAGCAAATCATGTCTTCCAGCCGCAGCAATCCCCAATTGTACCTGGGGCTCTCGCCCCGGGCAGGCATCTCCCTGGTGCACGCCGCCCAGGCCTGGGCCGTGACCGAAGACCGCGACATGGTGCTGCCCGAAGATATCCAGCGGGTGGCCGGCTGCGTGCTGGAACACCGGCTAAACCCGGAAGGCGGTAAGGTCAAGGGCAGTACTTACCAGGCCAGCGAACGGTTGATCAAGTCGATTCCCCTATACAGTTAATGTCGATTCGATGAGGGAGGTAACCGTGAAAATAACCGGCCGATCAAGACGCCCCCTGACCCGGCCCACCCGCTCCGGTTATTCCCTGATGCTGGTCCTTTTGGCCATGCTGACCGCTTCCACCAATTACGGCAACAACATGGCTTATATCATTACCTTTCTCATCTTCAGCCTGTTGCTGGTCTCCCTGGTTTATACCCGCCGCAACCTCAAAGGGATCATCATCGAGAACATCAAACCCCAGCCCGCTTTTGCCGGTGAGCAGGTGAAATTCTCCCTGGAGGTGAAAAACCCCCTATCGGGCGGGCGGTACGGCATTTACCTGGCCGGGCCGCAGGCCCGGTCTGCCGCAGAGCTTTTCGGTCCTTTTACAGTGGACCCCTTTTCCAGTGCCAGCGCCGAAATCACTCTGCCGGCCCACAAACGCGGTCGATTTACCCTCTCCCAGGTCATTGTCCTGACCGTCTACCCCCTCGGTCTATTCCGGGTGCTCTACCCGGTGACGGTTGCCAAGACCTACCTGGTCTACCCCCAGCCCCTGGGAATATTACCCTGGCCCCTGGCCAATATCGAGGGCGATGGCTATATCGGCTCTTCGGCCCGGGGTGGGGACGATTTTGTCGGCACCCGGCCCTACCGGCCCGGGGAATCCCAGCACCATATCGACTGGAAAGTGGTAGCCAGGGGCGGCCCCTTGAGCATCAAGGAATTTACCGGCGGCGGGGTCAAGGAATTGTGGTTTAATTGGGACCAGTTATCCGGCCTGGGCACAGAAACCCGCCTATCGCAGTTGACCCGCTGGGTGCTGGAGGCCGATGAGCAGGGGGTGGAGTTTGGCCTCAAGCTATTGGATTCGCAGATAGATGTCGGCTCCGGTTCGGCCCACACCCTGAAATGCCTGAATAGCCTGGCGCTGTTCGAATACCATGTCGAAGAATAACACCCTGTCTTTAACCCCGGAGCTGCGCCTTACTCGCGGTTCCCTGGCCTGGCTGATCGTCGCTTCCTGGGTCAGCATCTCCTGGCACATCCCCCATACGCCGGTGTGGGCGCTTTTGGCGGCTTTGCTGATCGGCTCCTGGCGCTATAGATTGATGATTAAGGGCCTGGACCTGCCATCCAAAGGGATCAAGTTCCTGTTGACCGTGGCCGCCATAATCGGCGTCCTGGTCTCTTATCATTCCCTGCTGGGGCGGGACCCGGGCATGACGTTTTTGATTATCCTGGCTTCATTGAAACTCCTGGAGATCCGTACCCAGCGAGATTTCATGTTCGTGGTCTTCCTATGTTACTTCCTGGTGATGGGGAATTTCCTCTTCGACCAGACCATCCCCACCCTGGCTTTTATGGTCATCGCGGTGATCGTGGTTACGGCAGCCGTACTCCGGCTCACCCGGCAGCAGGAAGATGTTAAGGTGTCGCACCTGCTAAAAACAGCCGGGAAATTTTTTCTCTTATCCCTGCCTTTTGCTATCGTACTCTTCTTTTTATTCCCGCGTACTTCCGGGCCGTTGTGGAATTTACCCCAGGAATCGGGCGGTAGATACCGGAGTGGGTTTAACGATTATATGCGCCCCGGGCAGATCGCCCGCCTGGCCCGGTCGTCCGAGCCGGCCTTCCGGGTGATGTTCCCGGACGGCAACATGCCGGCCCCCAAATTTCTCTATTTTCGCGGCGTGGTCTTGTGGTTCACGGATGGCCAGGCCTGGTTCCAGGGGCTGACCGTTTCTCCCCGGTATGAGCTGATGCCGGTGGCCGGCGAGAAAATCCGCCAGGACATCGTGCTCGAACCGCACCAGCGCCGCTGGCTCTTTGCCCTGGACCGGCCGGTAGAAATTCCTTACTGGGCCCGGCTCTTACCCGGTATGGTCTTTGCCAGCCGCGATAACATTAAACGCCATATCCGCTATGAAGTGGTCTCGCACCTGGGAACCCAATCTCCCGAGCCGCTCCCATCCATGCAGCACAAATGGGCGCTGCAAATTCCCCGGGGGTTGAACCGGCAGATCAAATACCTGGCCCGCTCTTTCCGGGAAGGCGCCAATACCGATGCCGACATCGTACAGGCCGGTCTCGATTATTTTAAAAATGAAGGTTTCGTCTATACCCTCGATCCCGGCGAATCGGACCCGCTAGATCCCCTGGGAGATTTCCTGTTCATCACGCGGCGGGGGTTTTGCGAACACTATGCGGCCGCCTTTACCATCCTGATGCGGGTCGCCGGCGTACCGGCCCGGGTGGTGGCCGGTTACCAGGGCGGCGTTTATAACCCGGTCGGCGATTATTTGTTGGTGCGGCAGTCCGAGGCCCATGCCTGGACAGAGGTATGGATTAACGGCCTGGGCTGGCAACGGGTCGATCCCACGACCATGGTGGCGCCCGAAAGGATCGAATACGGCAGCGACATCAGTCGCTCCCTGGGTGGGGAATACGGGGAAAACCGCTCCGAAGCCCTAAAAAAGGCTTTAAGTAAGAACTTTTTCAAAAATCTCTTCCAGACCCTGGAATACTATTGGGACACGGTCAACAACAAGTGGAATCTCTGGATCATGAGCTATGATATGTTCCAGCAGCGGGACTTTTTGGAAGCCATCGGGCTCCGGGATATCGATTGGTTGACCATGATCCTGATGGTGGCGATCATATCCGCCAGCCTCTTTTTCCTGGTCTCCCTCCTGGTCAGGCGGAAGAGAAGTAGCGACCAGCCGCTGCTTTTCCTGTACCGGGAATTCTGCCGGAAATTGGCCCGGGCCGGTATGGAGCGGCAGCCCTGGGAAGGGCCGCTCGATTTTGCCCGGCGGGCCGCCGCTGCTTTCCCCGCCCAGGCCGAAGCCATCGCCCACATCTCGAATTTTTTTATCGATCTGCGTTTCTACCGAACCCCTTTGACCAGTCAACGTTTGAAAGCGTTCCGGCGGTCGATCTCCCGGTTTTCGGCCAGGAAATAACCGGGAAAAATCAGTTTTGATTTGAAATAAAAAATTTGTTATGTTATAAATGTACCCTTATGAACGATGTAAAAATAGGAATCGTCCCTTTTTCTTTTCAGACACCTGATTACAGGCGGCTATTAAAAAAATTTACCGGTTTTCATTGGCAACATTACCGGGGTGACCCCCAATACATCCCCCTGCTCGATTATGAATACCTGGGATTCCGGTTGTTGGGGATCAGGGGCTTCTTCGAGGCGGATAACTCTTTTTTTCAGCATGCGGAGATGCGGTTTTTCCTGGCCATGCGGGGGGAGGAAATCGTGGGCCGGTGCAACGCCTTTGTGAACCGCAACCACAATGAATACTGGCAGGAGCGGTTGGGCTTTTTGGGCCAATTTGAAGTCATCGATGATCCGGCGGTGTCCGGGAGTTTACTCGAGGCAGCGGGGCAGTGGTTGAAATCGAAGGGCATGGAGGCGGTGCGGGGCCCGCAAAACATGCCTATCAATGAGGCTACCCCGGGGGTCATGACCGATGGTTTTAACTCCCGGCCAGTGGTTTATTACAACTACAATAAGCCCTATTATGCCCGGTTATTGACCGATGCCGGTTTTGCGCCCATCAAGCGGGTATTCTCCTGGGAGATCCCGGTCCACGGGGTTGTATCGGAAAAACTACCCCGGGTGGCCCAGAAAGTGATCGAGCGTTTCGCTATCACGCTGGAACCCTGGGGAAAACGGCCTTTAGAAGAACGGAAACAGGAGATGCTGGAGATTTACAACGATGCCTGGGGCGAAAATTTCGGCTTCATCCCCTTTACCAAAAAAGAATTTTATACCATCATCGACGATATGATGATGATCATGGACAAAAAAATGTTTTGTTTTCTCTACATCAAGGGAGAACCGGCTGCTTTTATCGGCGCTGTGCCCAATATTGCCGAAAGAATGGCACCCACCGCCCTGACCCGCAGGTGGGAGTTTTTCCGGGCCGCCAGGATGTTCTTGTCCATGAATAGGATCAAGGGACTGCGCCTGGGGTACCTGGGGGTCAAGAAGAAATTTCGCAGCCTGGGATTGGATGGGGTGATGGTCTGGACAATGAAGATGGAAGCGCAAAAGTTACGCTATGAATACTGCGACATCGGCTGGGTGCTGGAAGACAACTTTAAGACCAATCGCATAGTGGAACTGATGGGCGGCAAGCCCTCCAAGACCTACACCATCTTCCAAAAACCCCTATGAAGACTCACTTATAATCCTGGCGGATGGAAAGTGCATTTGATTATTTGCCGGTTTTATGATATATTTTAACTTCCTCATTCTTGATTGGTTATAGCCAACTTGTTAAACTTGAGGAATAGGTAATACAGTATCATGCCGGTAGTTTTTAGTTATAAAGGATATCGATTCTTCTTCTACTCGAATGAAGGAAATCCGTTGGAGCCTTATCACATTCATGCACGAAAGGGCGAATCGGTAGCGAAATTTTGGATAGAACCTGAGATTTCTGTAGCCGCGTCTTATGACATTTCGTCTTCCGAACTGAAGGAACTCATGGATGTGTTGGGTGAAAACAAAGAACTTATTAAGAGGTATTGGGATGAATACTTTGGTTAATAAAGCCCAGGCAAGAGGTCTTCGTTTCTCGCCCGATATGATGTGGGTAGAGCTTGCTGATGGACGCCAATTGGGTGTACCGCTCGTCTATTTTCCCCGCCTCCTTCATGCTTCTCCGACTGAAAGAGAAAGGTTCACCATTAGTGGAGGCGGAACCGGACTCCATTGGAATGAACTGGATGAAGATATATCGGTTTCCGGATTGTTAATCGGGGTGGGAGATCGAACGAAAAAAAGAACTCCCCCGCTTACTCAAAAGAAAGCCTCATAAAACAATCTTGTACCCAGATCTATGAATTTGACCAGGTTCAGGACTTATAATCCTGGCGGATGGGGTAAAAGACATCGATGATGCGGCAAGGGGTAATGGCCTTGCCCGAATGCCGGGCATTGCCCGGGATAACCACCACATCACCTGGCCGGATGACCCGCGTCTCCCCTTCCAGGGTAAACGCAAACTCGCCCTCGATGACGTTGGCCACCTGCTCGTGGGGGTGGGCATGGTCCGGTAAAGCGGCGCCGGCAGCAATGGTCCAAAAGGCCAGGGTCATGTTGTCCGAGTGCACGAAACGCGCCCGGTAGCCCGGCACCGGCTCTTTTTCCACACAATCTTTTAAATTCAAATACGCCATAGCATCCTCCTTATTTTAAAGCGAAAATTTCATGTTTGTTTTTTAAAGGCCAGATAGGCCCAGAGCATGGCCAGGGCCATAACCCCGTCGCCGATGCCGGAGAAGAGAACGATAATAATCGGGTCGACCAGGAAATAGTAGATCATTAAGAACAAGAACCCGGTGGTCTTAACGATGATGGAGAAAATGATCGATGGCCTGAATCCCTCCAGGCGGAAGGTCACCACCAGGTAAAAGAGACCCAGGATAATGTGGAATACGCCGCCCTGGACGGGGAAAAAGCCCTCGCCCAGGGGATGAAAACCAAAAAAACGCATGATGACCGGGGGATGAAGGATAAGGGCCACACCGACCAAAAAAGAGTGCAGGGCGATCAGGGCAAAGAGCAACGAGAGTCTCTGGGTGGCATCGAGGATATATGTGCGCCACAGGATGGTTAAACGCCCAGCCCGGTCTTTTCTTGACTCGCCAGCTTTTTCTGTCATCGGTTTTTCTCCAGGTGAAGTCCCATTATAGTATAAAAAAACTTTTTTTCCAAATATTTTTTGAAAATGGTATAATAATTACCTTAAAAAAAGCCTGTTGCCGGGAAGGGAGGTCCTCTCGCCCCCGGCCGGGGAATACCCGAAAAAGCGGCATGATTAAAAGGAGACCAGCGATGAAGTCGATAAAAACGGGATGGTTTTTTAGGTGTACGGTCTTTATGGGGTTGCTCTTGTCCTGCCTGGTGCCGGTATGGGCAATCCAGGAAAAGCTCACCGGCGTGCAGGAATTTAAACTGGAAAACGGGAAAATCCTCTACACAATGACTGTCGAAAATGGGGCGATCAAGGCCGAGGAACTAAAAAAGCCCGGTAAGGGCGGGACTGGCCCCAGGTTTTTGGCCCTGCAAAGTGCCGGCGGGTTTGCCCTGGAGCTGATGTGGACAGACTGGCGTGCCCCAGGCAAAGCCAACAATGCCGATAACCTGGCCAACCTGACGGACAAGGACTTTATCCTGGAGCGGGCGGAAAAGGGCGGTGCTGCCGGTCAGACCCAGGAGTGGCGTTTGTTCTTTAAGGGCAAAGACTGGATTTCCTTAGAAGTTTGCCTGAAGATCAGGCTCGAACCGGGCGCTTTTTTTGTCAAGCGGCAATTGCTGGTCTCCGATCCGGCCGGTTGCCGCCATTTCCTGGTCAAATGCTGGCCGCTAAAGGCCGCTTTATCCGGCTGGGTTCATGGCGTCAAGGACGGCGGATTCGGCCAGCCGGTAGCGGTGCGCTTCGGGAACAGCGGGGCTTTTTTCGGCCTGGAGAGACCCGATGCCGACAACCGGTTGATCCGCGAAGGAATGGAGCGGATGTCCGTGCAATGCGGCCAGGATATGGGCGAGATCGTGACCAGGGAATGGCTGGCCGGTGACTGGGTGGTAGAGGCGCTCACACCGGATACGGACGTCAAAAAATGGTTTTTCTCTTACCTGGATTCCATGCGCGTAATGCCGCTCCGGCCCTATGTGCTCTATAACAGTTGGTATGACCTGCGTTCCCCGGACTATGCCAAAACCCGGGAGAGCGTCATGAACGAGGGAAATATCCGGCGCATCATCGCTCTCTTGCGCGCCAACCTGGTGGAAAAGTATGGGGTCGGCCTGGATGCTTTCGTGCTCGATGACGGCTGGGATGTGTATGAAAGCGACTGGGTGCTGCGGGCCGGCGAATTCCCCGGCGGGTTAAAACCGATCGCCGATGAGCTTAAAAACATGGGCACGGACCTGGGCATGTGGTTGGGACCAACCGGCGGTTACTCGTTCCGGATGAAGCGCCTCGATTGGATGAAGGGCCACGGCTATGAAACGGTCGGCGAGGGTAAGAACCAGGCCATGCTGTGCCTGGCCGGTAAAAATTACCATGACCTGCTAAGGAAGCGGGTCAGCGATATGGTGGCCGACGATGGGGTGGCTTACTTCAAGTGGGATGGTATCCAGTTTTCTTGCAGCGAGCCCGATCATGGGCACCCGGTGGGCATTTTTTCCAGGCGGGCGGTAATAGACGCCTTGATCGACCTATGCCGGGCAGTGCGGGAAAAGAACCCGAAAACTTTCCTGAACATTACCTCCGGCACCTGGCTCAGCCCGTGGTGGGTCAAATATGCCAACCAGATCTGGATGGATGGCTCCGATTACGGGTTTGCCGATGTGCCCACCCTGGCGCGGCGCCACGCCTCCATCACCTACCGGGACATCGTGCTCTACGAAGATTTTAAGATCAAGGAGCTGTGGTTCCCGATCGCCAACCTGATGACCCACGGCATCATCAAGGGCGGTGTGGAGACAGTGAGTGGGGAAGAAGACCCGCTGCCGGAGCTGACCGATGATGTGCTCTTCTATTTTGCCCGCGGGGTTTCCATGTACGAGCTTTACATTTCTCCCGGCCTGCTCAAAGAGGCCGAGTGGCAGGCCATTGCCCGGTCGATCCGCTGGGCCAAAGAGCGTTTTTCCATCCTGGCCCAGACAGAGATGATCGGCGGCAACCCGGCCAAAGGGGAGACTTACGGTTATGTGCATTTTAAAGGGGACCGGGGCATCCTGGCGCTGAGAAACCCGGTCATCGAACCGGCCACGCTGCCGGTCAAGCTCGATCCGGCCTTTGGCCTGTGCCCGCATGCTGTCTCCCTGGTGGTGGAGCGGATCTACCCCGATCGTTTCATCCTGCCCGGGTTGTATGCGGCCGGGGCCAGCCTGGATATTGCCCTGGCCGGTTATGAGACGGCGGTCTATGAGGTTTACCCCGTGGCCGATGCGAAGATACCGCTCTTAACCAATGTGGTCTTCGACCTGGTCAGAAACGAAGAGTGCCGATTGACTTATCACCTCTATAAATCCCAGGGACGAGTGCGGCTGCTCAACCCGGAAAAGGTCCAGGAGATATTTTGGCAAGATCGCCCGGTCACGCTGGATAAGCTGGATATTCCCGAGCAGGAGATCCCGGCAGCGGTCGGTCCGGTCGCCAGCCGGGTGTTAACCGGTCAACAATCTGGCCTGGAAACAACCTTTACCCTGGCCGATTGGGCTTCCCAGGCGGAGCTGGCCTTTCTCCTGCGCCTGGAGGGTAACGCTGTTGATCAAAAGCTCCCGGAGGCCGCGTTCATCCTGGACAAAAAAAAGGTCAAGGCCCGGGTGGAAAAGCAGGAAGGAAGCTGGGCCTGGTATGTGATACCGGTGCAGCCGGGTAAACACACGGGCCGCCTGGAGTTTTTAACCGGGAAAAAGGCCGGGCCCGGGGTGGTCCAGGTCAGCGCCTGGCTGCTCTATAACCAGGCAGAAAAAGCCCGGGAAATCTCTTTCCGTGTCCCTGGGTTGGTCAAAGAACGGCCCCTGCCGCCTGTGCCCAGGCCGGCCGGCCTGTTTTCCCACAAAGTTAAACTGGCTGAGGCGCAGGTCGACCGATGACCCATTTTTCTTTCCTGGATGGCGGCATTGTCGGTCTCTATTTGCTGGGATCTATGGCTGCCGGGCTGATGGTGCGCAAGTACGTGGGCAAAGTGGAGCATTTCCTGGTTGCCGGCCGGGAGATGAATGTCTACTTAGGTATAGCCTCGCTGGCGGCCACCGAATTCGGCATCGTTACCTGCATGTACACGGCCCAATCGGGCTTTAAGTACGGGTTTGCCGGCATGGTGCCGGGGATTTGCAACGCCCTGGCCATGCTGCTGGTCGGCTTGACCGGTTTCTGCATCAAACCATTGCGGGACTCGGGCGTGATGACCATACCGGAGATCTTCCAGAAACAGTTCGGCCCCCGCATCCGCTGGTTGGCCGGGGTGGTGATCGTGCTGGGCGGCCTCTTGAACATGGGCGTATTCCTGCGCATGGGCGGCGAGTTCCTGGTACGCGTGGCCGGTTTACACCGCGGCCACCTGGAAATCACCATGACCCTGCTCCTGGCCGCCGTGGTTCTCTATACGGCGCTGGGCGGTATGCTGTCGGTGTTGGTCACCGATTTTTTGCAATTCGTGGTCATGAGCATCGGCTTGATTTTGGTCACAGTCATGGTGCTTACCCAAATCGGCTGGTCCCGCCTGGTCGATACGGTAGAGACCCATTATGGACCGGGCGGGTTTAACCCGTTCGTCAACGATCAGATGGGCTGGCCCTATGTGCTCTTCCAGGTGCTGGTCAACCTGGCGGCCGTCTTGACCTGGCAGACGGTCATCTCCCGGTTACTGGCCGCCCGCGATACCCGTACCGGCCGGAAAATCTACACCGGCACCGCCTTCTTCTTTGTCTGCCGCTGGTTGATCCCCGGCATCTGGGGCATTGCCGCCTTAAGCACCCTGTCTGCCCAGGCCGGCGGCACCGACAGCCTATTTGCCATGCCGCAATTCCTGTCCACCTTTGTGCCCACCGGCGTGATGGGGATTTTGATTGCCGCTATGCTGGCTGCCGACATGTCTACCGATTCTTCTTACATGCTGACCTGGGGCAGCGTCATCTACAACGACATCCTGGCGCCCTTCCGCAAGCAGCAGTGGACAGAAAGGCAGGGCCTGGCCTGGAACCGGGCCATTATCGCCCTGATCGGGGTCTTCTTGCTCTTTTTCGGCCTGTGGTACGAGCTGAAAGGCGACCTATGGACGTATTTGGGCGTGACCGGCTCGATTTACCTGACCAGCATGTCCGTGCTGTTGATCGCCTGCTGTTACTGGAAGCGGGCCAACAGTTGGGGCGCAGCCGGGGCCATCATCATGGGCGCCTTTATCCCGGCCCTCTACCTGGTCATGGAACAAGTGGAAATGACCCAGCCGCTGGCCAAAAAGATCGGGCCCTATTACTCGGCCATTGCCGCCTATGCGTTGGCTGGCCTGGCCATGGTGCTGGGCTCCTGGCTCAAGACCTGGCTGAAGGCAGATACAAGGAGAGAGGCATGAAAAACCATTGGTTCTGGTGGCTATTGACCGCCGCCGTCCTGGTCTGGTACTCGACCGTCACCGTTTATGTGGCCATCCGGGGCCTTTTCGATATCCGCTCCATGCTGGCGCGCCTCAAAGCCCGTCAGACCGATGGGCCCGGAGGCGAGTGACCAGGGAAGGCGGCCATTTGTATGGCCGGTGCGGTCGTGTAAAAATTTCATCACAAGGAGGTTGTTATGAAGCTTAAAATGTTTGTTATACTGTGCATTGCGGTCCTGGTCCTGGCTCTGCCGGGGATTTGCGGTTCAGAAACATTTTTTAAGGAAGCACTACTGAAGAGCTGCCAATTTCGCAACCTGGGCCCGTACCGGGCCGGTTCCTGGATCACCGGTTTCGCCGTACCGGAAACACCGGACAAAGCCCACCTGTATACGTTCTACGTGGGCACCCGCAACGGCGGCGTGTGGAAAACGGAGAACAACGGCACCACCTTTACGCCGCTATTCGATGGCCAGGAAATGCTCTCCATCGGTGCTATCGCCCTGGCGCCGTCGAACCCCGATATCGTCTGGGTGGGCACCGGCGAAGCCTACAATGCCCGCAGCTCCCACCGGGGCGATGGTGTCTATAAATCGCTCGATGGGGGGAAAACCTGGCAGAACATGGGCTTGACGGACTCCCACCACATTGCCCGCATCCGGGTGCACCCACAGAACCCGGATGTTGTCTATGTGGCGGCCATGGGCCACCTGTTTTCCTTTAATGAGGAGCGGGGCCTATTCAAGACCACGGATGGCGGGAAAACCTGGCAAAAAGTGCTTTACATCGATGAAAAAGTCGGCGTCATCGACCTGGTCATGCACCCGAAAAACCCCGATATCCTGTATGCGGCGGCTCATGAAAAGTACCGCTACCCCTGGCATTTCGAAGAGAGTGGGCCGGAGAGCGGTATCTACCAAACGACCGATGGCGGTCAAACCTGGGCCAGGCTGGGCGCCGGTCTGCCGTCCGGGAAAATCGGCCGCATCGGCCTGGATATTTATTTGAAAAACCCCGATATCCTCTATGCGGTGGTGGAGAATGCCAACAAACGGCCACCTTTAGAAGAAGAGGCCAAACGGGACCGGGAAAACAAAAAAGAGCCGCAGGAGAGGGCAATCGGCGCCGAGGTTTACCGCACCGGGGATGGCGGGAAAAATTGGCTAAAGGTCAATGCCGTCAAAGATAACGTCAACAGCAAAGCGCCTTACTCTTTCTGCCAGATCTGGGTCGATCCCAACGATGAAAAAAACCTCTTTATCATCAGCGATACGCTGGTCAATTCCACCGATGGGGGCAAGACCTGGTACGACCTCGAATGGCCGAATACCCGGCTTTTTGGCAGGATGTTCGGTGATGTGCGTACCCTGTGGATCGACCCGAAAAACTCCGACCGCATCCTGCTGGGCAGCGATGGCGGCATCCATATCTCCTATGATGGGGGCAAGACCTGCGATTTTTACGATAACCTGCCCCTGGGTGAATTTTATGCGGTCGGCGTCGATATGGCCGAACCCTACAATATTTATGGTGGGATGCAGGATCATGACTCCTGGAAAGGGCCGAGCAACGGCTGGTCCGGCGTGATTACCCTGGAAGACTGGATGATCGTGGGCGGGGGCGACGGCATGTATAACCAGGTGGACCCGGAAAACAACCGCTGGATATATAATTGCCGGGAATTTGGCGAACATTACCGGGTGGACCAGGAATTGGGCACGCGGATGAATATTTTCCCGAAAAGACCCAAGGATCAGCCGACCTACCGCTGGAACTGGACGCCGCCGATTCTCCTCTGCCCGCATAACAGCCGCATCGTTTACCTGGGGGCCCAGTGCCTGCTGCGCTCCCTGGACCAGGGGGAACACTGGCAGGAGATCAGCCCGGACCTCACCTGGAATGACCCGGTAAAAACCAAAGGCCGGGGCCACATCCAGTACTGCACCATTACCACCATCTCGGAATCCCCGGTCAAGCCTGGCGTTATCTGGGTGGGCACCGACGATGGCCGGGTGTGGGTGACCCGCGACGCGGGCGCTTCCTGGGGCGAGGCCACGGAGAAGATCACGGCCCTGGGCGCTCCGGCGGGCTTCTGGGTCAGCCGCGTACTGGCCTCCCGTTTCGAGGAAGGCACGGCCTATGTGTGCAAGAGCGGTTTTCGGGCCGATGATTCCCGGCCTTTCCTGTTCAAGACCAGCGATTTCGGGCAGACCTGGACATCTATTTCTACCGGTTTGCCCCCAAGCCCGCTCAACGTCATTGTCCAGGATCTTCGGAACAACCGCCTGCTATTCGTGGGCAACGATCTGGGGGTCTATGTGACTTTTGATGGGGGCCAAGAGTGGTTGAGGCTGAAGAACAACCTGCCTTCAGTGCCGGTCAAAGACCTGGTCATCCACCCGCGGGAGAACGACCTGGTGGTGGCCACCTACGGCCGCGGCCTGTTTGTCGTCGATATCAGCCCATTACAGCAAGTCGATGAGCGGGCGCTAAAAGCCGATATGTATTTCTTCCAGGTGGAGCCCAAGCCGCAGTTGATTACCCGCAATTTCGGCAACTACCACCTCTACGGCGACCGGCACATCGTCGTCCCGAACGAGCCGGACGGCCTGGTGATCAACTATTTCTTGAGCAAAGAGCTGAAAGAAAAAGTCAAGCTGGTCATTACCGATGCCTTGGGTACGGAGATCGATACCCTGGAGGGGACAGCCAAAGCGGGTATGAACCGGATCATCTGGCCCATGACGCCGAAATTCACCGATGCGGACCGGGAACGCCTGCGAAATGCCCGCTGGGAATTTGCCTACCTGGTCGAGCCCGGGGAATACCGGGTTTGCCTGGAAATAGGGAAAACCAAATTGGTGCAAAAGGCGCTGATCACCAAGAGAATCGGCTGGAGTATAGGGCCTAGTCTCCGCAAATTATAGGCGGAGACTACAAGGGCGGAACGCGAGCCGGCGCAGCGTTCTACCGCTTCCCTCCGCAAATTATAGGCGGAGACTATAGGTGAGGTTGGAACGGCGATTCATGTCTCGCTGCACCGTCCGGCAATTGACCGGCAAACGGCTCATCTCACTAAAATGTCGAACTCGCTGACGCTCAGACACCGACATTTTTCCCCAAAAAGATGGGGCGCGTTCGACTCGCCGGGCGGAACAAAATTGCCTACCTAAGTTTCGCTCGATCATGAATCGCCTTCCCACCGCAAATTATAGATAGCAGCCTATCTTTTCTTAATTTGTCAACCTTATTGCCTCCCCCTCTCCAGCATCGGCCCTTTTCTGTTGTCTGAACCGCTGATTAAGATTATTAACCTGATTGCGCAGGATATTTTCTTGAACCATGAAAGTGGGGAAAGAGGCTTGACTATTCCGACAAATTGGTTTAATGTAATCGCCAGAAGGAGGCCGTTCATGAAAGAACTTATTCGATTGGTGTTGGTTTTAGGTATTCTTGTATTTATCGTCTTTTTGGCCCTGCGCATCGGCGAGAAGCTCGCTGCCGACAGGCAGGACGAAATCGCCTACGATAAAATGTGGCAGGAAGTAGACATGTACCACAGCCAGGGACTGCCCAAATCTGCCCTGGGTGTGCTGGACAAAATCTATGGGGCCGCCCGGAAGGACAACGATGCCGGCCAATGGATCAAGGCCCTAATTTATAAATTCCGTTACCTGGGCGAGGTCGAAGAAGAAGCCTTTTTTAAGATCTACACACTGGCAGAGGCAGAGCTTTCTAAGAGCCAGTTCCCGGTCAAACAGGTACTCCATTCGATGCTGGCCGAGGGGCTGTGGAATTACTACCGGGACAACCGCTACCGGTTCTTACAGCGCACCCAGACCGATGGGATCAAAGACGAGGATATGCGTACCTGGGACCTGACAAAAATCGTGGAACAGGTGGTTTATCATTACCAACATTCGCTGGATGATGTGGACAAGTCCCGGCAAACCCCAATCGCTATCCTGGACCACATCCTCTACCCGGAGATGGAGGGGCGCAAGTACCGGCCCTCTGTCTACGATTTCCTGGCCCACCGGGCCATCGATTTTTACCTGGATAGCGAATCCGACCTTCCCCGGCCGGCCCATTACTTTTCCCTGGATAGGGGCGATTACTTTGCCCAGGCCGCCGATTTCGCCCGGCTTCAGATCGAGACCGCAGAGCCCCTCTCTTTTCATTACCAGGCCCTAAAACTGCTGCAAGACCTGATCCGTTCCCACCTGGCCGATAAAGACCCCGGGGCCCGGGTCGATGTCGATTTGAAGCGGCTGCGCTTTGTGTACCGGGAAGGGGTGATGGAAGAGAAAGAACTCCTTTATGAAGATGCGCTTAAAACCCTGGCCATCGCTTTTGAAGGCCAGGATATTGCCGCCGATGTCTCCCATGACCTGGCCGCCATGTACAATGACCTGGGCGATAAGTATTTACCCCAGTCGCCGGGAACGGGCATAACAGCGGACAAGTACCGCTGGCATAAGAAGCTGGCCGGAGAGCTGTGCCGGCAAGTCTTAAAAAAATACCCCGACTCCCCTGGGGCGAGAAATTGCTCCCTCCTGCTTACCCAGATCGAAGATGTGAAGCTCGATCTCACCCTGGAGCGGGCCGTATCCCCGGAAAAGCCTTTCCTCGGCCTGCTCAAGGTGAAAAACGTCAAACGGGTTTATTTCCGCATCGTCAAGACCGATTGGCAGGAGCTGGCCGACCAGGGCCAGAACCCGGAATATAAAATGGCCGCCTATTTTATCGCCAAAAAGCCGGTAAACACGTTTTCTATCGCTGTACCGGACGATGGGGATTTCCAGACCCACAGCCTGGAATTCAAGAACGAGCCGCTCAAAACCGGCGAATACCTGGTGATGGCCGCAGATACCGAAGATTTCAACTTCAAGGACCACGGCCTGGTTTTTGCCGAAATGACGGTCTCCAGCATCGCTTATGTGACCCGCAACTGGCGGCACCAGGGGCTGGAATTCCTACTCCTGGACCGGGAAACCGGTCAACCGCTGGCCGGCGCCATGGCCCAGGCCTGGCACCAGCAGTACAGCCAGAAAATCGGGCGCTATATACTGATCAAAGGGGGGGCATATAAACCGGATACCCACGGTTATCTCTCTATCCCGGTCACACCCGCCAGCCGGAATTATTTACGCCTCGAATTTATCAACGGTCACGACCACTTATTCCCGCAGCAAGAGTTCTATTCTTACCGCTCCTCCCCGGAAGAGACAAAGAAGAAACAGACCTTTTTCTTTACCGACCGGGCCATCTACCGCCCCGGCCAGACCCTCCATTTTAAAGGCCTGTTGGTCGAAAAGGATAGTGAAAAACCGGGGACTGCCCGCATCATAGCCAATTATCCGACCGTCGTCAGGCTCTACGATGTCAACCGCCAGAAAGTAAGCGAGCTCAGACTGGTCAGCAATGAATTCGGCACTTTCAGCGGCACTTTTGTGTTGCCCCTGGCCGGCCTGACCGGTGAGTTGCAGATCGCCGACAACTATGGCCAGGCGCAGTTCTCGGTCGAGGAGTACAAACGGCCCAAATTCTACGTCTCTTATAATCCCCTGGCCGAGTCTTACAAGCTCGGCGATACGGTGGCAGTCAAGGGCAAGGCCCTGGCTTATGCCGGTTATCCCATCGACCGGGCCAAAGTCAAGTTCCGGGTGGTCCGCCAGGTCTTTTACCCCTATCCCTGGTATTACTGGGATTTTGGGCCGCGCTCGGGGCCGCAAATAGAAATCCTCAATGGGATGACCGAAACCGATGCCGCCGGTGAGTTCGAGGTCCGCTTCCAGGCCAAAGCCGATGCCGGTATCGACAAAGACACGCTGCCGGCTTTCCGTTTCCAGGTTTTTGCCGAGGCGACCGACATCAACGGCGAGACCCAGCAGGCAGAAACAGGCATAGCCATCGGCTATACGGCCTTAAAATTCAGTGTCGACCTGGAAGACCAGGTGAATAAAGACCGGGAAGAGCTAACTTTGCGGTTCAACTCCACCACCCTGGCGGGCGACCCGGTCAAAGCAACCGGCCAGGTGGCCTTTTACCGACTGGGCGAGCCCGGGCACGTTCACCGGCCCAAACTCTGGAAGAACCCCGACCGTTTCCTGATCAGCGAAGAAGAGTACCATCTCGCTTTTCCCTATGATGCTTTTGGCGATGAAGCCGACCAGCGCACCTGGAAACGCGAACCGGCTGCCTTCCGGGTCGGTTTCGATACCGGCCAGAGTACGGAGATAAAGCTCAGTGGTCTTCATAAATGGAAGACGGGCCGCTACCTGATGGAGATCGAGTCCAAAGACCGGTACGGCACGCCGGTCAAGGAAATCCGCTATTTCACCCTCTATTCCCTGGAAGAAGACCGCATGCCTTATACCGAGCTGGATTGGTTCACCATACCCCAACCCATCGTCGAGCCTGGAAACGACGCCCTGGTGGTGATCGGTTCTTCGGATCAAGATGTGACCGTCATCTACGAGCTGGAGCAAAAAGGGCAGATCCTGGAAAAGAAGTCCCTGACCCTGGCCAAAGAGCAAAAGATCATCCGGGTGCCCATTAAAGAGGAGCACCGGGGCAACCTGGTCGTGCACGTCCTTTTTGTTCGCCACAACCGTTTCTTGAGTCATTCCCAGGTCATCACCGTGCCCTGGTCCAACAAACAACTCGATATTTCTTTCGAGACCTTTAGAAACAAGCTCCTGCCAGGACAAAAAGAAGAGTGGCGCATCAAAATCCAGGGCAAAAAGGGGGAAGCGATAAAAACACCCCTGGCCGCCCCGGCCGAGATGCTGGCTACCCTGTACGATGCCTCGCTCGATGCCTTCCGCTTCCACAATTGGTCATTCTGGTTGTATCCCACCCATTATACCCAGTCCAGGTGGCAGGGAAACAACTATTTCGAACCGGTAGACGCGCGGGAAATCCGTATGGTTCCCCGGGTCTCTAGCTATCTCCTGCGTGGATACGACCGGTTAAACTGGTTTAATTTTTACTGGTGGAATGTTTATTACATGCGGGCCAACAAGGCTATGGCCATGCCGTCCATGCCGCCGGGGCAGAGAGATAGCGCCGCAGATGAGACGGCCGTCGGGGCAGCCGCTGAGTCCGTAGCCGGTGTGGTGGGCGGCGTCATGCCGGCGCCGATGAAAACAGAGGCCAAAAAAGATGGTCAAGCGCCTGCCGAAAAGGCATCCACCACGTCCACGGCGCAGGTCACGCCGCGCACCAATTTCCAGGAGACCGCTTTCTTCTATCCCCATCTGCGCACCGCTGCCGACGGCACCATCGTCATCGCTTTTACTGTACCGGAAGCCCTGACCACCTGGAAGATGCTCGGGTTTGCCCATACCCAGAAACTGGAATATGGCCTGGTCACCAAAGAGCTGGTCACCCAGAAAGAGCTGATGGTGGTGCCCAATTTACCCCGGTTCTTGCGCGAAGGCGACACCCTGGAGCTCGGCACCAAGATCGTCAATCTATCCGATAAAGAGTTGCCGGGCAAGGCCAGCCTCTCCCTTTTCGATGCCGTTACCTGGCAGCCGGTCGATGCCCGGTTCCAGAACCTGGAGCCGGACAAAGATTTCTCGGTCAAGAAAGGGGAAAGCGCCCGCGTGCTTTGGAAAATCGCGGTTCCCGAAGGCGTGGAGGCCGTGTCCGTGCGCATCGTGGCCAAAGCCGGCCCATATGCCGATGGCGAAGAGCAACCCCTGCCCATCCTGAAAAATCGCCTGCTGGTGACCGAGAGCCTACCGCTGCCGGTGCGTGGCGGCCAGACGCGGGATTTCACTTTCCAAAAACTGATCGACTCCGGCCAATCTTCCACTCTGCGCCACCACCGCCTGACCCTGGAATTCACCGCCAACCCCGTCTGGTATGCGGTCCAGGCCCTGCCTTACCTGATGGAATACCCCTACGAATGCCTGGAACAAACATTCAGCCGTTTTTATGCCAATAGCCTGGCCGGCCACATCGTCAATCAAAAACCCCAGATCAAACGGGTCTTTGAGCAGTGGAAAAACTTGCCGGACAAAAGCGCCTTCCTCTCCAACCTGGAGAAGAACCAGGAATTAAAAGGACTCTTACTCGAGGAGACCCCCTGGGTCATCCAGGCCCAAAACGAAGGCGAGCAGAAGAAGCGTATCGCACTGCTCTTCGACCTCAGCCACATGGCCACACAGACCGATAGCGCCTTAAAAAAGCTCAAAGAAGGGCAGATGCCATCCGGCGCCTGGCCCTGGTTTTTGGGCATGCACGAGAGCCGTTACATCACCCAGCACATCGTCTGCGGTTTCGGCCACCTCGATCGCCTCAAGGCCGTGCCTGTTAGGCAAAACCCGTTAACCTGGGCGATGATTGGGCAAGCGCTGCCTTACCTGGACCGGGCCATTCAAGAAGATTACGATTGGCTGGTCCGGCATGAGGTCAAGCTCGACCAGATGAACATCGGCTACACCCAGGTGCACTACCTCTATGCGCGGAGCTTTTTTACCGATATCCCGGTAGATGACCAATATAAAAAAGCCTTCGATTACTACAAAGGTCAGGCGGTCAAGTACTGGACGAAGTTTAAGCCCTATTTGCAGGGCATGATCGCCCTGTCCCTGCACCGCTTCAATGACCGGGTCACACCGGCGGCCATAGTCCGCTCCCTCGAAGAATATGCCCTCCATTCCGATGAGATGGGCATGTACTGGAAGGATGAGTACGGCTATTACTGGTACCAGGCGCCCATCGAGACCCAGGCACTGCTGATCGAAGTTTTTGCCGAAGCGGCCAATGACCTGGAAGCGGTCAACGAAATGAAAATCTGGCTCTTGAAGCAGAAACAGACCCAGGATTGGCGCACCACCAAAGCCACTGCCGAGGCATGTTATGCCCTGCTCTTGCAGGGCAGCGACTGGCTTTCGGATAGCCAGCTTCCCGTTATCGGCCTCGGCCGGCAGCAGGAGATCAAGGTCGATCCAACCCAATCGGATGGCCAGGGGCCCGAGCCGGGCACCGGCTACTTCAAGACCGCCTGGGCCGGGAAAGAGATCACGCCGGCCCTCGGCTACATCCAGGTGAAGAACCCCAACCAGGCACCGGCCTGGGGTGCCCTGTACTGGCAATATTTCGAGAACCTGGATAAGATCACCCCGGCCAAGACGCCCCTGGTCTTAAAAAAGCAGGTAATGGTGGAGCGGCCGTCGGACAAGGGTCCGGTACTCATGCCCCTGGATAAGAGCCCGCTCAAGGTCGGCGACCGGGTGAAAGTGCGCCTCGAAATCCGGGTGGACCGGGATATGGAGTATGTCCACATCAAAGACATGCGCGCTTCCGGCTTTGAACCGGAGAACATCATCTCGCACTACAAATGGCAGGATGGTCTCGGTTACTACGAGAGTACCCGCGATGCGGCCACCAATTTCTTCATCGATTACCTGGCCAAAGGCACGTATGTGTTCGAATACCCTTTACGCGTCAGCCATGCCGGGGATTTTTCCAACGGCATCACCACCATCCAGTGCATGTATGCCCCGGAATTTTCCAGCCATTCCGCCGGTATCCGGGTCAAGATCGGCGACTAAAGGCAGGTTAGCCCCAGGAAAGAAAAGGAATTTTTTTTTTTACTGAAAGTGGTTTACATTTTGCCGGTAATCCATTATAATTTCTTTCCTGGAGGTCATGTGGAAGTACTGGAAATTTTAAAGAAATTTGGCGGCCAAGAACGCCGGGATTACCCTGAAATAGGCTATTCCAACTTGTACAAGAAAGTATACGACAACTTGTACTTTGAGTTTATCGATGAGAAAGCCGGTGGGCTTTTGTTTTCACCCCTTTACACGTTTCTCCGGGGGGAGAAAAGCACCGATTTCACCGAGTTTGTCGGCCAGAATGAGACACTGCTCGACTCGTTTAAGAAATATGTGATCAACTCGCTCTTCGTGTACAGCGCCCTGATCGACGAAAATTCTTATTACCTGACCAAGCCCCAGAGCATTATGATGATGCGTATCTTGCCCAAGCAGGAAAGCGACCTGGAGCTCAAATTTTATACCCATTACCAGGATGAGCTTATAGAATCTTATAACGATAAGATTTACCTGGGCCGGGATTTCATCAACCTGGAGCATTTTTCACGCGAGTACCTGGGTATCAACAAGGTTTTTATATCCCTGGCCGAGCAGGGCAAGAAGACCCAGGAGAAAGCCAGGCACAAGCTCAGGTATTACGCCGATTTCAAGAAACCCTACCTCGATGAGCTCGATTACCTATCCGATGAACTATTGAGCGAAGCCAGGGAGCGCATTAAAATCTTCCCTTACGCCACCGTTGCCCAGATCCCGAAAGTGAAACTCGATGATGTGCTCGACAGCATCTTCTACCTGCAAAACCTGATGGTCGAGTTAAAGGATTTCCTCTACGAATTTGAGAACAAATTGAGATTGGGCGAAGAAAACAATTTTGTCAAGCACCTGGTCAAGTTCTCCAAAGACCTGAAAAACGATATCCGCTATCTCCGGAAGTTGTCCTACCTCATCCATTTGAAGATCGCCAATTTCCCCATCTAAACGGGAAAGACCCCGTCGATGCCGACATTCGGGCCAACCTGTAAGAAGATCATCCGGGCCGCGCTTAAAGCCGTAGACCCTGAAAACCTGGTCTACGACCGGGTTATACGGCAGGGAGAAGACCTGACCATCCGTGGGCAGGGCCATGTTTCCCGCACCTATCATCTCAAGGACTATGCCGACATCCATGTGCTCGGCGCCGGTAAAGGTGCGCCCTTTCTTTTCCAGGCCCTAGAAAAGATTCTCGGCCAACGTCTGACCGGCGGACTGATCATCTCCGACATCGTCGATTCGCCACCGGCAGATATCGGTTCCGGGCCCACCCGTACCAATGTGGCCGATATCCGGTTATTTTATATCGGGACGCCGGGTTCTACCTGACCGCCAGGTCCTGCTGCAATTTAATATTACCCTGACCCAGGATTTGACCCGCACTGTTCTTGATCACCAGCTTGAACGCCTGGGTACCCCGGATCAACTGGCCGGTCTGTTCAGACCCAACCCGCACCGGGCCAGAGAGCTGCCAGCGGCTACTCAGATTGTGTTGCCCCAGATCCAGGATTTTCAGCCCACCGTTGAATAATTCCAACCGGACATCACCCTTGATACCGGCATTTCTAAGCATTTGCCAGATATCGGCCAGGTTAAAGCGGATAGGGCAGTTCAGACACGGGTCGGGTGGGGGGGGGATAGGGAAGTCTGGGTTTTTTCCCCAGTGAATGACCATCAGTTTTTCGATCAGTGATCCCAGATCTCCTGGGTCGATCAAAGTTTTTTTAATGGTGAATGTGCCCGATTTACCGGACACATTGTCCTTGCGAACGCGGATAAAATAGCTGCCGCCTTCCACAGACTGGGGTACAGTATAATCATAGGCGCTGGGGGTAACGGCTACCTCGGCTAACTCTTGCCCGGACGAATCGTCGCCTTTGCGTAGGATGATGCGGACTTTACCGGAAACACCGGTGGCCGTCCAGGTAACGTGAATCTTGTCGCCGACACTATATGTCTCGCCACCGACCGGGGTATTTACCTTAATCGTCTGGGCGCTGGCCAAACCAACCAATAACATCAACATCGATAAAAGTATCAATACTTTCTTCATGCTTGCCTCCTTTTTGAAGGTTCCATTATACAGCAAATCTGTCCCTTTGTCACTATGCCGAACTTTCCGGCTAGTACAAAGCCCGCTCCCCGGTGCCGGCCCGTCGGCCTGGTCGAGCCCAGGATGCAGGGCCCGCTTAAAACCGGTGCTGGGGGGAAACCAAAAATTTTTAACCGGGTTTTTATTGACAGAATGAGAGTTTTCTTATAAGATGGGGGCGATGTTAGCCATAAATAATAGGTGCCCGGTTTTTAATTGCCTGTTGTTTGAAAGGCCGCTTGCCCGAGGAGGTGAAGCGATGAAAATGACCGACAGAGAGGGTTTCTTATGAAAAAAGGAACGATCGCCGGACGCAACCTGCGGTTGGGATTAAGCCTCGATATCCTGACCGCCGACGAAGTGGATGAGATTCACCTGGCCACCCTGGATGTGCTGGAATTTACCGGCATCGCCGTCGATCACGACGAGGCCCTGGATATTTTTGCCCAAGCCGGCGCGCACGTCAACCGGCAGACCAAAGTGGTTAAAATCCCGCCGTCCCTGGTCGAAGATGCCATCGGCTCTGCGCCTTGCCGGGTGGTGCTGGCCGGGAAAGACCCGAAACACGACCTCATGCTGGAATCGAGCCGTGTCCATTTTACCAATTTCAGCGAGGGCGTTATTGTCGCAGACCCCTATACCGGCGAGCACCGGGAGCCAAACAAGAGCGACCTCTCGGATGCCACGCGGGTAATCGATTTTCTCGACGATGTCGATTTCTGCGAAAAAGCCCTGGGCGCCCACGATGTGGACCAGCGCTCGGCACCGCTGCACAATGCCGAGGCCATCCTGCCGTTTACCACCAAGCACTGCGCCTTTGGCCCGGGCAATGGCCGGCTCTTGCATAAGATCATCCAGATGGCGGCCACCATTGTCGGCGGCGAGGACAAACTCAAGGAGCGGCCCATCGTTTCCTTTACCACCTGCCCGGTCAGCCCGTTGCGCCTGGTCAAGGAATGCTGCGAGATCATCATGGAATCGGCCCGCACCGGCATGGCCTGCAATATTCTCTCTATGGCTATGGCTGGCGGTACGGCCCCGGTCACCCTGGCCGGTACGCTGGTGACCCACAACGCCGAGCTCCTGGGCGGTATCACTCTGCACCAGCTGACCCGAAAAGGGGCGCCGGTGATTTATGGGAGCTCGACCACGGCTATGGATTTGCGTCTGGGCGCCGCTTCGGTGGGAACACCGGAGGCGGCTTTGGTTAGTGGAGCAGTGGCCCGCCTGGCCCGGTATTACAAGATACCGAGCTATGTGGGCGGCACCTAGGGGGACAGCAAAGTGACCGACGCCCAGGTTGGCCATGAAAAGACGCTTACCGGCCTAATAGCAGCATTGGCAGGCGCCAATATGATATATGGCCTGGGGATGCTCGAAAGCGGCATCGTCTTTGATTATGGTCAACTGGTACTGGATTGTGAGTTTGCCCGCATGATCAAACAGGTAGTCAATGGTTTTAATGTGGATGATGAGGGCCTGGCCCGGGAAGTGATCCGGGAGGTCGGGCCCTTCGGCCATTTCCTGGTGCACCCGCATACCCGGCAGCACATGCGCATTCATTCCCAGCCGGAGTTTATCGACCGCCGGGCCAGGACCAAATGGGAAGCCGCCGGTTCGCCGTCGATCCGGGAGAAGGCGCTGCAAAAAGCCAGGTACATCCTGGAGCACCACCATCCGGCCCCCCTGCCCGACAGTGTGCTCGGCAGCCTGGCCGAGATCGTGCGGGAGTCTGAAAGAGAAATGGGTATTCGAGTTTGAAGAACAGGAGTAAGTAATGAACGATAAAATTCCCATGCGCCTGGGCGACGGCGCCCGCGTCATGATGACAGCCGAAGAAATAAAAGAGGATATCCGGGCCGGCACAGAGGATGCGGCCCGCAAAGGCCGGATACCGTCAATGACACCGGAAGACCAACAGCGTCTCTTCGAGATATTTGCCGATCCGTCCCGGCTGGTCAGCGTCAGGCCGGGAGAAGAAGTCATCGTCACCGATGACGGGTGCAGTATGAGCTTCTATTCGGGCCAGGACAGCGGCGGCGTGGGCATACCGCTCAGCCGCCTACAGGCGGTGTTGACCTATGAGCGGGCCTGCGCCGCAGATACGGTCTCGATGGGGCATTCCGATTACAGTTGTAAGCCGGTCAAACCCATCATTAATTTCGAGATGAACGATTACTACACCATTTCCCAGCAGACCACCGTGCCTTTTTTCTACGGCGCCCAACCCAATATGGGGCTCTACTTTCAACCGGACGGCCCCTACCCCAACCCGGCAGAGCTCCTGCCGGGCGGTAAGCTCGATGAGGCCAGGAAAACCCAGGAGCAGGCTGCCGCCCATCTCAAGCGGGACCTGGTGTTTATCGGCCAGAAACTGGCCGGCGTCGGCCTGGAAGGTCTCAATTTCGATACCTGCGGCTCTGCCGGGGATGCCGATTTCTGGGCTGCGCTCCAGGCGGTGCGGGAGCTTAAGACAGACCTGCCCCATTTGCCCATCATCATGGGCAGCGCCGGGGAATTTGTCCTGGGTATGCACGGGCAGGTGACCTTCGACGGTAAACGGTTGGCCGGTATGTACTCCCATGAGCAGGTGCAAGTGGTGGAGGCGGCCGGGGCCGATATCTACGGCCTGGCGGTCAACACCAACACCAGCCGATCGACGGCCTGGAATTTGGCCCGGGCCGTGACCTTTTGCCGGGCAACCGTGCAGGCGGCACAAATCCCGGTTCATGCCAATGTCGGCATGGGTGTCTGCGGTGTGCCGATGATGGAGCAACCGCCCATCGATGCGGTCAGCCGGGTGTCCAAAGCCCTGGTGCAATTGGGCCGGCTCGACGGCTTGTAGATAGGCGTGGGCGATCCCTTTGGGATGCACCTGGCCCACATTATGTCTTGCGGCCTGGGTGGACTGCGCACCGCTGGAGACCTGGTCGGTTGGCTGCAGATCACGCGACGGCTCAAGATAGATGAGGCCAAAAAAGTAGCGGCCGAGAAGTTGGGTATCCAGGTGCTGGATCTGGCCAACGAGGAGGTGATGCGGGCTCGCAGGGAGGACCTGGGGCTGGGAACCATTACCTCGGTGGCCGGGAGCCCCAAAGGCATCCGGGCCAAGAGCCGGATCGCCGACTTGCTCGGTATCCGGATCAATTCGGTAGAGTTATTTAAAAAGCATATAAATATGTCGCATTAGCATGTGACCATAGACCAGGAGGATCATTGTCATGACAGATGATATTTTTGTGAGCGCCAGGGATTCGATCGAGAAAGGCGATGCCGAGCTGGCCGCCAATATTGCCCGGCAGGGGCTGGCGGCCGGTATAAACGGCCTGGAATTGATGAATAAGGGATTTATCCCCGGTATAAACAGCGTCGGTGAGCTCTTCGGCGAGGGCCGGTTGTTTCTCCCTGAGCTGATGATGTCGGCGGCCGCCATGCAGCAAGCCACCGATATCGTCAACGCCTCATTCGGCAGCGACCAGGCCCGCAGCCAGGGCCGGATCCTGCTCGGTACGGTGGAGGGCGACCTGCACGACATCGGTAAAACCATTGTCGCTGCCCTTTTCCGCGCCAATGGTTTCGAGGTGCTGGACCTGGGTCGGGATGTACCGGTGGCCCGGTTCATCGACGAAGCCGAGAAATTTAAGGCCGACTTTATCGGCACCAGCGCCTTATTGACCACCACCATGACGGTGCAGAAACAATTGGAAGATGAATTGCGGCGCTTAAACCTGAAAGGCAAGTACCGCACCATAGTCGGCGGTGCGCCGGTGACCCAACGTTGGGCGGAGCGCATCGGGGCCGATGCCTATGCCGAAGATGCCGGCGCCGGGGTGAAAAAAGTCAAAGAGATCCTCGCTAAGTAGGGGCCGGTAAATCATGGATATATTAGAGCAAATTGCCCAGTTCCTGGCAGATGGCGACGAAGAAAAGACGGCGGAGTTGACCGAAGCGGCCATCGGTCAGGGGCTAACGCCCCGGCTCATCCTCGACCGGGGTCTGATTGCCGGTATGGATATAACCGGGAAAAAATTCCGCGACCAGGAAGTGTTTTTGCCGGAAGTACTGCTCTCGGCCCGGGCCATGCAGATGGCCATGGAAAAGCTCAAACCCTTGCTGCTCAAAGATGCCCTGCCCAGCCGGGGCAAAGTGGTATTGGGTACGGTGCAGGGCGACTTGCACGATATCGGCAAAAACCTGGTGGCCATTATGCTGCGGGGATCGGGTTATGAGGTGATCGACCTGGGAACCGATGTGCCGGCCGAGCGGTTCATCGCTACTGCCATAAAGGAAAAAGCTTCGGTGATCGGCGTTTCCGCCCTGCTGACCACCACCATGCCGCTGATGCGCCAGGTGAAGGAATTGCACCGGAAAGAGGGCCTGGATGGGAAGATCAAGTTCCTCATCGGTGGGGCGCCGGTCTCGGAGAAGTATGCCGAGGAAATCGGGGCAGATGGTTATGGGTGCGATGCCGTTCAAGCGGTGGAGTGGGTGGAAAAAAATGTGAAAAAAGGAGAACCAGCATGAAATCTATATTAGAGCGCGTGAAAACCAAAGAAGTCCTGGTCGGGGACGGTGCCATGGGGTCTTTGTTGATGAGCATGGCCCGGGACCAGATGAAAAAAAACTGCTCGGAATCGGTTAACCTGGCTAGCCCGGAAATATTGGCGAAGATCGCCGGTATGTACCTGGATGCTGGGGCACAGATCGTTCAGACCAATACTTTCGGTGGTTCCCCGCTGAAACTGCAAGATTTCTCCCTCGAAAAGAAGACCGAGGAGATCAACCAGGTGGCGGTGCACGCGGTGCGCCAGGCGGTGAAAAACGAGGCTTATATCTCGGGCTCATGCGGCCCTTCCGGTAAGCTGCTTAAACCCTACGGTAGCATAGACCCGGAAGCGATGTACGAGAGCTTTTTCCGGCAAATCAAAGTGTTGATCGAGGAAGGCGTCGATGTGCTGTGCATCGAGACCATGACCGATATCAATGAGGCCAAATTGGCGATCCAGGCGGCCCGCGACATCTCGCAGACCATCCCCATCATGGCCACCATGACCTTTAACTTCACGCCCCGGGGATTTCATACCGTCATGGGCGTGACCATCGAAAAGGCGGCCAAAGAGCTGATCGCCCAGGGCGCCAACATGACCGGGTCCAATTGCGGCAACGGCATCGAGAATATGGTCTTGATTGCCCGTAAGTTCCGGGAATTCACCCGCGTGCCGCTGCTGATCCAGTCCAATGCCGGGCTGCCGGAGCTCATGGATGGCGTACCGGTCTACCCGGAATCGCCGGAATTCATGGCCGACAAAGTGGAAGACCTGGTAAATGCCGGCGTCTCGATTATCGGCGGTTGCTGCGGCACCACCCCGGAGCACATCCGGGCCATCCGCCAGGCCGTAGATGCCCTGTAGCCCCATGCCCAGGAGGTCAGATAGAACAAGATGAAAACCTACCACATGAACAAGAAAGAGCGGCAGATTACCGATCAGGCCGCTATGTTCGCTATCGTCACCCGGGGCAAATATGCCATCATCTCCCTGTGCCGGGACAACGAGCCTTATCTCGTGACCCTGAATTACGGTTTCGATGCGGAGAAAAAGGCCCTCTATTTCCATACCGCCCAGGAAGGGCTGAAAATGGATTTTATCAAACAAAACCCCCGCGTGTGCGGCACCATCATCGAAGACCGGGGTTACCTGATGAACCAATGCAGCCATTCGTACCGGTCGGCGGTATTCTTCGGCACCCTGCATGTCGTCCCCGATATGGCCGAGATGAAACACGGCATGGAGATCATGCTCCATCACCTGGAGGAAAATCCCGACAAAGTCAGGGAGAAATTTTTACAAGACGACCAGGTCTACCAGAAGCGCCACCTGGTCATCCTGCGCCTGGACATCGAAGAGATCACCGGCAAGCAGGGAAAATAAATCCGCGCCTGGTCGCATTTGACTAAAAAGGATATACCGGATATAATGTTTTGCTTAAATCCAAGCATAAGAGGTACGCCATGGGAAAAATGATTTACCTGGATAATGGAGCCACTTCATTTCCAAAACCAGAAGAAGTTTACCAGTTTATGGATCACTTTTATAGGAATTTTGGTGTCAATCCTGGGAGATCAGGATATGACCTGTGTCTCGAATCGGGCAACGTCATCGAGGCCACCCGCAAGCAGCTGACAAAGTTCTTTAATGGCAAAGACCCCAACCGGCTTTGTTTCTCCTATAACTCCACCGATGCCTTAAACCTGATCATCAACGGCCTGTTAAAACCGGGCGATCACGCCATCACCACCACCATCGAGCACAATTCGGTGCTGCGCCCCCTCTATCACCAGGGCCAGTACAACGGTGTCGAGGTCGATTATATCCCGTTGGATGGCAAAGGGTTTGTGAGCCCGGATGACTTCCGCAAAAAATTCAAGAAAAACACCCGGCTGGTGATCGTTAACCATGCCTCCAATGTCATCGGCACTGTTCAACCGATCAAAGAGATCGGTAAGCTCTGCCGGGAACACGATATCCCGTTTGCCATCGATGCCTCCCAGTCTGCCGGCAAGGTGCCCATCGATATCGAAGAGCAGTACGTCGATGTGGTGGCCTTTACCGGCCATAAATCGTTGCTCGGGCCGACCGGTATCGGCGGCCTGTACGTGCGGGAAGGGGTAGAAATCCGGCACACCCGCGCCGGCGGCACCGGCGTCCGCTCTGCGGTCAAGACCCACCTGGACGAGTACCCCTACCGGCTCGAATACGGCACCCTCAACACGGTTGGTGTGGCCGGTCTTCACGCCGGGCTCAAGTGGTTAGAGGAAAAGGGGATGGAGAATATCCATCACCACGAGATGAAACTGACCACCATGCTCCGGGACGCTTTGCTGGATGTGGAGGGGTTGACCCTGTACTGCATGGACGACCTGACCGATCATATCGGCCTTTTTCTCTTCAACGTGGACGGCATCGAGGCCCTGAATGTCGGCACCATCCTCGATGTCGATTATGACATCGCCTGCCGCACCGGGCTCCACTGCGCCCCCCTGGTCCATGAGCACCTGGGAACCGCGGCCATCCACGGCGCGGTGCGCTTCGGTATCGGCCCATTCAACACGGAAGAACATATCTACACCGCCATCCAGGCCATCAAAGACATCGCCCAGATGAAAAAGGAGAACAAGATTAAATAACCAGCGCCTCGGCCACCATCTCGCAGACCGTCTTGATTTCCACACCCAGGCGATAGTGTTTGTTTAGCTCCATCAACTGGTCGATACAATTGTGGCAGGGCGTGACGACTATCTTTGCCCCGGTACGGGCGATCTGGTCGGCTTTAATCTGACCGACAGCCAGGCGTCTCTGGCTAAAATTGGTCATGGCCAATTGTCCGCCGCCGCCCCCGCAGCAGAAGTTATTTTGCCGGTTGGGCGTCATCTCGATAAACTCGCTGACCGCTTCTTTTAAAATATAGCGTTGCTCTTCCACGATGCCGCCCAGGCGCACCAGGTTGCAGGGATCATGCAGGGTGATAGGTTTCCGGTTCTTGGTCCGGTCCAGCTTGATCCGGCCATCACGAATGAGATCGAGCACCACTTCCAGGATGCTCTTGACCGGGAAGCCGTATTTTTTGGCCAGCCATTCCGGCGCCTCCCAGCGGTTGGAGTTAAAACCGTGGCCGCATTCGGGCAAAACCAGGGTGTGGCAGCCCAGTTTTTTCATCGTTGCCACCAACCTTTCCGACATGATCCCGGCATCGGTGTCGCTGCCGTTATAAAGGCCGTAATTGGTGGCATCGTAGAAGTCGCTGGCCAGCGTCCAGCTATCTTTGGACGCATGGAATATCTTGCCCACCGCCGAGATAGATAAAGGGAAAAACATCGCTTCCCGCGGGTTGATGGTGTACAGGTAATGGGCGCCCGCCTGGTCGATGGGGATGCGGGCGCTCTTATCGCCGAGCTCCGCCTGCAATTCTTCTTCGATCCAGGCCGCTGTTTCCAGCCAATCCTCTTGCTTGATGCCCATGTTGTTGCCTTTGGTCAGGGCCGTATCGACGGTGGACTGTAGACCCGGGGGCACCAGCCCCAATTCATCCAACACCCCCCGGCCCACCCGGATGAGGGCAGTGATATTGAGGCCGATCGAGCAGTTGATGGCACAACGGCCGCACAATGAACACCGGCCAAAGAGGGAGTCGATCCATTCCCGGATCATCTCCTGATCGAAATCTTTGGCACCCAGCCAGCCGGGGATACTCTTTCCGCCCAGGGTGAAATAGCGTTTGAATATTCCCATTACCAGGTTCAGCTTATAAGCCGGGATAGAGCGTTTATCCCCATCGGTAAGATAATAATGGCAGGTATCGGCGCACAGCCCGCAGTGCACGCAGGCATTCAGGTAAGCGGCGTATTCCCGGTCGATTTTCTCTTTAAAGACCCGCAAAGCGCGGTCCAGGTCTGCGGCCGTCAATTGTTCCAGGCGCTCTGCCAGCGGGTCTATACTTGTTTTTTTTTCGCTATCAGTCATGTTTTACACCGTATTTTGCTTATAAAGTCAGGCAATAGGCGGTTTTTCGGGGAAAATGTTCCGCCGGCCATAGAAAATGCCAAACAGGATGCGCACATAAAAGAAGAAGCAGCAGTGCCGGATCTTTCCCAACGGGATGTAGAGGAACATCGCCGTGGCCGCCAGATAGAGCCAATGGACCGGGGAGAGCCGGACCAGGTGTAAGGCAGCCAATGCCAGGAAAACATCGACCAGGATATTGGCGGCCAGGTCGTCCGGGCAGCTTACGGCCCGCATCGCTGAAGACAGGAGCCTCTTAAACAGGAGCCCAAGACCGGCCAGCAGCCCGAGCAGGATAAAACCGCCCAGGACCGGTGTTATCACCTCCGGTAGACGCAGCGATATGATCGATGCCGACAGGTAGAAGAGGGAGAGGAAAATAGCCAGGTGATAGATAATACCGGCGATATAGCTCGGCAGGTGGTGACCGGCGCTCTCCTTGTGCCAGGGCAGCATGCCTTTGCCGAAAGCATAAATGATCCCTTTCTTCACATCCCCGGCCGGTGCGGCGTAAAACTCCTTCTTGCCAAAGGATAACACCTTAAAAACCAGCATGGCGAGGGCCGCCACCATAAAGACAAAAGAGGCGATTAGCGCAAATCCCAGGATTTTTTCCATGTAAAACCTCGTTTCCGGTTCCGGCAGGCAGACGGCCCGCTCAGACGCAGCCGTCCGGCTTAGGCAGACCGGCGATTTTGGATGCCCCTTTGGCCGGGCCGGAAGGGAAGAGCTCGTAGATGTATTTGAGCTGGAAACCGGTGGTCTTACAGATCTTTCGCACCATCGGCGCCAGGTCGTTTTCCAGGTAGAACCCGCGTATATAGTCGATAACTGCCCAGTGATCGGCGGTCATCTTCTCGATGCCTTCTTCTTTCATGGCAAAAAACTCGGCTAATTCTTTGCTCCACTCTTTCGGGTCCACCAAAAAACCTTCTTCATTGACTTCTATATTTTTTCCGCTAAATTCGACAAATGGCATTAACCGTACCTCCAGTTAATTTTAGGGCACATTATACCAGATAATCCGCCCCCTGTCCATTACCGCCAAATTCGATCGACCGATCGATTTAGGGTGAATAACCGGCTTCATAAATCGACCTATTTATGGTATATTAGGTGAATGAAAACCAGCCACACCGTTATTGGTGGCAATAGCCGCCGTTTATGCTATGTTTACCTGGAAAATAAAACCTTCATCCATGCCCACCTGGTCAAGGAAAACCTGGTGGATGTCGATCTGGACCGGGAATTCATTTTTAAGTCCCGGTTTTTGGCCTACCGGCAAAAGGCCCGGGGGTGAAGCATGGCGCGACTGATCTTTCTATTCCTCGATGGCGTGGGTATGGGCCGGGCAGACGAAAACAACCCGTTTTGGGCGGCCCAGGCCGCTTTCCTGCCTTTTTACGGCCACGCCCCCCATCTCCCGGACGGTACGCCGATCAAGGCGATCGATGCGTTACTGGGGGTGACCGGTATCCCGCAGAGCGCCACCGGCCAGACCACGCTGTTTACCGGCCGGAATATCCCGGCAGAGATAGGCGATCACAAGGGCAGTTACCCGGACAAGACCATGCGCCGGATCATCAAGTCCGGCAACCTGCTAAAAGCCTTAACCGCTAAAGGTTTTAACGCCCGCTTCGTCAACGCCTACCCGCTCCATTCCCGGTTGTTTTCCCCGCCCCAGGTAGACATCGACGCAGAGGGTAACTTTCATTTTTCCGACGAGTTCCCGCCGCTTTTCAGGAGACGGGTTTCGGTCACCTCCTGCATGATGATGGTCAACCGGCAGGTTCCCTTCGATGTGGAAGATATTCGCCGGCAGAGATCGATTTTCCAGGATTATTCCAACCGTTCCCTGATCGAACGGGGATTGGACCTGCCCGAATACGGCCCGGAGACTGCGGCCGATATCTTGTTCAATGCCTCCAGGGAGCACGATTTTATCCTGTACGAGTATTTCCAGACCGATTATTACGCCCACCGCCGCACTTTTGCCGAGGCGGTGGAATTGATCCGCGGTCTGGACCGGCTCTTGAACCGGTTGCTCTCCTTGCTAAATCGCGATGAGGAAACACTGGTCCTGACCAGCGACCACGGTAACCTGGAGGATTTTTCCAGCCGCAGCCATACGTTAAACCCGGTGCCCTGGCTGGCCTGGGGCCAGGGGGCAGAGCGGCTCAGGGATAGCGTCGCCAGCATCCGGCACGTCACCCCAGCCATCACCGACCTCTTCAGCCGAGTCCGTATATCCAGACGGGAGGTTTTTACTCCCAGGCAGGAAAAAATCACGATAGTTGACAATTCCTGAAAAATCGCTTATATTTTAGTCTGAGGTCAAAAGTTATGGATAATTATATAGACGTGAGCGGGCTTCCCCATGAAGCTCAGGTAACGATTAGCAATTTTATCGAATTTATTAAGCAAAAGTACTCTATAAGACCTAATGCAGATCACCTTAGCTTCAGTGCCAGGAAAAAATTAATCCGGATGATGGAAAAAGGATTGTACCGACTGCCTGATGACTATAAATTTAACAGAGACGAGCTATATGACTGAAAAGCTCTTCATCGATACCAACATATTCATTTATGCTTTCCAGGAAGGTAAAGACAGGAAAAAGCAACGGGCAATCGCCCTGATCAAGAGTGAAAAACCTTCTATCGTTACGAGTATCCAGGTTCTAAACGAATTTATATTTGCAACGATAAAGAAAGGACTGCTATCCAAGAATAAAGCCATAGAAACAGCAATGCAGATAGAGAAGGATTTTGAAATTATCCCCCTGGATAGGGCTGTTTTTTTAAAAGGGATTGAGGTTTTCAATGAGCTTGATATCCAGTTAAGCTTATGGGATTCGTTGATTATTGCCGCTGCTGTTATCGGCGGATGTGATATCCTATATTCTGAGGATATGAAGCATAACTTTGTCGTCGAAGGCGTTAAAATTTTTAATCCATTTCTTGATACCTGAGATATCCTTCCATGATCTTTATACCTGGGTTCTAACGTTGAGGGGACCTCCTCTTCGGTACGTACAACCTGGGGGGGAAGGGTAATACTTTAGGTTGAGATGGATCGACCCCTTTTTTACAACCAAAAATACAACCCTGGACTGATTGACAAAAAGCGCAAGCAAGCATAGAATCCCTCTCTGTATTAAAAAAAATGAAGAGACAGAAATTTTCTATCTTCGCACACGTTCTCTATCGAAACCCAGGAATCTAGTAAGGATATTTTTCTAAGTGTGAACGCTAAATTTAACCTAGGAGGTCATATAAATGCGTAAGTTTACAGTGCTTTTCACAGTTTTCCTGATGTTACTGATCAGCACAATGTCAGTGAGAGGTAACGACCAAAATGGGTCGCAGGCCGATGTCTGCGTCGGACCCGATATCGTTACCGTCAATTTCCCCGGGGTAAGAACCGGTGTGACGTTGCTTAAGCAAGACCGGAACGGAATGACGGTCAGGGTCAATGTCGGGAGCATCGAATTCATCCCGGTCAGCACCCAGGCCGGCAATTTTATTTTGCCCCGCGTCCCGGGTTTTTCCCGTTCCTTTGCGGTCGGCCAACCGACTCTACCGATTGCCTCGAAGCTTATCTCCATCCCCTTTGGCGGTAAGTTAAAAGCCGAGATAGTCAGCCGGACCAAACAGGATGTGGTCTTGAGCGACTATAACCTGCTCGACCCGTTTATGCCGGTCCAGCCGTCCCTGTCCAAATCGGAAGACCCGCAGGCCGTGCCTTTCGAGTACGACCGGGCCACTTATGAATTATCCGGCAAGTATGCGTTGCCCCTGGCCAATGCCGAGGTGCTCGGCGTGATGCGGGCCACCCGTTTGGGTAGAATAGCGGTTTCCCCGGTCGAATATTACCCGGCCCAGAACAAGATGACGGTTTCTACCAGCGTCACCATCAAAATCACCTACCTGAGCCCCAACTGGACGCAGACCGACAAGATGCAGAAGAAGTACGGCTCGCTCGAATTCGATGGGATCAACCGGAGCCTTCTCAACTATAGCCGCGATTTCAACCGGCACGACCTGACCAAGTACCCCACCAAGTTGGCCATCGTGGCCAACCGGATGTTTGAGAGCCAGCTCCAACCCTTCATCCAGTGGAAGACCCGCAAAGGGTTTAAGGTGGTTGTCGGCTATACCGATACCATCGGCACCACCACCACGGCCATCAAGACCTGGATCCAGAACCTGTACAATGCCGGTATCCCGGCCGACCCAGCCCCGTCGTTCGTGTTGTTGGTCGGCGATGTCCAGCAGATCCCTGCCTGGACGGGCTCGGCCGGTTCCCACATCACCGATCTGAAGTACTGCGAATTCACCGGCGACTACTACCCGGAAATCTATTATGGCCGTTTCTCTGCCCAGAACACCACCCAGCTCCAGCCCCAGATCGACAAGACGCTCATCTATGAGCAGTACACCATGTCCAACCCCAATTACCTGGCCGAGGTAACCCTGGTCTCCGGCGTCGATGCTTCCTATGCCGCTACTTACGGCAATGGCCAGCTCAACTACGGCACCAATTATTATTTCAACACCGCACACGGGATTACGCCCAATGTCTGGCTCTATCCCGCATCCGATGCTTCCGGCGCCAACACGGCCATCATCCAGACCATCAATGACGGTGTCGGCCTCTACAACTACACCGCCCATTGCAGCCATGACGGCCCAGCGGATCCGGTTTTCAACCAGACCAATATTTCCAACCTGACCAATAGCGGCAAGTACCTGCTCGGTATCGGCAACTGCTGCCAATCCAACACCTTCGGCACCGATTACAGCACACCGGCTTTTGGCGAAGCCTGGATGCAGGCCGCAGATAAGGGCGGCATCGGCTGGATCGGTTGCACCAACTACTCCTACTGGGATGAAGATTACTGGTGGGGCGTTGGTAATGCGGCGATCTTAAGCTCCGGGCCCACCTATGAGGCCAGCGGCCAGGGCGCTTATGACGGTCTTTTCCACGATCACGGCGAAATCGTCGAGCACCACTACAAGACCAATGCCGCCATTATGTTTGCCGGTAATACGGCGGTGACCGAAGCCGGTAGCAGCCGTATCCTGTATTACTGGGAAATCTACACCCTGATGGGCGATCCCTCGATCATGTCCTATATGGGTATCCCGGCGGTCAACAGTGTGACCCACCCGTCTTCCATCACCAGTACCGCTACCTCGGTCGTGGTGTCGGCTGCCCCTTACTCTTATGTCGGTATTTCCCGCAGCAACGTGCTGCACGGTGCCGGTTATATCGGTAGTTCCGGTTCCGCCACCATTACCATCACCCCGTTCGACACCGAAGGCACCGCCGATATCGTGGTCACCTGCCAGTTCAAGAGACCCTATGTCTCCACTATTTCAGTCAGCGGCGGTACCACCCCACCGACGGCCAATTTTGTCGGTACGCCCACTTCCGGTGCCGCTCCTTTGACGGTTACTTTCACCGATCAGTCCACCGGCGCCACCTCCTGGTCCTGGAATTTCGGCGATACCGGTACATCCACGGACCGCAACCCGGTTCATGTCTACAACTCGGTCGGCACCTATACGGTTAGCCTGACCGCCACCAACTCCTACGGCTCGGATGTGGAAACCAAGACCAACTACATCACGGTTTCTGCTGCCCAGGTCCCGGTGGCCGCTTTTACTGCCAGTGCCACCTCGGTGGCCGTCGGCCAGACCGTCAACTTCACCGATCAATCGACCAATACCCCCACTTCCTGGGCCTGGACCTTCGAGAGTGGAAACCCAACCTCCAGCACCGTCAAGAATCCGAGCGTTATCTATAACACCATCGGTACATTCGATGTGACGTTGATAGCCACCAATGCGGCCGGCAGCGACACGGAAGCCAAGCTCAATTACATCACGGTAACGGTCAATTATTGCGCTTCCCAGGGTAATAGCCAGGCCGATGAATGGATCGCCAAAGTACAAGTAGGTAGCGGTATCAATAATTCTTCCGGTGCTTCCCCTTATACCAACTTCACCGCGATAGTCGGTAACCTAACCAGGGGCACTGCGGCCAGTGTCACGCTGACCCCCGGGTATTCCGGCACCATCTATACCGAGTACTGGAGAATCTGGATCGATTACAACCATGACGGCGATTTTGCCGACACTGGCGAACAGGTTCTTGCCAAGTATGGTAAGAGTGCCCGCACCGGTACCTTCACCCCGCCCACTACCGCCCTTACCGGCAACACCCGCATGAGGGTATCCATGAAGTATGGTGCTTACCCCACTTACTGCGAGACCTTTACCTACGGCGAAGTCGAAGACTACACGGTCAATATCCTTTAAATGAGGCTTTAAGCAGATAAAAGGATTTAATATTTGGGGGCGGCCCTCCGGGCCGCCCCTTTTTTTTTGCAAAAAAAATAAAATTTTTAAAAAAAAAGTTGACAAATCCGTGTTACTGTATTAACATATTAACATGGCAACACGGATGCTTTTATCTGAGCTTCACATCGAGTTCGCTTCGCCGACACCGGTCTACGAGCAGCTCAAGAAGCAGATCAAACATGCGATCGCCAAAAGAATCCTGGTCGAGAACCAACCCCTGCCGTCCATCCGGGAAATGGCAACCTTCTTAAAGATCAATCCCAACACCGTGGCCCGGGCCTACCGGGAGCTCTTCCAGGAGAATGTCATCGATGGCCGTTCCGGTAAGGGATTCTGGATCAGAACAAACGATCAACTGGACCAGCAGAAGGAAGCCATGGTTAAAGAGGAATTCTTAAAATTTCTTGAGAAGGCCGTAGATATGGGCTTTTCTCAGCAACGGCTGAAAGAAGTGGTCCTGGAATTTTTCTCGGAGGAAAAATGATCGCATCTATCAGGCAAGTTAATACGTCTAATGGCATGGGGGTACGAAAATGATTAACCTGTTCGACTTGACCATTGCCTACCGGAAGAAAAAGGCGATCGCTAACCTTAATTTGACCATAAATAAGGGAGAGAGCGTGCTTTTGGCTGGGGCCAATGGATCAGGGAAGACCACGCTCCTGCGAGCTGTGGCCGGGGTGCTTCTTCCCAAAACAGGAGAAATCCTGGTCAATGATGAGCGGGTGGGATATAGGACCCGGCGAAAAACGGCCTATATCCCATCCTCCATCAGCTTTTACGACAGCCTGAAGGTTAAAGAAGCCATTAAGCTGCACGGTAGTTTTTACCCGGGTTTTGCCTACCAGGGAATCGGTGGTTATCGCTTCGATGTCAACCAGGGGGTGGGCACTTTATCGCGGGGTGAAAAGACCCTGTTTTTCCTCTCTCTTTCGCTTTCCACTTCGCCCGACTACCTGCTGATCGACGATGTCATCCATCTCCTGGACCCGCACCTGCGGGAGATATTCATCCAATCCATATTGCAACTGATCGAAGCGGAGAAAATGGCGGTGGTGATCGCCGCGCAATCGGCTTTCGATATCGAGGGACTGGTCGAAAGGGTGGTGCTGCTGGATAAGGGCCGGGTCTTCCTGGATGAGCCGGTAGAAGATTTGAAAGGAAAATTCGTAAAAATGTACAGCCAGGTTGCCCGGGAGGACCTGCCGGTGGTCTTTTCCCGTGACTGGCAGGGCATGAAGGAATTGTACCTCTACCCTTTCATGCCTGGAGTAAAAACGGGTGCCGAGGTTGAGCACCTTTCGTTAACAGAGATATTACGGGCGTTTATCGGGGGCGAATATGTTAACCGTTGAGTTGCGGAAAACCATCAAAGAGGGCCTGGTCATCCTGGCGGTGTTGATTATCCTGACCCTGGCCCTGGTATACTCTGCCCGCAAAGAATACTTCGCCCCGGCCCTGGAACTGTTTCTCCTGCTCTATGCCTCGTTTACCGGCTGGTCGATTTTCGACCGCGAGAGGCAGGATGGGGCGATGGAGTACCTCTTATCCCTGCCGGTGTCGCGCCCGGCGCTCCTGGCCATGAAGTTTTTGCCCCGTTTGCTGCTGGCTGCCCTGGTCCTGGTGCTCTACAGCGGGGTGTACCGGGAATTCTCTACCTTTTTCGTCCTCCCATTCCTGCAGTTTGCCCTCCTGTTCACCACGGTTTTCTTCCTGTCCACGGCCCTCTCCCTGAGTATGAAGAACTTCCTGGGCACCTACTTTATCGCTTTATTCTTGCCGACCGGGCTCTTCCTGTTAATCAAGGGCCTGGATTGGACGGTAAGCCCGACGACTGCGGCCTGGCAGACGGCGCTCTCCCTGCTGGTCATCCCGCCGCTCTTTTTCCTATTTTTCTTCAAATTCGACATCAAACCGTTATCTTACTTCAATCTTAAGTTTGTGCCTGCTTTGATTGTATCGATCCTGGCCATCTTCGGTATCAATTACCTGACCGGCCAGATCAAATGGCAGTTGGGCTTTTTACTCGGGGATGGGCGCGTTTTAATGCGCTCAGACAAGCACACGGTGCTCATCGAGACGCAAAACCGGAGAATAGCTTTCAAGGACCCGATCAATCCACTGGCCGTGGATGGTGACCGGCTTTACGGCGCCCGGTTCAGCGGCCGGCAGAACCCGGAGGAGCTAATCAGGATCGATTCGAAATCGGGGAGAACAGAGAAGCTCTTCTCGACCGAACCGGGCTATTGGTTCCATCCTTCCCTGCAATCGGGGAGAAAACTGGCCGACCGGTTCTACTTCCTGTTAACTTCCAGCGATCACAAAAATTACCGTATTCTGGAATGGGGCCCCGGCCAGACGCGATCGATCGAGGTTAAAGGCGATTTTGAGCCCATGCTTATCCACCATATTATCGGTGTTATCGATGACCCCCTACAGTTCATCGTCTTTACCGGTACGCATGTCCACCGGATCCTATCAAGCGGTGAAACAGCGCAGCTTTTTAATGCCGATGCCGTTTCGGTGTGGAAAAACCGGCTGCTCATCTCGGACCGGGGCAAGTTAACGGTCTACGAAGTGGGCACAGACATTAAACCGGTTTTCCATCCACAGGGGAGATTCGTCGTCTTGAGCCGAAAATTCGACGGCCTATTGGAAAGATGGGTGCTGGTCAAGAAAGAGCATGGTTACTATCTCTTCGATATGGAACAGCAATCGTTAACCCAGCTGCCCATCAAAAAACATCCCTACGACTATGTCTGCACCCCGGACGGTTTAGTCATCGTCTGGGTGGATGGGACAGAGATCTCGGCTGCTGAATGGAAGAATGGGCGAATGTGGCCGGAGAAGGTCTGGTATTCCCGGGCAGAGACCGAAGAGCTGAGAATCATCCAGGTCTATTCACCTGGGGTAGTTGTGTCCAGCAAAAAAGGTGTGGAGATCTTCTTTTTCGATACCGGTCGCCCGGTAGAGGATAAAGGAGGTGCAAAATAACGGGCCTGGAAAGAAAAACGTAAGTAAAACGCACGGCGGCAAAAAAGACTGGATTAATTTGATAGGAGAAGTTTTTGTAAAAAAATGGCGGCTAAAAAACGAAATTAAATAATTATCATAAGGAGATAAAACATGGACCAAACAAAAACAAAATTAATTATGATCGTGATCATCCTGGTATTGATCGTTCTCCAGTACTGGTTATGATATCGCTCTGGGCAGAACCTTTAAAAAGCCCGGTGAGGACAAAAAAAATCGACAATACGCAAAACAAATAAAGGAGGCGTAAGATGAAAAAAACAATCTTTATCACCGTTTTAGTGCTTTTCACCAGCCTGTTTTTACCGGCCGATGATTGGAAAGCTCTGTTTGATCAAAGATTTAACAGCCAGATGCATTCCCTGTGGGAAGGGTACAGCACCTGTAACGATAGTTATTACTACTATCACCTGGGCTATGGCATCGATGCCTTGACAGCCATGTACGAGGCTACAGACCTGACATCTTACCTGGATGAGGCATTGATCTATGTAAATAATGTGATCGACGATGCGGTCAGCGCTCCGCAATACCATGATGGATATCTCGGTTGGCTATCGCTAACCGAAACCGTCAATCAAGAGGTCCCGCTGTATGAAAGCTGCATGTGGCGCTACGTGACCCGGCTCCTGCAGGTGATGAAAGACTCCGGTCTAAGCACCAATCCAACTTATAGCGCCCAATACAACGAGATATTGGCGTTCACCGAGGCCAATATGTGGGACAAGTGGTATCACCGGGGAACCAATCAGCAATACATTTACCGTTCCCGCACCCACATGGCCTCTCACTGGGCCTATATCGCCTTGAACCTCTACACATTGACCACCGATACGGGTAAAAAACCGGAGTACCAGGCGGTTTACCAGAATATCAACAACGATATGAGAGATGTGCTGCAGAATGTATCACCCAATGCCTATTTCTGGAACTCCACCTGGTACGGGGTTACCCCCGCCTATGTCCAGGATGTCAGCCACGGCAACCACATGCTGTCCTATATTCTGGAATGTTACCGCCGGGGTATTTTCTGGACCTCCCAGGACGTGGTCAAATTTGCCAATACCCTGAAAGAAATTTGTTGGAATCCGACTACCCATGAATTTGCCGATTACGTCGACGGTACCTATGGACCGGTCGGCGGTTGGGATAATACGGGTAGGTTCCAGGCCGACGGTTGGGTAAAACTCGGCCGGTACATCTACGACATCTTTAAAATCCATGAGGATTTCTTAGATAACAACCCCAACCCCAATCATGCCAGCCAGTTGGGCCAGTTTTATGCCAATATGCTGTTAGACTCAGTGCACCCCCAGTTGTACAAATCGATCACGGTGATTTCACCCAACGGCGGCGAAAACTGGTTGATCGGTTCCAACAAGACCATTACCTGGGATTGCATCGGTCTGACCTCGACGATAAAAATCAGTTTATGGAAAGACGGCGTCCTGGTCGGCGATATTACCTCGAATACCCTCGATCCATCGCTTAAATCCTATTCGTGGATAGCCGGTAAGCTGTTGAATGGCACCATGGTCGCCGCGGGTTCAGGATATACGATCAAAATCAAAGAAAACGGCACCGCGATCACGGATGTCAGCAATGCGTCCTTTACCCTCACCAGCAATACCCCCCCCCAGATCTGGCTGAGTAAATCCTCCATCACCCAGACGGTCTACCGATTCGACCCCACTTTTACCGATAATTTCCAGATCAAGAACAGCGGCGGCGGCACTTTACAGTACACCATCGATGTTACCGGCGGGGCTTCAGCCGCTGTATCCCCCTCTCCAGATAGCGGCAGCAGCACCGGGGAAACGGACACCATTAACTTGTACACATCGCCGGATAAAGTGGCACCCGGGACAAAAATGACCGGGCAGGTGGTGGTTTCCGATAGTGGCGCCAGCAATTCCCCCCAATACATCGCTCTAACGATCTATGGAAAACCGCTCAAAGCATCCAACCCCAATCCGGCCAGCGGGGCCACGAATATCAATCTAAACCCCCCACTGACCTGGACAGCCGGGGAAGGTGCGGTTAAGTACGATGTTTACTTCGGCACCTCCAGCCTGACCAAGATGACCACCACCACCGGCACCAGTTGGACAAATACCAACCTGATGTATTACAGCACCGTTTACCAGTGGCGAATCGATTCGGTCGATGCCAACAGCAAAATCACTACCGGCGATGTCTGGACATTCACCACCAAAGGTGTGCCGCTGGCCATCGCCATCAACCTGGGTAATCCCGACCAGAACGACCAGGTCTACCGGGTGGATGTCCCGGACGGCAATACCGAGCCTTATACGATCGGCGGCATAGACGCCCGGAGGACCCTGGCCTCAGACGATTATTACATGTATTTCAGCGTGGCCGATAGCTGGGCTTTCCAGGGCACCAGGCCCCAACTGGCCATAACCATCATCTACTATGATGGCGGCACCGGCTACCTGGAATTACAGTACGACAGCACCGCCAACCCCTACAAGAGCGGCGGCATCGTTAACCTGACGAATACGAACACCTGGAAGCAATTTACTTTCAACGTGTCCGATGCTTATTTCGGGAACCGTGAGAATGGCGGGGCCGATTTTCGCATCGCCAGGAACCTGATGACAACCCCACTCTATCTCGACTGGGTGCACATCGCCAGGTAAAAAAAATCGACCAACCAGCATTTAAAAAATGGTAGGTTGAAGCCTTAAATAGCTTCAGCAGAGATTTTGTTTTCAAGGCGACGCTGCCGTCCAGGCAGCGTCGCCCTTTTTCTCCCCCTTTTAAATTCCCGAAAGTTACATATCCAGGCACTTTTTCAAAATCTGGATGATCTCCATGTTTTTCTCTATGCCCAGCTCCACGACTTTTAGAAAAACTTCGCGCTCGACCGGCTTTTCTTCCACAAAGGCCTCCACTTCGATAATGGCCCCTTTTTCCGAAGAGACGATATTGATATCGGCATCGACGCTGAAATCTTCTTCGTAATCGAGATCGACCAGGATATGCTGGCCTTTGACACCGATGGAAACAGCGGCAATCATCTCGATTTTCGGCATATCGGCGAGTATGTTCTCAAATACCAGGTAACGCAGGCACTTGACCAGGGACACCATGCCGCTATTGAGGGAAGCGCAGCGCGTGCTGCCGTCCGCCCGGATGACATCGGCATCCACAGAAATGGTAAAACCCTTGATGGCCTTCAGATTGATGGTATTGCGGAGCGCCCGGCCCAGGAATCTCTGGATCTCGATGTTGCGGTTATTGACCCTGTCTCGTTCCCTCTGGGTGCGCCGGTTACCGGTAGAACCGGGCAACATGGCATAATCGGCCGCTATCCAGCCCCGATCGCTGTCCCTTAAAAAATGGGGCACCCGGCTCTCGAAGGTAGCCGAACATATAACCCTGGTTTTACCGAGTTCGATCATCGCCGAGCCCGGTACATTGTCGATATAACCGGGTTGAATGGTGATGGGTCTAAAATCGTGGTCTTTCCTGCCGTCTTTTCTCATTGGGGCCTCCTGTCAAACCTGGACGTATCGTTAAAAGTTTTTTCTGGCAACCTTTTAAGCATGGTTCTATTTTAGCCGAAAAAAAATCCTTGTCAAGGAAACCTAAATCATCCGGTTGGTTTTAATTTTAGTGAGAGGCGCCGCTGGACACCGGGCAAAGTCTCACCGGGGCTATTGGGTGGTTCGGAAGAAGACATCAAGTAAGAAACTTAGAGAAAAGCTGAAGAATCTAAATGAATGGTGCAAAAGGGTTAGAGGACTGCCACTGAGTCTCCAACATGAAAAGCTATGCCAGAAGTTGAAAGGGCATTACGCTTACCAGGGAATTACCGGAAATGCAAGGAGCCTGGGAATTTACCTATTCTACCTGAGAAGGATATGGAAAAAGTGGTTGAACCGCCGAACCTCGCAAGGCCATAAGCTCACCTGGGAAAGATTCGCAGAGATGTTAGAACACTTTTTTCCTTTGCCGCCGCCGAAAATCGTACACTCCATCTATAAAAAAAAACGTAGCGAATCCATAATCTGAGGAACCGGATGCGTTAATTGCGCTCGTCCGGATCTGTGGGGGTGCCAGTGGGTAACTGCTGGCACTACCCGGACCTTTTCCCCGGACTACACCCTCCTGGTCTCTGCCTCGAGAGATAAATCCTTGAAGCTGTGGGAAATGTCCTCCGGTAAAGAAGTCCGCGTCTTTGCCGGCCATACCGATACGGTTTGGGGCTGCTCCTTTTCAGCGGACGGGACCCTCCTGGCTTCCGCTTCGAGAGATAAAACCTTGAAGCTGTGGGAGATGACCACCGGTAAGGAAATCCGCACTTTCACCGGCCATAAAAATGCAGTGTATAACTGCTCGTTTTCGCCGGACAACTCCTACCTGGTATCTGCCTCCGAGGACAAAACCTTAAAAATGTGGGAGGTGGAAAGCGGTAAGGAAATCCGCACCTTTTCCGGGCATAAGGCCGCGGTGTTAAGCTGTGCCTTTTCGCCGGACGGCTTTCTCCTGGCTTCCGCTTCCGAAGATAAAACCTTAAAGCTGTGGGATGTGGCCGGCCACAGGGAAATCTTCACCTTCTCAGGTCATAAGAACCCGGTATGGGGCTGCGCTTTTTCACCGGACGGCTCCCTCCTGGCCTCCGCTTCCAAAGACAAAACTTTAAAACTGATCGAGCTAGACAATGGCAATGAACTATTCACCTTCACCGGCCATAATGATTTGGTGTGCGGCTGCTCCTTTTCCCCCTTCGGGGGTCACCTGGTCTCTGTCTCTAAAGATAAAACCCTTAAGCTGTGGGAGGTAGAGAGTGGTAAATTGCTTAAATCGATACAACTCCCCTGGATACCTCAATATGTGGCTATATCAAAGGATAATAAGGTCATCACCGCCAATGAGAACGGTACCTTGACTTTGTTTAAATTCGAGGAACTGGATTAAAAATAAGTGAATGGTGAATGGTTATTGGTGAATGGTGAAGTTGGACTCTTCGGGTCGACTAATTTTTTTATAATTCGTGTAATTCGTGGGCAATTACCGGTTATCGCTTAACCGTCATGCACAGACGAAAACCCAACGCATTATTGCGACTGGAAGCATCGTAGGGATTCCTGGAATTACATTCGATCTCACCCGCGCCACTGGAAAAGCTACCGCCGCAGGCAACCTTATTATCGCATAACTCATCCACGTTGCCGGCCATATCCCACAGCCCATAGAATGATGCACCGCCGGGAAATGACCCGGCTTTTGTAGTTTTTCCATACCTGGAACCGAAGTTTGCCAGGTTACTATTAGGTGCAGCGTTTCCCCAGGGATAAGGTCGATGGTCGGTTCCCTGCGCGGCCCTCTGCCACTGCGCCTCAGTGGGAAGTGTAAAATTAAACCCGGTTTTATTCGACAACCATCGGCAATAGGCATTCGCATTATCCCAGGAAATCCCCACCACGGGAAAATCAGGAAAATCTTCACCCACTTGATCCCGGTAATAATTATCACTACCGGTATCGACATTAAAACGGCTATTTTCTTCCTGCCATTCTGGTTTATGGGAACCGGTTTCTTTCACGAATTCCAGGTATTGGCTTACGGTGACCTCGGTTTTCCCAAGCCAGTACCCGGGGAGCCCTTCTCCCGCCGGGATATATACCATGACAATCCCCCCCCCGAAATTAGCTTCCCAGGCGTTGTGCTTATTTTGAGCCATTTTTTTTATACCTGTTTTATATACTATTTGGACTTCCTCCGGCTTCCCCTTTAAAAACTTTTTCTCTTCCAGTTGAGTGATAATTAAAAATACTGCTGCCGCTATTATTATTCCTATCATAAAAGACGCTGCCAGGTATCTATATAATTTTTTCCTGGCCCTATTTTTCGTATCTTCTTTTAAATTTCGAAGGGCGGCTAAGAGTTCTTCGGCACTTCGATATCTCTCATCTGGATTTACTGCCATGGCCTTTTTTAAAACTTTACGGGTACCCGGGGGGGCTTTTGGGTTTATTTTGGTTAAATTCGGAACAGAAAAGCTTAATTGGTCATATATCAAATCTAATTGGTTACCCCCTTCAAAGGGTTTTTCACCGGACACCATTTCATATAGGACGACCCCGAAGGAGTAAATATCGGATACCGGCCCCGGGCTTTTCGATCTTGTGGTTATTTCCGGGGCAATGTATGCCGGGGTTCCCATTATTTCGCTGCCCACCGTCGATGGATCGTCGGATACGGCTTCAGCCAGGCCAAAATCGATTAGTTTCGCTTTTCCATTATGATCGATCATGATATTGGCGGGTTTAATGTCCCGGTGAATAATATTCTCCCTGTGGATTTCCTGGAGGGCCGGTAGTATGTCCCCGGAGATTTCCAGGATTCTTTCAATATCCAGGGGAGACTCTTTTCTTAACACCTCTCCCAGGGTAATCCCATCGATAAACTCCATGATCAAATAGGGAATTTCGATTTGCCGTTGTTCATCCTTTACAAAACCGATTTCATACATCCTGGCAATATTGGGATGAGAGATTTTTTCAAAAATCCCGGCTTCTTTGACAAATCTCTCTTTTATATTTTCGAGTTTGTTGTTTATATCCTTAACCCCGGTTTTCTCGAACATTTTCGAGAGATAATCGACATCCATTATTTTTAGGGTACGAAAATCCCCGAAAAAATTTTGCCGTACTTTATATATCTTCGATAACCCCCCCCCTCCCAGGTAATCCAGAATTTCATAGTCTACCCCGATCTTCTCCGCCACGATCTTTAAAACACCATCTTTTTCCAAGTTCTCTTTCATTTTTACCGACTAACCTTATTTTGGTAAATAGAGTTTCTTTATTTTTTCCAGGTCTTTTATAATTTCTTTTGTGCTTTGATATTTTCTCCAACGACTTGTTGCCATGGTTTTCCTGGTAATTTTAAGTAAATCCGTTGAAAGATTCTCCGGGAACCCGGTTTTACTTTTCATTTTACGAAGAATTTCACCATCCTCTACCTTTAAGATTTCAAAAAGATTGATATCTTCCTCTTTATCATAGATTTCACCCATTATCATTTGATAAAGTAATATCCCGAAAAGGCTGATATCGGAAGCGATTCCCCGTTCTTTGCGATTATAACCTCGAGGAATATTGTCTCTAACGTAGATAAGGCGTGTATCGCTTACTTTGGTTTGACTGACCCATTCCTGGGCAATATCCCTATCGGAGGGTAAGCCGGCGCTGAGTAAGACCGGGTTGCCGGTTTCTTCTTCGATAAAGATTTTCCTGGGGATCACCTCCCAATAAGTATATCCCTTTTCGTGGATGGCCCGGAGGGCGGAAAGAATTCCCATCGCGATATTCAATATCTTCCCTAATTGCAAAGTGCTCTCTTTCCTGATGAAGTCTTCCAATTTAACTCCCTTTATTCTTTTTAGTACCACATAGGGGATTTTATACTTTATGTTTTCATGTTCCATGGGGGCAAATCCCGCATTATCGATGTCAACGATATTGGGATGGTTCTGCAGCTCGTAGAAAAAATTTGATTTTTCTATAAACCGTTTTGTTCTTTTTTCAAATGCAGTGCCGAGATTTTCGCCTTCATGAATGGTTTTTTTTATGTCTTCAAGAGTAAATCCTAAATCCATTATCTTTAAGGCATATTCTCCTCCCCTGGTTAAATGGTGCATGGAATAGACTTTAGAGAATTGCCCCTGTCCGATCAATTCCCCCTCGAAGGTATAACGATCGGCCAATTGTTTTTGTACTTCGATAGACGGATAGCCGTCATCCTCCTTTTCCGCTTTTTTTATGGCATCTAAAAGCTCCGAGGCATCGGTATATCTATCCAACGGGTCTTTGGCCATGGCTTTTTCTATTACTTTTTGAATTCCCGATGGTACTGCCTTATTCTTCTGCTTTACCTTCGGTACTTTGCCCTCTAAATGCCCGGCTTTGACCTGGGCATAGTCTCCTTTAAAAGGGGCTTCGCCGGTTAGCATCTGGAACAAAATGACGCCATAGGCATAAATATCTGCCTTTAAATTTACTCCTTTTTTCACCCATAACTCAGGGGCCATATAATGTGGAGAACCTTTAATGATCACATCTGACTTACTATCTATATATAAATCAGCTGTTATATCTATAAACTGTTTGGCCAGGCCGAAATCGATGATTACTATCTTCCCAATTCCAGCCTCAATCATTATATTTGCCGGTTTTAGATCTTTATGTACAAGACCCCTGGAATGAATGTAATCAAGGGCAGGTAAAATCGATTCCGATTTTTCCAGGACTTCAGCAAATGACAATTTCCCCTTCTCTTTTATCATATCAGATAGATTTTTCCCATCTATATACTGCATGACGATATAAGGTATGTTATCCTGGCTACCCACATCATAAACCTGGACAATATTGTTGTGCTGACATTTAGCCAGAATCCGTGCTTCATGGATAAAGAGTTTTTTTATATCTTCCTTTTCTTTTTCATTATTTATAGGTAGCTTGTATTGCTCTAATGTCTTTATAGCACATAGCCTTTTCAATTTTTTATCTTTAGCTTTGTACACTTCACTAAATCCACCTGTGCCGAGTTTTTCAATTAATTCGTATTTAGAGTTAAACTCATTACCAAGCTTCTCGGCTAATTCATTCATACCATTTATCGAGTCATACATGTTATCCTCCCTAAAATTCGATGACGATGTCTATCCGGCGATTATCAGCAGGATTTTTATTATCTTTGTTTGGGAAAGTATCTCCATAGAAAACAGGTCTTATCAATGAAGGATTTATCCCATTATTCTCAGTCAATAATTTCACCACTGTATTGGCTCGAGCCATCGATAATTTCCAATTACTAAATGGATCGCCCTGGTTGTCGGTATGGCCCTCGACCATGATAGATTTTATTGAGATAGAATTTTCGTTGATTATTTTCCTTATACCTGGAATTTCGTCAATTAAAGCCGGTGATGGAGTTGCTGAACCTGAATAAAATGAAGCATCCCCAATCAAAGATATGACAACATTTTTATTTCCTCTCTGATAAACATTGGCAACTGTAGAAGCAGATAATTCTCTTCTAAAGTTTAATACTGTTGTTCCCGAAAAAACCGCATCATCGACTATTTTCCCCCAGCCTGAGTCGACATTTTTTTCTTTAAACTCTTTGAATGATTTATATACTTTAAGAAATATTTCATCTTTCCTGGCCGCCGCTTTCTTGGACTCTTCCTCTAAAATCAAGTCGGTTTTTTCCCTGAATCTATCCAGAACTTCTGGAGGAAATTCCCTGAATTTTACCCCCTGTTTTTGTAATTCTAAAAGGGCAATTGAATTAGATAAGTTAAAACGATTAAGAATATAGTGGTATGTACTCTCACATGCCATTTCGATGATCTTTTTAAAATTATCCGGTAACTGATCCCATTTATCTTTATTAATAACAAGGGAAAGCAATCCACATGGTTCCTCCCAACCAGGATAATAATAAAATGCGCCTAAATTTTGATAGAAATAGTCTTGATCGACATAAGGCCCCAGGACAACAATGGCATTAATATTGCCTTTTTTATATTTTTCAAAAATTTCATTCCCTCTTAATTCTTCTGGTTTAACCTCTAATCGCTCCCAAACTCTCGCAGGCAAACCACTATCACGAATGCTTTTAATATCATTAATATCATTCATATTTGAAATTTCACTTCTGAACCAACCTCCCATGGCTCCCCCCGTATCTCCTATAGGGAAGGGCACGACATTGAATGGTTCATACATTTCTCTCCATAGTTCTAAGCCCCCACCACGGTACAGCCAGGAATACATATCGCTGGCATTTAATCCGAAGGGAATCGCGTACCAGAAATCACTTCCTGGGATTTTCTTTGGTGCCCAAAATCTTGAATGTCCAACTCCCATCTCCACTGTTCCTTCGGCTACCTTATCAAAAATATCTTCACCTTTCTTCTCATTTTTTTCATCGAGAGGGATATATTCCATAATTAATTTACCATTAGTCATTATTTTTACATCTTTTATAAATTTTTCCATCCCATCTTTATAAATTGTATCTTTTTCATAGTTTACACTATAAATTTTCCATTTCATAGGAGAGGTAAAAAATTTAAAAATGAAAACCGCTGAAACGACTATTAATATTGAAATTAAAACATAATACTTTTTAGACATGATTTATATCCTCCTTATTTTATTTCTCTAACCACACGAAACCCAATAAATGCCTTCTTTTCTCCGGGATTTACGCCTCTTCGACGAAATACCCGACAGGATTCAGGTTTTTCACTCCAGGCTCCACCCCGAATAACAATTTGTACATAACCGCCAGTGGTTATTTCTTTAAGGCATTTTTCCTCATCTTTTGATTCATAATATTTATTAGAGTATTTGGAACAGGTCCATTCCCAAACATTCCCCACCGTATCGTAAATGCCGAAGGGATTGGGAGCAAAAGACCCTACCGGGGCGGTCGCTTTTTCCGCATCCCACCCCCATTGGGCACCGCAACCGTCACAACTGGCCTTACCCCGTCCGATTTCATGTCCCCAATAATAATCCGTGTCTGTGCCGGCCCGAGCAAAGTATTCCCACTCCGCCTCTGTGGGCAGTCGGTACTTTTGACCGGTTTGCTCGGTCAACCATTGGGTGTAAGCCACAGCATCCTCCCAGGAGACATTAACGACCGGTCGATCCCCGCTAATCTTACCGTCGGGAGATTTGCGGTTGGTTTTTTTACAGAACCGTTCATATTCATCAAAGGTTATTTCACAGCGGCTTACGGCATAAGCGGGAATATTAACCCAATGAACCGGTTTTTCATCGCGAAAACCGTTCCCCTGTAAATCTCCCATCATAAAAGAGCCCCTGGGGACTTCAACCATTTGGGGCCCGTTTCCCCCGTCTTTTAAAGGATCGCTAAAATATCGGAAAGGTTGCCCGAGGAGTGAGAACACAAAATCCCCACGGCCATAACCTTTCAGTTTGCCGTATTTAAGCTGCACTTTACCGGCGATATCCTTCATTTTCTCAATGATCTCGCCAAAAGTCAGGTAATAATCGCCATTGGCATCGGCCTTATTTTCATTCCGCAGGACCCCGATTAATTTTTTTCCTATAGCGCCGTCGTATTTCCTGTCGGTAGAGAGATAATAAAGATAACGGCGTACCGGGTATTTAAGCATATCGGCAACGTTTTTCCCCAATAAATCGCTGCCCTCCTCCCTGAAGATCGTATCGGGGAAACGGGCGTCAAACACCAGGAAAACATGCTTGGCCTTTGTCGATCTCAAATACTCCTGCAAACGGCTGACCGGGAACGCCTTCCCCGGAAGACCACGGTCTGTTTCTTTGGGAGCATCTACCGGGATCAAGAAACCATCATTGCCTACCTTATGGCCGTACCCGGAAAACCATAAGAAAAGGCTCGAGTTCTCATCGATCTTTTCATTGCCGAAGAATTTGTTGATCTCGAACCCGAATTCGATTAAATTAGGATCGGTGCGATAGGTGACGCCAAAGCCCATTTTTTCCAGTACATTCCCCACCTGGGCAGCATTGGATATCGCGTAAGAAAGGGGTGTCCAATTCTTGTAATCATCGATGCCGATGACCAGGGCATAATTCGAGGAAAAGAGGGCATCCTTTTTCCCCGGTTCTTGCTGGGAGTAGGCAGGTTTGAAAACCGTCAAAAGTCCTAAGACCAATAGCACCCAGCAACACAGATTCATTGAAAATCTTTTACATCGCATATAAATCTCCTTTTTCCCGGGCGCTTGCGAGGGCGCCCATTGAAATAATGTATCCGTAATCACCCGAAAACCCGTGACCGGTAGACCGGTTGTACCTGTCGTGCCAGTCTTGAGAAAGCCATCATGACAGCCACTCATCGCATTCATCTTCAACATGCCTCTATTTTACTATAAGATACCATCCAGGGTCAATGGAAAAAACAGAGGAATCCCCAAAAAAAATTTTTGGAAAATCCCCTCTCAAATCCCGGCCTGGGTAATACCACGGCGCAGGTCTGCATCCCCTGGGATTGGCTCTTCTAACCATGCAACACCTTCTGCTCGTCCATGTAATGCCTCATGGGCTAACTCCTCTTCCTCTGCTGCCGGGGGGCAGGGGCCATGTCTAACGACGGCCTTTTTAGAGAACCCGGGCAGGCAGAAGAAAAATGTATAGCATAGAAAAAATTGTTTGTCAAGGTGTAAAAAAGTAAACTTATGCGTCCCTTTGTCGGGGCCTAAATGATGGCGGAGGCAAGAATGATGGCGCGATGGTGTCCGAACCATGATTGACATGATTTGATGAAGACTATGATGGATAAAAGGTATACCATCCCGGCAGAAGGTATGGCGATATGAGCCCTGATCATCATCATAGCCAATCATTAAATCAGCTTAATCATAGTTCAGACGGTATTACTCATATTGGTCAGCCGGCTCTCAGCACCATACTTCTATCATCTGCGGAATCTGGTTAATCTGGTTAATCTGCGGTTCAGATAACAGCAGGGGGCACGGCGTGCCGTGCCCCTACGCCCTGATTTCCTGGTCTCTGCAAGGTTATAGGCTGTCGGGTCAATTAAAACTGTTGGGGCATTTTGCTATAAAGGCAGATCATATTGGGCTTCCCGGCGGTGATGGTGGGCTAATGCTGCCCGGTAGTAGGATTCCATCAAGATGTGGGAGAGAAAATTCTCCTGGCATTTGCATTCCATCAAGGAAAATGAGACAAATTTTCTCCAAAATGAGATAAATGGACCCCAAAATGTCTTAAAATTAAAGGCAAATGAGATGGCTGAACCCCAAAATGAGAGAAAAATCAAGGTGAATGAGATAATTTTTAACCAGAATGATAGAACCGTTAAGGAGAATGAGATAAAAATTAAGGCAAATGATATGACTGGACCCCAAAATGTTAGAAAATTTGAGCAAAATGAGGTGATGGCTCTCCAAAATGACCCAACGGCAAGCAAAATGACCCAACAGCAATGGTTGTGTCAGGCGGCGATTCATGTCTCGATCACCGTCCGGCCATTTTACCTACCAGCGGCTCCTCTCACTAAAATGTCGAACTCGCTTACGCTCAGACACCGACATTTTACCCCCCAAAACGGGGTGCGTTCGATTCGCCGGGTAGGAACGAAACGGCCTCCCTAAGTTCACTCGACCATGAATCGCCTAGCCTCCGCAAAATCCGGGGGTTGACCTGGGGGGGTATCCTGGTGTATGATACCTTATCCGGTGAGATGAAGGGGCACGGTATGCCGTGCCCCTACGCGCCGGGTAATCGAGGAGGAACATGGGTAATGAGGCTGCCGACCTGTGAAAAGATGATCGAGCGCCGGATTCTGGTTGAATGCGCGACAGGAGCGATACGATGAATAATTTTGGGGATAAGGCCAGCTTTATCTGGGGAGTAGCAAACATCCTGCGTGGGCCCTACCGCCCGAACCAATACAAGGAGATCATGCTCCCGATGACGGTTTTACGGCGGCTGGATTGCGTGTTGGAGGCTACGAAAGAGAAGGTACTCAAACGGAAGAAGGAGCTTACGGGTGGAAAAGTTAAGAACATCGACCCCATCCTCTGCCGCATCACCGGTTTTCCTTTCTACAACACCAGTCGCTTTACTTTCGATAAGCTCAAGGGCGATTCCAGCAACATTGGTGCAAACCTGGTCAACTATATCAAGGGTTTCTCCAGCAATGCCCGTGGGATTATCGAATACTTCGGCTTCGAGGAGCACATCGCCGAGCTGGACAAGGCTGATCGGCTCTTCCTGGTAGTAAAGGAGTTCTGTAAAATCGACCTCCATCCCGATAAGGTCTCCAATATCGAGATGGGCTATATCTTCGAGGAACTGATCCGGCGATTCAATGAAGCCTCGAACGAGGAAGCTGGAGATCACTTTACCCCGCGTGAGGTTATCCGCCTGATGGTCAAACTCCTCTTCATGCCGGAGAACGACACCCTTACTACCAGGGGCATTGTCAGAACCCTTTATGACCCGGCCTGCGGGACTGGGGGTATGTTGTCCGTGGCCGAGGATTACTTGCGCGAGCTCAATCCAGATGCCCGCCTGGAAGCCTTTGGCCAGGACTACAACGACAATGCCTATGCCATTTGCGGCTCGGATATGATGCTCAAGGGGCAGAATATCGATCATATCGCTTATGGGAACAGCTTTACCAACGACCGGTTCCCCGATGAGAGATTCGATTACATGCTGGCCAATCCGCCATTCGGCGTAGAATGGAAGCCTGAATCCAATTTCATCAAAAAAGAACATGAGGAACAGGTCTTTGGCGGGCGTTTCGGCGCAGGATTACCGCGCATCAATGACGGCTCCCTCCTTTTTCTCCAGCACATGATCAGCAAGATGAAAGCCCCGGAAGAAGGGGGAACGCGGCTCGGTATCGTGTTTAACGGCTCGCCGCTTTTTACCGGTGCGGCCGGTTCGGGCGAGAGCGAGATCCGCCGTTGGATTATCGAGAACGACTGGCTTGAAGCCGTTGTCGCTTTGCCGGACCAACTTTTTTACAACACCGGTATCTATACATATATCTGGATCGTTACCAACCGGAAATCGCCAGGTCGCCGGGGGAAGACGCAATTGGTGGATGGGACGAGTTTTTTTAAGAAGATGCGCAAGAGCCTCGGCAATAAACGCCATGAGGTCTGCGAGGCCCAACAGGACGAGATCACAAGGATTTATGGAATGATGAGTGATGAAGGCGGAGTGATGAATGAACATATCCGCCTATTCGATAACCAGGATTTCGGGTATTGGCGGATTACGGTCGAGCGTCCGTTACGCCTCAATTTTGCCGTGGATGATGGGCGCCTGGCCCGGCTCAAAGAAGCTACCGCATTCGTCAACCTGGCGGTGAGCAAGAAGCGGAAGGACACCCGGGCGGCCCAGGCCGAGATCGAGGCGGGAGAACAGGCTCAGCGAGGAATCATCGGGGTTATAAAATCGCTTCCTGCCGGTAAGATGTGGAAAAATCGGGATGAATTTCTGGATGAATTGAAAAATACCTTCAAGCATTCATCATTCAGCGTTCCAAATCCATCATTGCTGAAGGTCATCCTCATGGCCCTGGCCGAGCGGGACGAGACGGCGGACATTTGCCTGGACAGCCAGGGGAAGCCGGAACCGGATCCGGAACTGCGAGATTACGAAAACGTGCCGCTTAAGGAAGATGTGGATGAATACATGAAGTGTGAGGTGCTGCCCCATGTGCCGGATGCCTGGATAGACCGAAGTAAAACCAAGATCGGCTACGAGATCAACTTTAACCGCTATTTCTACAAGTACACGCCACCGCGCCCGCTGGGGGAAATAGAAAGCGAGCTAAAGAAGATCGAGCAGGAAATCTTTGGAATGCTGAGTGAGGAGTGAGGCGTGATGAGTGTTGAACCGATGAATCCCGACAAACTCCACACCGCCAATCTGCTCGGTGATCTCCGCAAGATGATCGAACAGGCACGCGCAGTTGTCGCCTCGGAAGTGAATTCCAGGCTAACCTTGCTCTATTGGCAGATAGGCAATCGCATCAACCAGGAGATACTCAAGGGGAAGCGTGCCGATTATGGAGCAGAAATTGTATTGACAGTATCAAAACAATTGGAGATGGAACACGGGAATGGATTTTCTGCCAAGAATATCCGGCACATGATGAGGTTTGCCGAGGCTTTCCCGGACGATCGAATAGTCTCTACACTGTCGAGACAATTGAGTTGGTCCCATTTCAAAGAGATCTTTTACCTGGAGCAGCCGTTGCAAAAGGAATTCTATGCGGAAATGTGCCGGGTGGAGCGTTGGAGCGTCAGAACCCTTCGTAACAAAGTCGGTTCTATGCTCTATGAGCGTACCGCCCTTTCACGTAAACCGGAAGCTGTTGCCAGGGCAGAATTGGAGAAACTGCGCGAAGAAGATCGGATAACCCCCGATCTGGTTTTCAAGGACCCATATTTCCTCGATTTCCTGGGTCTAAAAGATCGCTACTTAGAGAAGGATCTCGAAGACGCCATTCTCCGGGAGCTAGAAAATTTCCTCCTTGAACTCGGCTCCGGGTTCACTTTTGTCGCCCGGCAGAAGCGTATCACTGTCGATCGGGACGATTTCTATATCGATCTACTCTTTTTCCACCGCTACCTGCGACGGTTGGTGGCCATCGAGCTCAAACTTGACAAGTTCAGGCCCGAGCACAAGGGACAGATGGAACTCTATCTCCGCTGGCTCGACAAATACGATCGCAAGCCAGGAGAGGATACACCCCTGGGCATCATTCTCTGCGCAGGTAAAAATACCGAACAGATAGAACTTCTTGAGCTGAGTCATTCCGGCATTCATGTGGCCGAGTACCTGACTGAGCTTCCGCCCAGGGAGATACTGCAACGTAAACTACATGACGCTATAGCCCGTTCTCGAGTGCTTTTAGAAAACCGATGCGCGGATGTTGACGCCGCGATCGAGACAACCACAAATCCGGTCATTGTGGAAAGCCCGGTGGTTCATGCAGGTAAATCGGATGGTGAGAGAGTCCTGGGGGCAAAGGTCAAGAAATACGTGGCGGTTCGGCAGGAGCGAGTAAAAAGTCAAAAGCAGGGCAGGAAATGAGTCATAAACCCTATCCGGCCTACAAACCCTCCGGCAGCGGGTGGCTGGGCGAAATACCGGCGCATTGGGATATCTTACGTTTTAAGTTCCTTATTTCTGAACCGCTGAAGTACGGAGCAAACGAAGTGGCAGAACTGGATGATCCAATTCTACCTCGTTATGTCCGTATTACAGATGTAAATGAGGATGGGACTCTTCGTGACGATACTTTCAAATCTCTTAGAGAGGATGCCGCTTACACATATTTATTAAAAGATGGCGACCTGCTTTTTGCCCGAAGTGGCGCAACCGTTGGGAAGACGTTCCTCTACCAAGAATCTTGGGGTCGTGCAGCGTATGCGGGATACCTAATTCGTGGTCGAATTGCATTAGGAAAAATGTTACCCCAATTTGCTGCTTATTTTGCTCGCTCAACCAATTACTGGAACTGGATATTCAGTAGTATTATTCAAGCCACGATTCAAAACGTCAGTGCCGAAAAATACAACAATCTTGTACTGAGTGTTCCACCGTTGGATGAACAGAGTAAAATAGTGGTATGCCTGGACCGGGAGACGGCGCGGATCGATAGGCTGATCGAAAAGAAAGAGCGGCAAATCGAGCTGCTCCAGGAGAAGCGAACCGCCCTGATCAGCCACGCCGTTACCAGGGGCCTTAACCCCAACGCCCCCATGAAAGACTCCGGCATCGAGTGGCTGGGAGAAATACCGGCGCATTGGGAGGTAGTTCGAGTTAAATCTCTTGAGGGAAATAGTTCTTCGGTGGTTCAGACCGGTCCGTTTGGAGCGCAACTCCATGCGAAGGATTACTTAGATGATGGCGTTCCCTTGATTCTTATTCGTAACGTTAAAGAAATGAGGATCAATGATACGAACATCCCAAGGGTGTCGCCAGAAGACGCCGATCGTCTCTCGGCTTATCGTCTAAAAAAAGGGGACATTATATTCAGCCGCGTTGGGAGTATTGGAAGGATTGCACTATGCACTGAAAGAGAACAAGACTGGTTAATTTCTGGCCAGATGCTACGTATTCGAATTATAAACCCACGTCTTAATGATGAGTTTGCCGCTTATGCGATTGGGTGCTCTGCTATCCTAACATTCATTGAATTACAATCAGTGGGTTCCACTCGCGAGTCGATCAACACGGATATACTTAGGAATTTACCCTTGCCGATTCCATCATTTAATGAACAACGGGCCATAGCTGCCTTCCTCGACCGGGAGACGGCTCGGATCGATGCGCTGATCATGAAGATTAAAGAATCCATCGACAAGCTCCGGGAATACCGCACAGCCATGATCTCTGCGGCAGTAACGGGAAAGATCAAGGTCAATGATGAATGGGGAGTGATGAGTGATGAATGAAAAACCTCTAATATTAGAGCGGACTAAACTTTTTTCTTTGCGGATTATCCGCCTGTACTCTTCGTTGCCGAAAACAAATGAGGCGCAAGTGATCGGTAAGCAAGTCTTGCGCTCAGGTACATCGGTTGGGGCTCATATCAGGGAAGGAAAACGAAGCCGATCGGACGCAGAAATGATCAGTAAGACCGAATGTGCGTTGCAGGAGCTGGAAGAAACCATGTATTGGCTCGAACTCCTCTCCGAATCCGGTATTGTCAAATCTGAAATGCTCTCTGATTTGATGAAAGAGACCGATGAATTGATTGCAATACTGGTCACAAGCGTAAAGACTATCAAGAGCCGGGAGCGAAAATGACTCATCATTCATCACTCTGCACTCATCATTCATCACTCTGCACTCATCATTCATCACTCTGCACTCATCATTCCGAAGCCTCCTTTGAGACCGCCATTGAATTGTACCTGACCAGTAGGGGCAGCTATGAAAAAGGCGACCGTGCCGGTTTCGACCTGGAGCGCGGTCTATTTCCAGAGGATGTGATCTCTTTTATAAAGGCCACCCAACCCGATCGATGGGAGTACCTGGCCAAACTCCAGAAAGAAAATGTCGAGGAGACACTTCTCAACGACCTCTGCCGGGCGCTCAATTCCGACCACGAGGGGTGTCTATCTGTCCTGCGCCACGGCTTTAAATGTTTCGGTAAGCTCTTTCGCCTGGCTTACTTTGCACCGGCCAGCGGCATGAACCCGGACACGCTCAAGCTCTATACGGCCAACCGGCTGACCATCACCCGGCAACTCCGATATTCTTCCCGGCACCAGAACACGCTCGATGTCACACTGGCCTTGAACGGCATCCCGGTGGCCACAGCGGAGCTCAAGAACCCCTTAACCGCCCAGACCTGGCGTCATGCGGTTGAGCAGTACAAGAGCGACCGCGATCCAAAGGACCTGATTTTCCAGTTTAAGAGACGTGCGCTCGTTCATTTTGCCCTGGATACCGATGAAGTTTATATGACCACCCGGTTGCTGGGAAAAAATACGCAATTCCTGCCTTTCAACAAGGGGTGTGGGGGCGGCCAGGATAGTGTGGAAGGCATATTGCATACGAGCGCGGGCAACCCGGAGAATCCCAGCGGGTATAAGACCGCCTATCTCTGGGAAAAAATCCTGGAGCGGGATAGTTTTCTCGATACCCTGGCACGCTTCATTCACTTGCAGGTCGAAGAGAAGAAGGTCGGCGGCAAGAAGGTGAAGCGTGAAGATATGATTTTTCCGCGTTATCACCAGCTTGACTGCGTGCGTGCCCTCGTAAGCGATGCACGAAAACGGGGAACAGGCACCAACTACCTTATCCAACACTCTGCCGGTAGCGGCAAATCCAACTCCATCGCCTGGTTGGCACACCGCCTGGCCAGCCTGTACAACGACCAGGATGAAAAGGTCTTCGATTCGGTCATCGTGGTCACAGATAGGGTAGTACTCGACCAGCAGCTCCAGGACAGGATCTACCAATTTGAGCACAAACAAGGTGTGGTGCAGAAAATCGACATCAACTCGACCCAATTGGCCGAGGCCCTCAGTTCGGGAGTGCCCATTGTCGTGACCACACTCCAGAAGTTCCCTTTTGTGACCGAAAAGATGGGCGATCTACCCAGGAACAAATATGCGGTTATCATCGACGAAGCCCATAGCTCCCAGGGCGGCGAGACGGCCACCGAGCTTAAGGGTGTGCTGGCCGGTGCAGCCATCATTGAAGAAGCCAGGCAGCGGGCCGAAGAAGAAGGCTTGGCCGACTATGAGGAGGAAATCCTCAAGACCATGGCCAAACGCGGCCGGCAACCCAATATTAGTTTTTTCGCTTTCACTGCCACCCCCAAATACAAGACCCTGGAGGTTTTCGGCACACCGGCGATAGCAGACGGAAAACCGCAATCATTCCATATTTACAGTATGCGCCAGGCCATCGAAGAAGGCTTTATCCTCGACGTGCTCAGGAATTACACCACCTACAAAACCTATTACCGCTTGATCAAATCTATCGATGATGATCCCCTGGTGGATAAACGCAAAGCGGCCCGGGCCCTGGCACGCTTTATGAGCCTGCATCCACACAATATTGCCCAGAAAACCGAGGTCATGATCGAACACTTCCGGCATTTCACCCGCCATAAGATCGGCGGCCAAGCCAAAGCCATGGTGGTTGCCGGCAGTCGTCTCCAGGCGGTGAGGTACAAGCAAGCATTCGATAGGTACATCGCCGAGAAGCAATACACAGGGATCATGACCCTGGTCGCATTTTCAGGCACGGTGATCGATCCGGATGCGCCGGATGTCGAATACTCGGAAGTCGGAATGAATAAAGGCATCCGCGAAAAAGAACTTCCCAAACGTTTTGGCAGCCAAGAATACCAGGTGCTCATTGTGGCCGAGAAGTACCAGACCGGATTCGACCAACCGCTACTCCATACCATGTATGTCGACAAACGACTGGCTGGAATCCAGGCTGTCCAGACACTCTCGCGGCTTAACCGCACGCATCCGGGCAAAGACGATACCTTTGTCCTGGATTTCATCAACGAGCCAGGGGAGATACTCGAAGCCTTCCAGCCATACTACGAGCAAACGATCATCGGGGACCGGGCAGAATCGGCCCAGCTTTACGAACTGCAGGCCAAATTAGACGAACATCACGTTTACTACAAGGCTGAGGTTGAAGCATTTTGCCAGGTTTTCTTCAAACCCAGGCAAGGGCAGGCAGTCGGAGACCATGCGCGGATGAATGCCTACATCGACCCGGCAGTGAGTCGCTATAACGAACTTGCAGAAGAAATACGGGAGGAGTTTCGTAAGACCCTGGTGGCCTTTAAAAATCTATATTCATTCATGGCGCAAGTGATACCGTTCCAGGATCCCGACCTTGAAAAACTTTATTCATACATCCGGTTCCTGCTCACCAAGCTGCCCAGGGGAGATTGGGGGCCGACCTATAACTTCGACGATGATGTGGCGCTCAAATACTATCGCTTGCAGAAGACCGGCACGGCATCGATCATCATGCAACCCGGTGAGATTTACGGGGTATCCGGTCCCACCTCTGTCGGGACGGGGACTGCCCAGGCCGTAGAAATCGAGCTATCAAGGCTGATCGACATACTCAACGAGCAATTCGGTACGGAGTTCAAGCCGGGCGACCAATTGTTTTTCGAATCGATACGAGAAGACGCGACGGCAGACAGCAACCTCCGCCAGGCAGCACTCGCAAATACGATGGAGAACTTCGGTTATGTGTTTCGCAAATCGCTGAACGATTTTTTCATAGACAGGATGGAGCAGAACGAAGAGATCACCGCCAGGTTCTTGAATGAGGACCGGTTCCGGGAAGTAGTTTTCCAACAACTCCTCAAAGAGGTCTATGAAAAAATCCGGGAAGAGAAACAAGCCATCTATCCTTAATAAAGATAGAGCGGCTACTTCCAGGCAGGGAATATATTAGGGTTTCATCAGCTCGATGAGCATCTGGCGAATTTTCTTTAAGTAATATAACCTCATTTGCCCGATATGTCAATAACTAAAGCCAAGCTTTCTATCTTTCGGAATGATGTGGCCTGGCACGTTGCTGCAATATTCCACCGGTTCCAGAGAGCCGGGAATGGATCTATTCCCGGTTTGGCTTGTAGTGGGAGGTTACGGTCGAGGAGATGCCGCCGCGCGGGGTGAAAACGGCTTTGACCTCCATCTCGAAGGGCTTGAGCACCCCGACCAGGTGTTCGAGTATCAACGGGGTCAGGGTCTCATAGAATATACCGGCATTCCTGAATTGCAGGAAGTAGTACTTGAGCGATTTGAGCTCGACAATGGACTGGTTGGGTAAGTAGCGGATGGTGATGGTGCCGAGGTCGGGCAAGCCGGTCTTCGGGCACAGGGAGGTAAACTCCGGGTTAACGATCTCCACCCAGGTGTTGCGGTCTTTGTTCCGGTAGGGAATGGGTTCCAACACCGCGGGAGTGATAAAGTCGGCCGTTTGGCGGATAGCGTGCAGGTATTCGGTGATTTTTTCAATCGACATAACCGGCCTCCCGGTTTTCCGATAAGGAAAAACCTTTAATCATCTTTTCTAACCTGGGTTTTAAGATGGCCATCCCTTGTTCAGGTGAGGAAAAGTAGTGAAAGAGGGCGACATCTTCCGGGGAGATCAGGCCGTAACCGATAAGCTTGTCGAAGTTGAGCAGGTCCTGCCAGAAGTCCGGGTCATAGAGGAGGATAGTTAGGCCATGCTTTTCCAGTTTCTTGGTCTGCACCAGGGTAAGAACCTCGAAAAATTCGTCCAGGGTACCAAAGCCGCCCGGGAATATGATCAGGGCTTTGGCATGGTAGAGAAACCACAATTTTCGCATGAAGAAGTAATGGAATTCAAAGCTTAGCGCCGGGCTGATATAGTCATTCGGTTGCTGTTCCTGGGGAATGGAGATGTTCAGGCCGATACTGGAAATACCGGCCCGGCTGGCCCCGCGGTTGGCCGCTTCCATGATGCCCGGCCCGCCGCCGGAACAGACGGCGAAGCCTTCACCGTTACCGGCAAGTTCCTTAGAAAATTCACCGAGCTTAAAGGCGAGTTCTTCGGCGGCCCAATAATAGTGATGCAAGCGGTGGGGATCATTCGGATCAGCATCGGGAGCAATGCGCGAGGAGCCGAAGAATACCACCGTATGTTTGATATGATGCTCAAGAAACCTTTTTTCCGGTTCCAGGTATTCGGCCATGATGCGGATGGTCCTGGCCTGGCGCGAGTGGAGAAAATCGAGGTTTTTATAGGCTTTGGTCGGTCTTTTCATCTTAGTGGGGGACAATTTTATCGATCCCCGGCCACCATTTTTTCAGGGTGTTTAAAAATTCCGGGTCAACACCGTTGCCGCCGATGGCGTGGGGCGCCAGGGCCAGGCCGCCGATAGCATAAGAGCCCGATATAGCCAGGCCGCCGATGGCCAGGTAGAGACCGATGGCCAGACCGCCCAGGGCCACTATCCCCAGGCTCAATCCGCCGAAGACAAATAAGCCCAGACCGATACCGCCCATGACCAACCCCCCGAGCGCAATCCCACCCAGGGCCAATACACCGATGGCAATGTTACCGATGGCGATGATGCCCCTGGCCACCCGGAGTCTGCCGGTTTGCGGGTCTATCCCATGGGCGATGTGAACCAGGGGTATTCCCCAGACCTGGCGTTTCGATTTGTACTCATAGCCCCAGTAAGAACCCCGGAAAAGGGGCCCCATGCTTACCCGCCGGGAGCTATCCAGGAATTCGCCGCAGAAGCGGCATTTAACCGCTTCATCCTGGATCATTTCGGCGCAGTACGGACATTTTTTCATGATCTACCTCGTCGTTGTTCTTATTTAAATTTTTCGCCGAACATCTCGATAATGGCGATGATCTCATCCACCGTTTCCCGGAGCTCTTCGCCCATCCGCTTGTACTCGTTGGGCTGCTCCGATTTTAAGAAGTGCATCAGTGCGTAATAGGTGGGTTTGAAACGGGTTTTAAGGTCAACTTTGCTATCGTTGAAGATTTTCAGGGCCGCTTTGTATTGTTTCTTGGCCATGAGTAGCATGAAATAGGTGTTGGCCAGCTTAAATTCTTCGATGTACTCCCGGTCTTTGAACAGGGCCTTGGCCATCTCGATCGATTCTTCGATCTTGCGGTCTTCGAGCAAGGCATTGGCAAAGATCAGGATGAGGTTATTTTTGGTGGCCTTGTGCTTAACCTGTTCAAGGTATTTTTGGCAGGCCTTGAAGTTCTTTTTCTCGAAGTTTTTGGCCGCCTCATCGATGAGCTCCAGATCCGAGCGGGAGAGATCCTCGAGCAGGTTCCGGTCCACTTTGAGCAAGAAATCCCGTGTCTTGCTGATGAGCTTATGCTGCAAGGTGGCCGATATATTGGTCCTGGATAGGGCCTCGGTCATATAGAGGGCCTGCTTGCCGTAGACATTTCCTCTTTCCAGGGATTCGATCAGCATCTCCGCCCGTTCTTTCAATTCTTCTTCGTTGCACCAGCTCTGCAAGAAAAGGATCAGCCAGTGGACCCGGTTCTTGCCCCCGCGCCGGCCGTAACGCATCAGGTACCAGATGTTGAAGAAACGCTCGCTAATCTGGTAAAGGAAATTTTTGGTATTGGTTTGGATCTTATGGATGATGCGATTTTTCTCCAATTGCTTGAGATGGGAGGAGACCTCTTTGCTCTCCATGCGCACCCGCTCGGAGATCTCTTTGGTGCTGATGGCATCCCAGTTTAAAGCAATGGCATCGACGATCTTCTGCTGGATGGGGGAAAGGTCGTCCATGCGGTGCTTGTAAAGGGGCGTTACCCGGTCCAGGATGAATTCCAGGTCCTGGAAAGCATCCCCACCCTCGTGGTTGACGAAGATCTCGAAGAGCAGGATGATGGTGCGGGGCACACCACCGGTCAGTCGGCGCAACGATTCAACCCGGCCCGATTCTCCGGCCAGGATCTTTTCTATGTGCGTCTGGTTGTGGTACTTCCCCAGGTTTAGCAACAATCTTTTGGTATCCTCCCGGTTTAAGCTGCCCAGGTTGAGGATGGTGAAAAACTCGTACAGGGATTTTAAAGCATCGGATGAGGCGCTCACGATGTAAGAGGAAGCGCCGATGATCCGCAGGTCGCAACTGGTGATGAGGATGTTTTTAAAGACGTACAACTCCTTCTCACCCAGTTTGTTGAAAATCTGGGCAATGTTGTCGATCAACAGCACCAGCTTCTTGTTATTTTTTTTAAGAGCCGCTTCTAAGAGCTCGAATGCCTTCATTTCAGGACTTTCATGATCCAGGGCCGCTTCGATCTCCGAGGAGAGGTCGGCGAACTCGGGCCACTCGCCCAGGTATTCGGCCGTGTTCTCCCACAGGCCAAACAGGGAGTTGACATTGTATTGCTCCTCATTAAAAATGATAGGAATGATGCGATCGTTGAGCTCCTTATCGTTCTTGATTTCATAGTACAGGCGCAAGAGCAGGGTGGTCTTACCAAAACCCCGCTGACCCTGGATGATGAAGTGTTGCTCGGGATTCTTCATATCGGAGCTTTTGATTTGGTTATAGATGGTGTTAAATTCTCTTTCCCTGACCACGAAGTTTTCACACAGCTCTTCTTCGGTTTGATTCAAGGGGTTATAAATGTTAGCTACTCGTTTTGCTGCCCACATGTCGGTACCGCCTCATGTCGGTTTTTACCATTTTTTCTTAAGTAAACCTAATGTTACTTAACAAAAAATGATTTGTCAAGCCCCAGAGTAAAAAAAATTTCCCGGGAACGATTTTTCTCTGGCTGAGGACAGCAGCGGGCGATAAAATCTTATGGTTGTAAAAATCGTTTAAGGGGTTGATAAGGGGAGTAAGTAGCCCGTAGGGGAGTCGAACCCCTCCTATAGGATTGAAAATCCTAGGTCCTAACCGATAGACGAACGGGCCTTGTGGGGTCAGTGAGCCGTGCTGGGTTCGAACCAGCGACACCCGGCTTAAAAGGCCGGTGCTCTGCCAGCTGAGCTAACGGCCCATCGATTCGGCATTACATGAAGCATTACTTTACCACAATCTCCTTTTTCTGTCAAGGTGAAAATTTGGACCAAATCAACCGGGTGATTTAGATTCTATTTCCATATTTCCTGGAAGCGTCATTTGTGATAAAATGGGTATTACGAAAAATCGTAAAGCGAGACAGAGCAAAAAAGGAGGCTCGATTGAAAGAGAAGAGGGTCCTGGTCACCGGGGCCGATGGGTTTATCGGTTCCCACCTGGTGGAGTTACTGGTCAAGCAAGGGGCACGGGTCAGGGCATTATCGTGCTACAACTCTTTTAACCATTGGGGTTGGCTGGAAGATATCGCTGATCTTAAGGCTGTCGAGGTGGTCGGCGGGGATATTCGGGACCCTTTCCTGGTCGAGAAAATCTGCCGGGATATCGATATCGTCTTTCACCTGGCCGCCCTGATCGCCATCCCTTATTCGTACCTGGCGCCGGCGAGCTATGTGGATACCAACATCACCGGCACGCTCAATGTCTGCCAGGCCGCTTTAGAAAACGGCTGCGAGCGGGTCATCCACACCTCCACCTCGGAAGTTTACGGCACGGCCCGCTATGTGCCGATCGACGAGGGCCACCCGCTCCAACCGCAATCCCCTTACAGCGCCAGCAAAATCGGCGCCGACATGATGGCCATGAGTTTCTTTAATGCCTTTAACCTGCCGCTGACCATTGCCCGCCCCTTTAATACCTATGGTCCCAGGCAGTCGGCCCGGGCCATTATCCCGACCATCATCAGCCAGGCGGCGGCCGGGAAAAAGGAGATCAAGGTGGGCAGCCTCTCACCCAGCCGGGATTTCAATTACGTGAAAGACACGGCCAGGGGGTTTACCCTGCTGGCGGAAAGCGATCAGGCCCTGGGCGAAACGGTCAACATCGGCTCGAACAGCGAGATTACCATAAAAGACCTGGGCGAAATGATTTTTAAACTGATGGGCCGGGAGGCCCGGCTCGTCACCGAGTCAGACCGGGTAAGGCCGGAAAAATCGGAGGTGGAGCGCTTGGTCTGCGATAACCGTAAAATCGCCGGCCTAACCGGCTACTCGCCGCAGTACTCCCTCCAGGCCGGGCTTGCTGAGACCATCGATTGGATCAACCGGCACCCGGAGAAATTTAAAGTGGATATATACAATGTTTAGGAGACATTATGCCGTTTAAGAGGAACATCCTATGCATCGGGGCCGGTTACGTGGGCGGCCCGACAATGGCGATGATAGCCCTAAAATGCCCGGAATACCGGGTTTTGGTAGTAGACATCAACGAAGAGAAAATCCGCCAGTGGAATTCGGATCATATCCCCATTTTTGAGCCGGGGCTGGAAGAGATTGTCCGGGAAACGAGGGGGAAAAACCTCTTCTTCTCGACCGATATCGAAAAAGGTATCCGCGAGTCCGATATCATCTTTGTCTCGGTCAATACCCCGACCAAGACATTCGGCGAAGGCGCCGGCATGGCTTCAGACCTCCAATACTGGGAGAAGACGGCGCGCAAGATCGTGGAAAACGCAGACAGCGATAAGATCATCGTCGAGAAGAGCACCCTGCCGGTACGCACGGCCGCAGCCATGGAGCGTATCCTGCGCGGCAGCCACCTGGACATCAAGCTGGAAGTGGTCTCCAACCCGGAATTCCTGGCCGAAGGGACAGCGGTCAAAGACCTGCTGGACCCGGACCGGGTGCTCATCGGTTCCCACCAGACACCGGAAGGATTACGGGCGGCCGAGGCGATCGTAGAAATATACGCCCACTGGGTGCCGGTGAAAAAAATTATCACCGCCAACCTCTGGTCTTCCGAGCTTTCCAAGCTGGTGGCCAATGCTTTCCTGGCCCAGCGCATCTCTTCGATCAATTCCATATCGGCCTTGTGCGAGCAGGCAGACGCCGATATTACCGAGATCGCTTATGCGGTCGGCAGCGATTCGCGGATCGGGTCCAGGTTTTTGCAGACCAGCGTCGGTTTCGGCGGCTCATGCTTCAAGAAAGATATCCTCAACCTGGTCTACATCGCCCGCAGTTATCACCTGCACGAGGTGGCCGATTATTGGGAGATGGTGGTGCGGATGAACGAGTACCAGAAACAACGGTTTGTCCAGAAGATTATCCGGGCCATGTTCAATACGGCTGCGGATAAGAAAATCGCTATTTTCGGCTTTGCTTTCAAGGCCGATACCGGTGATACGCGCGACTCCCCGGCCATCTCGGTGGTCGGGAAATTGGCGGCCGAGCGGGCGGTACTCGCCATCCATGACCCCAAGGCCCTGGAAAATGCCAAAAAAGACCTGGAGGGGTTAGACGGCCGTATCACCTTTGAGACCGACCCTTATGAAGCGGCCCGGGAAGCGTGCGCCATCGCCCTGCTGACCGAATGGGACGACTACCGCCATCTCGATTATGTGAGAATCTATGAGGCCATGAAAAAACCGGCTTTCATCTTCGATGGCCGGAATATCCTGGATTACCAGAAACTGTACCGGATCGGCTTTAACGTGTACCCGATCGGCAAAACGCCGCTGACCCATTTCGATTAAATCGGCCGGCGCCAAGGAGGACTTATGTGCGGCATTATTTGTTACTGCGGTCAAAAGCAAGCTTTACCGATTTTGATCGAGGGGTTAAAAAGGCTGGAATACCGCGGCTACGATTCGGCCGGGTTTTCCGTGGTCGATAAATCCGGCAAGAATGTGATTGTCAAGACCAAAGGGCGGGTCTTCCAATTAGAAGAAAAGAAAGTGGGCCTGGAGATCGATGCCACCTTCGGCATCGCCCACACCCGCTGGGCCACGCACGGGAAACCCTCGGAAATCAACGCCCATCCGCAGACCGATTGTTACGGCAAGATCAGCGTGGTGCATAACGGTATCATCGAGAACTACCTGGAATTGAAGACCGAGCTCCTGGAAAAGGGTCACAAATTCCTCTCCGATACCGATACCGAGGTGATCGCCCACCTGGTAGAGGAATATTTCGACGGCGACCTGGAAGTAGCGGTGTTAAAGTGTGTGGACCGGCTGAGCGGCACTTTCGGCGTCGCCATCCTGCATGCCGATGTCGATCACCAGATTATCATCGTCAAGAGGGGCAGCCCGATCATCGTCGGCGTCGGCGACAACGAATACTTTGCCGCCTCGGACTCCAATGCCCTCATGCCCTACACGAACCGCATGGTTTACTTAAGCGACGACGAGATGGCCGTCTTAAATTCTTCTTCCTATACCATCAAGAACCTCCGCAACCAGATACTGGAAAAAAAGATCGAAATCCTCGATGCCAGCGATTACCAGTTGGATAAAAAAGGTTACGACCACTACATGCTCAAAGAAATTTTCGAGCAACCGGAAAGCGTGGAGAATGCTTTCCGGGGCCGGATAATCGAGAGCGAAGGCGTGGCCAAGCTGGGCGGCTTAGAACCGGTGCTCGACCGGTTGAAGAATATCGACCAGCTCATTATCGTCTCCTGCGGCACCAGTTATTATGCCGGTCTTTTGGGCCGGTACATATTCGAGAGTTTGACCGAGTTAAATGTCCAGACCGAGCTCGCCTCCGAGTTCCGCTACCGCAAGCTGCGGCTCGATGAGAAAGTGGCCGTGCTGGCCATTTCGCAATCGGGGGAAACGGCCGATACCCTGGCCGCCATCAAAGAAGCCAAGCGCAAAGGGGTATTGGTTCTCGGTATGGTCAATACGGTGGGCACCGGCATCGCCCAGGTGACCGATGCCGGGGTTTACAACCATGCCGGGCCCGAGATCGGCGTCGCTTCCACCAAGATTTACACCTCGCAATTGGTGATTTTAACCCTGATGGCCCTGCTCATCGGCAGATACCAGAAAATGTCCTATGTCGAAGGTTGCGAGATCATCGATGCCTTAACCCGGCTACCCGACCAGATCAGGGAGATATTGAAGGATGCGCCCAAAATCCGGGAAATTGCCCGCAAGTATTCGCACTACCGCGATTTTCTCTACATCGGCCGGCTCTACAATTACCCGACGGCCATGGAAGGGGCGCTAAAGCTCAAAGAGATATCTTACATCCATGCCGAGGGCTACCCGGCCGGCGAGATGAAGCACGGGCCCATATCGTTGATAGATGAGAATTTTCCCACCGTGGCCATTGTGCCCAGCGATCAGACCCTGGATAAAATGATCTCCAACATGCAGGAGATCAAGGCCCGCAACGGCAAAATCCTGTCCATCACCAACGGCCATATCGACAAAGTTTTTAATATTTCCGACGATACCATCGTCGTACCCGGCACCATCGCCATCCTGCAACCGATACTCAACGTTATCCCGTTACAGCTCTTCGCCTACTATATTGCCCGCGAGCGCGGCTGCGACATCGACAAACCCCGCAACCTGGCCAAGTCCGTCACCGTCGAGTAATAGTCCTTACCTCCTCTGCTTCCGGCTTGCGTTCGAGATCGTAGACCCCTTCCGGTCTATCACCTTCCCCAAACCAACCGGTTGATTTAGGCCATTCCAGGTTATTGCATTCGGCAAAAAAATGGGATAAACTGGGGGATTGGATAAGGAGCGTGAAATGGCAACTTACATCGCCGGTATAGACCTGGGCGGTACCAAGATCTGCACGGCTGTGGCCTATATCGATAAGCGGATCCTCTCGCGGGTCAGGATGCCCACTGAGGCGCAAAAGGGGCCGCGCATCGTCTGGCAAAACATCTTCGACTCCATCGAGACAACTGCTTTGCGGGCCGGTATCTCCCCGGAAGAAATCTCCCGCATCGGCATCGGTGTGCCCGGTCCGGTCGATTACCGGCGCGGCCTGGTCAGGGTCTGCCCGAATATCCCCGGCTGGACGAATGTGCCGGCAAAAAAAATCCTGCAAGCGCGCTTCCCCTGGGCGGAGATCATCCTGGAGAATGATGCCCGGGCTGCCGGTCTGGCTGAGGCCCGGCGTGGGGCGGCCCGGGGACACTGGCATGTTTTTTATGTGACCGTGGGCACCGGCATCGGCGGCGCCTTAATCCAGGGCGGTCAACTCTATCAAGGCGCCAGCGGCTCTGCCGGGGAGATCGGTCATATATGGCTGGGCGACGGTATTTCCCTGGAAGATATGGCCGCCGGCCCGGCGATCCAGCGCCTCTTTGCCATCGATCCGGTAAAGATACGGGAGGCCCTTAAGCACGGCGAAGCTGGGGCGCAAAAAGCCCTGGATCACCTGGTGCATTACCTGGGGCTGGGTCTCGCCAACGTGGCCACCCTACTCAACCCGGAGATAATCGTTATCGGCGGCGGGGTAGCCAACCTGGGTATTATTCTCCTGGCCCCCCTACGGGCGGAAGTACGTAAGCTGGGTTTTTCTATCAGCGGCCGGCAGGTTAAAATAAAGAAAGCGTGTTTGGGAGACAATGCCGGCCTGATCGGAATTCTTGAGATCTGTGCCCAGGAGGTCTGATAACCATGAGAAAAAAAGATATCTTTGACCGGGAACTGATTAAAGGAACCTTTAGTCGGCTCTACGGCCATAACGATCAGGTACTGGCCGGGCAACTGGAACGTTACCGGCTTTTGACCGAATGGCTCTCCGAGGTTTTCCCGGGGGATGAAAACATCTACCTGTTCAGCACCCCGGGCCGGGTCGAAATCGGTGGCAATCACACCGATCACAATTTGGGCAAAGTGCTGGCCGCCGGTGTCAACCTGGATGCAGCGGCTGCTGCTTGTAAGAATAGCCAGAACCGGATCACTCTCTATTCCCGCGGTTATACGCCGGCATTTTCCGTAGACCTGGCCGACCTGGAAATGAAAGCGGTAGAGCGCGGTTCCACCTCTGCCCTGATCCGGGGCATTGCCGGGCGCTTCCGGGCTCTGGGGTATCATATCGGCGGGTTTGATGCTTGCCTGGACAGCCAGGTTATGCCCGGCTCCGGCCTGAGCTCTTCGGCAACCATCGAGATCCTTATCGCCACTATTCTCAACACCCTGTTCAATAGGGGAGAAATCGGGGCCAAAGCGCTGGCCCTGGCCGGCCAGTACGCGGAGAACCAATACTTCGGTAAACCCTGCGGCCTGATGGATCAATTGACCTGTGCCCTGGGCGGTATTGTGTCCATCGATTTCAAAGACCCGCAAAAACCGGCGGTCAGAAAGGTGGCATTCGATCTAAAGCAGCCCGATTTTGCCCTGCTGGTGGTCAACACCGGCGGCAGCCACGAGCTTCTCACCCAGGAGTACTCGGCCATCCGCCAGGAGATGGAGTCTGTGGCCCAGGCCCTGGGGCATAAAGTGTGCCGGCAGGTATCCGAGACCGAGATCCTCGGCAATCTGGCCAGGCTGCGCCGCCAGGTGGGAGATCGCGCGGTGCTGCGGGCCCTGCATTTCCTGGATGAGAACCGGCGGGTAGATGAGCAGGTCGAGGCACTGGAAAAACGGGATTTCTCCCGCTTCTTAGACCTGGTTTCCGCCTCGGGAAACTCCTCCTGCCGCTGGTTGCAAAATTGTTTTACCGGTAGCGACAGCCGCAACCAGGGTGTTTCCCTGGCCCTGGCTTTGAGCGAACGTTACATCCGGCAAATAGGGAAAGGGGCCTGCCGCGTTCATGGCGGGGGATTTGCCGGTACGATCCTGGCCCTTTTACCTGGCCCGGGGGTGCCGGGTTATACCCGGCTGATGGAGGGGGTTTTTGGCCGGGATTGCGTCTTGACCCTGGATATCCGTGCCCTGGGCTCGCTCTGCCTCAACCCATCTTTTTAAAAATGGGATATTTCATGAATCGTTTCCTTTTGAAATGCTTGATATGAAAAGATCATAAAAAAAAAGGGAAACCTTTCATCCATCGCCCCGAAAAGCCCGAATTCTTATGTTACATTACCCTATCAGATCGAGGCCGACTAACAGAGACCCCGATCGGGTAAAGTAAAATGTGTAAACAATATCAATTAAAAAGGAGAAACAAATGAAAGCAAAAGAAACTGCAAGAAAGCTGAATGTGAGTAAAGTAACCGTGGCTAACCTGGACAGCAAAAGCATGTCGCGTCTTTTGGGTGGAAGCACCGGTGACCCGACGACCGGCACGGATCATACCGCAGTTAATTGCAAATATTTAACTGAAGCCTGCTAAAGTGATCCAGTTGTTCTAAGTCCGTGGGGGCACAGGTTTTACTTGTGTCCCCACGGTTTTTTTCTCCCAGGCCAGGATCTGCTCGCAGTTGGTCTGGCCGGTAGAGCGAGTAAAATTTTAGGGCTTGAAAAAAGGCAGAGATTGTATTAAAATCGCTTCATGGCAGAGTTAATCGAAGTGATATGTCCCGGATGCCACGCCAGCCTCTGGGTGGATGTGGAAAAAAAAGAAGTGGTCGATCATAAGAAATCGAAAAAGAAGAGCCATTCCTCTTTCGATGACTTACTCTTAAAAGAAAAAGAGAAAAAAGAAAAAGTCGAGGAACGGTTCTTAACGGCCAAAGAACTGGAACAAGCTAAGAAGAAGAAGGCAGAGGAGGTCTTCTTAAAATCGCTCAAAGAGGAATAATGCCCTGCTGAGGGAAGAAGAGCACCAGGAGCTGGGCGGCCATGATGCGCAGGAAAGTGACCAGCGGGTAGACAGTGGCGTAGGTTATGGCCGGCGCATCGGAAGCGGTAAAAGAACCGGCAAATGCCAGCGCCGGCGGATCGGTCATGCTGCCGGACAAGAGGCCGCAGATTTCCAGGTAATTCTTCTTTAAGGCCAGGCGGGCGAAGAAAGCAACCATAACCAGGGGAAGAAAGGTGATCAAGGCACCGTACCCCATCCAGAGAAAACCGCCGCCATCGATGAGCGTCGGGATAAATCGATTACCGGCTTTCAGCCCGACACAGGCCAGGAACAGGACAATGCCTATTTCCCGCAGCATCAGGTTGGCGCTATGGGGCATGTAAATTTGCAGCGAGCCGATCTGGCCGATGCGGCTGAGCACCAGGGCCACGATGAGCGGTCCACCGGCCAGGCCCAATTTTAGCGGGGCCGAGATCCCGGGGAAAGTCAGCGGTACGCTGCCCAGGAGGATACCCAGGATGATACCGATGAACAGGGGGAGTATTTCTGGGTGTTCCAGGCTCTTGACCGAATTACCCACCTCTTCGGCCAATTGCTGGATGGAGCCGTTCTCGCCGACCACGGTCAGCACATCGCCAAAATGCAGGTGCACCCCGGGATGGGGGACAAACTCGATGCCGGAGCGGGTAACGCGGGTGATATTGACACTGTAGCGGTTACGCAATTGCAATTCGGCCAATGACCGGCCGAGAACCTTCTTCCGCGTAACGATGACCCGGGTCAACACCAGGTTGCTTTTAATATCCGATATATCGACGCCGGCCTCATCGCCGACCAGCAGTTTTAACTTATCCAAAGTCTCCTTCGGGCCCACGGCGCACAGGATATCCCCCAGGTGTAAGTCGGTTTTCCCCAGCGGGGTAAAAACTTCATTATTGCGCATCATGCGGGAGAATACGATCTCTGCCTGGAGCACATGGTTGATGGCCAGCAAGGACTGCCCCCCCAATTGGGGATTTTTGACTTGCACATTGATGAAAGCCAGGGGCGGGAAGATGGCGGTCCGCTGCCGGGCGTAATCTTCGTTCTCGTGCTGGATATCGACCTTAAAGAGGCGGTAAACCAGTAACATACAGAGGATAATGCCGATCACGCCGAAAGGATAGGTTATGGCATAACTCAAGCTGGTCATCTTCCCGACCTCTCCCGGTAGGTTGGGGATATCCTTCAACGCTTGTTGGGCCGCACCGAGCCCGGGCGTATTGGTCACTGCCCCGGACATGATGCCCACCGCGACCGGCATGGGCACATGGGCACATAAATGAATGACCAGGGTCATGGCCACACCGAGGAGAACGATGGTCAGGGCCAGTAGGTTGATGGTCAGGCCCTGTTTCTTGAAGGTGGCAAAGAAGCCCGGCCCGACCTGGAAACCGATGGTATAGACGAAGAGAATCAAGCCGAAATCCCTGATAAAGTCCAGCACATCGGCATTGACGGTTATGTTGAAATGGGCGGCGGCGATGCCGGTGAACAGCACCCCGGCAATACCCAGGCTGACACCCAGGATTTTGATCTTGCCCAGGGCCACCCCCAGTGCGGCCACTAAAACCAGGATCATCAGCGCATGGGCCACCGAATCCCCGGTAAAAAGATCGATTAACCACATCATACGGTATGTCCTCACAATCCGAACGGTATCATTTTTTTTTGCAACGATTATCCCCTATTATACCACGAAAAAGCTTCCATTTCCCCTCCCTCTCCAGGTGTAGAGAGAGGGAGGAGATTAGACCTGGCAGGTTTCCTAAAACCTGCCAGGTCTTGCTTCCAAAACCAACCGGATGATCCAGGATATTCACTTGCCTTGCCTTTTTTTGGGCCATTGTGGTACAATGAAGCATGGCCAAGATATTTATCAGCTATGCGCACCGGGATGAAACGTGGAAAGAGCGGGTGAAGGTACACTTAGCCGCGCTGGATATGGATAACGACCTCGATATCTGGGACGACAGCCGGATCGCGGTCGGACAAGAGTGGGAGAAAGAGATCGAGGCGGCCCTTGATTCGGCCCAGGTAGCCCTGCTGTTAATTACCGCCCATTTCCTGGCCTCTCGATTCATCAAGGGCAAGGAAGTACCCCGGATCCTGGAGCGCCGCAAAAACGAAGGCTTGCGTGTGTTTTCGGTGATCGTCGAGCCGTGCCCGTGGCAAGAGGTTGATTGGCTCAACAAAATCCAGAATCTCCCAAAATATGGTAAGCCGTTATCGCAAATGCGAAAGCCTGAAGCCGATGAGAATCTTTCCAGGCTGGCCAAATTGGTCCGCGATGCACTTACCGGGAAAAATCCAGAGACCCCGGATAAAGGAGAGAAAAAAAACATTTTCCCGGTGAAAACCACCCAATTGACCCAACTACCGCCGCGGCTGGGGGCGTTTATCGGCCGGGAGGATGAGCTTAAAAGCCTGGAGGCGCAACTGGAGAAGCAGGCGCCGGTGCTACTGGTGCAGGGCCTGGGCGGTATCGGCAAGACCGAGCTCTGCAAGCACTACTTATGGAGCCATGACGATGATTACCAGCAGGTCGGCTGGCTCGATTACAGCGGCAGCCTGAAAGCCACCTTTGTCTCCCAGCTTGAGGTGCCCGGCCTGGACATCCCGGTTAGCGGCACGCTCGATGAGCAATTTGCCCCCATCCGCCGCTATTTAGCCGGCCTGGGCCCGGACACGCTGCTGGTGATCGATAACATCGATTGGCCGGAAGACCCTGACTTGCCGTTGCTGGGCGCCTGGCGCTGCCGGGTGCTGGCCAATTCCCGTTGCCGGTTAGAGGGGTTTTCCCTGTTCGCGCTCGAATTCCTGTCCAAAGAAGCCTGCCGGGAATTGTTTATACGCCATTGCCCGGCACAGGCGGGTGAAAGCGCAGCCATCGACCGCCTGGTGGAGCGGGCCGGGCGCCACACGCTGACCGTCGAGCTGCTGGCGCGCACCGCCCATGCTGCCGGGCTGACGGCCCCGGCACTGGATAAGAAACTGGCCGAAAAAGGGTTTAACCTCGATGGAGTGATCCAGGAGAACATCGCCACCCTCTGGGGCAACGATAAGAACAAACATAAATTTTTCGAGCACCTGGGCCGGGTCTTCGATCTATCGGGTCTCAGCGGTGAGGAGAAAACCGTGCTGGCCAACATCTCGCTGTTACCGGCCCTGGTGGTGGAGATCGCCGAGTTAAAGGACTGGCTGGGCCTGGAGAGTGCCGATAGTTTGAATAGGCTGGTGGACAAGGGCTGGTTAAAAAGGGCCGGTAATGGGCTGGAGATGCACGCCGTCATCGGCGAGGTGGTGCGCTACAAGGAGAAGCCCACGGCCAAAACCTGCAAAAATTTGATCAAGGCGCTGGCCCGTAAGCTTAGCGTTAAGCCGGGGGAAAACCCGCTGGCCAAGCAGGGCTATGTGGTGTTCGGCCGGGCCGTGGTCGACCGCCTGGCCGAAGCGGATGAAGACCTGGCCACATTGGCCAACAATTTATCGCTGATCTATCAAGCCCTGGGCCAATTGGACCAGGCGCTGGCGTTCCAGTTAAAGACCATAGAAATATATGAGAAAGTACTGGATAAAGAACATCCATGGATAGCCACCTCGTACAACAATTTATCGACCATCTACCAATCCCTGGGCCAACTGGACCAGGCGCTTGAGTTCCAGTTAAAGACCACAGAAATATTTGAAAAAGTCCTGGGCCCCGACCACCCCTCCCTGGCCACGTCGTACAACAATTTATCGACCATCTACCAATCCCTGGGCCAATTGGATCAGGCGCTGGCGTTCCAGTTAAAGACCCTGGAAATCAAAGAAAAAGTGTTGGGCCCCGACCACCCCTCCCTGGCCACCTCGTACAACAATTTATCGGGGATATATCAAGCCCTGGGCCAACTGGACCGGGCGCTGGAGTACCAGCAAAAGGCCCTGGCCATCCGGGAAAAGGTTTTATCTGCCGATCACCCCGATCTGGCCAACTCGTATCACAATTTATCGACCATCTACCGGGACATGAAGGATTTGGACCAGGCCCGAGACTATGCCCGGCGGGCGGTGGCCATCCTGGCAAGACTCTTCCCCAACGGCCACCCCAACCTGGATTTGTATAGAAAAAACCTGGCCATGATCGAGGCCGGGGCGGGCCAGAAAAAGAAATAGGGCACGGGGCGAGGGGGATATTGCATTTTCCCCCGGTTTTAGGTATCATATAGGGGCTATGACCCGAAAACCTGTGAAAACCACCCAACCGGCCAGGGGAGCCAGCGATTACGACTCCGCCTGGAAGGACGTTATCGAAGAACTCTTCGAGCCTTTCCTGGCCTTCTATTTCCCGGACATCCATCAAGACATTGACTTTTCCAAAGAGTACACGTTCTTAAGCAAGGAGTTAAGGAAGATTGCACCCGACGGCAAAGTAGGTAACCGCTATGCAGACGAATTGGTCAAGGTCTACCTGAAAAACGGCTCTTCCGGTTACATCTGCATTTTTATCCATGTGGAAGTCCAGGGTGCTAAAGATACTGATTTCTTGACAAGAATGTACGTTTACCAGTACCGCATTTTCGACAAATTCAGGCAGGAAGGGGCGGAGGTCATCAGCCTGGCCATTCTCACCGATGAAGACCCTGCTTATCGGCCCGATGAGTACCGGGTCAGTCGCTGGGGATTCGAGTTAAAGCTCAAGATACCGGTGGTCAAGCTCATCGATTACCGGCTGGATGAAGTAAAGAAACAGGAATTGGAAAGCTCTGAAAACCCGATGGCCATGGTTGTGATGGCCCATTTTAAGAGCCAGGAGGTCAAGAAGGCGAAGCCGGAGTCGAAATTCAGTGCCAAGACGGAGTTGATCCGGCAGTGTTACCGGCGGGGTTATGGGAAGGAGCAAATCAGGACGCTATTAAAATTTATCGACTGGATCATCCGTTTACCGGATGCCCTGGAAGGTAAGATTAGCGATGAAATCATCAGCATCGAAAAGGAGTATAAAATGCCTTACGTACCAACATGGGAAAGAAGAGCCGAAATGAAAGGCCGGGAAGAAGGGATTGTCCTGGGTAAGGAAAAATGGTTCGGCCTGGGCCAGGAAAAAGGGATTGCCCTGGGCATGAAAAAAGAGAAAACAGAGATTGCCCGAAGGATGTTAAGAAAGGGCATATCCCTGGATATCATCTCCGAGGCCACCGGTCTATCGCAGGCGGAGATCGAATCTCTGAAAGTCGAGCAGCCGGTGCACTGAGATGAAAGGGTGGCCGCTCCAGGGCAGATTTTAGGTGACCGATAATCATAGTAAACACAGGCCGGGGAAACAGGAAAGCCAGGAAATTTTTTAGAGCAGGAATTTTAATTGTCATCGCCCAGGAATTATAATTGTCGTTCATCGCCTTATATCAACGTGAGCATAATTGTTTTGTTGATCTGGCCCCCAATCAAAAAAATGCCAGTATTTAGCTCAATCAGAAGTTTTTCAAGACAGCAACCTCCCCCTCTCCCATTTCAGGGCGAGGGGGAGTGCGATTATGCGGCGGCGCTTCATGATTCGCTCAACCGTCCGTGAATCGACCGGCCAATGGCTCGTCTCACTAAAATGTCGGACTCGCTGACGCTCAAACATCGACATTTTTCCCCCTAAAACTGGGGAGCGTTCGACTCGCCAGGCCGGAACAGGATTCACTCCCTAAGTTTCGCTCATTCATGAAGCGCCGGGCCCGAAATCGCCACATGTACGAGCGGGGCGCAGCAGAGAATCCCCTGGGAGCCGATGAACGCTCCCTTGAGTCGCGTTCGCCCTTGTAGCCTCTGCCTTAACTTTGCAGAGGCTAGGGCCATGCTGAACCGAATTGCGGAAAGCCCGCAATTCGTGAAGCCGCAGGCAAAACTGAGCACAGTTTTGGCCGGTAGTGAAGGGGATTGCTGCGAGAGCCACGCCCACTACGGCTTGACTCGCTTGATCATGAAGCGCCAGGCCCCTGCCAAAACGTAGATGCCTGTTGGTTTTCATTCTATGGGTAATTCCTCCCGTTTCCGACCGGGCCGGGTAAAAAAAAATACCCCCAAACCCTGAAAAAATGAGAAAAGGCATTGACTTTTCTTGAAACTCAGATTATATTACTACTCTATATAAAATCATTTTTTTTGAAAGGGATCACGATGAAATTAGTGCAAAATTTATTTGCTAGTCCGGTCAAATTAAAAATAACACGGAAATATCACCGGGGTTACCCGGAAAAAATAGATATACAAGGAGGTAGGTTGTATCCAAGAAAATGTTGCAGAGTCTAGGAACCCATTTAATCGTTGAACTGTACGATTGTGACGCCAACTTCATCAACGACTCCAGGCAGGTTGAGATCTCGCTCTTAAAGGCCGCCGAAATTTCGGGCGCGACAGTCGTTCAATCCATGATTCATGAGTTTAATCCCCACGGGATTAGCGGTGTAATTGTGATCGAGGAATCACACTTCTCAGTGCATACATGGCCGGAGTACGGCTATTGTGCATTGGACATATTCACGTGCGGGAGCGACATCGATTATTTGAGTGCTTTACAATATTTGAAGGATACATTTGCTGCGCAGAGTATATCGGTAAATGAGATCAAACGGGGAGTCCTGGATCTCCCGATCAAGCTGCTGCACAAGCCAGGTCGTCCGGAGGTGAGCAATGAGAAGAGAGTTCAGTGAGTGTCAGAGAAAGTTCATCGCGCTGGATGCCTGGGGCCTACAAACCAACCTGGATATCCACGGCTGCGACCCGGCATTGATCAGGAACGCCGAAGCCATCAAAGAATTCGTCATCCGGCTATGTGACCAGATCGAGATGAAACGCTTTGGAGAACCGGTGATTATCGATTTTGGCGAAGACGAGCGGGTCAGCGGTTATTCGATGATGCAGTTGATCGAGACTTCGCTGGTATCGGCCCATTTTGCCAACCAATCCAATACGGTCTACCTGGATATCTTCAGTTGCAAGTATTACGATCCCCATGCGGCCGCCGAGTTTGCCAGAGACTATTTCAAAGGTAAAGATTACAACCTGAATATAGTCTTCCGCAAGTAACCGGTAACAGGAGTAACCTATGGCAGAATGGTTCGAGGAAAAGCTCGAAATCGACCAGGGCCGGGCCGTCCGGATCAAGTATGAAAAGCTCATCGATTCATACCGGTCGCCGTTCCAGAAAATTGATTTCTACCAGACAGTCCCTTTTGGCAAGATGCTGGTGCTCGACGATGTGATCATGGTGACCGAAGCAGATGAAGCCCATTACCACGAGATGATCGCCCATGTGGCACTAACCGTGCACCCGTGCCCGGAAAATGTCCTGGTCATCGGCGGTGGCGATGGCGGCGTGGTGCGCGAGGTTCTCAAGCACAAAGAAGTCAAATCGGTTCACCTGTGCGAGATCGATGGCGATGTGGTGCGACTATGCCGGCAACACCTGCCCACGGTCAGTAGCGGACTTTCGGATGCCAGGGTAGAGATTTTTTGCGAAGATGGCGCCAAATTTGTCAAAGAGAAAAAAAATTTTTACCAGGTGATCCTGGTCGATTCCTCGGACCCGGTCGGGCCAGCGGCAGTGCTCTTCAAGGAAGAGTTCTACCGGGCCATGAACGGGGCGCTAACCGAAGACGGCATCGTGGTGACCCAGTCCGAATCGTTCCACTACCACCGGCATATCATCAAAGACATTGTCGCTTCCTGCAAAAAGATCTTCCCCATCTACCACTACTATTACACCCTGATCCCCACCTATCCCAGCGGTTTGATCGGTTTCTCTTTTTGCTCCCGGCGCTATCACCCCCTCAGAGATTTTAAAGAAAAACGGGCCGCTGCACTGACCGATCTCCGCTACTATACGCCGGATATTCACCGGGCCGCTTTTGTCTTGCCCCGCTTCTGTCAAGAATTCCTGGATAATCGGCCTTAAGCAGCCGGTTATATAAAGCCATTGCTGCCTCTGCCAGGGGATAAGTCCGGACCCGGTAACCGGATAGAATGGTTATTTTTTAGAAAATTGAACATGGATTTCCCGGTCAATGAACTTATCGGTTGGTATGAGAGCCATAAACGCACCCTCCCCTGGCGGGGCACAGGCGATCTTTACCAGGTGTGGGTATCGGAGGTCATGCTCCAGCAGACCCAGGTAGCCACGGTTATCCCCTATTTCCGGCGCTTCATCGAACGTTTCCCCAATGTCCGGGCGCTGGCCGGGGCCGGGGAAGAGGACGTACTGAAGCTCTGGGAAGGTCTCGGTTATTACGGCCGCTGTCGCAACCTGCAAAAAGCCGCCCGGCTGATCGTGGCCAAATTTAACGGCGAAATCCCGCTTGCTCCCGGTGAATTCGCTCTCTTACCCGGGGTCGGGCCTTATATCCTGGGTGCGGTCATGAGCATTGCCGGCGGTCTGCCGCTTCCGGCAGTGGATGGCAACGTCATCCGGGTTTACTGTCGTTTGCAGGGTATTACCGCCGATAGCGGTCGACCGGTCCTTAAAAACCTGGTTATCAAAGAAATGGGCCGGGTGGTCCCACCGGGCAATCCCGGCGATTTCAATCAAGCCCTGATGGAGATCGGCGCCCTGGTATGCACACCCAGGTTCCCCCAGTGCCCGGGTTGTCCACTTCAAAAGGCGTGTGTGGCCTTCCGGACCTCCCGGGTCGATTCTATCCCCTATAAATCACCGGCCAGGAAGGTCCCCCGCTATCCGGTCTCGATTGCCGTGATCCTCCAGAATAACCGTTTTTACATCCAGAAGCGACCGGCAGATGGCCATTTGGGCGGCATGTGGGAATTCCCCGGCGGCAAAGCCGAACCGGGCGAATCCCCGGAACAGGCGCTCTTAAGGGAATGCCGGGAAGAACTGGGGGTAGAGGTGACAATCCGGCAAAAACTGGCTTTTGTCAGGCATGCCTATACCCATTTCCAGATCGATCTGACCGTTTTCTTATGCACCCTGCCGGCGCCGGAGGGGGATTTTACTCCCCGGCATGCGCAGCCTTTTTGCTGGATTACCGCCGAACAATTGGAAAAACTCCCGTTCCCGGCCGCCAATCATAAATTTTTCCCGGCTTTGAAAGACTATTTATCCCGTGCCGGCCTCTAATCGCCGACAGGATCACCCGCCTTTATTAACCCGGGCGATTTTCTTGTTGACCCGGGTCTGGATAATAAGCAAGACAACCATCCAGATGTTGGCCCCGACCAGGGTGTAGTAGAAAAATATCTCCAGTTTATAGAGGAACGCAGCCAGTACCAGGACAAAGATGTGGGTGGCAATACCGATCCAGGTCCAGAGGCGGAGGAGCAATTTATTCTTCCGGTAATAGGTGGCCTGGTCATAATCGATCCTGACCCTGTTGCTGAACAACTGGAGGTGGGAATAACCCAGGTAAACCCAGATCATGAATCTGAATATATAGTTACCCCGCGCTTCTCGGAGTTTATTAAGCTCGGCGCTGAACCGCTCCCGGTCATCCAGGGTGGAGTTGACCTGGTCCAGCCCATGGGCCAAAAATTCGCTCTTGTAGTAATCGACCACCATGGCATGGATGATGGTGCTGATCGATGAGGCGATGACCAGTACCCACGGGTGGGCGATAAAGTGGAGATCCGCCTTTAAAAGCCCGGTAATCAGGCCGATAAACATGGCGGTGGCGCTGGTATAATCGGCAAAACCATCGATAATACGACCGATCAGGGAACCGTTGCCCTTGAGCCGGGCGATCATGCCGTCGCAACAATCCAGGACATGGGACACCCCATAGAAGAGTCCGCCATAGAAAAAGCCGATCGGTGTGCCCTGGGCCAGGAAGAAGCCGCTGATAATCCCGGTGGTAATAGACAGCAGGGAAATCTGGTTGGGCGTGATCGGGGTGCGGCCGATGAGCTTAACGATGATGAAAGCTATCGGTCGAAACAGGTACAGATCGACAAATTCTTCAACACTCCTGTGTTTGAGCAAGGCATTAAATTCTTCGCTTAGTTTTCTCATGTGCCGGTGGTTTGTCCCAATTTTTTTAAGGGGAAATTATAGCACACGATAGGTTTTATTACAAACCGTTTCACCAAAAATCATCCGGCAGATTTAGGTAGAGTATGGGTATTGCCAAATGGGGGTAATAATACTATAATGGAACCTGTTGCGAATAGGGGTAACAAACGATGAACTTTATGGACTTTCACTGTCATCTCGATATGGAGGATTTTAATGGGCAACGGCGGGAGATCGTCGATGGATGCTTCTCGTCCGGGTTTTCCCGGGTTATCACTGCGGCCGATCCTTATGAGAAAACCTCTTTTGAAAAGACCGCCGAAATTCTCACCTATCACCCCCAGGTTTTTTGCACGGCCGGCGCCCACCCCCATAATGCCGATCAATATACGGTCGAAACGGAAAAAAACTTGCTCTGGTTTATCGACCAACACAAGCCCCTTGCCCTGGGCGAGGCCGGCCTCGATTTTCATTATAATTTATCGAAGCCGGTTAACCAGTTGCGGGTATTCAAAAGGCAGATTGCCCTGGCCAGCGGCCTGAAGCTCCCCCTGGTCATCCACTCCCGCAATGCCGAGAAACAGGTATTAAAAACCCTGGATGAGGCCAGGTTCGAGTACCCGGTCATATTTCATTGTTATACCGGCGATATGGAGGCAGCGCGCGAAATCCTGAAACGGGGCTATTACATCTCCATTTCCGGCATTATTACTTTCAAGAACAGCGGGGCGTTGCGGGAGATTGTCCGCCAGATCCCGCTGCACCGGATTTTTAGCGAGACCGATGCGCCTTACCTGTCGCCGGAGCCCTTCCGGGGCAAGCTCAACTCGCCGTTACGTGTGCAACTGGTGGCAGAAAAAATCGCCGAGGTTAAAGGCATCTCGGTGCCCGTTCTCAACAATGCCATTAATCACAATTTCGAGACCCTGTTTTTGGCTCAAAAGTAGAAATTGATCCCGGCAGAAACCTCGAAACCACGGGCCTGGGGGATATCGGGGTCGGCGTTGGCATAAAAAGTTTCGTCCAGAATATTGGATGCCTTCAGGTAGAGGGAGAGGTTGGCCGAAAAATAGTAGCCGGTCTTAAAATCGAGCAGGTTATAAGCCGTATTTTCCACTTCTGCCGGGCCCGGGTCGTTTTTGTCGGTAACGCGCGTATAGTTGATCTCGCACCAGAACCGATCGACAAACAACTTGCTGCCGAGAAAGAGGCTGGGCGCCGGTAGGTCGTTGAGCGGTGCATCATCGGCATCGCTTCTGCCCCGGTAATAAAAATAGTGGCCGAAGATCTCCAGGTTCTTGATCGGGAACACCTGGACTTCGATCTCCCCGCCCCAGATTTTCCCGGACAGGATGTTGTCATAGGTATAAAATCCGTTGGGCAGCATATACCGCTCGATCATGTCGCGGATGTCGTTGTGGAAAAGGTAGAGGCCGAGGAAAACCTTTTTGGAAAAGAATTTAACACCGCCATCGATGTTAAAGCTCTTTTCGGCTTTTAAGTTGGGGTTGGCGATGACGTACCGCCGGCCGGTGATGCCGGTATAGAAAGCCTCGCTCAAAGAGGGGGTGCGGTAGGCACGGCCCAGGTTGAGGAACAGGGAGACCGAGTGGCCGAGCTGGCGGGTAATGCCCAGGAAAGCGGCTGGGGCCTCGGATTTGATCTGCATCGGCGCCCCTTCTACAGCGGCTTTCAAGGAGAAGAACGTATACCGCAGTCCAGCGGTAATATTGAATCCCTGCCAGCCCGCGTAAGTACCCATGAAATAGAGGCCGGTGTCCCGCCGCTGTCCATCGGTCAGCGGATAGGTAGTGACCGACTGTCCGTTGCTTTCAACGGTGTTATCGATGTCGAGGTTTTTCCGGCTGTAGTTATCGATGCCGAATTGGTAGGAAAAGTGCTGTGATAGGGATTTCTTGAGATTGAGCTTGATCCCGTAATTCAGGGCCGTGGTAACGGCCATATCGGCGGAGTTTTTGCCCAGGTCCTGGTTCTTTAGGCTGTACTCCTGGGGATTCAGGTAAAACTGGCCGGACAGGGTGGCGTTGGGGACCAATGCCTTTTCGACCACCTGGAGGTTGATAAAATGGTTGATGTCGTCGAGCACAGTAGAGGGTTTGTTGGGATCGTTTTGCCGGTTCGGCTTGCCGATATCCTGGCCGATACCGCCCAGGTAACCGATCTGCACCTCCCGTTTCTCATCCTGGAAAGAGAGGTTAAAGACGCCGCAGTAATTGCTGTACCCGGAGTTGTAGATGTCGTTTCCCGGGGAGGCGTAATCCCCGGCAGTAGCGTACTGGAAACCGGAGTAAACCTGGACTTTCCCCAGGTGTCCAGCCAACGCCAGGCCGCTGGAGTACCTCTCGTTGCGGGTATCCAGGTTCAGGTTGATGGAGTTTTTGACGGCCGAGTCGGAGCTGAGGGGGCTGGTGAAGACCTGGAATACGCCACCGATGGCATCCGAGCCGTACAAAACCGCGGATGATGAGCGCACCACTTCGACCCGCTTAACCAATTCTGGGGCGATAAAGGAACCGGAGGCACCGACGCGGCGGTCGCTGATGATGCGGGCCCCATCGACCAGCATGAGTACCCGGCGCCTGGCCAGGCCACGGATACTGGGCGCAGCCTGGAACCCGCCCTGGCCGATAAAATGCACGCCCGGGCTGTTCTGTAAAGTGGCCACCAGGTTCTCGGCGATTTTTTCCTTGATCTCCACTTCGGAGACCACGCTCTCGGCCACCGGGGCGGCCACCGCTTTCTCTTCATAGCTCAGGGCCGTGACCGTGACCGTCTCCTGCAGGTGTTCTTTGGCTACCAGGTGGATCTGGATTTTCTTGATTTCCTGGTCCATCTTGACCTTTTCGCTCCAGGTAAAGAAGAAATTATGATAGAAAACCAGCGTGGCAGAGCTGTATTCATCCGGGACCGGGATGGTAAAGGCCCCTTTTTTCCCGGAATAGAAATACCGGCCCGTCTCTTTGAGCTGGATTTTGGCGATACCGACGTCCTTGAAAAAGGCGTTTTGGATCGTACCCTGGATCTCCTTAGCATCACCCAGGAGAGAAAGACTAACCAACAAACACAGGAACCATAAATATCTTTGGGTTGGTAAAAATTTTTTTTGCCTCATGTTTTTTCTACGGATTTTCTTCAAAAGGGTTTACGTTCACCTAAATATGGGCCCGGATCATCCGGCTGAGGGAGTGATTTTTTAGAGGTATGGCGGCCAGGAGATGGTTTCGCTGGGTCGATTGGTCTGGAAATGGGTTTCCTGGAATATCATCTAATAACGCTGTTCCCGGATATTACCGAAGACAAATCCTTTCCGGCAAGAGGATTCCATCAAGATGTGGGAGAGAAATTTCCCCCGGCATTCCTTCCATGCTTGACCATTACCCAATGGAAAGGGTACTCGAATAGCTATTGATAACAGCCTTCAAACATAGCCCCATCCCCCTCGGTCTTTTCCGGCGAACTGTAAAATTAAACGCTGATCCCTTTTGTAGATCAGAGTGCTATGAACAGTGAATATTAATTATTAAAATCAAAAATTTCTTCAGTTTTTTCCCATTTATCCAGGATTATTGCCTTAATGAAATCTATTCCACCTCCGTACTGTTTATCACTATATTTATCGATATCAAGAAAAATTAAGAACCTTTTCTGATAATTCTTCTGGTGACCAAATCCAGATAAGCCGGGGCTATGAACTTGAAGGTAAATATTCTCTGTTTTCAGATCGCCTTTCAAGTATATAATTGGAGTGAGGGTAATCTGGAAATTAAGAATACCAAGTGTGTCATAACCGCCTTTGGTTTCAAACTTCTCATAAATACAAACTACAACTGTATGAGATTGGTCTAAAATATCCTCTAGCTTGAGTTCTTTAATTTTATCCTGAGCGAACTCCAAAATTTTCTCTGGTCTCGCATCAGGTGGAAGGGTTCTTTCTCGACCACTTTCACAAATAGCTATCAAAACAATTAAAACTAAAAAAAATCCTCTCTTCATCTGAATGGCCACCTCCATTGATGATTTATTCCCATTTCATACTCCAGGCACAACTTTTCATATGTGTATCCTTGCAATTCTGCGGCTGCAAAATTCATTGCCCCTGCATTTACATGGGAAGGAGTGGCTTCATGAATATCGACACATCTTTTTTCACATTTTGTCAAACCTGGATGTGTCCAACCGGAGGTAAAATTGTACTGGTAGCCTTTCTCCCACAAAAGGCTGTCGTAATATCGCTGGGGTAGGCCGTTGGTGTCGTAAATGTGCTCTGTCCATAGTCCGGTATCGAGGTTGGTTTCCTTGACCAGGGGAGAGTTTCCACCGACAAAGGCGACGCCGTAATCGTACTGGTAACGATACCCGGGGCCGGAGACCTCGCTTAAACGGTCCTTATCGTCATAGCTAAAATCTACTGTCCCTTCCGGCAAGGTCTTGATGATGAGCCGCCCATCGCTATCATAGGAATAGGTGATCTCCTGGCCGCGCTTGTTCTTAAACCACTCCAGACGTCCGGCCACATCGAACCGCTGCTCGATCTTGCTCAGATCGGGATAGATCATCTCGATTACATTACCCATCATGTCGTACTTAAATTCCCATTGCTTATTACCAGAATCGATGATTTTTGTCAATTACCGAACGGTGAAACGAAAACATGAAGCGCCGGACGGCCCTCATCCCCTAACCCCTTCTCCCGCTTAATGCAGGAGAAGGGGAATCTCCCCCTCTCCTGTCCGATGAATAGACGGGAGAGGGGTGGCCGAAGGCCGGGGTGAGGGCCTATCACGCTCGCGTTCGTCATTGTAGCATCTGCCTTAATTTTGTTGGGGATTGGTGAAACGAAGGCATGAAGCGCCGCTTGGCACAACCAAGGCGGAGGAAATGCTTGCCATTAGGTAATCTTGGGGTCCGGTTAACCAAGCTTGCTTAACTGGACACCAAATTTGGAGAAAATTTCACCAACTTTGGTGAACGGTTCGGGTATTTCGGAGAAAATTTCACCAAACTTGGTGAACGGTTCGGGTATTTTGGAGAAAATTTCTCTGAATTCCCTTAAATTTAAGCCAATGCCGGGGAAAAATCATCTCCCGGAACCTGGTAGAATTCTCCTGCCAGGGGATATTTCTCTCCTGCATCTTGATGGAATCCCCATGATCAACGACAATTAAAACTCCTGCCTGACGATAGGATCGTATCCGACAGTTTCATCGTTGCGGTGCTTCATGTCTCGCTTCACCGTCCATGAATCGACCGACCGAGCGGCTCGTCTCACTAAAATGTCGGACTCGCTACGCTCAAACATCGACATTTTTCCCCCTAAAGCGGGGAGCGTTCGACTCGCCGGGTCGGAACAGGATTCACTCCCTAAGTTTCGCTCGATCATGAAGCACCGCCCATCCGGTACTAGGGCGGAGCGATGCGGTGAGCCCGTCGAATTGTCGATTGGCTGAGCGGGGCGCAGCAGATAATCCCCTGAACGGGCATGCTGAACCGAATTGCGGAAAGCCCGCAATTCGTGAAGCCGCAGGCAAAACTGAGCACAGTTTTGGCCGGTAGTGAAGGGAGTGCGGAGGAACCCTACGCCAGCTCGGGTTCCAATTGTAGCCTCTGCCTTAACTTTGCAGAGGCTAGGTGCGTAAGCCCCGCCCAAACGGCCTGACTCACTCAAGCATGAAGCGCCTGGCCCCTACAAATTCACTCGCGTTCGAGATCGTAGTCCCCTTCCCAAAACCAATCGGCTGATTTAGGTGGGAAGAACCGGTGAAATCTTATTTGTGGTTACGGCAAATCTCGGCGTACTCGCAAAAACCGCAAAAATAGCTCTCGTTCTTGTAAAAGACCCGGTTCGAGATGTTTTCGGTCACGTACCTGATGATCTCAAGCATGCGGTCAAATTCAAAATCCGAGGCTTTACGGACAATGAGCTGGTTCTTGATACCGTTTGCATCTTTGGAATAGATGATATGGATTTTTAAATCGGAGATGGCATTGCCAAAGGATTTTTCAAACAGGTACTTGTAGATGACCATCTGCAGGTAAGAACTCTTGATCCGCTCCTTTGACCACCTGGAAGTGGTGGTCTTAAAATCGGTGATGCTAAAATCTTTTTCCACCAGGTCGATGATTCCCCGCAACCTGACACTTAATGAGGGGATGTCTACTTCCAGCTCCTTTTCGACCATCAGGGGGTCGATGTGCGGGGCAATCTCCCGGGAAAAATGGTGAAAAAAAGCCAGGCCCCTTTTCTCTGCCTGCTCCGGGCTGGCCACCCAACAAACCTGGTTTTCCGTTTGCATGCGGGAGAATTTCTCCCGGAAAATTTGGGCCAGGTCGTGGCTGGTGGCCGGGGGCTGGCCCTCCATTTGCTGTTTGAAGTACTCTTCTGCGGCCGCATGGAATACCATGCCGATGAAAATTTTATCGCTGATGGGGACAGAAATCTCCTCTATGTAAGAGAAGAAGTACTTTTTGGGGCAGGACTGATAAAGTCTAATCTGGTTGTGAGAAATGTAATCTTTGGGGAGATTCATCGACGCCTAAATTTGCGCGCCCGACTTTCTCATCAAAAGAGCTAATCTCGATTTGTACCTGGAACCGGTCTTCTGGTGAATAGTACCTTTAATGATGGTCTTGTCGATAATGGAGATAACCGTGGGGAAGAGCTTCCCGGCTTCTTCTTTATTATCGGAGCCAATGGTTCTCCGTAAGAGTTTTATCTTATTCTTCATCTTGGTACGATTCATGCGGTTGATCAGTCTCTTTTTCTGATCACGCCGAAACTTCTTTAACGCCGACTTATGATTTGCCATTTGCTTTTTTCTCCAATCAAAGCTGTATCATACAAGAAAATGGGATATTTGTCAATCCCAGACCCCCGATTTTATCCCTTCCAGGTCGAGGGTAATGAATTTTATTCCCAGGCCTTTGCAAAAGGCGATGATCTCATCCCGCTTTTCAAGGATTTTTTCAAAGTGCGGCAAAGCCGCTTCGATGCGCACCCCCTCCTCCATGTAGCGGATGCGGACCGGGTAGAATCCCCGGTCGACAAAATAGCCCTCGATGGCGGCAAAGGTTTTCAGGCCCTCCCGCGTCAGGCGGTGGTGGTAAGGAAACCGGGTGGCCAGGCAGGTGGAAGAGGTGAGGAAGTAGTCGTCGATGCCAAGCTCTGCCGCCAGGTACTCGACCACTTCGCCGGAAGTGATGGCCACGTCCTTTAATGGCGAGAGGATGCCGAGCTCGTGCAGGGCCTTTAGCCCGGGCCGGTATTGGTCCAGGTCCGAATGGGTGGTGCCGTCCAGGAGATGCGCGATGCCGAGTGCGGAGGCTTTCTCCCTGAAGGCGAGGAATATCTTTTTCTTGCAATGGTAGCACCGGTCCAGGGGATTGGAGACGATTTTTTCTTCCGGCCAGGGGTCGATGGCCAGCTCGACCACGGGCAAATCGAAGCGGCGGCGGAAATAATCGACCCGTTTTTGGTCGTTCTCCGTCAAGAAATCGCTCCGGGCAAAAAAGGCGAGCGCATTGTCTTGTCCCAGGGTATCTATGGCGATCTTGAGCATAAAAAAAGAGTCCTTGCCGCCGGAAAAAGCGACCGCCACTTTTTTTAAAGCCGCTAATTGTTCCTTGAGCCGGTCGATTTTCCCGGCCAATGCATCTCTCATCTTCGCTTCCCCGACCAGGACCGGATTTTTTCTATCCATATGTTACACATGCCCCTATTTTAACCGAAAAAAAAGCCCTGTCAAGCAAGGGGGAATGTCGCACCCTGGAACCATTCCGGTCATACCCGCCCGGCAACCGACAAAAAAGGTTGACAAATGGGTGCGTTTCTGGTAATACTGATAGATACCGGGAGCAAAATCAAGATTCCCGGTCAGGACTAGATGAATTTAAAGACAAACATGATCTACCGGCCAGGTATGAAGCGCCATCAGGCATGGGCCGGCGCCGGCCGCCTGGACAAACAGGTAATCATCCCATATAAGGAGGCATACTAGCATGGAAGAAGAAAGAATCGGCATCATCCGGGCGATTTTTCGTTTTTTACGGTTCTGGAATTGGAAGCAGGCCAGGGGCATCATCAAGGCCGCCGATGAGCAGTTCACCGGTTCGGTGGACGGTATATCGGCCGCTTTCGATATCCAGAAAGATAAGATGGTAGTGCAGTTTAAAGGGCTGCGTGATGCCATTTCCGAAGTGGAGGCCGTGCTGGAAGAAAAACGGGCGCGGCTGGAAGAGCTCAATATAGAAGAAGAGGACCTGCTCAAGAAACGGGAAGGGGCGCTGGCCAAAGCCGAAGAAGCCAAAGAGAAGAACGATACGGCCGCTTATGAGAAGCATGCCAAAGCCTTTGAGCGTTTCCAGGTGCGCATCGATGAGATCGAGGCCATCCAGGCCCGGTTAGAGCAGGATGTTCGCGAGACCTCCCTGACCATGAACAAATACATGCTGCAATTGCAGGATTTCCAGGCCGAGATCGAGCGGCTGCCCAAACAGAAGGCGGCAGCGATTGCCGATTTTGTCTCTGCCAAACAGATCGTCGAGCTCAACGACCGGTTGCAGGGGCTCGAATCGAGCCTGGACCGGGGCCCCATCTCGGCGGTGTTGCAGGCCAACAAACAATTGACGGCCAAAGCCCGCATCTCGGAGAAGCTCTCCCAGGTAGATATCCGGGTACAGGATAGGGAGTATGAATCGGCCGGCCGGGAATCTACGGCCAGAAACAAAATGGACGAGATGCTGGCTGCCCGGAAACTCGAAAAAGAAGGTAAAGCGGGCAAACCCCAGGAGACCGTAGCCGAAAAGGACGACCGCCCCAAGATATAGCGTAAAAAATTTTTAACCGGGTTTTCAGAAAATAATTGAAAAGATTTCAAATTTATACTATAATACAAAAATGAGACCAAAAAACTTTCGACCCAAGACAACCGTTTTGCCCCCGTTTTGTAAATCGATGGCCTGGATGGTGGCCCTGTCGCTGTTTCTCGGGCTGACTTCCCTATTGCCCGGGGCGGCCACGCCTACCACCCAGTTGCTCAAGCAGATCGGTTCCGGTGCGCCGACCTCGTGGGGAGATTACGTCAGCTCGGCCGGCGGGCTCAATACGTATTACTCCTACTATGTCGAGGTGCCGGCCGGTACCGGTCGATTGGATATCGGTATATTCGACGCCGATGTTGGTTCTACCAACGATTGGACCAATAACACTTATAACACTTCCTGCAACTATACGGTTTATACCCCCAGTGGCGGTACGGTGGCCCAGAATTTTACCACCGGCAACAATGCCGGGCCAGGCAATAATATCTGGACCCGGTTATACCGGGTCAACAACCCGGCTGCCGGGCATTGGGAAGTCCGGGTCGACATGTCTTCCGGTGCCACCACCGGGGACGAGATGAACGGTTACGGCATCCGGGCGTTGGATGCTTCGACCGGCCGGGACCTGAATATCTACGCCCACTCCTTTGTCCCCGTGGGTTGCCTGGGCGCCGGTGTCACCCTGAGCACCACCCTCTACCCCTATGTGGTCACCGGTTGCTCGATCGATTTTAACGATTGGGATGGGGATAATGTCCCACCCGGCACCATCTTATGCACCTGTTCTTTTACCAGCCGCAACGGCACCTATACCTCGACCTTCAACGGCTCCGGCAGCACTGCCTGGTCGAATGTCGTCTCGTCTGGCTTTACCAGCAATTATATGGTCTCCGATCTCGGTATCTGGCGCTCGGTGGTCACCTACACCGATACCGGGGCAAGCTCCAATTACGGCGTCTTTTACCTGGGCAATTCCAATGCCTCGAATCCGCCGCCGACGGCCCAGCCCCAGGCCAACACCTTCCGCATCTATTTCCCCAATAATTCGGGCGGTGCGCCGGTAAAACCGGTATTGACCCATGACCTGGCGCATGTCTCCGGCCCGAATCCGCCAACCATGGGCCAGACCACGCGCATCAAGGTGCAGGCGGTCATTTATAATCCCACCCCTTATGCCATTACTTTTTCTGCCTCCAACCTGCTAACCGCTAACATCCCCGGCTCAGGTGCGGTTTATGCCGGCAATGCGGTGGTCTCCCAGGGCTCGATCGTCAGCCAACCGGCCATCGGCGGCACCGGTGCGATTACCTGGAACCCGGGTTCGGTGGCCGGCAGCGGCAATTATGAAACGCTTTCTTATCAACTGGATGTCACCCCCACCTCTGCCGGGCAGATCATCGTGGTGACCGGCACTGCCGCGGCCAACGGCACGACGGCCAGGTTTGTCGATGAGACGGGCAATACCACCCAGACGCGCGCCACCTGCACCCTGGGGCCATTATGCGAATTGATGTTGACCGAGGGTCTCGACCTCCCCACCCTGGCCACCATCTCATCTTTTAAAGTCTTCCAACAGGGCGGGCAAACGGTGGTGCTCTGGGAAACCGCTTCGGAAAACGGCACCGCCGGCTTTAACCTGTTTCGCAAAGACAAAGCCGGCCAGGCGTTTTTGCCGGTCAACCGGGAATTCTTACCCGGTCTCTTGAGCGCGCCCCAGGGCGGTGTCTACCGGGTCATCGACCCGGGCGCTACAAGCGGTCGAACCTATACCTACAAGCTGGTGGAAATCGAGGCCAGTGGACGGGAATATGTGCATGGGCCGTTTACCGTGACCGTGAAGGACAACGACGATGCTTCCCGGCTGTTGACCGGTACTTTCACCGGCGGCTACAGCAAGCAGCCCCACCAGATGTCGCTAACCAGGCTAAACAAAGCCAAAGAGGACCGGTACGGTGTCGAATTGGCCCGAACCCGGGATAATACCCGCAAAGGCAGTGCCCTGAAGATCGGGGTGAAAGAGAAGGGGCTCTACTACCTGGGGGTTGCGGTTATCGCCGATATACTGGCCAAACCGCAGACGGCTGTCATGAACATGATCCGCAACCTGAAGTTGGGCCTGTTAAACCAGGGTAAACCGGTGGCCTGGCTGCCGGCACCCGATAATAGCGGTCTCTACTTTTATGGCCAGGACATCGACAGCATCTATACGGCAGAGAATGTCTACTGGTTGAATGCGTCCAATGGCCTGGGTATGGGCAACGAAACGGGGGGATCCCCGGCCCCGGGCTCCGGGAATGAGACCTTCGTGGACCGGATCCACCGCGAGGAAAACCGTTTTGCCATGACGGCCTTATTCGCTGATCCCGAGTGCGATTATTGGCTCTGGGATTATGTGTCCGGGAACAGCAGCAAGGGTTTCGCTTTCCTGGCTCCCGGTGCGGCAGCGCAAGGGAATGCCCAATTAACTGTTCTCCTGAAGGGCGGCAGCAATGCGGCCGCCAATCCCGACCACCGCGTGCTGGTCAAGATCAACGGCACCCAGGTCGGTTCCGGCCAATGGGACGGCATGGATGGCTACGAGCTGGAGATCGCTTTTGCTCAATCGCTGCTCAACGATGGCGTCAATGCACTGGAATTAACCGGTGTGCTGGGCAGCGGCATATCTTCCAGTATCGTTTACCTGGATGGTTTTACCCTGGATTATCACCGTTATTACCGGGCGGTTGACGACCGCTTGTGGTGCCGCGGGGACAACAATGGGGTAATTACCGTCTCGGGTTTCTCCAATCCCGATATCCGGGTCTTGAATGTCACCGATCCCAGGCAGCCGAAATTGCTCCAGGGAACGACCACCGGGCCCGGTAACCGGGTCAGCTTCGTCCCGGCAAGCCCGGGCAACGAATACCTGGTCATGACGCCCAATGGGGTGTTCGCACCGCCATGGATCCGTGGGGATAAGCCGTCCAGCCTGAAGAAGAAACAGAATGCCGCCGATTACGTTATTATCGCCGGCGAGGGCTTAGAGACGGCTGCTGTGGCGTTGGCCAACCTCCGCCAGGGTACGGGCCTGTCTACCCGGGTGGTGGAAGTAGAGGATATTTACGACGAATTTAATTACGGTTTATCGGGTCCCCAGGCCATCAAGAGCTTCCTGGCTTACGTTTATAAGAATTGGCAAAAACCGCAAATCAAATATGCGGTGCTGGCCGGCGAAGGGACCTATGACTATAAAAATTACCTGGGTTTTGGCGACAACCTGGTGCCGCCGCTGATGAAGAGCACCCCTTTTGGGCTCTTCGCTTCCGATTCCGCATTCGGCGATGTGCAAAGAAAGGACGGCGTACCGGAAATCGCCACCGGTCGGTTGCCGGTGTTGACCGCCGCCGAGCTGGACCGCCTCATCGATAAGATCGGCGATTACCAGTATGCCGGCGGCCAATGGACGAGAAAAGTGCTGCTGCTGGCCGATAATCCCGACCAGGGCGGCCAGTTCCCGACCGATGCCGATGCCCTGGCTGCCCTGGTGCCGTTGGGTTATTCGGTAGAAAAGATTTACCTGCCCGATTTTGCCACCACCGATGCCGCCCGGCAGAAACTGTTGACCGGTTTTAACCTGGGCGCGCTGCTGATCCAGTACATCGGCCATGCCGGTATGGACCGCCTGGCTACCGAGGGGTTGCTCAAGAGCACGGATGTCGCTTCCCTGCAAAATGAAGACCGTCTGCCCATTTTGTCGGCCATGACCTGCGTCGTTAACCGCTTCGAGATCCCCGGGTACGATACTTTAAGCGAGACCCTCATGCTCAGACAAGGGGGCGGTGCAGTGGCCGTTTTTGCCCCCAGCGGCGCCTCGCTCAACTCCCTGGCCAAAGACCTGGCGGACCGTTTCTTCCGGGCACTCTTCCAGGGCCGGGAAAGCATCCTGGGTAAAGCCATATTAAAGGCCATGAAGGATTACGCCGGACTGGGCGGCCCCACCTTTATGCTCAATATTTATAACCTGCTCGGGGACCCGGGCCTGGAGCTTAAATGACCCTGGATACGGTCTACCGGAAAAAGGGCGACATCGTCACCCGTGAGATTGCCGGTGAGACCCTGCTCGTCCCCATCCGCGGCAACCTGGCCGATATGCAGCAAATTTTTACTTTAAACGAAGTGGCGGCCTCTGTCTGGTCGTACCTGGATGGCCGGCAGAGTGCCGATGCCATCCGGCAAGAAATAGTAAACGGTTTTCAGGTCGCCCCTGACCGGGCAGATGCCGATATCCGGGCCTTCTTCGGCCAATTGACCCAGGCCGGACTGATCGAAGAGGTGAGTTGATCATGCGGGAAGGGCCGGGCTTGCCATCGGTAGACCAAGCGTATTTAAACGACTTTAATCGGCGGGCGGTGCGCCTGCGTATCCCCATTTCCGGGAATATCGATCTCACCCACCGCTGCAACTTGAGATGCAGCCACTGTTACCTGGGGAAACGCCGCTTTACCGAAGACCCGGGCCGGCCGGAGTTAACGACGGCCCAGTGGATGAAAATCATAGACGATACCGGCCGGGCCGGTTGTTTAAACTTGCTCATAACCGGTGGGGAGCCGCTGTTGCGGCCCGACTTCGCCGACATTTACCGCTACGCCAGGGTTAGTGGCCTGATCGTGACGGTGTTTACCAACGGCACGTTGGTAAGCGATGAAATAGTAGAGCTATTCCGGGAATTCCCGCCCAAAGCCGTAGAAATCAGCATCTATGGTGCCAGCGCCAAAACCGCCGAATCCATCACCGGCGTGCCCGGTTCTTTTCAAGCCTGTATACATGGCCTGGATAAGCTTCTGGAGCGGAAAATCCCGGTCAGGTTAAAGAGCATGCTGATGAAACAGAATATCCATGAATTTGGCGAAATCGAGCGGCTGGCCCAGGAGCGGGGGGTCAAGTTCCGCTTCGATCCGGCCCTTTTCCCGGGCCTGGATGGGAGCAGGGCACCGCTTCTGATGAGGGTATCCGAAGAAGAGGCGGTGGAAAAAGAATTTGCCGATGCCGGCCGGGCCGGTGAATGGAAAGACTTCTATGCCCGGATGGAGAAAATACCCAGAAGCTCGCGCACCTACCCATGCGGGGCTGGACAGACCCATTTCCATATCGATGCGGCCGGTTATCTTCAGCCCTGCCTGATGGTGACAAATATCCGGTACGACCTTTTATCCGGGGATTTTATCGGCGGCTGGAATGGGGTCATCGCCCGGATCGGGGAGAAGCATTTATCTGCCGACAACCGGTGCAAAGACTGCCATAAGCGCATTTTATGCGGCTACTGTCCCGGTTTTTTTAACCTGGAAAAGGGGGCGGAAGACCGGCCCTCAGAGTACCTGTGCGGGTTGGGTCAACGGCGGCTGGAACGAATCGAGCGGATGTCTTAAGGAGTATGTGGTAAACATGAACGTGAAACCAAAAAAAGATAAAAAGCCTTATGAGGCCCCGGTGTTGCGGGTAATCAACACCACCTCGGACGAGGTCCTGGGAATCGGTTGCAAATTGGAGATAGCCGGGAGCGCCGTCGGTGTGCCGGCTTCCTGTGTCGGTAACTTCTGCGCCGAGGTGGGGTCATAGGCCGGTCAAGGGCCTGAGCCGGCGCCCGCCCGCATCTATACCGTTGCCGATGCCCACAGAATCCACCGATCTCGATATCGGCCGGGTACTGTTTCGCCTGAACAATCAAACTCCTTTCCCGCTCGCCGACCCCCAACCGGTGTACCGGCCGTTCTTGTCCGGGACCTCCGGTCCCGGGGAAGGGACCATCGCTGTAGATATCGACCTCTGTATGGGGGAGATGCCCCGGCCGGATGAGAAAGATAGGTTATTCGATAGCCGCCAATCCTGGTCCCTGTACCGCCGGGACGACACCTATTGGCTGAAACTCCAACCGGCAATCCTGGCCGAGCCCTTCTGGATCGCCCGTTTCGACCGCCTTTCCCATAACATCGTCCTCTACCTCCACCGGCAATCTATCAAAGCAGCCGATAAGGGAAAGATGCTCGTCAACCCGGTCTGTTATCCCCTCGACCAGTTGCTGCTCATGTACATCCTGGCCGGGCACGGCGGGCTCATCATCCATGCGGCCGGGATCAGGAGCGATGGCCGGGTGCTGGTTTTTCCCGGGCCATCCGGCGCCGGTAAAAGCACCATATCCCGCCTTTTCCAGGCCCAGGGGTATGAAGTGCTCAGCGACGACCGGGTGATCGTGCGGAAAATCGACGGCCGATTCCTGGCCTTCGGCACACCCTGGCCGGGCGAGGCGGGGTGCGCCTTGAATATCGGCCTGCCGCTCCAGGGCATCTGTTTTCTCTCCCATAGCCAACAAAATACCCTGACACGGCTCTCTGCTGCCCAGATTATCGAGCGCCTCCTGCCGGTAGCTTCCATACCCTGGTTCGACATAGAGGCCATGACCCGGATACTCGGTTTTTGCGAGGACCTGATCGCCCATGTCCCCTGCTTTCTCTTCCCCTTCACCCCCGGCCGGGAAGCAGTCGATTTCCTGGTCGCTACCTTGAAACCGGTGGAGAAATAGTTTAGAATGCCCTGATGATACGAAAATACCTGGAAGAGGCCATCGGCTCCCACATAAAGATCGACAAGCTCCACGGCGAGGCTTCCAGCCGGTCGTTTTTCCGCATCCATTTCCCCGGCTATTCCCGCGTGGCCATGGTTTACCCGGACGAGAACCGGGCCGAAATCGAGAGGATCATGCGCCTGACCGCCCTTTACCGGGAACATGGGCTCCGGGTGCCCGAGATTTACGAGGTCATCGATAACCGCGTTATCCTGTTGCAGGACCTGGGCAGCGAGCTGCTGCAAAAGACCTTTCGCCTGGCCCCGGCAGAGGAGAAACGGCAGTTGGTGCAAAAGATTGCCGTTATCCTGGGCAAGCTGCACCGCATCCCGGCCCAGCATACCGACCGTACCCTCGATCCGCCCCGGCTGAAATGGGAGATGGATTTTTTCCTGGAGCATTTTGTCGGGCCCGGTGCTTTTTACGGCCTTGCAAAGGAGGCTTTAAGGCCCCGTCTTTATGAGTTGGCAGAGAGCATCGCGGACATATCGCACTTTGCCCACCGCGACTTTCATTCCCGCAACCTGCTCTATCACCGGGGCGACATCTACCTGGTCGATTTCCAGGATTCCCTGAAGGCATCGCCCTATTACGACCTGGTCTCCATTGCTTTCGACGCTTACCTGGACCTGGGGCCCAGGCTGGAGCTCCTGCTGGCCGAATATGAGCAGCAGGGGCTGGCCATCGACCGGGAACAATTTTTCTTAACCGCACTCCAGCGCAATATAAAGGCCCTGGGCAGCTTCGGTTTCCAGGTGCATGTCAGGAAGAACCTGGCCTATAAAAAGTACACCGGCCGCACCCTGCGCCACATCGCGCACAACCCCTTGACCCCCCGCTTCCTCCATAAGTAAAACAAGATTTGTCCGCTCCGTAAGGCGATCATTAAGCGCAGTGATCTTGAAAAAAATATTTTTTTCTTGACATTCTTCTTGCATTTGATTATCATTGATTCGTTGGATTTAGAGAGCGAAAAGGAATCCAGGGCCATGCAAAGGATGCCGTGGTTAAGAGAGGTAGGAAGCCTGAAAACAAGGCCAAAGGCGATAGTTTGTCCATTAAAAAAAATTAAAAATAAAAGGGGGTCAAAATGCCAACTTTAGACGTTGTATACAAGGCGGTTGACAGTTTCAAGATTTTGCATGACAGTTTTATGAACACCCAAACCCTGGGGAAAAAATTCCACTGCCAGGGTGTGAACAACTCCTGGCTGTATAGGACTGAATCCGGGAAAAAGTACAAATATGGATTTAATCGATGGTCGATTTCCCAATTATGCCAGCGGATGACGTTTTGCGTACCGACCTATAATAAAGGCAGCCGGATTTGTCCCAAGCTGACCCAACAGATGATGAGAAAGTTTTTGGGCGCTTATCCGGATGATTTGCTCATCCGGTATGGAAATGCCGGGGCCAATGGAGTAAGGGCAGTACTTTCCATGAATTACCAAAGATATGGATATAAGATGATGCTGGATTTCCTGGAAGGCCAGGGAATAGCCACAGACAACAATATTCTTGAATACTATGTCGACGATACCATCTTCGAGCTTATCTTAGTCATGGAGGATTTTTCCATTGGCGGGGACTTATATAAGGCCGGGTTTAGGTTTGTCAATTCGGAGGTTGGCCGGAGCAATATCTGGATGGAATTCATTATCTTTCGGATCGGCTCTGTCAATGGGATGATTCAGCCAAACCCCTTTATTAAACAGGTGCATAAGGGATTTTTCCAGACGGCCCTGGAAACCAAAATTGAAGTAACCTGGCAGCAAGGCCCGGCCATCACTGCCCAGGCCCGACAGAAACTCGCTGCCCAGCGATCGAGGACCTTAACCCCTGCCGAGTTGAATGCCCTACAGAGGCTCGTGTATGAGTCCCTTACGAAAAAAGAAGGCCAGGCAGTACAGTCTATCATGGCCGGTAAGCCGGTAAATTATTATGAGTATGCCAATGCCGTGGCCGCGATTGCTAACGGATTTGGATTGGGAGGCAAAACTATTAGCGTCAATTTCGAGAAAAAAGAGAAACTGCGGAAATTGGCCGGCAAAATTATGTTCCAGTAAGGCGGGGTTTATAGCTTCTTGACATCGGGGGGCAAGTTAAGTATACTGTGGACTGATTTATAATAAATTACCGAGAAGTGCCGATTGAGAAAAAGAAATGGTGGCCACAGGAAAGTGGGTTAAGCTTAAGGCTGTGCCTCTCAAGTCTAAACCGGAAAGAAACCGGTTTCCATCAGGATAAAAGCACGATAATGGATGAGCATATCCTTAAATCTTATATTGGACGGGAGATAATCTTACCAGGACATCTTGACAGTCCGGTGGTTTTGGATGAAATTCGTTTGCTCGGATCGGGTGATTCGGCAACTTACGAATGCCGTGTTAGAATACTAAATAGCACGCTGGTGGAGGCTAATCCATGACGAAAAAGGAGCTAAAACCGGGCAGCACTTTGGATACCCATTACGATTATATCCTTGGGGACATATCCAAAGTCATCGATACGGCCAGAAGTTCTGCAGCCCGTTCGGTAAATTACATCATGACCGCGGCTTACTGGTTCATCGGCTGCCGCATTTTTGAGTTTGAACAAAAGGGAGCCGAGCGGGCCGACTATGGGGATGAACTGCTCAAGAGGCTTTCGCTTGATCTGACGTCGAGATACGGCCGGGGTTTTGCTAAAAGCAATCTCTACCAGATGCGCTCGTTTTATATGGCCTACCAGGACATTTTCCAGACACTGCCTGGAATATCGGACGCCAGCGACTCGTCGAGCGTCTGGCAGAATTTCCAGGCGGCGTCTGGAACAAGCGAATTAGTGAATTTCCAGGATATTCAATCCCTGACGAGCCGTTTTCCTCTCCCCTGGTCAGTCTATGTCCGCTTGCTTTCAGTAAAAAATGAAAATGCCAGGAGCTTTTACGAGACTGAAGCCTTGCGCGGTGGCTGGTCGGTGCGGCAACTCGACCGGCAGATCAACTCCCAGTTCTACGAACGGACTATCCTGTCCCGCAACAAAGCGGCCATGTTGCGCAAAGGGGGAAAGCCCCTTCCTAAAGACCGAATCCTCCCGGAAGAAGAAATCAAGGACCCTTTTCTACTCGAATTCCTCGGTCTCAAGGATGAATATTCCGAAACCGACCTGGAAGAGGCGCTCGTTCACCATTTGGAGACCTTCCTCCTGGAATTGGGTGGTGATTTCTGTTTCATAGGCAGGCAAAAGCGTCTGCGCATCGGTGACGAATGGTATCGAGTGGACCTTCTCTTTTTTCATCGGCGGCTGCGGTGCCTGGTGGTCATCGACCTGAAGATCGGCAAGTTTACCCACGCCGACGCCGGTCAAATGCATCTTTATCTCAATTATGCGCGGGAACACTGGGTTCATGAGGGTGAGAACCCGCCAGTCGGATTAATCCTCTGCGCCCGGAAAGACGAGGCCGTGGCCCGGTATGCCCTGGAAGGACTCCCGAACAAAGTGATGGCGTCAGAGTATCGGACGGTCTTGCCCGATGAAAAGGAACTGGCTGCCGAGATCAAGCGAACTCAGACGATGCTTGAGGAACGAAAAAGGCTCGACATCATTTCGGGAATTACATCTCAAGCAAAAGGCAAAAAACCGGGGCGAAATTCCAGCCGGAAAATAATTCAGTATAAAGAACAAAAAAGGTGATTATATGCCGCTAACCGATGCACAAAAAGAGCAAGCCGGACAGCGCCAGTGGGCCGCAGCAAGGGACGGTGCAACGCGCGTTCGACTTGTGGCCGGCCCAGGTACGGGTAAATCTCATACGATTGAAAAGCGGGTAGCCAATCTTCTGACCAATGGAGCAACTCCCGGTAATGTGTACGTCATCTCATTCACTCGGGCAACGTGCGCCGAACTGACTGAGCGTATCCGGGCTTTTTGCAGCACTCTCCCTTGTGCGAATGAAGCGATGGAAGTCCGCGTATCAACTATGCACTCTCTGGCACTTCAAATTCTACGACGTGCCAATCTTCTCACGTCTTATCCCAGCACGCCAATCATGTTGGATGATTGGGAACAGAAGAATGTCTATGACAGGGAATTCGCTGGTAGCCTGGGATGTACTCCGTCACGGGCCGCTGAGATCAGGCGTGCACACGATGCGCAGTGGCAAACTTTGAATCCCCAATATGTGAACGAGGCGCAAATAACTCCTGCCGAGGTCCAGGGATTCAATGCATTTCATTCGGCCCGAACCAACCTGTATTGCTGCGTGCTCCCCGGTGAGGTTATTTACAAGTGCGTCGACGCACTTCAGCAAGGCGCATTGCAGCCGAATCAGCTACCGCAAAACGACCATTTGATCGTTGACGAATTCCAAGACCTTAATGCCTGCGACCAGGAATTCGTACGCTTGTTGTCTGCAAACAATACAGTCCTATTTGTCGCCGGGGACGACGACCAGAGCATTTATTCTTTCCGGCATGCCAATCCAGACGGCATCGTCCAGTTTCAATCTGCCTACCCGGCATCGGCTACACATGTATTGACAGACTGCTTCCGATGCACTCCGGCAGTGCTTGGGCCAGCCAGCCGACTGATCACTTACAATTCGAACCGGATTTCCAAGAATCTTACGTCGCTTTACGGCGCTGCCACGCCGCCAGTTCAGGGCCGCATGATGGTTTGGTCTTTCCTGACTGCACAGGATGAGGCACGCGCCATTTCCCAATCTTGTCAGTCGCTGATCAACGCCGGCATGGTTGGACGGGAGGATGAAATTCTCATTTTGATATCCAACCGCCCGGTCCAGCTCGACATGCTGGCCCAGGAGCTTGGCAACCTCGGCCTTCCCTATGATCCTCCTCGCGGTGCGGCGCTCACTGATGTATATGAGGAGATTAGGGCAGTCTATTCGATTCTCCGGATCGCCAGAGATAATTCAACCGGTGAAAAAGACTACCCGGCGCATCGGGACCTGCTTGAGGTCCTCTCTGGTGTCGGCAGCGCCACGGCAAAGGGCGTCGCTGATGCCTGCATTTCAAACAACCAGAACTTTCGCCAGCTCTTTTATCTCCCTGCATGTCCGACGTGGTTTTCTGGCCGGTGTCCCTCCGCAGTTCAGCGTGTCATGGCGACCGTTCAAACGGTTAGAACATGGAACATGAGCGATACCTTAGAGGCTCGGAGCGGCGACATCACAACCCTCCTATCATCGCAGGTGTTCACATCCGGTCGCAATGCTGCCAATAGCCTGTCGAAATGGAATACCCTGGTTGGCGCGATTCCCACCCAGATGACACTCGAGGAGCTTCTTCAGTTCCTCGCGGCCGACATCGAATCCGATCAGCAGGCCATCCTCGATTTGGTTAACCAGCGAATTGGTGGTGCACAACCTCAAGCCCAAGTGTACGTTCAGAAACGCATCAGGATTCTGACCATGCATGGGGCTAAAGGACTCAGTGGAAAAGTCGTGTTCGTACCAGGGGCTGAACAAGGGCTCATGCCGAGTTTTAGGGCGTTGCAGGCGACCGGGCTGCTTATTGAACAGCGGCGACTATTTTACGTGTCAGTCACCCGGGCCATGGCTTGCTGTATCGCCTCGCACGCCGCTCAACATTCGGGTGCCCAGGCGATGGCTTTGACTCAGACGTCTGTTGCACGTCTAACGCGCTCTCAGTTTCTGAACGAGATGAGTGTCCCAAGCGTTACTCGAACCAACGGGTTAAGTCTGGCTGAAGCGGCGGCAATAGTAGCAGAGGTGAACAACTTATGAATGACCGCAGACTCATTGAAGACTTCCTGCCCCTAAACTCGGTCGGGGAAGCGGCATCGAGAGAGCCCCGTACTAAAGGGCACATTGAGATGGTCTTGATTGTTAAGGCAATGTTAAGGGGCGAGACGGGGTATTAGCCAGGGTTAATAAAGCGGATTTTTTTGTGGGTAGTGAGAGTTGACCCCGGTTTTGAACTTATGCTATAATGGCCACAGTAGGCCATAGAATGCCGCAGAACGAAAATATGACCATAAGGCTGCCTGATGAGACCAGAAACCGGTTAAATCTCCTGGCAAATGCCACGAAACATTCAAGTGCCCCCCCAAAAAAGGCAGGTGCTTTCCTCTATCATTAAGCGCAGTGATCTTGAAAAAAATATTTTTTCCGTATACAATATGACCATGACCCAAGTGATCGGAAAAAACATCGGTAGAATTCATGAACTCTGCCGGAAGCACCAGGTCAAGACCATCTAACTCACTGGAAAAGGCCGTCCTTGCCATGCGAGTAAAGGCTGCGTCCACCGAGGAATCGTTGCGTCCGGGAAAGTAACGGTTGCGAAGCCCGAAGTAATCGTTGCGAAGGTCAAAATAATGACTGCGAAGACCAGAGTACTCGTTGCGAACTTGCGAGTAAAGGCTGCGAAGGCCGGGGAATCGTTGCGAAGGTGAAAGTAGCGGCTCCGTCCGGCAAAGTAATCGTTCCGAAGTCCGAAGTAATGGTTGCGAAGGTGAAAGTAGCGGTCCCGTCCGGCGTAGGACTGGCTGCGAAGGCCGAGGAATCGTTGCGAAGGTGAAAGTAGCGGCTCCGTCCAGCGTAGGAATGGCTGCGTCCTTGCCTCCGCAAGGTAAGGCGGAGACAAAGTTCAACTCAAACATGAAGCGCCAGTTACGAAATCGCCACATGTACGAGCGGGGCGCAGCAGCAATCCCCGGAACGTGCATGCGGAACCGAATTGCGGAAAGCCCGCAATTCGTGGAGTCGCAGGCAAAACTGAGCACAGTTTTGGCCGGTAGTGAAGGGGATTGCTGCGAGAGCCACGCCCCTAAGGGTAGACTCGCTCATTCATGAAGCGCCAACTGGCCCTCACCCCTCGGCCTACGGCTAGATTTGTGGTATAATGCACACCTGGCATCACCATGGGGCCAGCAGGACAAAAAAAAGATGAAAAAGAAACGGCTTATCTGGACACTTGGCGCCGGTATCGGGCTAATAGCCATCATATTGGGCTGGTTTTCCTGCCGGGCCCGGCAGACCGGGTTAAATCCCGACCTACTTTCCGGCGCCTACCCGCTTAAGCTGCCGGTCGATGCCGGGAGAAAACTCGGGCAGGCCATCAAAAAGCAGGGGTTGGAAAAGATTTTTATCAAAGAGCGGGTCAACATCTTTTTCCCGGATCAGGCCTGGCTGGGCCGGATAAATGACGGCGGTATCAGCCGCCAGGCACTCTTCTCGGTCGGCAATGCCGGCCCCGAGTTCCAGGTCGGGAAACTGCCCTATCGCTTATTTCAATTTGCCATCTATAACCCGGCCGGCTCGACGCTCATCTACCGGGTCGGCCTAAAAACCGGGAAGGGCAAGAAAAACCTATTCAGCACGCAGTTACAGGGATTCCATTACCAGGAATACGAGATCGATCTGGGCGGTGTCCCCCAGGAGAATGCCCGGCTCGTCCTTGAGACCGGCGGCACCGGTGCCGGCGCCTGGCTCAACCCCCGGTTCAGCCAGGAAAAGAAGAAGCCGCGCCTGGTGGTGATGATCGTACTCGATACCCTGCGCCGCGATCACGTCTCTTTATACGGCTATTCCCGGCAGACCACCCCCCAGCTAGACCGGTTAGCCGCAGACGCCCAGGTGTTTACCAACGCTTACAGTTCCACCTCCTGGACGCTACCGGCCCATGTTTCCCTATTTTCCGGTAAAGACCTGGTCGGGCATGGGGTGACCGCGCCGGAACAAAAAATCCCCCTCGATTATCCCTTACTGGCCGAGGTTTTCCAGGCCAACGGCTTTGCTACCGCCGCTTTTACCGGCGGCGGGTTTCTCAATGCCCATTACGGTTTTCACCGCGGCTTCCAGGTTTACTCCAACCTGCCGGGCCGCGTTTTCCTGCTCGATTCTTCAGATAAGGTGCTCGACAATTTTAAGAATTTCCTGGGGCAGGCCGGGGGTAACGACCTATTCGTCTTCCTGCACACCTACCAGATCCACGCCCCATATAAGTTCCCGCCCAAATTTGTGCGCCATTTCAACCCGGAGCTCAACGTCAACCTGCAAGGCCCGGCCAATTACATCCGGGATAAACGGGTGGAGTGCTTCAAGCCCCTGGCCGATAAAGACCGGCAAACCCTGATCGATCTGTACGATACGTCCATCTATTATGCCGATCAGGCCCTGGTGGGCGGGGTGATCCAGGTATTAAAAGAGAAGGACCTCTACCGGGATGCCCTGGTGGCGGTCTTGAGCGACCACGGCGAGGAATTCTATGAACACGGCGGCTGGGAGCATGGTCATAGCGTGTACCGCGAATTGATCTCCATTCCCCTGGTCATCAAATACCCGGGGAATGGGCGTCAAGGCCGGGTCGATGACCTGGTTTCCATCGCCGATGTGCCCGGTTTGATCATAGCGGCCCTGGGCATAGAAGACGGGAGGAAGAGTTTCCCTGTCTCCATCGGGCAAAAGGAGCGGCTGTTGCCGGTGCTCTTTCCCCACTCGCCGATAATCAAGGAAATCCCCGCCCGTCTCTCCTTTGTCACCGATAAATTCCACTTCATCTATAATGTCCTGGACTTCGAGAAGCTAAAAATATTTAATCCCCAGCCCCGGGGGCTGGAAATCTACGAGCTCTACCGGGACGACGATGGGCCGGAAAAGACCAATATCGCCCGGCAGCAGCCGAAGGTCCTCAACGAATTCCGCCAGCACTTGAAAGCCTTACTCCAGTGGCTAAAAGACCTCAAGGCCGGGCAGGGAAAACTCGACGAGAACCTGGAGCGCGAGCTCAAATCCCTCGGCTATTTAAATAATTGATATAGCGGTCCTTCCGTGACCGGATAGCGATCATTAAGCGCAGTGATCTTGAAAAAATATTTTTTTCGTATACAATATGACCATGACCCAAGTGATCGAAAAAAACATCGGTAGGATTCATGAACTCTGCCGGAAGCACCAGGTTAAGACCCTGTACACTTTCGGTTCCGTCCAGACTGATCGTTTTAATCGGCAGAGCGATATCGATTTCCTGATATCTTTCCAGGACGTGCCCTTAATCGATTTTGCCGACAACTTTTTTGATTTGCAAATTTCATTGGAACAACTCCTCAAGAGGCGAGTAGACCTGGTGGTTGAGAAAGCTATCAGCAATCCCTATCTCAAAAACATCATAGAGAGAACCAGGACTTTGATCTATGGATGATCAGATAAAGAAATCTCTTTTCGATATTAAGACATCGATAAGGGCTATTCATGAATACCTCGGCTAAAATATCGATTTTGAAAAGTTTTGCCGGAATAAACTCGTTAAGAGGGCTGTAGAGCGAGAATTTGAAATCATTGGAGAAGCATTAAACAGGATAATGAAAATAGATAATAGTATTAAGATCACAGACGGCAGGAAGATCGTTAATTTGAGAAATTATATTATCCATGCTTATGACAATGTAGCAGATGAAATACTATGGGGGATTATTGCCGGGAACCTGCCTCTCCTCGAAGAGGACGTGAAGAGTTTACTGGATTAGGGTTTAAATGGTCTTGATTGTCAAGACCATCTCAGTTTTCGGCCCTAAAGGGGGCTATTTGGGGAATTTTTATACCACTATAAAGCCTATCCATGAGGGTTGGCAGTTCTTCCACATCGATAGTATGGACAATTTGTACATCATCGACCCGATCGAGGAGCCGCGGATAATTCGCTTTCACATGCAAAAAGTACTAAAATAGTGTTATGAATGATTCTTTGATGAAGAAAGTCTTGCTGATTACGAATATACCGACGCCATACCGGATACCGCTGTTCAACCTGCTGGCCGGGGAGCTGCAGGGTATGGGTGTGAGCCTAAAAGTGCTATTTGCGGCCCCGGGCTATGAGCGGCGCAAATGGCTGGTGGACATGGGGCAGGCCCGTTTCGATTATTCATTCTTAAAACCGGGCCGGTTTAAGCGGCCCGGGGCCGAAGGGGTGATCTTTATCTATCGCGGCCTGTGCCCGGAGATCCGCCGGGAGAGACCGGCAGCAGTGATTGTCATCGGTTTTTCCCTGGCCACGGTTCGGCTTTGGTTATTATCTTTTTTCAAACAGATGCCCTTTATCATCTGGTCGGGCTCGATTATTACCCGGGGCCAGAAATATTCCCGGCTAAGGGGGCTATTTCGGAGAATTTTGGTGCGCCGGGCCGCCGGGTTTATCGCCTATGGCTCGCGGGCGAAGACTTACCTGCAAGACCTGGGGGCAGCGACGGAGAAGATCGAGATTGCCATCAACACCACGGATACGGATTTTTACCGGCAACAGGCGGCCAGGGAACGGGAAACCCTGGTTAAAGGGGCAAAGAAAGAGTTGCTGGTTATCGGCTACCTGACGGCCAGGAAGCGGCTGGACCTGGTGTTTTCCGCGGTCAAGGAGCTGTCTGCCCGGCGCCGGGACTTCGAGCTGGTGCTGGTCGGGGATGGGCCCCAGCGCCCGGGATTGGAGCGCCTGGCCAGGGAACTCGGCATTGCCGGCATCGTGCGCTTTGAGGGTTTTAAGCAGAAGCCGGAGATACCGGCTTTCCTGGCCCGGGCCGACTGCTTTTTGTTCCCTTCGGGGTACGATGTCTGGGGGTTGGTGCTGGTGGAAGCCATGAGCGCCGGTCTTGTTTGCCTCTCTTCCATCCAGGCCGGGGCCACTGCCGACCTGGTGATCGATGGTCAAACCGGGTTTGCCCTGGACTTTGAAGACCGGGACGCAGTGACGGACAGGCTGGCCTGGGTACTGGATAACCCGGGGGAAGCGCAGGCTATCGGCCGGCGGGCGGCCCAACGGATCGCCGCACACGCCACCCTGGCCGATTCGGTGCGGGGATTTGAGAAAGCCCTGGAAAAAGTGATATAATGTAGTCTCGAAAATAATAACCATGTCAAGCTTGGAACTACTTCTTTTGTTTCTTGCCCCGATTGTGCTGCTGGCCCTATTCCTCTCGTTGTTCCGCAACCCCAAGCTGTTTTTCCTCATCCTGTTTGCCAGCAAACCTTTTATCGACCAGTCTGTACGGGTAAAATTGACGCGGGTTTCCGGCGAGGATATCAATCTCTTGGCCTTGATCGGGGTGATGGTTTTCGGCGCCGTTGCCCTGTTCAACCTGATCAAGAAGAACACCGGGGAGAAGATCGCGGCCCGGGGGGTGATTATCTTATTCCTGCTGTTGCAGTTTTTTGTCGGTGCCTACTCTTACCTGAACGACAGCCGCGGCTTACTGAGTGCCTTGGAAGTATTCATCCGTATGTCCACGCCATTTTTTCTTTATTTTATTGCCCATCAATTCTTGAAGGACCGGCATTTCCAGTTCCAGTTGGTGCGGGTCATCTGGTTATCGCATATGCTGGCCTCGCTGATGTCCCTGGTGGTCTATGCCTTGAATTGGGGGTATGCCGATATCTCCCAGGAGGTGCAGCGGTTTTCCGGTTTTTATGCCGATTCGGCCACCCTGTCTTTGGTGGCATTTACCGGGCTGGTTTTCGGCCTCTTGTTCCGCGAGATGTACCGGGAGCGGTTGACCGGTTTTTATAGATCCTGTTTCCTGGCTACCCTTTTCTCTTTCTTGCTCTTGACCTGGATCACCCTGACCAAGGCCACGTTGTTGATAGCGGTTGTCCTGGGGGTATTATGGTTCGGCTTTTACCGCCGCCGGATGAAACTGGTCATCGCTTTGCTGCTCATCGTCGTCCCCCTGCTATTCACCACCGAAGCGGTGCAGAAGCGGTTTAAGCGGGAGATTGCTTTTCTCGAATCGTATACGGAAAAGAGTACCTCGATCACCGATTTCCGGGGCCTGGGCTCGGGGCGTTTCGGTCGCTGGCTGGATAATTACGACCTGTTTGTCAATAAGTACAGCGAGTGGGAACAGCTCTTCGGCACCAACCTCTTCTTTCACACCCATAACCAGTACCTGGCCACCCTGCTCCAGGTCGGCCTGGTGGGTCTGGTTCTCTTCTTGCTCATCCTCTGGAAACTGTACCGGGCCATGCTGCTGAAGTTTCGCCGTTCCCGCGATCCTTTCATTTTCATGGCCATCGTGTTCCTGACATCGCTGGTTCTTTACGGTTTCGGCTATCTCTCTTTTACTTATACGGGCATCATGTGGATTACCATGATCCTGGTTAGCCGGGTCAATGTGACCGATACCGACCGGGCAGAGGCGGTCGCCTATGGCTGAGACAAAGGACAAGATACTCTTCCTGGGCAAGCTGCCGCCACCCTACATTGGCCCGGCAGTGGCCAGCCAGGCTATCCTTAATTCCCGGCTAAAAGATTATTTCGCACTGATCCACCTGGACCTCTCCGATCACCGGGACATCAATACCCTGGGGAAATTCGATTTTACCAATTTTTACCTGGCTTTCCGGCAATATTTCCGGTTGGTGCACCTGATCATTGTCCATCGCCCGGGACTGGTCTATATCCCGGCCGGGCAGACCACGGTCGGTTACTTGCGCGACTCGGTCTTTATCGTGATCGCTAAGCTCTTCAGGCGCAAGGTGGTCTGCCACCTGCGCGGCGGGAATTTTAAAAACTGGTACGATGGCGCTTCCCGGTTAATGAAATGGTGGGTACGTTTTGTCCACCGGCGGGTGGATGGCCAGATCGTACTGGGACAAAACCTGCGCGGTCTTTTCGATTGGCTCTTACCGGCAGAAAAGATATTTGTCGTGCCCAATGGGGGAAACTATGCGTTCCCGGTTGAGACGAAGACCGATCGCCCGGTGCGGGTGCTGTTTTTGGGGAATTTCATCAGCAGCAAGGGGTTGATCGAGGTGTTGAAAGCGGCCGTTATCCTGGGGGAAAAGGCCGGGGAGATGCGGTTTCTCTTTGCCGGGAGCTGGCGCGACCCGGAGACCCGGCAGGAGTTTGAGGCCATCCTGACGGCCAACCGGCACCTCCAGGTGGACGTGCTGGGCCCGGTGGTTGGCCAGGAGAAACTCCGGTTGCTCGCCTCTGCCCATATCTTCGTCTTTCCAACGTATTACCCCAACGAAGGTCATCCCTGGGTGATCGTGGAGGCCCTGGCCGCCGGTTTACCTATCATCTCCACGGCCCGGGCCGCTATCCCCGAATCGGTGATAGCGGGGAAGAACGGCTTTTTGGTCGAACCGAAAAACCCCGGCCAGGTAGCGGAAAAGATCGATTACCTGGTCTCTCACCCGGAAACCCGCCGGCAGATGGGGGAAGAGAGCCGCAAGCTGTACCGGGAAAATTTTACCGAAGAGAAAATGGTCGAGCGGCTGCGGGCCGCCTTCCAGGAGATTCTCGATCGCCGGGGGGGATAGCATGTGCGGTATATCGGGATACGTGTCCAGCCGGGAACTCGCCGGGGAGCAGATGGTCAAGGCATTGCTCCACCGCGGCCCGGATCATTGCGACTCGTTCAAGACCACCATTGCCCAGAAGCATGTCTTTCTCGGTCACGACCGCCTGAGCATTATCGATCTCTCGGAAGCGGGCCACCAACCGATGTCTACACCCGATGGGCAGATCGTCATTGTCTTTAACGGCGAGATTTACAACTTTGCCTTTTTAAAGGAAAAGCACTGTAAAGGTTATATTTTTCGCTCGCGCACAGATACCGAGGTTCTCCTCTACCTGTACCGGGAGATGGGCATCGATTTTGTCCGCGAGCTCAACGGCGATTTTGCCTTTGCCCTGCTCGACCGGCCGGCCCAAAGACTCTACCTGGTGCGCGACCGGGCCGGTGTTAAACCCCTTTATTACTATCTCCAGGGTGATACGCTGGTCTTCGGCTCGGAGATTAAATCGCTCCTGGCCGCCGGTATCGAGCCGCAATTGGCCGGGGAATATTTACAATCGTACTTTGTCTGTAAATATGTGCCCGGGAATCGTACCCTGTTTAACGGCATAGACCGCCTGTGCCCCGGCTGCTTCCTGGCTTTCGATATCGGGGGCGGTCGGGCCGAGACCCGGCGTTACTGGACCCTGCAGAAAGACCCGGCCATCGGCAAACTCTCCTGGCCGGAGAGCCGGGAAACCTTGCACGGTCTCTTACAGGATGCGGTACAAACCAGGCTCATGGCCGATGTGCCCCTGGGCACGTTCCTGTCCGGCGGCCTGGATTCTTCCATTATCGCCTATTTTTTGAAAGGCCGCGCCGACATTACCCATTACTGCGCCCGCAAGAACCGAACCGACCTGGACCGGGAGGGCACCACCTCCGATTATCACTATGCTTCGGCCCTGGCCAGGGCGTTGGACCTGGACCTGGAGGGTATAGATATCGGCCAGATGCAGCTCAATCTCCCCATGATCCGCAAAGTACTGTACTTCTCCGATGACCTGATCGCCGATGGGGCCCAGATCCCCTCCTATCTCATCACCCGCCAGGCGGCCCTGACCTCCCGCGTCATCCTTTCCGGTATGGGCGCAGACGAGCTTTTCCTCGGCTATGCCGGTCACCAGATCACCCTCCTTTCCCTCTTCCTGGACCGGCTCCCGTCCTGGGTTTCCCGGCTCTTGACCGCGCCATTGAAAAAACTTTCCCAGGGCAAAGGCTCATTCCTGGCTTACCGGCGCTACCTCCACAAGCTCGGTAAGTATTATGCTTATCCCCAGTACAAATATGGCTTTTTTAACACGGTCGGGGACTTTGAAAACGCCTGTTCGGTATATGACGGCGATAGGCAGCAGACCATCCGTTTCTTCCAGGATTATTTCCCTGCTGGGGCGGATGTATTCGACTGCATCTTCCATTATGAGTTCGACAACTTCCTGGTCAAGAACCTCCATTACCTCGATCGTATGGCCATGGCCAACTCGGTCGAGGCCCGCGTCCCCTACCTGGATCACCGGGTCATCGAATTTGCCTATAGCCTTGACCGGCGCTTTCGCCTGGCTTGCCCCTGGGAATCGAAGCGCATCCTGCGCCGGACGTTCGCATCCCTGCTGCCCCAGGAGATTAGCAAACGGCGCAAGGCCGGTTTTGGCATGCCCCTGCGCAGTATTTTCGGCCAGGAAAAGACCATCGATGAGCTTTTTGACCGGGAGTTTTTCCGTGCGTTCCCCGGTTTTTCCCTGGCCGACATCGACCGGGTCATCGGCAGCCATCTATCGGGCAAAGAGGATAATGCCAACCTCATCTTTGCCCTGGTTTCTTTTCAGGAGTGGTACAAAATGAATTTTACATGAGGAAGAGAAATGAAGCAGGTTACCCAGGATTTAAAGAAAGGCCGGATGAAAATCCTTGACGTGCCCTTCCCGGCACCGGCCCGGGGACAGGTGCTGGTGCGCACGCATTACTCGGTTATCAGCGCCGGTACCGAGGGCAGGACAGTGGCCGATGCCCGCAAAGGCTACCTGGCCAAGGCCAGGGCCCGGCAGAAAGAGGTCGGGCAGGTCATCGACATGATTAAGACCCGCGGCTTTACAGAGACCTTTCAGTTGGTGAAAAATAAGCTCGAAGCACCGGCCGGCCTGGGCTATAGCTGCGCTGGTCAAGTGCTGGCCGTGAACGAAGGGGTGAGCGAATTCCGTATCGGCGATCTTGTGGCCTGCGCCGGTGGCAGCGCCGTTCATGCCGAAGTGGTATTGGTGCCGAAGAACCTGTGTGTGCCGGTGCCCGGTGGAATCGATCTCAAACAGGCCGCCTTTGCCGCCATTGCGGCCGTGGCCATCCAGGGCCTGCGCCAGGCCGATTTGCGCTTCGGCGAGACGGCGGTGGTCATCGGTCTGGGCCTGGTCGGCCAGCTCGGCCTCCAGTTACTGGAGGCAGCCGGGGTAAAGGCCATCGGCATCGATATCGACGAAGACCAGGTGAAAGCGGCCCTGGAGAACGGCACCGACCTGGTATTCGAGCGCCACCGGCCCGGGCTGGAAAGCCTCATTCACCAGCACACCCATGGCCAGGGCGCAGATGCCGTGATCATCGCAGCCGCCACCGCCAGCAGCGATCCGGTGAACCTGGCCGGTAGCCTGTGCCGGAAAAAGGGGCGGGTGGTGATTGTCGGCGCCGTACCGACCGATTTTACGCGGGAAAATTACTATAAGAAGGAACTCGATTTGCGCCTCTCTTGCTCGTATGGCCCCGGACGTTATGACCCCCAATACGAAGAACACGGCCAGGATTACCCCATCGCCTATGTGCGTTTTACCGAAAATCGCAACCTGCAAACTTTTATCGATCTTCTCCAGGAAGGCAAGCTGCGAATGGATAAGATCATCACCCATACCTTCCCCCTGGCAGAGGCGGCCCGCGCTTACCAATTGATCCTCGACCGCACCGAGCCCTTTACCGGTATTTTGCTCCAGTATGACACGGTCAACCCGGTAGCGGATCGGGTCATTTTAAAGAGTAGCCCGGAGACCAAACCCGATGAACCCCGCATCGGTCTGATCGGTGTCGGCTCTTTTGCCCAGAATATCCTCTTGCCGGGTCTTAAAGGGTGCGGCCAAATGATCGGCGTCGCCTCCGGCCACGGCAACCTGGCCCGCTATGCGGCGGAAAAGTACGGTTTTGCTTATGGCACCGGCAGGGGCGAGGAACTCATCGAAGATGCGGCGATTAATACGATCGTCATTGCCACCCGCCACCACCTACACGCCGGATACGTGATCAAGGCATTAAAGAAAGGCAAACATGTATTCGTGGAAAAGCCCCTGGCCCTGGGCCCCGAGGAACTCGAAGAGATTAAAGAAGTTTACCGGACCTGCCTGGACAATCCCCCGGTTCCCCGGCTCATGGTCGGGTTTAACCGCCGCTTTTCCCCCCATATCCGGGACTTAAAGGCCCGGCTCCCGCAGGGCCGGCCCCTGGCCATGAATTTCCGCATCAATGCCGGGCCGCTTCCCAAAGAGCACTGGGCCCATGATCCGCAGGTCGGCGGCGGTCGCATCATCGGCGAGCTCTGCCATTTCATCGACCTGGCCCTATTCCTGGCCGGCAGCCCGATCGCCTCGCTATCCGCCCAGACCCTGCATGAACCGCCCTTTCTCCAGGATACCCTGGCCGTTACCCTGGCCTTTGCCAATGGCAGCCTCGGCAATATCGCTTACTTTTCCAATGGCAACCCCAGTCTGCCCAAGGAGCGCCTGGAAATATCCTGGGCCGGGCAGACAGCCGTCATCGATGATTTCAAGACCATGACTATTTACGGCACACGGATTTTTCGCCTGGCTTTAAAAACCCAGGACAAAGGGCACCGGGAGGAACTCAGGCAGTTCTTCCAGGCCATCGAACAGGGAAGCCCTTCGCCCATCCCCTTTACCGAGCTCATCGCCGTTACCCAGGCCACCTTCTCCATTCTTGACTCCCTGCGCACCGGCCAGACTGTGCATCCCACCAAATGAGTGCCATGACGCATTTATTGCAATTGGCCGGGGAGGTGGGGGGGGATCACCTGCGGCGACTGGGCATTTTGCCGGCGCCGCTGCCCGAACCGGACGAGCTACATTTGCAGGCGGTGATGGACTGGCTCAGGCGTGCGGTTCAGAACGGCAAAGGCGGGGTCAGCAGCCATTATGACCTGCTGCGGGGAAGATGGCGGAACCCTTTCCCGGAAACCACCGGTTATATTATTCCTACTTTTTTCGATTATTATCACCGGGTAAAGGATCCTTATTTCTTCGAGGCAGCCGTGCGCCTGACCGATTGGCTGGGAGAAGTGCAGCTTGAAAACGGCGCCTGTATGCAGGGCGCCTACGATGAACGCCAGGGCCCAAACCCGCCCATCATCTTCAACACCGGCCAGAACATCTTCGGTTTTTTGCGGGCTTTCAACGAGACAGGGAAAGAAGCGTACCTGGACCGGGCGATTAAAGCCGGTGATTTCCTGGTGCACAGCACGGATGAAAAAGGGGTCTTCAACCGTTACCTGCACCATCAGATTCCCCATGCCTACAATGCCCGCACCGCCTGGGCGTTGCTCGAACTCCACCGGGTGACCGGCAAACCGGACTACCGGCGGGTGGCCCTGGCTAACCTCGATTGGACAGTATCCCGGCAGCAGGGCAATGGCTGGTTTGCCGATTGTCATTTTAAACCGGGTGAATACCCCAACACCCACGGCATCGCCTATACGTTGCGCGGGCTCCTGGAATCTTACCGGATCGTTGGGGAACCGGCTTATCTAAAGGCGGTAGAGCGCACTTCCGAAACGCTGCTCGCTTTGGTGGAATCGGGGCGCCCGCTCTATGCGTTCTGGGATGCGGACTGGCAGAACCGGGGCAAGTACTTTAAACTGCTCAAGGGCCGGTACATCTGCTTGACCGGCAATGTCCAATTGGCTATTATCTGGCTGAGGCTCTTTTCTACCGTTAGAGCCGAACCGCGGCTGCTTTGCGCGGCTAACCGCCTCATCGATGAGGTCAAAGGCCATCACGATATCCATTCCCCTCATCCGGGCATCCGCGGCGGTGTCAAAGGTTCTTTCCCCATCACCGGTGCTTATTCCTTCTTAAAGTACCCCAACTGGGCGGCCAAGTTCCTGGCCGACGCCCTCATGCTCCGCCTTGTCTCCGCAAAATTATAGGCGGAGACAACAAGCTCGAACGCGAGCTGGCGCAGCGTTCCCCCGTTTCCATCTCCGCAAAATTATAGGCAGAGACAACAAGCTCGAACGCGAGCTGGCGCAGCGTTCCC